>Ga0335073_10013888_pt1 | contig 11289 bp, 10 predicted proteins | sample Lox_Sample_22_FD_207093 | JGI IMG/M metagenome (GOLD analysis project Ga0335073, IMG submission 207093) | Soil microbial communities from Loxahatchee National Wildlife Refuge, Florida, United States - Lox_Sample_2.2 | ecosystem: Environmental > Terrestrial > Soil > Wetlands | place: USA... | reverse complement strand
CAGATCATCTCAGACGACAGGCCATCAAAACTCGGCAAGGAAAGACACATCCAGATTTTCGATGGACATGGCGAGACGCTGTCTTGTTTATTGGTGGATGGCTTTGGTGGATCAGCCAAATCATCGAGATATCATGGCACATCATGGGTCTACTTCCAATTTCTCCTACTCAAGAGAATCTGAGATCTGAGTCGCTACTCGTTCTGGTTGCCTGCTCAATACATGCATTTTGGACTAGAGAGGTTCAGCTTGAGTGTTATGATGCATTGACTAGACTGGAAAAGACTGGTTTGATACTTGGTTTCGTGTCGCTCTGGTGGCATGCGAAATTAAGTCAAAAACTGCATAGCCCGAATCTACGGTTATCTGGCTATGGGGACTATCTTCTCATGCAAATGCTCACCTTAGTCCTCAGATCTTTACTGTGGTGGGCTCTTCAAGGACAATATCAAGCTCGAGTTTTGGGAGGAGTGCCTGTTAATGCTATCCATGCGACTTCTCTCATCCTAACAGTTATCTCATTCTTCGCTGGAGCACGACGCGTCCAGGTTACACGACCACAACTCGATTTCTTGAAAAGGTCGACATCTAGCGTAGTTGTTGTGGAAGAGGAATCTACATCAACGATGACTCCAAGGCCTTCCGTTTTCCAATCGGAAACGCATGTGTCAAGTTTTCCGATATCAAAGCTAGCATCACCGTACGACGTTCACGATGCCGACCTAGATCTGGGATATGCTTCCGCTTCTGAAACTGACGCCAGCGATGACGCTGCTACGATAGCATCTATAACCACTGTCGATGAGATGGACTGGACACCCACTCAACCAAAGCATACAATCTCTCCTCGTCGGCCTGTGCCAGCCCCGAAGCAAACCCTTCGATCCTTAAGATCGGCCGAACACACTCCTTTCCACGGGACGCTACCACCAGCTCCGGAACCACCCTCATTCAAAGCGCTAAAGCCTAAAGCACCAGTATTCAAGGCAACTAGCGAGCAGAAGAAAGACAACTTCTTCGCGCAGATCATGGGTCGTACAGATAATGCAGATCCAGCAGATCTCGGAGGGAAAAAGGCGCAGAGGAAGGACTACGAGATTCAGGACGGGAAACTGAGGATCCCGGACTGGAGAGAGAGTACCACAGGATTGGAGAATCTATTCAGCTCCAGCTTCCAGATTGATGACGAACCTCGAGACAAATCTAGACAACGAGCAGCAGAACGGAACTCTGCTTCGACTGCAATTGGAAACGAAGCTAGACAGCAGGGAGATTATGCTTTTGGTTTTTGGATGATTGGAGTTCTGGTTTTGGTAGGATGCATTTTTGGAGTCGCAAACATCATCTTACCTGGCTTTTATGGGAGCATAGCGAAGGGCCTTGCTTCGGTTTGGCGATCCTAAACGATTTTTACGAACACGGAATCAATCTGGCGATTCCGTGAATGTCAGGTACATGGCTACTAAGTCTAATTTTCGCCGAGTATAGCACGTAGGCCATACGATTACCAAACAATCTTCGTATCATTCGGCATATCGTCAAAATCCATTTTGTCGTATCTTAAGCTGACCATATGGACTGCCTCAGGCAGAGCGTGATGTGCGAGTGATGGAGATAAACTGAAGTTTGTCATTCCATCGTATCCATTTATCTCCGGTAAATTCTTATCAGCCAGTTAACTTCAATACCAAAGGTTATTTCAATGAGTTGAAAGTTTCGATTTCTTGTAGTTTATAATCTGAACGTTTGCGAATCCTCACTATCTAATAAAACCTGTAGACTTGTGAAGAGCTTAGAAAAGTAGTCGATTTAACCAACAACCACCGTTAGACAGGGGACTACTCACTATGTCATCGAAACCCAAGGTCATCGTACTCCTTTCAATCGATTTCGATGCTGTATCAGGTTGGCTCGGTACAGGATCTCACCCTTCAAACACTCTTTCAGATTACAGCAGCGGCCTCTTCTCCGGCAAAGTAGGAGTGCCGCGTTTGCTCAAAGTGTTCAAGAAGCTGGGAATTTCAAGCAAAGTGACGTGGTTCGTGCCTGGCCATTCTGCAGAGTCGTTTCCTGATTCAATGCAAAGCATCGTAGACTCTGGTGCAGAAATCGGAGGACACGGTTACTGCCACGAAGGAGCCTATCAACTCACAGAAGATCAGGAGCAAGATGTCATCGACAAAAGTGTTGAAGTCTTAGAGAAGCTTAGTGGGCAGAAAGTGAAGGGCTGGAGAGGACCGCTGTACCAGGTCCGAGAGTCAACAATCAAAATTCTGGAAGAGAAACAATTCCTCTATGATAGTAGTCTTGCTGGGCATGATAGCGAGATGTATTGGCTACCGAAGGGAGGACCCAAACCTATTAATACGCCCCAGTATGACTCTAGTGTCAAGGCGAGCGATTGGATGCATCCACTACCCAAGGACATCGTCAACCCAACTGAACGTGGTTTGGTGGAGATTCCAGGGAACTGGTATACTGAGGACATGACCCCGTTGCAATACTGGCCGCACACAGAGAACTCTCACGGATATGTTGATACAAGGTCAATCGAGTATATGTGGAAGGAGAGGTATGAGTTCATTCTGGAGGAGGCCAAAGAGAAGCCGGCTGGGCAGATGACAGTATACCCGATGATTTTGCATCCCGATACAAGCGGAATGGCACACGTACTTCCAATGGTCGAGAGATTTCTAATATGGCTGCTTGCCAAGGGCGATGAGGTTGAATTCATGCGGTACACGGACGCTGCAGAGCAATGGACGAAGGCTCAATGAGAGATTTCTGTCTTCATGATACAGTCTACGGGCAATGTTCCAACTTGGTACGATAATTTGGCGTAAGCTACTCTTCTTCGGCCTCGCTGTCAATCATCTTAGTCGTGGACCACCTTTTCAGCTTTTACGAATCTACAAACGCAATTCTGAGGATGTAATCCTTGACGTGCCGGCAACTGGGAACAGCTCCAGAATCCGAGACCGTGAGGTCTAGAAAGTTTGGCAGAAAGTTAATCCATCCTGTACAGTTGACTAGTATGGACTCCCGTCCAAAGCAAACATCGAAGATCTAGCGTATCTCCCAAGAGATCGGTGGACCAGCGAAAATAATCCACGACTCAGCTATGATTTGAAACGTCGGCCTATCTATCGCTGGAGTAAAGTTTCCGAGTGACATCCGCTTTAGAGCGTCGGTAGAAGTTACACAAGAAGCCGAATGAATGAGGCTGCATACTTCGTCGTCCTACATACGCGTTTCCTCGCTGCCGTTCAGATTTGACCGTTATCTCAAAAGATACGACCTTGAATGGACTTTGGATGTTAGCTTGTTAGGGCACCCTTGAATAGCCCAGCCTCTTGGATCCTTCGCCTATGTTGCGGTACGGCTCGCAGGCTCTTGGCTGGCTAAGCCCCCCTTGGCAGCGGGGGGCCGTGGGACACTATTGGTATTCATCCTGTTCTGTTTGTAGGGCGTCGCGCATTGCCCGCCTCGCTTGACGATGGTACATGAGGCTGACGAGCCCTGGAATTGAATTTGGACTTTGTCTGACCTGATTTCAGAGGCCCAGGCAGCCTTCGAAATGGCTGCTCCCAGGATTTCTTCTGCCCAGACCTCGTGCGCACTAGCGCTCTCAGCTGGTTAAAAGTTGAAAGAGCCTGGTACTCTACCTCCATATCTCTGATTTTCTCTCGTACTCCAATCCTTTGTCAGTCTTCCACCCTACCGATATGCGGTCTCCAGAACCGTCGCCAAGTGGAGAGGATAGCGTCGTTGAAATTGGCGAGGTGCCCAGTTGGCCTCTGAACCAGCCTACATATGTGGAAATCCAACCGCCGAACGCCGATAATGGCTACTTGACAGTCCTCAAAACACGTTTTCACGATTATATCAATGATTTTCGAGTCCTCAATGTCACTGTCGGAACTAGAGGCGCTGTGGTCGAACGTCGTTTGTCCTCCACCACTGACATCGACTGGATTTTAAAATCGCCCAGGCCTGACATTCGAGTCTTTTTCTTCCCTAAACTCGATGATACTTGCTGGGCTGTTACGACCACTGACATAAAGAGAATATTTACTTACTACCATGTCCAACCTGGTATTATGGTTCGCTTGCGTGCGTTTAAACATTCGTCAGGACCGGAATCCCAGCGTACCTACAACCTAGAACCCGGCAAGGATGGTTGTGATGGAAGTAAGGCAATTCGCAGTTACGGTATGCGTATATTTCGCACTTACTCTACTTACTCTTCATTCATAGCCTTATTTCTATCTCCAATCTACCAGACCAATTTGCTTACTCTCAGCAGACTTAATGTACAACATTGTCATTCCACACAGCGACTACACAACTTTCATACCAACCTACTACACCTACGACTTCACGACCTCGACGCAAGTGATCATGTTCTTTCATGACAGCGTTGTACCTGCAGGAGCCGATGAGTTTGAAGGTGCATTCGAGAAAGCACTATCCAGTATCATCGCTTATCCACAAAACGAGGCCTTCATTCGCAATCCGGCCAGGCTCAATCAACTTGTCATGGATATCGTGGCAGAAGGATGGTCACCATTTGCTCGTAGCGTCCGTGGTCTTGTTACTGAGATGGAGATGGTCATCCAGAAGGAACCATACACCAATATTTGGGAGTATCAGAAGCTCTTCGGTCATCTAACCCTACGAGGAGTTCAACTGTACGCCACCGAAGAAATCCTCGAGTTGCTACAAAGAGACAATCGTTTCTTCTGTAAGGACAAGCCAAAAGACTGCGTCTGTGATCTGGTCGAAACCAGCCTCGACCATGTCATACGCATCAACAAGTCCCTACGCCGGGATATGGATTTCACTCGAGGCCGCCTCGAAGATCTCAGCAACCTTTCCATCAACATGACCGCTCAACGCAACAGTCTACTCACCGCCGAAATCGCTGAACAAAATATCAAAGATGCCTTGTCTATGCGTACTATCGCACTCGTAACGCTCATTTTCTTACCGGGTGCATATGTCTCCGGCTTTTTCAGCATGACCTTCTTCACCGAGTCTTTCGACAGCGCATCAGCGGTGTACCTCTATTTTGTAGTTACGGTACCGTTAACCCTTGTCACGATTCTCCTTTGGGTGTTCTGGCGCCGACACGAAGAACGCAAGGCCGAAAATGCTCGCTGGGCCAAAGAAGATGCGCGGACGAAGGCGGCCGCGAAGCGGGCCGGCGCGAGCTCCAACTTCATCGACGGCGGCAACGGCTCGACCTCGGCCGTTGCAAAGTACCCAGAGTCTTCATGGCGGAACGTGTTCAGCCGGCGGCGGCGCAAGACCAGCGCAATTACCGGCTCTGGCTCTGGCTCCGGGTCATCTACAGTCATCGGCGGCGGCGTCAATGAAAAGAAAAAGAGCGGGTGTACGTCCATCGCCTCCTCCGGCCAACAACAAGAGACGGAGAAGTATCCCAACATGGCGCAGTTCACAGCACCGGTACCGCAAGCACGGCCAGGCATGATGCTCCCACCGACGCCGAATCCGCTCGCGCTGATGACGCACAACTCGCATGCCAGCTGGAAGCAGTCGTTCGGAGTTGTACGCGGCTCTGTGTCCATCGAGCAGAAGGAGGCGATGTCGATTGCCGAGGTGTCGATTGCGCCCGGCACCATGTACCGCATGCAATCGGCGGATGAGACGGCTCGTGGTCGTCGGGCTGGCGGCAGTGGGGAGTCGAGTGAGTACGAGTCGGATGCTAAGGAGAAGGCTCGAAGGGTAAACTCGACGTAGCATTCCACTTAGGCTGGCCGTACGAAATTCTTTTACGTTCTAGCGATGCTTTGTACGACTGTCACGATTCACTTTCACGATGGACTCAACGGCTATGGCTCAAGGATTGCAAACCTAAATTGACGCATTTCTGGTGTTTGGTCTGCTCCTCCGGAGAGCGTGACTCCTGTTTGTTCCGCTAGACGCATTGCTATTTAGCATTCAATACGTTCTCGACGTTGATATTTGATAACCACTCTAGGGTTAGACAATGTAGTCGATTTTTGAATGATCCTCTACAACGTATGGAAGATAGAGTACACCATTCTGATGCAGATGTTTACAAGACGCCCAGTTTATATCAGCTGTATATTCTAAATGACGATGCTACACGGAATGAAGCATCAGAGGATGCCCACGCCTCTCAAAATGCATCGCTAATGATCTCGCAGATACTCAACTAGAGCACCAACACCGCGTCCTTACAGAGCGCAACAACCCTCTTAAAGAACCTCCTCCACTCCAGCGGATCGGCCTTAGCCTTAACAAAGCGACACTCGACGACCTCCTCATTCCACTGCTCGACCAAAATCGTGCCCTTCATCGCCTGGCGCCGGCCATCAACGGCGGCAACCCGAATGTAGGCGCCGTCGCGGCCGGCCACCGGCGCCGCAGGCACGCCCAGCCGGTGCAGCGCGTCCGCCACCAGCGGCACCACCAGCCCCAGCGGCAGCGCCGACAGGAAGTGCGCCAGCGAGTGCGCCGGCACGATGTCGCCGAAGCGCTGCGCCGCCTGCGTCAGCGTCAGCGGCACCGACGGTTTCTGCGAGAACTGCGACATCGAGGGGTCTTCGGCTAGCCGGTCTAGCAGCGTTGCGGAGAGCTGTGTTGATGGGAGGTAGGCGTGGCTGTGTGTCGGCTGTGAGGCCGAGATGCCGTTGGTGGAGAGGCGTGGTGGTCGCTCCCAGTCGAAGGGTGTTTCCGTGAGTAGTGTTTCGGGTTGGGTGGATGCGAGGCGCATCGTGGCTTCGATGTCCATGCTGTCCGCATGCGTTTGTTGACGTTGTTGGGAAGGAGTCGGTTCGGCAGTCGGGTCGATGCGAAGACTTTCTATCATCCGAGTAGCGAGCACAATGGGATCTTTTGCCGTACCGCTAGAGCTAAGATGAGGGTTGGGTTGAGTAAACCAAGGATGTCGTCGTACTTCATCGAGGCTGAAACGCTCTTTGGGCTCCAATTTCAGCATCCCACGGAGAAGGGATTGCACACCAGGTGATAGCTTCTGCCACAGCTCGTCGCTGGTTCTGCCATCTGTTTCGACGTATTCTTTGAACTCATAGCTCTTGAGTGTAGGCTCATCCCATGGCGTATTTCCTACTAGCAGCACGAAGAGCACAACTCCGCAAGACCAGACATCTGCGACGTTCGGAGCATATCCGGACTCAAGAACGTCTACTCGTTTCACTCTCTTTCCATTGACAACCTCGGGGGCAATGTACGGTGGACTTCCACAAACTGTATTGCACAACCTGATCTCATTATCCTTCTTGAATAGAGCAGCAAGACCGAAATCAGCGACCTTGAGATCACCGTCCTTGCTTAGTAGCATGTTCTCCGGTTTGATGTCTCGATGAGCCACACCTTTGGAATGCATGTAACTCACAGCAGATATCAGTTGTGAGAAATAAAAATGTGCCACGTCTTCTGCAATACCGACATCCGCCTCAATCTTGTCAAACAAGTCACCACCGTCTGCGAGCTCCATCGCGATCCACTGATAAGCCGGACTATCTCCAGACGCCAGGAACTCAATGATGTTACGATGCCTTCCGAGATGCTGATGTAGGAGAATCTCCATCTGGAGCTGTTTCGGTCGTAGTCTACCATTTTTGAAGGCGTGGTCCTTGTTAATGAATTTTACGGCGACTACAGGTGAAGAGGCATGAAGAGGAACAGCCCGTCGAATACTATTAGTATTTGTTAGTGCTGGAGTAACGCACTCAAACAAGAAGCTTTCAGAGTTCTAATGGAACATGGTCTCGTACAATGCATATGCTCCTGTGCCGATCGTTCTTGAGATGATTCGAAAAGGTAGATCTGTCGGGACAGGTGCCGCCTGAGACTGCATGAGGTCAGCAGAGCTTCAAAAAGGAGTGAGAGACTTTACATCTGGTGGTTGACCCATTGTGCTAAAGATTATTGTGAGTTGTCTTGTTAAACAATACTGAAAGTCGCTTCGTAAACAAAGTTCGGCGGAGTGAGAAAACGCGTTTTAATCGCCGAGCTTTAACTCCGGTACGCGACATCATGTGAGGTCTCATTATCCATTAGAGCTTCAAATCTTTAGGAACTTCATGTCTAGCTTTGAAGTAGCATTGAACTCGGATTTCCGGGTATATTCTTCTAGATTGGGGGTAATCAACTGCAGACTGATGGATATACCGCTTGGTTGAAGCATACGTGAAACTACACCTCGACAGATTCGCGATAAACGCTGTCTCCATACGTTTAACTTTCCTCCTGACTTCTCCTTTCAGTGACAACCTGGCTTGTGATATCTACAAAGATCATGCCAAAGTGAATACCGCTGTATAAATATAAGTTTGATGTCCCAAACACTAAGCTGAAAGCTTTGCTTACCACATCGCAAGCGCAATTCCAAAGTCTACGCGTGCAGGCACAACGGGAAACGCAGATATCCGAAGAGGTTTCGTATATGCAAAAATGCCAAGTCCAGACGATAGTATCGCCAATCAAAGGACCCAGTGTGATGAGATCGCAGACGAACATGTCTCCGCCTGACGGGCTACACCAGATCTGCCGGCCGGAAAAGCTCGCGAGGTCGAACACGTTGGTTAAAAAAGAGAAGACAAACTGTACTTGTTCATAAGCAATACATGTGGAATTTTGGCTTGTGGAACTGCTTACCGCGATGTATGTGACGACATTTCCATTGCCTTGTCGATGAGCAACGAGCGCGATGGCAAGTAGGACGATATCAAGCATCAAACCAACAATTCGTATGAGACCGATAGGTACAGAAAGTACTCGGGGATTATTTCGAGGCATATTCCGGAGAAGGACGCGCCTGTGGATTAGAGAATGAGTTTTGACTTATCATCAAATACGGTCCAAAGGAGTCTTTACTCGAATTCCATCTCAGCTACTCGTCTCTTGTATGGTGGGACCATGAAAGAGAGTAAACGAATGACTTAGAGAGCAGCAGAAGGTTAATACGTTGCGAGCATTGCAGAAATGGACGTGCCTGAACAGACATATGTATTGGCAGGCACCGCCATTCGATTCCTCAAACTAGGATCCGTTGCATTGTAATACGAAATCCCGAAAACACCTGTAACATAATGAGCTTGCTGACAATTCTAACGATCGGGGCAATAAATGCCAAGTAACATGATAAAGCGAGCTTCCAGAATCGGATTTACTACGTCGAGAGCCAAATCATCTTAATTGGACCTAATTGGAGTATTTACCACAATAATGTTGTTGACGGGAAATTCCCCTCCTGTTTTGGCGGTACCCTCTTCGGGCATGGTCGCCTCGCTTAGTCACCCGACGCTTTTGACTTCTTACTTAGGTAGTACTAGCGTTGTGGATAAATCTCAAATCCTTGGGGATAAATCTCACCAGCCCTGTGGCGAGCTGTTAGCTTGACATATACTCCGTACACACCTCTCTGCCTTACAAGGCTGCAACACTGTAATGAGTATATGAAAGGCCATAGTCCATCAGATAGTTAAATCATCACTTCTTCTCCTTCTCTACTCCGTCCCTCGACGTAGGGACGGACGTTACTGGGGCGAAACTCAGAACCGTTGAAAGTGCCTGGCTGTAGGGTGGCTTACATTGTCCCTAACTCGCACCAACCCTCTTCCGGCCTTGGAGCTCTTTCTTCCCAGTTCCATTTAAGGCTCCGGGATAAAATAAAAATTGGTTATGCATTACAACTGCCATTAGCGACAACTTTTATCGCTTTTATTAATTAGAACAATATGTTGCGCGCGTGTTATTGCAGGCCTCAATTTGACGGTTTTTGGTGCCAAGATTTGCTGCGACCGCCAATATTCAGAAATTATTGTTAGGTAATTGACGCACTGAGAGGTGCTGAACTTGTATGTGGATAAGGAGAAGCAGTATTCATTGAGGTGATCGGTTTTCGATCACTTGTGTGTGTTGTGTGTGTGTTCTCTGTGTGTTCTAGGAGGCTGGGCTCTAGTGCCCGTTTTATCAACTGGATCATGTGAAGAGCTGCTCTACAGCTGATCCTACTTCGGCCTGCGTCAGCAATGCACTATGAATATGTTACAATACCGTTTATTTCGCCATGTGGTAAACCTTGAGCTCAACCCACCCTTCGCTCCAAAATTTATGTGGGTGCTGCTATCCCACCTTTGGTGGCTTTTTCTTGGCATTCTAAGCGGTGGGCTTGGTTTGCGGCATAAGTGAGGTGGGCTGTCACCTGGCAAGTCTTCAACTCTGTGGTATCGCAATAACTACGCAGAATGTCAGACATCAGCTTCCACTCACCATCACTCTCGTTACAAGTCCGTCCATTGTTCCTGCCGACAACTCTTCGAAGCGTGTCCGATGCGATTAGCCAAGCAACTGGGCCGTCTTCGCAAGGGTTCTCGCCGAAATGGCCCAGGAGAGTCCCGAGGGGAACACGACGGCGTAGCCTCGCCGGCTGTACCACTGTTATGTATGCAGAGCCCTCTACCACAGAGGAGTTTCGAGTCATCGCAACTAACAAATTCTAGCTGTCGGGCCCCAGGGAGGTGGGAATGATAGTTCAGAGTTACGTGCTCCTCCTTCAAACCCGCCTGGCATTGATGCTCGGACGACTCTACCCAACGCAGACACTGAAACAAAAGAGCCTCAGCCAGTGACACAGTCTGGGGTTCAACAGGACCCAAATCTTTCCCAGAAACTCTGGAATGATGCTTACGATAGCCTTGAGGAGGAAGATAACACACTCGTCAAGGCTTATCTGAAGGTCCTGACCGAGTTTCTCGAGGACAAGAAAGCCACCGACATCTCTGCTGCTGCAGCCAGCGATGTTTCAGTCGAGAACCAAAACCTTAAGGCCCAGAGAGCCACCGATACCTCCACTGCCGGAGCCATAGATATTTCGGCCAAGCTCAAAGACCGGACCAAGCGACAGGAATACATGGAGAAACTGGTAGAAAAAGGCAAGGCGAAAGTTGACAAGACGTCGAAATTTTCAAAAGCAGTCGGTGATGTTGCACAAATAATTCTTAAGGCCCAGCCAATGATCGACCTTGCGATCCAGAACATACCCCAAGCTGCGCCTGCTGCGCTTCCGTGGGCCGGTGTTTGCATGGGGCTGCAAGTGAGCAATCGTCCTCCATCTGCTTGGTTTCCGTGTCAACTAATATTGACCAGATCCTCTCCAACCCGGCGAAAGCGACGAGATCCAACCATGCGGGCATCACTCACGTTGTTACCAGGATGGACTGGTATTGCGCTCTGACTGAACACCTCCTGAAGGACGTCACCATGAACAAGTCC
>Ga0335073_10013887_pt1 | contig 11289 bp, 8 predicted proteins | sample Lox_Sample_22_FD_207093 | JGI IMG/M metagenome (GOLD analysis project Ga0335073, IMG submission 207093) | Soil microbial communities from Loxahatchee National Wildlife Refuge, Florida, United States - Lox_Sample_2.2 | ecosystem: Environmental > Terrestrial > Soil > Wetlands | place: USA: Florida... | reverse complement strand
GCCCGCCCGCCGACCCGGCGACAGAGCTCGGGCCAGTGCCGCACGCCGACCACTATGACAAGCTCCGCTCCTGCGTGCGGCTCGGCGTCAGGGAAGGCGCGCGGCTAGCGACAGGCGGCCGGCGGCACGCCGGCCTGCCCGAGGGAAACTACCTCGCCGCGACCGTGCTCGCCGACGTGACACCGTCGATGCGCACCTTCACCGCGCAGGTCTGCGGGCCAGTCGTGCGCGTCACCCCGTTCGACACCGACGAAGAAGCCGTCTCGCTCGCCAACGCCGTCGGTCACCCGGCCGCGGCCTACATCTGGACCGCTGACCCGCGGCGGGCGCGGCGGCTCGCGCCGGCCATCGAGTCGGCGAGCATCTGGGTGAACTCCAGCAACCCGCGGGACCAGCTCACCGACGAGGTCAACGTCGGCTTCTTCACCGTGTCCCGTTCGGTGTTCATCGCGGACGGCGACGACCCGCCGGCCCGCGGTTCGGCGCCTGAGCGCCGACCACCGCAAGACGATCAGCGCGAGAGTCAGACGAAGGGAGCCCTCGTTGAGTAGACGACTGAGAATCCTGGCAATGGTGGTGCTGGCGTCACCCTCGCCGTCCCGGCGGCGGGACTTGGCTGAGCGGACGGTAGTTCACGTGACAGGCGTCCAGCCTCGGCAGGTGCCTGGCCAGCCGCTCCTCGAACTCCGCGAGTTCACCGCCGGGCGGTGACCAGACGACCTCGGCGAGCGCGCACAGCCGCGGGAAGTACATGTACTCGGCCTTGTCGGTGTCGGGAATGTACTCGGTCCACAGCTGCGCCTGCGCGCCGATGATGTTCCTGCGAGCGCCTTCCGACAGGCCGCGCGGCACCGGGTCGAACGTGTAGACGTCCGCGACGCTGGTCGCGCCGCGGATCGCGAGCGGCTCGCTCTTGTCGTCCGAGTGCGCCCAGTCCAGGTAGACGTAGTACTCCGGTGCCATCACGACGGGGTGGCCGAGTTCCGCGGCCCACCGGCCCATGTGGCCGTCCTTGCGCCATGCCATGATGACGGCGTCCCGCGGGCCGCCGGCGTCGATGACCTCGTCCCAGCCGACCATGCGGCGGCCGCGGTCGGCGAGCCGCCGCGCGACCTGCGTCATGAACCAGCCCTGCAACTGGGCCTCGGCCCGCAGGCCTAGCGAGCGCATGCGGTGCCGGGCCCGGTCGCTGTCGTGCCATTCGACGGCCGGGCATTCGTCGCCGCCGAGGTGGATGTAAGGGCTCGGGAAGACGTCCATCACCTCGTCGAGCACGTTCGCGCAGAACTCGATCGTGGCGTCGTCGACGTTCAGGACGTGCCGGGAAATGCCCCAGCGGGTGCGCACTCTGATCGGCTTCTTGCGGCCGTTGTAAGCGTCACGGTTGCCGAGTTCGGGGTAGGCGGCAATCGCGGCCTGCATGTGGCCGGGCATGTCAATCTCCGGCACCACCGTCATGTGCCGCTGCGCGGCGTAGGCGACGATCTCCGCCAGGTCGGCGACCGTGTAGTAGCCGCCGTGCGGTGTCCCGTCGAACCGCTTGTCCCGCGCCAGCCCGACCGGGCTTTGCTTCCGCCAGGCGCCGACCTCGGTGAGCAGCGGGTAGCGCTGGACAGGGAAGCGCCAGCCCTGGTCGTCGGTGAGGTGCAGGTGCAGCACATTGAACTTGTGCAGTGCCGCGAGGTCGATCAGCCGCAGCAGCCATGCCTTCGGAAAGAAGTGCCTGGCCACGTCCAGGTGCACGCCCCGCCAGGCGTAGCGGGGCGCGTCCTTGATCTCCACGGCGGGCAGTTCAAGCGCGGCGGGGACCCCGTGGACCGGGGCCTCGCGCAAGGTCTGCGGCGGCAGCAGCAGCCGCAGCGTCTGCGCCGCGTAGAAGACGCCCGCCGGGCCGCCTGCGGTGATGACCACGCCTTCGCCGGGGGCGGCGCGCAACTGGTAGCCGTCGTCGGGCAGGCAGTCGCCATCCGGAAGGGCGCCACCGGGAACGCCGACGGTGAGCGTGACGGCGTTGGCCCTGACGTCGCCAGGTACGGCCGCCACGATGGCGATGTCCCAGCCGGTGGACGCCTCAAGCGCGGCGCGCAGCAGGCCCGCCACCGGGCGCGAGGCCTCGTCGGCGGCGATGACGAAGCCGTCCGCGGTGAGCGTGACCAGGCCGCCGTCGGGGTGCGGGTGCGCCTCGACAGGACGCGGGATGATCACGATGACGCCATGCGGGCGGCCAGGCAACACACGCCCCAGAAGCTACCAAGTCACGCCCTAGCGCGCCAGCCTGGCCCGTTACCTCGGGTAAGCCGCCCGGCTCGCCACGGCGACGAACGCGCGCCCCGCGTCGTGCCATTGCTCCACGACGCGCAGGTTGGCCGCCGCGGCGGCGTGCAGCACCGCGGCCGTGCCCAGGTGGGCCCACGGGAAGACCGGGCCGCGGCGGCCGTCGGGGTGCTCGAGCCACGCGGTTACCCGTTCGTCCACGTCGCCGGGCTCCGCCTCGATCAGGATCCGGCCACCAGGCGCTAGCAGCTGCGCGCAGCGGCGCAGTAGCCGGGCGGGCAGGCCGCCGATGCCGATGTTGCCGTCCGCGAGCAGCACGGTCGCCCACCGGCCAAGACCGGGCAGCGGGTCGAAAACCGAGCGGTGCAGCGCGGGTGCACCGGCCTGCCGTACCAGGTCGATGGCCGCGCGCGAGATATCCACGCCCAGGGCCTGTACCCCGCGCTCGTTCAGTGCGATGGTCAGTCGTCCTGGGCCGCAGCCCACGTCGAGCACTGGCCCGTGCGAGCGCTGGAGCAGCTCCTCGTCGGCGGCATCGGGCCGCCCGCACCAGCGGGGGATCTGCAGCGGCAGCCCGCGGCCGTCCGCGGTCCGCATGACGAGGACTGGTGCCTGCTCGTGCCGTACTTCCTCGTGCAGTGCTTCCTCGTACAGGGCGATCGCCCCGGTCATCATGCTGTTTCCCGCAGGAGCTCGACGGACGACTCGACGGACGACTCGACGGACGATGAGCGAAGCACCGTCGCCAGTTCCCGTGTCCGGGCGGCGAAACGGCTCCGCGGCACCTGGCGGGCCACGGCGACGGCATCCGCCGCGGTGTCCACGTCGCGCAGCGGCGGCAGGTCAAGGACGCGGAGCCCGGCCGCGACCAGCCTGGCGCGCTGGATCGCGCCGGTGGTCACGGTGGACATCGGAACGCCGCGCACCAGGTCGGGGTCCGGAGTGCGCAGTCCAAGTGCCCAGAATCCGCCGTCGTCGGCGGGGCCGAACACCGCGTCCACCGTGCCCAGGCCAGACGTGCCCAGGCCAGACATGCCCCAGTCCACCGTGAGCAACGCGGAGGTGACCTGCGGCGTGTCCATCCCGATCAGCAGCGCGGGGCCGGTCACCGCGGCGAAGGCGGCGGCGAGGCGCTCATCGAGCGGCCCGCCGCACTGCGGCACGATGTCGAACCCGGTAGGCAGCCACGGTCCTGGCTGGCCATCGAGTACCAGGACCCGGCGCCTGGCCGGCGTTCGCAGGACCGCGCACAGTGTGTCCGCGAGCGCGGCCTCGGCGAGCGACGCGGCCTGCTCGTAGGTGCACGGTGGCACGAGGCGGGTCTTGACCCGGCCAGGCACCGGCTGCTTCGCGATGACAAGCAGGGTGGTATCGGTGATCACCTGGCGAGCACCCCGCTCATGTCGTGCACGGTCCGCACACAGCCGCGCACGGTGCCTGTCACCTTGGACTTCCCGACACGGGGCAGGTAGGAGACCTCAACTTCGGACACGCGCCAGCCGGCGGCCGCCGCGTTCATCACCATCTCGAGCGGGTACCCGAACCGCCGGTCGGCGATGTTCAGGCTGAGCAGTGCCGCGCGGCCCGCCGCGCGCATGGGCCCCAGGTCACGGATGCTCAGCCCGGTACGGCGGCGGACCCGCCTGGCCAGTTCCCAGTTGGCCACCCGCGCGGGCAGCGGCCAGGCGTCGCGCCGCACCGGGGCGCGGCGGCCAAGGACCATCTCGGCCTGGCCGGCCAGCAGCGGCCCGGTGAGGAGGGGAAGCTGCCGCGGGTCGAGGCTGCCGTCGCAGTCGCAGAAGCACACCAGGTCGCTGGTCGCCGCCAGCAGCCCGGCGTGCGCGGCCGCACCGAAGCCCCTGGCAGGCTCGGCCACGACCGTCGCGCCGAGCGACCGTGCGATCTCGTCAGATCCGTCGGTGGAACCGTTGTCGACCACGATGGGGCGAAAGCCGGCGGGCATACGCTCGAGCATCCAGGGCACTGCCCCCGCCTCATTGAGGCACGGCAGGATCACGTCAACTGTCACGGCTGTGACGTTATTACCGATGCCGGTCACATTATGGCTAACAAGCCTTACGAAATGAGGAAATCACGCCAAGAGTGCCATTGAGCGGTCGCACGGGCGCGGGTGCGGGATTTTATTATGAAAATATTATGGAGCATTGAAAACGCAGCGAACCCTAGCCCGTGCTGGTCTGCCAGTAGACGGTGAACGGCTCGTGCGCCGCCCGGGCGACCGGGATCAGGGTCACCGGATGACCGTCGGCCGTCGCGGCGAACGCCATCGGCTCTGCGGCGGCGGTGCGGCGCACGGACGCGGTGTCGAGCAGCGGCAACGGTGGCGGTAGCGGCGTGGTGTGCGCCGCGGCCGGCTGCTTGATGCCGTTAAGGATGTCGGCGTTGTCGATGGCGTCGGTCGCGGCACCGGCCGCCGCGTAGGCGGCGCCGACGCCGCGGCCCGCGAGAACGACGGGCCCGTAGCTGACCGCCTGCACGGACGGGGCGTCGGGCGCGCGGTGGAACGCCAGCCGCATGGGCAGCGTGACCTCCAGCAGGTCGCCCAGCTGCCAGCGCCGCAGCAGCGTGATCCAGCCGCCCGCGACGGTCCCGCGTAGCGGTGCGCCGTTGAGTACGACCAGAGGCGGCCCCGCGGTCCAGGACGGTACCCGTACGCGTAGCGTCATCAGGGCCGAACCGCTGGTCACGGTGAGCCGCACCAGAGGGTCGTCAGGGAAGCCCGTGTCCTGGCGAATGGTCAAGCCGCCGTAATCGGCGCAGCGCACCTCGGACGGTATGAACAGGTTGACGCGCACGCCGCGGTAATCGCGCGAGTAGATCGTGTCAGCGAACTTGGCCTGGGTCTCAAGCTCGGTGGCGGTGTCGCAGGTGAACGTGTCGTAGTCGGTCGCGTAGGCATCCGGGTTCCCATGGGGGAAGTAATTCAGCGGCTGCTGCTTGACGGCGCCCGCCGACAGCCCCGTGTAGTAGACGGTGAAGCCGTGCGGCGAATCCGGGTCCTGCGCGCCGAGCATCTGGTTGAACAGGGCGCGCTCGTAGTAGTCGAGCACGTCCGTCCTTTCCTGGTCGTGGAAATGCAGCAGCCTGGTGAGCTTGAGCATGTTGTAGGTGACGCAGCCCTCGCAGGTGTAGTCGGACAGGGCGGCGGCGATCACGCCGGGCGGGTCCCAGTGCTCGTGGTCGCCCTGGCCGCCGATGACGTAGCTGTGCTGTCCCGCGGCGAACCGCCAGAAGTTCTCCGCGATGGCACGGTACGACTCGTCGCCGGTCACCTCCCACATCCGCAGCGCGGCGAGGATCTTCGGCGTGTTCACGTTGCACTGCTCGCCGGCCAGGTCGTCCTCGCCCGCCGCGAGCGGGTCGAGGAACCGCGCGTGGTAGAAGCGCTGCGCCACGGTCAGGTACCGCTGCGCCCCGGTGATGGCGTACAGGTTGACAAGCGACTCGGGCAGGCCGCCGTACTCCGTGGCCAGGACCTGCTGCATGTGCGCGTACGACAGCGGTGCGGTCCGCCGGTCCACCCAGTCGGCCAGCCGCGCCGCGACGTCGATCGCCTGGTCGCACCCGGCGAGCTCGTACTGGTCGATCAGGCCCGCCAGGTACTTGTGGATCATGTAGTACGGCGACCAGACGCGGTCCACCTGGCCGGCCTCAAGCCAGTCGAAGAACTCCTCGGGGAACGCCGACAGGTAACCGGGCGAGTAGCCGGCGCGCGGTGCCGCCCGCTGCAACGCCGCGAGCTCGCCGACCAGGTAGGCCCCCGTCGCCTTGCAGCCCGCGTCCCCGGTGTTCGCGTAGCTGATCGCGAGGCTGGACATCAGGTGGCCGACGGTGTGGCCGCGCACCAGCGAGTCCGGGCTTTCCCAGCCGCCGCACGGTCGGGCGGCCGACAACTGACCGTAGTTCAGCCGGAACGTGTGCAGCATCCGGTCCGGGTCGAGGAACCGCAGGTAGCTCAGGTTCCGCAGCTGATTGTCACGGAACGGTGAGTCAAGCAGCCGCACCGCGGACAACGGGAACGCGGCGGCGGCGCCCGCCGTGCCATCCGGCGCGTAGCCGCTGGCGGCGAGCCGGTAAACCGGGCCCGCGCCGCTGTCGGCCCACCACGCGGAGGACCGGTCGCGACCGAGGTAGACGGCATCCGCCGCGAGCACGCCGCCACCACCAAGCAGGGCCAAGGCCTGCCGCCTGGTGATCTCCCGCACGAGACCGCCGCCTCACCGCGCTCGCAGCCCGACTCACCTCTCCCTTCACTGTCCGTGCGGTCCGTTACTCAAGTCAAGCCTGGCCGGCCCGCCGGCGTAAGAAATCTGAAATAACCTGCCCGCCGGCCTGGCGAATGCGGCACGGCCCGCGGGCGCCGACGCGAACTCCGCGACCCCCTCTTCAAACGGAACGGAGGCGTGCCATCCCAGTTCCCCCCCGATGCGCTCGCTTGACGCGGTGATGTGCCGCACGTCGCCGAGCCGGTACTCGCCGGTGATAACGGGGGCGGGGCCACCGCAGGCGTCAGCGAGTACAGAAGCCAGCTGGCCCACGGTGCGCGGTGTGCCGCTGCCGACGTTGTACGCGCGCAGCGTGCCAGGACCGCCGTGGACACCGGGGCCCGCGACCGACTCAAGCGCGGCGGCGGTGGCCCCGGCCACGTCGCGGACGTGGACGAAGTCCCGCCGCTGCGCGCCGTCCTCGAAGACACGCGGCGCGCGGCCCGCTTCCAGACTGGAACGGAAGAACGACGCCACACCGGCGTACGGTGTGTCCCGCGGCATTCCTGGGCCGTACACGTTGTGATACCGCAGCGCCACCGCCTGCCCGCCGGTCGACCTGGCCCACGAGGCGGACAGGTGCTCCTGTGCGAGCTTGGTGTCGGCGTAGACGTTGCGCGGACCGAGCGGTGCGTCCTCTGGCACGAGCTCGGGGGCCAGCGGCTCGCCGCAGCGCGGGCAGCGCGGCTCGAACCTGCCCGCGTCGAGGTCGGCCACCAGCCGCGGCGGCGGCGTCGCGGCCGGGCCATGTTCCACGCAGGAGTAGCGCCCCTCGCCGTACACGACCATCGACGAGGCGAGCACGAGCCGGTCAAGGCCCGCCCGTGCCATCGCGGCGAGCAGCACCGCGGTCCCCAGGTCGTTGCAGCCCGCGTACAACGGCGCGTCGTCGAAGTCGACGCCAAGCCCGACCATCGCCGCCAGGTGGCAGACCGCGCCGACGCCGCGCAGCGCGTCGTCGACCGCGCCGGCGTCGCGGACGTCGCCGTGCACGAACTCGAAGCCGGGATCGCCGGAAAACGGCGGCACTCCGCCCGGGTGGACACAGGGCAGGAGCGCGTCGAGCACCCGCACCTCATGACCCGCGCCCGTGAGCGCCTCGACGACATGTGATCCGATGAAGCCGGCACCGCCGGTAACCAGGACGCGCATGGGCCCGAGATTATTCACATGACGGGCCGGGCCGCCCGCGTTGCCCCCTCGATTTCATCAATTCGTAAGATCCAGCATTCTGACCGGATTTCCGGCGCGCGGCCACGCCACGATAAACCCTTAAATCGTAAGCTGATTCACCGTCTCGTGACATGCCCGATGCCATGTAATACCTGACATGATCCTCAGCAGCCCGCGCATCGCGTCACTTCCGCGGAACGCCCCAGACCAGGCAGCGGGGCCTGCCGCCGGCCGGCGGCCAGGCGCGTCAGGGCAGTGGGCGCCGCGGGCCGCGCGGCTGGCCGCGGCGCTTGTCGGCCTCGTGGCGATCGGCGCCTACCTGCTCGTCGCGCTGCGCCGGCTGGAATACCCGTTCGCGCTTGAGCAGCTTGAGGGCAACTCGCTCGTCGAGGTGCACCGCATCCTGGCCGGGCAGCCGCTGTACCCGGCGCCGTCCGCCGGGTACGTTCCCGACGGGTACCCGCCGCTCTACTTTTACGTCTCGGCGGCCGTCGCCCGCGTGGCCGGCGCCTCGTACCTGGCGCTGCGGCTGGTGTCACTGACGTCCTCGCTCGCCTGCTTCGCGCTGCTCGCCCGCCTGGTACAGCGGGAAACGGGCAGCATCGCGGCCGGGACAGGCGCCGCGGGCGTCTTCGCCGCGACCTACTTCGCCGCGGGCGACTGGCTCGACATCGGCCGGGTCGACTCGCTGTTCCTCGCGCTCAGCCTCGGCGGGCTGTACGCCGTCCGTTGGATGCGCGCCGCGCCCGGCGCCGTCGTCGCTGGACTACTGCTCGCCGCAGCGGCCCTCACCAAGCAGACCGGGCTCGCCGAGCTTGTCGTGGTGCCAGGCGTGCTGCTGATCGGCCCGCGCCGGAGGCTCGCCCGCGTCGCCGCGCTCACCGCCGTCGCGGTACTCGGCCTCAGCACGTTGGTCCTGCGGCTGACCAGCGGCGGCTGGTACACCTACTACGTATTCAAGCAGATGAGCGGGCAGTCGCTGACCCCCGGCAACTTCGGCTGGTTCTGGACGGCGCTGGCGACCGCGATGGGCCTGGCCGCGTGCGCCGCCCTCATCGGCGCGCGCCGGGTGCCCCGCGAGCTGGTGGCCGGCTGCGCCGCGCTGGCGGTGGAGGGCTACGCCACCCTCGTGCACAGCGGCGGCGCCATCAACGACGTGCTGCCCGCGTACCTCGCCGTGGCGCTGCTCGCTGGCCTGGCGCTCGGCAGCGCCACGGGTCAATCAAGCACGGGCAAGCTCCTTGCTACCGTGACCGGCGTCCTCATCCTCGCCCAGTCCGTCTTCCTGCTGGCCAGCTCCCACCCGTCCCGCGCGCTGCCCGCGAGCGCCGGCCGAGCCGTCGGGATGAGGCTGATCGCGGGCATGCGGGCACTCGGCGGTGACGTCGCGGTCTCCTCCGACGCGGGCCTGAGCCTGCAGGCGGGCATGGCGCCGCCCGCGGCACCTGGCGCGGTGTACGACGTCCTGCGAGCCACCGACCGTGCCGGGATCACGGCCTACATGAACAGCGCGGCCGCGGCGGTCAAGGCCAGGCAGTTCAGCGCGATCATCAGCTCCGGTGGCGGTAAGCCGCTCTCCAACCCGCCAGGCCTGCTCACGTACTACCAGGAATGCCCGCAGCCGCTGCCCGCGGGCCCAGACACGCTGCTGATACCGACCGGGAGGAGCCAGCCCGCCCCCGCCGTGGTCTGGATCCCGCGCGGCGGTTCCTGCCAGCGAGTCCTCAGCATACTGAGCGGCGGCAAGGCGGCCGCCTCGTGAGGTCGTACACGAGAGAGCCGCCGATCATGAAGGACCCCTCGAGTCCGCCCGGGCCGTTCCGCCGGTCCTTCTGGCGCAGCCCGATCCGCGGCCCGTGGCTGACCTCGGTACTCGGGCTGATGCTGCTGGTCGCCATCCCCGTGATGTTCGCGACCGGGCTGCTGTCCTACGCCGCCTACAACCCGGACCTCAGCCCGCTCAACGACACGACACCGGGCAAGGGCCTACTCGGCTTCTACCTGTTCTCCTGGCCCACCCACCCGATCTGGCTCTACCGGGTCACCCAGGGCACCCACGTCACGTTGGGGCTGACGCTGGTGCCGATCCTGCTGTTCAAGCTGTGGTCGGTGCTGCCGAAGCTGTTCGAGTGGCCGCCGGTGCATTCGGTCGCGCACGAGCTGGAACGGTTCTCGCTGGTCCTGCTCGTCGGCGGCGCGATATTCGAGTTCGTCACGGGGATCTTGAACATCCAGACCTGGTACCCGTTCCCCACCTCCTTCTACACGATGCACTTCTACGGCGCGTGGGTGTTCATCGCCGGCTTCGTCATCCACGTGCCGGTCAAGATCCCCGTCATGGTCAGGGCGCTGCGCAGCCGGGGCTTCTGGGCGGAGATGCGGACGAACCTCGCCAACACGCGCCCGGAGCCGCCCGACGCCGGGTACCTGGCCCCGGTCGCCCCCGCCGCCCCGACGATCTCCAGGCGCGGCGTGCTGGCGTTCGCCGGCGCGGGCGCGGCCCTCGTCGCGGCGCTGTCCGTCGGCCAGTCACTCGGCGGGGTATTCCGCAAGACCGCACTGCTCGCCCCGCACGACCAGCCCGTCACCGGCCCCGACGCCGGCACCGTCGGCGATTTCCAGGTCAACAACACCGCCCGCAACGCGCGGATCAGCGCGGTCGAAATAGGGGAGATCTGGCGGCTCAAGGTCGCGACCGACGACCAGGCGACTGCGACGATCCAGGTCCAGGCGAAGCTGAGCAGGGACGACCTGCTCCGCATGGAACAGCACACCGCCAGCCTCCCCATCGCGTGCGTCGAAGGCTGGTCGACCGACAACCAGATCTGGACAGGCGTCCGGCTGCGCGACCTCGCCGCGCTGTCAGGCATCGCCAACCCGTCCAGCGTCCTCGTGCAGTCACTGCAGGCCAGCGGGGGATTCAACAAGGCGGTCCTGTCGAGTGAGCAGATCATGGACCCGGACTCGCTGCTCGCCCTGCGGGTTAACGGCGCGGACCTCTCGCTCGACCACGGCTACCCGGCCCGGGTGATCGTGCCAAACAACCCGGGCGTGCACAACACCAAGTGGGTGTCCAGCATGACCTTCGGGAGTTGACATGCGCTGGTTCCGCCGCTGGTACGGCGCCAACCCGCTGCACCTGCTCGCCATGATCGGCTGCTTCGCGCTCACCGCGTACGCCGCGGCCGGGCTGGTGCAGGTCAAGCCCGTCGGCGTGCTCATCTGGTTCGGTGGCGCGGTCGTCGGCCACGACGTGATCCTCTTCCCGCTCTACGTGCTCGCCGACCGGTCGGTCATGACGGTGTTCCGCCACCGCCCGCCGAACCTGCCGACCGTGCCCTGGATCAACTACCTCCGCGTCCCCACGGCCCTTTCCGGCATGCTGCTGCTGATCTGGTTCCCGCTGATCTTCCGCATCCCCGGTCACTTCCCGAACACCACGGACCTGTCGCTCAACCCCTACCTGGGACACTGGCTCGCGGTCACCGGAGTGCTGTACCTGCTGTCCGCCGCCGCGTTCGCCCTGCGCCTGCGGCCAGGGCGCCGCAGGCGCGCG
>Ga0335073_10013886_pt1 | contig 11289 bp, 9 predicted proteins | sample Lox_Sample_22_FD_207093 | JGI IMG/M metagenome (GOLD analysis project Ga0335073, IMG submission 207093) | Soil microbial communities from Loxahatchee National Wildlife Refuge, Florida, United States - Lox_Sample_2.2 | ecosystem: Environmental > Terrestrial > Soil > Wetlands | place: USA: Florida... | reverse complement strand
CGTCGTTCCCCCATCCGAGCATGTCCGTAACAGTCCTGTATCTTCTCCGCCCGGCCAGCTGCCAGCGCCTCTCGCCGAGTTGGAGCCAGAGCTGGCAGATCGCGAGCGAACCGCTTTTTACCTCAAAGAACGCAGCGTCGATCCGCGCGCGCTAACCGCCGCCGCACTGAAGACCGCGAAGAATCGCGCCGTGGACTTTTCTTCGGGCGATCCAGTCACGGCCGTGAACATCTCCGACAGCCATGTCACCGGCGTGACCACCACCAAGACTTCCTTCCTGGCGGAGAAAGTAGTCAACTGCGCCGGAGCCTGGTCCGGCCAAATATCGTCGAACACCATCGGCCCGCGCCCCTTCCCCACTCGCCCCGTCAAAGGCCAAATGCTCTGCCTGGCCATGCCCTCGCGCGAACTGGTGAAGCACGTAATCCGCACGCACAACGTTTATCTCATCCCGCGCAGCGACGGACGCCTCCTCGTTGGCGCCACCGTCGAGGAAGCCGGATTCGACAAGCGCACCGATCCCACCACCATTCAACGCCTCCATCGTGCTGCCCTGACGCTGGTCCCGAAACTCGCCGACGCCAGGATTCTCGAAGACTGGGCCGGCCTCCGCCCCGGCACGCCCGACAACCTGCCCATCCTCGGCCCCACCGAAACCCCCGGCTACTACGTAGCCACCGGCCATTTCCGCGACGGAATTCTGCTGGCACCCGTCACAGCCCAAGTCATGGCAAATGTGATCACGGGCTGCGCAGCAGGTTACGACTTGAAAGCCTTCGATCCGCATCGCTTTGCAAGAGCCGCCTGAGGCGCTGCCGGGGCTGCAACAGACGTTACCGATGTCACGATTCGAGGGTCATGTTGTTTTGCTAGACTGCGCTCATGCAGCGAAGCGCAGGCTTTCTAACCGCGATGTTGGCCGCGGTTCTGGTGACTGTGCCCTGCCGCGGGCAAAGCTCCCCGCCCGCGACTAATTCCCAGGCTGACAAGTCAGGCGATCCCGCTGAAGAAGAGGCCTGCAAGCTGCTGCCGTACGTCGGTACGATTCCGCTCACCAAACTGCCGAACTATTTCCCCGACGAGCCGGATCTGCGCGGCGGAATGATTTGCCAGTACAGAATCAGCGCCGAGCTTCCACTCTTCTCATTTCACTTCATTGGAAAACCGGATAACAGCCTCGGAGACATCGAAGTCACAGAGGAGCCCAGCACGACGATCCTGCAAACGATCGAAAACTCCACTGACTGGAGCGCAGTGGTCCCTCAACTCGTAACCAATGTGCTGAGCACGGTTGATGCGAACTTCGACGGCTACGAAGACCTGCAGATCTTGAGTCAATGTGGAGGCACGGGAAACTGCACCTACGACTTTTATCTTTATGACCGGGTTACGGGCCAGTTCATTCGCAACGAATTCCTGAGCAGCAATCTTTGCAGCCCCGAATTTTACGACGACACAAAACAGATTACGACCCACTCCCATGGCAGTGCGTCGGACTGGCAGAACGATACGTATCAGTACGCTGACGGCCGTTACACCTTGATCCGTCAAGAAATCTCGTCCCGCGACGACAAGACTGAAAATGTGACCGTGAGCACGTACGAACTCCGAAACGGAAAGATGGAGCTAGTCAATTCTGAAACCGAGCACCAGTAGCCCCCGGACCTAACCTGCCTGGACTCGGTCCTCTGTCGTGAGATTTTACCCTCATCGCGCTATACTGTTTGGTTTCCGCCATACGTCAAATCTGCAATCAAGATCGTCCATCACAGAAAGGACGCCCCCATGGCTTCTCCCGCCGTCGACTTTGCCCGCAATAATCAGCAGCGATTTCTCAACGAACTCAAAGATCTGCTCCGCATCCCCAGCGTCAGCACGCTCGAAGAACACAAGCCCGACATTCAAAGAGCCGCCGACTACGTGGCCAGCGAACTGCGCCGCATTGGCATGGAAAATGTCGAGATCATCCCCACCCAGGGCCATCCCCTCATCTACGCCGACTGGCTGCACGCTTCCGGCAAGCCCACGGTCCTCTGCTACGCTCACTACGACGTCCAGCCCGCCGAGCCCCTCGACGAGTGGATCAGTCCCGCCTTCGAGCCCACCGAGCGCAACAACAATCTCTACGCTCGCGGCGCGGTCGACGACAAAGGCCAGCTCTGGATGGAAGTCAAAGCCCTCGAAGCCCTCATGCAGACCGGCGGCGGCAAGCTGCCCATCAATGTGAAAGTGATTTTTGAAGGCGAAGAAGAAGTGGGTGGCGAGTCCATCTCCGAATACCTGCGCAAACAGAAAGCCAGGCTGAAAGCCGATTTCGCTCTCGTCTGCGATACCGAACTCTTCGCGCCCGATCTTCCCACACTCTGCGTCGGCCTGCGCGGCCTCGTCTATACCGAAATCGAAGCCTACGGCGCCAAGACCGACCTGCATTCCGGCATGTATGGCGGCGCGGCGCCCAATCCTTTCTTCGCCCTCATCGAAATCATCAGCAAGATGAAAGACGCGAAAGGCAAAATCCTGATCCCCGGCTTCTACAAGGGCGTGAAGGCCCCGACCAAAGCCGAACTCAAAGCTTGGAAGCGCCTGCCTTTTAACGAAGAGCACTACCGCAAAACCGAAGTTGGATCGAAAGTGCTGACCGGCGAGCCCGGCTACTCCGTTCTCTACCGCACCTGGGCGCGCCCCACGTTAGAAGTCCACGGCATGCCCGGGGGTTTCATTGCCGCCGGAGCGAAAACGGTCATCCCTGCGAAAGCGCAGGCCAAAGTTTCCATGCGCCTCGTGCCCAATCAAGATCCCGAAGACATTTTCAAGAAGTACTCGGCCTTCGTGAAGAAGCACACTCCCAAAGGCATCGAAACCAAAATCAAAGTTTTCAGCAAAGGCCCAGCCTGCGTGGTCAGCACCGACAACAAGTACATCGAAGCCGGAACCGAAGCCCTGCATGACACCTTCAAGAAAGAGACAGTCTTTATCCGCAGCGGCGGGTCGATCCCGATCGTTACCGACTTTCAGGACGTGCTGAAGATTCCCAGCGTCATGATGGGCTTCGGCCTGCCCGACGACAACCTCCATGCCCCCAACGAAAAGTTCCACATTCCCAACTTCTATCGCGGAATCGAAACCATCTGCCGCTTCTTCGAAAAACTCGGCAGATAAACCCCGCCCTGCCATCCTGAGGGGAGCGCGGCCGCACGAACGTCAGGCTTACAAACACTAAATTGTGCCCCGGAATGAAAGAGCGCCAGACAGAGCGCTCTTTTTTTCGTTCGTCTTTTCCGGCTTTTTAAAGCACCTACTGCGGAATCATTCCGACCGTCCTCAGCCGAGTCCCGGTCCGCTGGCCTTTGCGTGCCGTCGGCCATTACCTCCGTAACGTTTTAGGGCTTACCGTTTCCCTTTACCCTTGAGCTTCGTACTTGCGTTTCCAGAGGAGTTTGCCATCTCTGCCACCAACATGTCGCAATCGGCGCGGGCGGCTTCGGCACGCGCATTTGTTCATAGCCTGAACATCCTCATCAAATATGCCCGGATGTACGGCTATGACCATAAGCGCACCGAAGCCCAGTTTGAAACCACGTGGAACGAGTTACAGCAGGGCCTGCCATCGACGGGAGACAGCGGCTTTCTGCTCGGCGTCTCCGACAACAAGCTTCTGCTCGATGGCATTCCGCTTGAAGCCGGCAATGCCGAGCGCAGCTTCGCGACCCTTTTAAACACCGCCGGACTAGCCAGTCTGCACTTCTCAAAAGACGTCACCATTGAAGATTTCACCCGGCTGGTGCGGGCGTTTACCGTCGCCGGATCGAAGGCCACCGACGTCGCCAAGCACATTAAAGATGCCCTGGGCGGAGGCAAGGTCGGCAGCACGATCAAGATCAATGAAGTGAAATTTGTCGCGGCCGATCCGCTGACCGGCGATGTGAGCATCGCGGCGCAGATCGCGGCGCAGACCCTCGGTCCGGAATTCAAGCAGTGGCTGAACGATCCCCAGAAGCTGTTGCAGTTGATTGCGGCGGCGGAGGGCGCAACTTCGGGCGGTGCAGGACAAAGCGCGGGCGACGGCACTCCCATGGTGCCTCTAGGCAGCGCACCCAACATCCCGCAAGGAAAAGGAAGATGGGTTCCAGACGGCACCCCCGTCTCCACGCCAGGCGGCACCGCCGCTGGCGCAGCGCCCGCGTGGACCGGTGGCATGGTTCCGTTGCAGGAGCAGGAAGTAATTCAGGCCATCCGGCTGCTGACGCGCTTTGGGCAAGTGCAGCAGGACCCGAACGTCAAAGAAGAAGACATTCAGAAGGAACTCGTTGAGACCGATCCCAATACGCGCTTGAATCTGCAGCAGTTGCTGGGCAGCCTGGCGGCGAAAGCCTCGGCGGAAGAAGAAGACACGCCCCTGCTCATGAAGGCCGCGGAGCACATGGCGATCCGCTTCGCCCTGGAGCGCTATCAGAAGGGGGAAATCAAGGTCAACGCCGTGCACCAGATGATGGAGCACATGAGCCGGCAGATGGACTCGTTGCGCTCCATCCTGAAAATGCAGGAAGAAAAGATGAGCAAGGCCGGGATTCTGGTCGAGTCTCATGCCGACATCCTGGACAGAATGTTTTGGGCGGAAGTGCCGGAGGCGGGCAAGAAAAGTGTGCTGCTCTCGCATGAAGCGCCTTGCGTGCCTCCCCGCAACGTGCGCCAGTTCGTTGAAGTGCTGCTCGACCGCGAGGACAAAGACACCGCGGGCGAGATTCTGAACAACTATTCCAGCTGCCTGAGTGCCAAAGATGTAGACCCGCGGCGCAAGACCGCAATCGGACTGAGCCAGCTGGCCGACTTATACGCACGGCTGGGCGGTGAGCCGATGGGACGGGCCATCCGCAAGTTGAGCGAACAATTGATCGTCGACAAGGATCCGGAACTTCAGAGCCTGCTCAGCGCCGCCTTCGTGCGCCTGAGCCAGGAGGCGAGCGCGGCCAAGAATTATGCGGCGGTCAACGAAGTCTGCGCCGGCATGGAATTGGTCAGCGTCGAACGGCCAGTGCTGATGAGCGATCTGCGTCCCCGCGTGGGCGTGGAGAACCGCTTGCCGGAGTTTATCGAAGAAGCGTTGCATCAGGAGCCGATCGCAAAAGATCTGGCCGCACTGCTGCGGCGCACCAGCCAAGCCGGTGCCGAGCATCTGGCCGACCGATTCTTTCGCTGCATGCGACGCGATGAGTGCGACCGCATGATCGAACTGGTGCGGGAGTTGGGCTCTCCGGTACTGGTGCAGTTGCGCGAGATTCTGCGCACGGGACAGCCGCGTCAGGCCTCGGGCGCGGTGGGATTGATCAGCCGCCTCGACGTGGGAACGCTGCTGGAATTGCTGCCGGTCCGCTTGCCGGAGTGGAATCGCTTTTATCACGACGTCGCGGTGCGGCAGATTGCCTACGGCGCCGCGCCGGATCGTGGTCGAACCCTGCTCGAACTCGCCGAGGTTTTGGATCCGGTCGTTTTGCCCGAGGCGGTAGACGAAATTGGCATGAGCGGCGATGCCACCGCAGTGCCCCCGCTGATTGCGATGGCCAAGCCCGGAGACGCTGCCTCGCGCTCTCCCTTTGTCCAGTTGAAGGCGCTGGAGTCGCTCGGCCGGCTGAAAGATCCGGAGGCTGTAGCCATACTGCGCGAGATTCTGGAAGCGAAAAAAACCTTTGGCTGGGTCTATCACCGCGAGTTGCGGATTGCGGCGGCGCAGGCGCTGTCGAAGACCGATCCACGCTACAGTTCGCAGGTCATGTCCGACAGCGGCATCGAGCCCGCCGAACTGGCAATTGCGCCGCTCGATACGGCTCCAGCCTGCCCGTGGGTACGCCAACGCCGCTATGAGCGCCTGGTGCTGGCCAAGACCGTCGTCGGGACGATTGGAAGCTCGTGGGGCAGGTCGAAGATTCAGATTCGCGAATTGAGCCTGGGCGGCGGCATGGGCACCAAAGAAGACAGTCTGCGCATCGGCAGCGAAGCGGAAATTGAGATCTCGGTCGGTATGCGGGCAAAGATTCGCGCCCATGTGCTGCTGCGCCGGGCGCGCGTGAATGAAGTCGGATTCGAGATCGTCAACACCGACCTCGACAGCCGCTACCGCCTGCGGCGCCTGCTGGTGGAAGCGCTGAATGCGACGCCACAGAATAAAGGGCAGGAGTGGAGTGGCGAACGGAAAGTATAGCCAGAGCAGCTCTTAGCTCCTGGCCGTGAGATTCAAACACAAGAAAGCCTCTGCTCGCGCAGAGGCTTCAATTTTTAGCGCCGGCGTCCGGCCGGCCTCTCGATAGCGCGCTGATCGCTCTTTCTACTTCACCTTCAGGAAGATGATCGCCAACGTGTACAACGCCAGCGACTCGATCAGCACCAGTCCAAGAATCAGCGCGAACTGGATTCCAGGACGGGCCGCGGGATTGCGGGCCAGCGACTCCGTGGCCGACGCGACGGCTTTGCCCTGGGCAAGGCCGCAGACCGCGGAAGCGATCGCCATGGAGAATCCGGCGGTAATCGCGACCCAACTGGCATCGCTCATTCCGCCGCCCTGCGCGAAAGCAGGGACGGCAAAGCATAGGGCCGACAGGGTCATGAACACGTGACTTAGTTTACGCATGGTGTTGCTCCTTGTATGAAATTGCCGCCAGTGGGTGGTTGACGCCATACCGTGCAGGCGCCCTCACGCTGAACGACAGTGGCCAGTGGCCAGTTGTCAGCGGTCAGTGCCTGAAACTGACCGCTGGCAACTAATCGCTTCCGCTATCGCCCCTCTAATCACTGATCACTAACCACTGGTCACTGACCACTGATCACTGGCCACTGACTTTAATGCTCTTCAGCAACCGCGCCAGAAACATAAATGATCGACAGCAGCATGAACACGTACGCCTGCAGAACTCCGACCACAATGTGCAGGCCCATAAAAAGAATCGGAACGCCGATCGGAATCATGGAAAAGAAAACCAGCGTGATCAGGTCGCCGGCAAAAATGTTTGCCCAGAGACGAACCGTCAGCGAGAGCAGCCGTGCAAAGTGGCTGACTAATTCGATGGGCAGCATCAGCGCCGCCAGTCCGATGCGCGCCACCAGCGGCATGCCTTCCATCGGCGGTCCGAAAAAATGCAGCAGATATTTCGGCCCGGCATGTTTGAAGCCCTGGACGTTGTAGTGCAGAAACACACAGATCGCGCAGCCCAGCGGCACCACCGTAACCCCCGTGGGCGACTCCAGACTTGGGATGAGACCGATGAGATTGCACACCAGTATGAAGATGAAGATGATGGCGAAGAACGCGGTGTAGGCTTCGCTGTGCTGCCCGATGATCTCGTGGCTCTGGCCCAGGACAAATCCTTCGAGGCCTTCGAAGGTATGCTGCAGCCCTCCCGGCGACTCGACCGAGAGCCGGGTGCGCAGCAGAAGGAAAATCGCCAGCAGGAAGAAAAAGACCAGCAACTCCATCGCGAAGGAATTCGTGATCGGCGCATCCGCGTATTTTGGATGGATGCCGAGCATTCGCAGAAACGCGGTGACCTGGGTGCCGAGCAGGCCGTTGAGAAATTTCGTGAACAAAAGTTGTTCGGGCATTGATCAGCTTCCAGTTGCCACACCCTGGCACTTTAGATCCGGCCAGTTACCGCGACGTACGCTTCATAGACCGCTTCGCAGGCAATCCCTCCGACGGGCAGAAACAGGCCCGCAAACAGACCTCGAAGGCTCGCGGGAAAACTGGTTAATATACCATACGCGGCCACCCCCAACAACAGGTAGCGCAGCAGGAAGCGGGCGACGATTCCCTTCCCCGACTGCGCCTTGCCGCTGTTGGTAACCCGGTCCGCGAGCCCTGCCACGCCGCTCTTCAGCCACTGGAAATTGAGATAAGCAATCGCGCACCCAAGAAGAAATCCCAGCGCGGACCAGCGCCCGAATTTCCACCAGGCCCCGGCCGAGAGCGCCATCGCCAGCACAAGCATGCAGTTGCGGATTCGTGTAAGGGCGCCGGAATAGAAGAGATCGTCATGCCGTCCCGCGGAGTCAATCTGGGGATTGTCGAGCATCGGCAGTTCATTTCGTGTCGCGCGCAACCGTGCGAATCAGTTCGATCAGTCCGGCGGCGGTCCCGAGCAGCAGCCCGACAACATTGATCCAGGAGGTATGCAGCCAGCGGTCGAGCAGTGAACCGAGAAGCCATCCCGCCACCGTCCCCGCCGGCAGCATGAAGGCAAGTTGGCTGTAGCGGCCGACTTCCACCCACGGACTTTTCTTCTTCTCGGGAGGCGGATCGGAGGCGGAAGACATGTTTGTGCGCGCGACTCAGTTCAGGGAAGCGCTCAGTGAATCAATTTTGCGACCGTTGGGGTTTGCACAATGCCCAGCGCCCAGTTCACCATCTCGATGAAGCGGTTGGGCAGGATGCCGATGAAAAGCGTGGCAAATCCGGTGAGGCCAAGCGCGGCGCGCATGGCATAGCTCACCGGCAGCGTCTCTTCGCCTTTTTCCGGCTGGCGCATGAACATGGCGTTGGCGATCTTTAGATAGTAGTAAAGGCCGAACACGGAATAGAGTACGCCGAGTGCGGCCAGCGCATAGTGGCCGCTCTCAATCAGGCTGAGAAAGATAAAGTATTTGCCCCAGAATCCGGCCAGCGGCGGAATTCCCGCCAGCGACAGCATGAACACCAGCATCAGCACCGCTTCCACCGGCGCGCGCGAGTACAGCCCGTTAAGGTCGTCGAGTTCGTCGCCGATTACTTTCTTGTGGCGCAGTGAAGTGATCACCCCGAAGGCGCCCAGATTCATGAACGTATAAACGAGAAGATAGATCAGGATGCCTTTCACGCCGTCGGTGTTGACTTGCACGGCAACCAGGCCGAGCAGCATATAGCCGACATGAGCAATCGATGAGTAGGCAAGCAGGCGCTTGGTGTTCGTTTGTGTAAGCGCCGCCAGATTCGCGCCGGTCATGGTGGCGATGGAGACAAAAACCACCACCGGCAGCCACGTCGTGCGCATGGGATAGAGTCCCCAGAGCAGGATGCGCAGCAGCATGGCCCATCCCGCCGCCTTGACATAAATCCAGTAATGCTGGTCGGCGCGCCTTCATAAGCGTCGGGAGCCCACTGATGGAAGGGGATTGCTGCAATCTTAAAGAAGAGACCGGTGATGGTCGTCAACAAGGCGATGATCGCAACCGGCTTGTACGGCCCGGCAAGAACCGGCCCCGCGAGCGCTCTATAGATGTCCCCCAGATTTGTGCTGCCGGCCAGGCCATAGAATAACGAAAGGCCGTAGGCGAAAATGCCGGACGAAAATGCTCCCAGCAGCAGATACTTCAGCGCGGCTTCGTTGGATCGTTGATCACGCCGCAGGAATCCAACCAGCACGTAAGTAGAAATGGCCATCAACTCGAGGCCAATGAAGATGAGAACCACGTCGTATCCGGCGGCCATGCACATCATGCCCACCACCGACAGCAGCATCAGCGCGTAGTATTCGCCGTGGTTCTCGTGTTCGATCTCGAGATAGCGCGCCGACATCAGGATAGCTACGGCGGTCGCCGCCAGGAACAAATACCAGAAATAAATGGCGAAACGGTCCACCAGCATTGTACCCAGCATGGCAGAGTGGCGAGTGAGCCCGTACGTATTCAGAAAGGTGAGAATTCCTGGCCTGAAAGGATTCCATATAGCGGCCGCGGAGAACAGCACGCCGATGAACGCGAGAATCGCATTCATCCATTTCTGCTCCCGCGGCAGCATCAGATCAATGAGCAGAATGCCGAGCGCGAACAGCGTGAGCAGGGTAATGGGCAGAGCCAGCAGGTAATCTGCCGACGTGAATTGCTGAACGAGGCCCACTATTTCTTCCCTTTCTTCATCTTCGTTTTCGCGGCCCCCGTTTTCGCGGCTGGCATATTCATCGCAGGCATTTCCGCAGCTGCGGGCGCAACTTCGGCGGCAGGCTGCGCGGAGGCATTGACGGCCGCGCCGGCTTGCGGATAATCCGGTCGAACCATGGCAATCGTGTGGTTCACCGGCTGCTCCAGAATCTCCAGGAACGGCTTGGGATAGAGTCCGATCCAGAACGCCATGATGAGCAGCGGAACGAAGGTCGCGACTTCCCGCGGCGTCAGGTCGTGCAGCTTTTCGTTCTTCGGATTCGTCACCGTGCCGAAGAAAACCCGCTGGTAGAGCCAGAGCAAATAAGCGGCTGCCAGCACCACTCCAGGCACAGCCCACGCCGCCCACTGCCACTTCGCCATAAACGTGCCCAGCATGATGTAGTACTCGCCGACGAATCCGTTGAGCAGCGGCAGTCCCATCGAAGACAGGAACATGATCAAAGTGATCGTGGCATAAACCGGCATGACATTCGAAATGCCGCCGTATTCCGAGATCTCCCGGGTGTGCCTGCGTTCATAGAGGATGCCGACAATCAAAAACAGCGCGCCCGTCGAGATTCCGTGATTGATCTGCTGCAGCACGGATCCGCTCAGGCCGAGCGGCGTCAGCGCAAAAATTCCCAGCGTGCAGAAGCCGAGGTGGCTGACGGAGGAGTAGGCCACCAGCTTCTTCATATCCTTCTGCATCAGCGAAACCAGCGCTCCGTACAGGATTCCGATGATCGAGAGAGCAATCATCCAGCTCCGCACTTTCGTGTGCATCAGCACATCGGGAAAGAACGGCAGCGAGAAGCGGATGAAACCGTAAGTTCCCATCTTCAGCAAAACACCGGCCAGGATGACCGAACCCGCCGTGGGCGCCTCCACGTGTGCGTCGGGCAGCCAGGTATGGAAGGGGAACATCGGCACTTTGATCGCAAAGGCGAAGAAGAAACTCAGGAACAGCAGCGTAGCAATGCGCGGTCCGTAGTCGGCATAAATGTGCGGCGCGGTATCGTATAGCGCTGGCAGGCCGAACGTATAGACGCCGGTCGTCGCGTGATGGTGGAAGTAGAGAAACAGAATGCCGAGCAGCATCAGCACCGAGCCGGCCAGCGTATACAGGAAGAACTTGATCGCGGCGTAAAGCTTGCGCGGCCCGCCCCAGATGCCGATCAGCAAATACATCGGCACCAGCATCGCTTCCCAGAAAACAAAGAAGAGGAAGAAATCCAGCGCCATGAAGACCCCGAGCATCCCGGTCTGCAGCACCAGAAACCAGATGTAATATTCCTTCACCCGATTCTCAATCGCCGTCCACGACGAGAGGATTGAGATCCAGCCCAGCAGCGTGGTCAGCATGATCAGCAGAAACGAAATGCCGTCGATGCCGAGCACATAACCTGC
>Ga0335073_10013885_pt1 | contig 11289 bp, 10 predicted proteins | sample Lox_Sample_22_FD_207093 | JGI IMG/M metagenome (GOLD analysis project Ga0335073, IMG submission 207093) | Soil microbial communities from Loxahatchee National Wildlife Refuge, Florida, United States - Lox_Sample_2.2 | ecosystem: Environmental > Terrestrial > Soil > Wetlands | place: USA... | reverse complement strand
CACAGCGATGTTTGTCAGTCTGGGTATTCCCGCCGCGCAGGTGCTCGCGCCGGTTACGGCACTCGTGGAACTTGTTGGCGGCGTGGCGTTGATGCTGGGCCTCGGTACGCGGCTGGTGTCGCTGGTATTGGCCGGGGATATGGTCGGCGCGTTGATCACGGACATCGGCCCGAATCTGGCGCAGAATTATCCGGCTCTATGGGACTTCCTCAGCAATCTGTTTTATGCCCCGGAGTGGCTGCTGGTAGGGCTGCTGTTGTGGCTAGTGTGTGTCGGAGCCGGTAAGGCCAGCTTGGACGCGCTGATCGGTCGAAGTTTAGCGATGGTGACTACCGGGGAGTGACTGTCCGCGTGGGCGCGCTAAGCGTCGGCAGGATCGACCGCATGTCGATCTGGAAGTTCGATTCGATCGTCGCTTGAAACATGCCTGGGCTGGCGCACATGCGCTCGACCCGTATCGGCCCGACGATCAGGATGTCCCGGTGCGGCGGGCATAGGCCGCGCGCTGGTCGGCGTCGACGTCGGTGGTGAACACCGAACTCGTTCCCGCTGCCCGCCCCGCCGCCTCCATCACCCGCTGCGGCAAAAACCGCTGGACGGTCGCGATTCTGCCGATCGAACGGGGAACGAACACACGCGCTTTCGGTTTGGCGATCACGCCGGCGACTGCGCGGGCGACGTCGTCCGGCTCGACATTCTTGATGCCCTTGCCATGTCCGACCCCGGCGATCATCTCGGTGTTGACAAGGGTCGGCAGAATAGCGGAAAAGTGGACGCCACTGCCGCGGTTCTCCAGGCGAACGCTGTCGGTATAACCGAGCACGGCATGTTTTGTGGCGCAATAGGTTGCGATGCCCTCGACCGGCACCACGCTACCCAGTGACGCGATGTTGACGATGTGACCGTGGCCGCGAGGCAACATCCGTTGGGCGGCCAGCTTGGTGCCCACGATCACGCCGTAAATGTTGACATCGAGCACCCGCTGGGTGATGGCGTCGGCCTCGTCCACCGCTCTCCCGACTGCGATGACGCCGGCGTTGTTCACCAACACGTCAACGGGCCCCAGTTGGTCCTCGACATGGTCGAGAAATTCGGCGAAGGATCGCCGTTCCGTCACGTCCAGTCGGCGGCCAACTTTGAGCCCCAACCGACTGCCCGCCTCCTTGACCGCCGACCTGTCGATATCGCCGATCGCGACAGCGGCGCCCAGACCCTGTAGAACCGTCGCGGTGGCCAGCCCGATCCCGCGCGCCCCGCCGGTGATGGCAATGACCTTCTCTGCAACGGACACGCGTTTCATCGCTCGGTGCTCCTTTTGGTTCGGGTTAAAGCCTAGGCGCTCAAGGAACTCGACGCCCTTTAGACTGACGCGGTGGCCCCGAGCTTCGCAGATGTCGCCAAGGCGCAGTACATCCTGCTGACGACTTTCACCAAAGACGGCCGGCCCAAACCGACTCCGGTCTGGGCCGCCTCCGACGGTGACCGCCTGCTGGTGATCAGCGAGGCGAAAGCGTGGAAGGTCAAGCGGATCCGCAACACCTCGCGGGTCACGCTGGCCGTGTGCGATATCCGCGGCCGACCGAAGAGCGAGGCCATCGAGGCCACCGCGACCATCCTCGACAAATCCCAGACCGGCGCCGTTTACGACGCCATCGGTCGGGAGTACGGGCTGATCGGCAAGGTGTTCAACCTGTTCAGCAAGCTGCGCGGCGGCATGCAGAACAACGTCGGCCTGGAGTTGCGGGCGGCGACCTAGGCCCGGTTTTGCAGGTGTTCGCCGAAGAATGCGAATACCCGCGCCCACGCATCCTCGGTCGCGGCCTGGTTATAGCCGAATCCGGCGATCCGGAGCAGTGGCTGGGCGGGAAGCTTGTTGGCAAAGCTGTGCCCCGCGCCCGGATAAACCTTGACGTCGTTGGTGATACCTTTCTCGTCGAGGACCCTTTGCAGCTTCTTGGGTGCCCCGATGCCGGTCAGGTCACGGCCGCCGTAGCTGGCCACGATCGGACATGCCCCGTCCAGTGTTTCGCTGAGTTCGCGCGGCAGGGGAGTGCCGTAGAACGGCGCTGAGGCGCCAAAACCCTTGGGCGACATGACTAATGCGAACTGGCCGCCCATGCAGAATCCCGCGATGCCGACACGGCCGGTGCATTCCGGCAGAGCTTGCAAGTGGTCGCGGGCGGCCAGCACGTCATCGAGGGAGCGTCCCCGCTTGGTGAGCACTTCGCGCATAACTCGGGGGACGCACCGTGCCCTGCCGCCTCGCGCAAACAGATTCGGGGTCAGCGCGACGTATCCCGCCGCGGCGATATGGCTGTTGATCGACTGTTTGTCCGGTCCGTAACCGATCGCGTCGTGGATCACTACCACTCCCGGCCAGGGCCCTTGGCCGTCGGGCATATCGAGCAGCGCGTCGATGGGGCCGTCCGGGGTGTCGATGTCGATTGTCGTCACGTCAGCCATCTAACCGTGCGGCATCGGTCGGCGTCGGCGGAACTCCCGCGGCCGCCCGCGACGTTGCCATCTCATGGTGTCGCGACTGTTCCTGGCCTACGTCCTCGTCGAAATCGCCGTGGTGGTGGCGTTGGCCTCGACGATCGGGCTGGGCTGGACCCTGTTGTTGCTGCTGGCGGCCTTTGTCGCGGGCTTGGCGTTGGCGGGTTCGCAGCTCAAGCGCCAGCTCGCCCGGCTGCGCTCCGGGCTGACCACCACGCAGCAGTCGCAGCTTGCCACCGACGGCGCGATGGTCGCGCTGGGGTCGGTGCTCGTAGTGATACCCGGCCTGGTCACCACCGCCGCGGGACTGCTGCTTCTGTTGCCGCCGACCCGGGCCGCCGCCCGTCCGCTGCTGACGGCGATGGCGGTACGCGGCTTGATTTCCAGCGGCCGGGGTGCGCCCTTTATCACCGTCACCACTGTCGGCGCCGATCGATACGCGTCGGCATCCCGGCGCCGAGGAGATTACATCGACGGCGAGGTCTTAGACGTCACAGACATCACAGACGCCACTGACGTCCCAGTGGTCGATCCGCCCGCACTGCCGCGCCGGCCCGAGTAGACGTATACAGCGTGACGCGGGTCCCCACGACGCTGTTGGTCCATGGCCGGGTCCACAGTCCGACCCACCCCGATGCCACCGCGATGGCGGTCCGCGACGGTGTGGTGGCCTGGCTGGGCAGCGACGACGTAGGTCGCGGCCAATTCCCCGACGCCGACGTCGTCGACCTCGACGGCGACTTCGTCGCGCCGGGCTTCGTCGACAGCCACATCCATCTCACCGCAACCGGTCTGAGCCTGACCGGGCTCGATTTACGGGAGTCGACGTCGCGTCGGCATTGCCTGCAGATGGTTGCCGACTTCGCGGCGGCCCATCCCGGTCAGCCGGTGTGGGGTCACGGTTGGGACGAATCCGCCTGGCCGGAGAACGCGGCGCCCAGCACCGCCGACCTCGACGCGGTGCTCGGCGGTCGGCCCGCGTACCTGGCCCGCGTCGATGTGCACTCGGCCCTGGCCTCGACCGGTTTGCGCGAGCTCGTACGGGGACTACCCTCGGCGCCCGGATTCGCCGAACAGCGTCCCCTGGTCGGCGACGCCCATCACCTGGTCCGCGCCGCCGCCCGCGACCTATTGACCGATGGCCAACGCACGGAAGCCCGGGTGGCCGCGCTCGACGCCGCGGCCGCCAGCGGAATCGTCGCGGTACACGAATGCGCCGGGCCTGAGATCGGCGGGCTGGACGACTGGCATGAATTGCGGACGCTGCGCCATGGCGTCCAGGTGACCGGTTACTGGGGTGAGGCGGTGACCAGCGCGGCGCAGGCACGTGCGGTCATCGAGGACACCGGCGCGGCCGGGCTGGCCGGTGACCTCTTCGTCGATGGTGCCCTGGGCTCGCGCACCGCCTGGCTGCACGAGCCCTACGCCGACGCCGCCGCGAACTGGGTTGGAACCTGCTTTTTGGATCCCGAGGTCATCACCGCCCACGTCAGAGCATGTACCGAGGCCGGCGTCACGGCGGGCTTTCACGTCATCGGCGACGCTGCCGTCTCGGCTGTCGTCGCCGCCTATGAGCGTGTGGTCGAAGAACTCGGCGTGGCAACGGTGGCCCGCTGCGGGCACCGCCTGGAGCACCTCGAGATGGTCACTGCAGATCAGGCGGCCAAGCTGGGCGCCTGGGGAGTTATGGCCAGCATGCAGCCCAATTTCGATGCACTCTGGGGCGGCCACGACGGCATGTATGCCCGCCGTCTCGGTGCCGTCCGAGCAGAGGTTCTCAACCCGTTTGCGCTGTTAGCATCCCAAGGCGTGGCTCTCGCGTTCGGATCCGACGCCCCGGTGACCGGCCTCGACCCGTGGGCGACCGTCCGGGCGGCCGCCAACCACCACACGCCCGGCAGTTCGGTTTCCGTGCGAGCCGCATTCGCCGCGGCGACTCGCGGCGGCTGGCGGGCCGGCGGCGTCGGGGACGGGCTCGCGGGCAGCTTGGTCCCGGGTGCGCCCGCGTCCTACGGCATTTGGGAACTCAGCGACCCCGCCGCGTTCGAAGCCAGTGCGCCGAGCGACGCGATCCAGCGGTGGTCTACCGATCCACGGTCGAGGGTGCCCGCATTGCCGCGGCTGGGCCCGACCGATCCGTTGCCGCGCTGTCGGCAAACCGTGCACCGAGGCGCTGTCATCTATGGCTAAGGGCGGCAGCCGGTTCGACCGCTGGCGGCGGCCCGGCGATGACACCGAAGTCATCCCGGCGGTCAAAGACATAGAAGACGATCTAGAACAAGACGTCACCGGCCAAATCCCCGTTCAGCACGATGATGTCGACGATCACGACGCCGACGACGATCAGCTGCCGAGCTTCGGTGAGCACGCCCGTGACAGAGCGGCGCAGCTGGGCCGGCGACTGGTCGAGCTCGGCGCGGCGCTGCTGGTCTGGCTGGGCAACGAACTGCGCATCCGGCTTCCGCAAGTGGGCACGGCCCTGCGGCCGCGCCTGGCCCGACTCGTCGTCACGGTCCTCGCCGGTCTGCTGCTGTGCGCGAGCTATCCCAGGTTCAACTGGTGGTGGGCCGCCGTCATCGCGTTTGCGGCGCTGGCCTGGGTACTCACTCGCCCGGCCACCACGCCGGTAGGTGGATTCGGCTACGGCTTCCTGTTCGGCCTGGTGTTCTACCTGCCGTTAATCCGCTGGATCAGCATCCTCGTCGGCGCGATGCCCTTGGTGGCACTGGTGCTGGTGTGCTCGCTGTTTCCCGCCATCTTCGGCCTCTCCGCCGTCGTGGTGCGGCAGCTGCCCGGCTGGCCAATCTGGTTCGCCGTGTTGTGGGCGGCCCAGGAGTGGTTGAAGTCGACGGTGCCATTCGGCGGATTCCCCTGGGGGGTGGTGGCCGCAGGCCAGACCGACGGCCCGTTTCTGCCGTTGGTGCGGCTGGGCGGCGTGCCGTTGCTTTCGCTGGCGGTCGTACTGGTCGGTTGTAGCGCCACCGCGATCACCCTGGAAATCGTGTCGTGGTTGCGGACGTCCCATAGGCCCGGGGCCGACTCGCCGCCTGCGGTGGTGATGCCGGCAATCTGCATCTGCCTGGTGTTTTTCGCGACCGCCGCCATCTGGCCGCAGGTCCGCCATTCCGGCACCGGATCGGGCAACGAACCCATGGTTACCGCCGCGGTGGTCCAGGGCAACGTGCCCCGGCTCGGTCTGGAGTTCAACGCGCAGCGTCTCGCGGTGCTGGCCAACGATGTCCAGCAGACCCGCCGGCTGGCCGATGACGTGCACGCCGGACGCGCTCCGCAACCCGACTTCGTGGTCTGGCCCGAGGACGCGTCGGAAGTCGATCCGCTCCGCAATCCCGATGCGGCGCAGCAGATTTCGGCGGCGGTCGAGGCGATCGGCGCGCCGATCCTAGTCGGCACGGTGCTCGATGTCGCGGACCGACCGCGCGAAGCCTCCGCGCAAACGAACACGGTGATCGTCTGGAACCCGAAGACCGGTCCTGCCGACCGGCACGACAAGCGGATCGTGCAGCCGTTCGGTGAATACCTGCCCTGGCGCGGCTTCTTCCGGCACCTGTCCGGGCTTGCCGACCTGGCGGGCTACATCCTCCCGGGCGCCGGCACCGGCGTGGTGCGTCCGGCGGGCATTCCGGTGGGCGTCGCGACCTGTTGGGAAGTGATTTTCGACCGCGCACTGCGGGACTCGGTCCGCAACGGCGCCGAGGTGCTCGCCGTGCCCGCCAACAACGCCAACTTCAACCAGACCATGAGTGAGCAGCAGCTCGCCTTCTCGAAGGTGCGCGCGGTCGAGCTCGACCGTTACGCCGTCGTCGCCAGCAACGTGGGGATCTCGGCCCTGGTCACGCCGGACGGCCGCGAGCTGGGCCGAACGGACTTCTTCGAGCCGGGCTACCTGGACAACCAGGTGCGTCGCAAAACAACGCTGACGCCGGCGGTCAGGTGGGGTCCTTTCGTGCAGGGGAGCCTGGTCGTGATAGCTGTCACGGTCCTACTTGCCGCAATGCTGCACAATGGATGGTTCAAAGATATGAACCGTCGTCTGTCGGAGCTGAGGAAGAACGTCGGCTCAACGAGGAAGAAACCTGACGATGACCCGCTCGGCGACGACGACGTAGCCGACGGAGCCGACGAAGACTACCCAGACGACACATTTGCCGACCCGGATCTTGTCGAGGACGGGCGGCCAGAAAGAGGAGACATATGACCCGCGTCGGCGACGATGCAGTGGGGGAACCCCCAGCCGCGCAGCGGCGAGGGGGACGCAGCGATGAGGAGGAGCGGCGCGCGACCATTGCCGATCCGGTGTCGCGGGCTGCGGGCGATCGCCCCAGCGAGCGCACCCTGGTGATCATCCCCACCTATAACGAGCGGGATAACCTCCCGCTGATCCTGCGACGCCTGCAGCAGGCTCGTCCTGACGTGCATGTGTTGGTCGTGGACGACAACAGCCCGGACGGCACCGGGAAGCTTGCCGATGAGCTGGCGTCGGCCGACCCCGAGCGAATTCACGTCATGCACCGGATCGCCAAGGATGGTCTCGGTGCGGCGTACCTGGCCGGCTTCGCCTGGGGGCTGGACCGGCAGTACACGACGCTGGTGGAGATGGACGCCGACGGCAGTCACGCACCCGAACAACTGCACCTCCTGCTGGAGGCCGTCGACGCCGGGGCCGACCTGGTCATCGGTTCGCGCTACGTAGACGGCGGCAACGTGCAGAACTGGCCATGGCGTCGCTGGGCGCTGTCCTGGACCGCCAACACGTATGCGCGGTTGGCGCTGGGCATCGGCATCCACGACATCACCGCCGGTTACCGAGCCTATCGCCGGGACGTTCTGCAGAAGATCGATCTCGATCACGTCGACTCGAAGGGCTACTGCTTCCAGATCGACTTGACGTGGCGCACCATCACCAACGGTTTCACCGTCGTCGAGGTACCGATTACCTTCACCGAGCGCGAAATTGGCGTGTCCAAGATGAGCGGATCAAACATCCGCGAAGCGCTCGTCAAGGTCGCGCAGTGGGGGATCGACGGTCGGCGCAATCGCAACCGTGCGGTCTCGGTCACATCTAAGCGAATCCCGAGCTAAAGCTGACCCAATCCCGTAGCCTCCGTTGGCGTTGGGGGCATGGCGCGGCGGTTGAGCCGACAACGGGAGGAAGTCATGAACCGCATCATCACATCTGTCACTCTTGCCTCTGGGGGGCTCGCGGCGGCGGCGTACGCGGCTATGGGCGTCGCCGCAGCGGATCCCGATGCGACCACCGTCTCGATCACCGATCCGTTTGGTGTGACGGTGACGGACCCACTGGGTTTCACTCAAACGTTGAGCAGCGCGACCGAAAGTTACGCCTACGGCAGCGAGACGATCGACTTCGATACGAGCAATCTCCCGTCGGCGGTAGAACAATTCTTCACCAGCAACGTGGGCAGCCCGATAAATGCTGATGTGACAGCCGACATCGTCGACAAGGTGCTGCCCGGCGGAGAAACTGAACAACAGATTTTGCTGCCGGCCATCAACGGCACCGACATCCAAAGCGGCGTGATCGACCTTCACAACTGGGGCGGCGGCTACGGCTATGACTACATCGATTTGGTGGGTCCCGGTACCGCCGCGGCGAACGCCAATGGAGTAAACCAGGCCATCGCTACCTTTTTGATAACGCCGACGGGCGCATACGACGTGTCGTCGTGGGAAGACGGCGGCGACTACGGCGACTTGGCGTACCAGGAAAGCCAGCTGTTCGATCTTTCCAACAACTTGCCCGATCCGTTTGGCTCATTGCAGGGCACCCCGGATGTCACGTATCAAACCGGCGACGTGTTTGCGAACACCGCCTACGGCACCCAGACGTTCGATTTCGATGCGAGCAATTTGCCGTCATCCATACAGCAGTTTTTCACCGACAACAATGTGAGCACCGATCTCGGCGCCGTGCAAGCCAACGTTATCGATCAAACGGAGTTCAACGGTCTATTCGACGGGCTAGCTCTACAACAGATTTCGCTTCCGGCCATTACCGACACCAACATCCAGAGCGGCGTGATCGATATCGAGAACCTTGGCAACGGGTACAGCCTTGACTACATCGACCTGGTCGGACCTGGCAGCAATGGAGCCGACAGTGTCGCCGGCGCCTGGCTGGTGACGCCGGACGCCACCTACGATGTATCGGGGTTGGCCAGCCTGGCGGCCCTGCTGTTCGACCCGTCCAACTTGGACCCCAGTGCCCTTCTCCCTTAGATCCCGGTGCCCTTCTCCCGGATGCCTCCGCACGTCGGCACCGTTCGATTTCTTGTTCTGACCCCGGCAGGTCAACTGCCGCGGCGGCGCGTCCTGATCAGCTCGAGACGTTCCTTGAGCAGTTCCTCGAGCTCCTCAACGGAGCGGCGCTCGAGCAGCATGTCCCAGTGCGTGCGGGGCGGCTTGACCTTCTTGGGCTCCGGCAGGTCACCCTCGATCAGGGTGCCTTCCATCCCATTACGGCAGAGCCAGGTGCCGGGGATCTCGGCGTCGTCAGCGAACGGCACGTCGAATTCCTCGCCGTTCTCCGTGCGGTAACGCGCAATCTGGCGTGGCGCCAAGTCGTGATTGCGGTCGGTCTCGTAACTCACGGCTCCAAGGCGACTGCCTCTCAGGACACGATCAGCCATTGGTACCCACTCCTCTTAACGTCTTCTCAGCAGCTAGCGACCTTAACAACGCCGCGGCGGCCGGCAGAGTTCCCAGCGGTTTTCCAGGGTCCCGGCTCCATGTCCGCCTCCTCCGCGGGCGACTCGCCGCCCGCGTCGTCGCCGGACGTGCGACTCGACCATCCATGATACCGGGATACCGGTCTAACCCCGACTAAAGTCGGCCCCGTGACACGTCGCGTCCGCCCACAGCCGTGCCGATGGTGTGGACGCGACGTCACCGACAGCGGGATGGGCCGTCGCCGCCAGTACTGCCGTCAATCGTGCCGGCAGCGGGCCTACGAGCAGCGTGCCTCGATCAACGGCGCAGCCGCCTCGGTGCCTCCCGACGCGGTGGTGTTGTCCGCAGATGAGGCCGCCGACCTGTCCGATCGCGTCTATCAGGTGCGATGCGCGGCAGAAGACGTCGCTACGGCGCTTGACGAAGGAGCCGCGGCGACCGAATTGCGTGAACTGTGCGACGCGCTGATGCGAGCCGCCGTGGCCGCCGACGGCTGGCGCTGATCGGCCGGAGTGCTGGGAGCCCGGCAACCACGCGCTTAACTTCAACTGGCTGGTGACGGGTACAGTCTCGCCATGGATCGCTGGGCAAAGCCGGAATCTGCCGGGGACCCAGGACATGAATCGGGCGAGCAAGTCAGCGCATAGCGGGACTTCTCCGTGTATATAGCCGGGAGCGTCGGAAGTATTGGGAACGTGGGCGAAGTTGGTCACTCGTGCCAACGATGTTCTTGACTCGGCTCCACGGCGACGACCGACGTTAGGCGAGGGGTAACGACATGGTTGACCAACTTCAGCATGCGACCGAAGCACTGCGGAAAGCCCTGGTCCAGGTCGAGCGCCTGAAACGCAAAAACCGTGCGCTGCTGGAGCGGTCGAGCGAGCCGATCGCGATCGTCGGTATGTCGTGCCGTTTCCCCGGCGGGGTCGACTCGCCGGACGGCCTGTGGGACATGGTGGCCCAGGGCCGCGACGTGATGTCGGAGTTCCCCACCGACCGGGGCTGGGATCTGGCCGGGCTGTTCGACGACGATCCCGACGCGCCACACAAGTGCTACGCGCGCGCGGGCGGGTTCGTCGACGATGTCGCGGGTTTCGACGCGGGATTCTTCGGTGTCTCGCCCAGCGAAGCGCTGGCGACAGATCCGCAGCACCGGATGTTGCTGGAATTGTCGTGGGAAGCGTTGGAGCGCGCGGGGTTTGACCCAACTTCGTTGCGCGGCAGCGCCACTGGCGTCTTCGCCGGAATCATTGTGCAGGGCTACGGCATGCTCGCCGAAGAGATCGAGGGCTACCGGCTGACCGGCATGACGTCGAGCGTGGCGACCGGCCGGGTGGCCTACGTGCTGGGGCTGGAAGGTCCCGCGGTGTCGGTGGATACGGCGTGCTCGTCATCGTTGGTGGCACTGCACATGGCGGTGCAATCGCTGCGGTCGGGCGAGTGCGACCTGGCGCTGGCCGGCGGTGCGACCGTCAACGCCACCCCGACCGTGTTCGTCGAATTCAGCCGACACCGGGGCTTGTCGCCGGACGGCCGCTGCAAGCCGTTCTCGCAAGCCGCCGACGGCGTCGGGTGGTCCGAGGGCGGCGCGATGCTGGTCGTGGAACGGCTCTCGGATGCGCAGCGGTTGGGGCATCCGGTGTTGGCGGTGGTGCGAGGTTCGGCGGTCAATCAAGATGGCGCCTCGAACGGGTTGACCGCGCCCAACGGGCCGTCGCAGCAGCGAGTGGTGCGGGCAGCGTTGGCCAATGCCGGGCTGACCGCGGCTGAGGTGGATGTAGTGGAGGGCCACGGCACGGGCACCACGCTGGGTGATCCGATCGAGGCCCAGGCGCTGCTGGCCACCTACGGGCAAGACCGGCAGCGGCCGCTGTGGTTAGGGTCGATCAAATCGAACATGGGACACACCCAGGCTGCGGCGGGCGTGGCCGGCGTGATCAAGATGGTGCAGGCGATGCGCCACGGGGAGTTGCCGGCGACGTTGCACGTGGATGCGCCGAGCCCGCACGTGGATTGGTCGGCTGGGTCGGTGGAGCTGTTGGCCGAGGCTCACCCGTGGCCGGTCGAGGGTCGTCTGCGTCGGGC
>Ga0335073_10013884_pt1 | contig 11289 bp, 9 predicted proteins | sample Lox_Sample_22_FD_207093 | JGI IMG/M metagenome (GOLD analysis project Ga0335073, IMG submission 207093) | Soil microbial communities from Loxahatchee National Wildlife Refuge, Florida, United States - Lox_Sample_2.2 | ecosystem: Environmental > Terrestrial > Soil > Wetlands | place: USA: Florida... | reverse complement strand
GTCCGCTCAAATTTCTCTTTTGCCATAACCTAGCTCTCTGCTCCTAGCTCTAGCCTTCAGTTAAACCCTTGTCACCCTGAGCGGCGCTCTTTTGCCGCGAAGGACCGATGCAACTCGCGAGCGCCCAGTTTAGTAATACTGATACAGCTTCTTAAACTTATGGCGGAGGGCCACTTCGACCGCTTCTAACCTCGACAAATAGAACTCACGTACTTGCGCCCGATCGGAAACCGGTAGCGCGTCGTAGAGCTCCCGCGCGTTCAAGCCAGCCTCACTGAACTGCTCCAGCACCCGGTTTTTCAGCACACCATCCAGATCCCGAATGCGAATGCCCTTGCGATCCATCCGCTTCAGGAACGACTCGACCTTCTCGGGCAAGAATGCCTGCTCAATCGCAGCCCGCAACCGGGCAAACTCTTCTTCTTTCTCAACCTTAATCGCAGCCTGTTCGTAAGCCATTGTCAAATTCTGGAGCGGGAGACGGGAATCGAACCCGCGACCAACAGCTTGGAAGGCTGTGACTCTACCACTGAGTTACTCCCGCCCATAACGCCAGTGCACTCAATTTCTGGAGCCGATGATCAGGATTGAACTGATGACCTCTCCCTTACCAAGGGAGTGCTCTACCAACTGAGCTACATCGGCCCAAATTTTCGCCGAGTGTTGAGATCCCTCGCCAACAGCGCTCGGGATTTCGCCAGCAGGCTCCCGCTTCGCTCACGCCAGCTCAACGGCTCAACATCGGCCCTCAAACGTCCTGCAAGCCGTCAGCTTGTCTGCCTTCAGCTTCATCCGCGTCACTCTCGAGGTCCGGGTGCATGACATCATTCCGGCGCAACCAGCTTTTGGCCGCGAACAACGCGAGGATCGCGCACGTGATTCCTCGAATCCGCGAATCGCTGATCGTGAACCACGTCAGCGCTCCGAGCACGACGTAAGCAATCAGAGCTGCCGCAAGGCGATTCATTTTGCCTACTTCCGATCCCGCGCAAGCTTCTCGAATCAAAGCTGGCCAGGATTTCGCCAGCAGCCCTTCGACTTCGCTCAGGGTTCCGGCCTCGCTAAAAACTCGGCCTCCAGCACTCACTCACAAAGGCCAATCACTGGTGCACAGGGGAGGATTCGAACCTCCGTACCTCGCTAGGAGGAACAGATTTACAGTCTGTCGGCTTTAACCACTCACCCACCTGTGCAGAAAACCACGCACGGCCCGATCCTTTGCCAAGAATGCTCAGGATATCGCCAGCGGCTCAACCGCCGGTCGATGCGGCCCTGCGCTTCGTGCGGCAGACCGCCCTTCGGGGCGCCGGATCCTTCACTCCGGATCCGAAGACCGGACGCAGCCCAAGTCACACTTCACTTTCGCAAAACAGGGAAACCAAGGCTCGCGCAAGAAGACGCCGCGAAGATCACCGACTGCTGATCACTGCACACCGGAAAAGTACCGAATGGAGTGCGTTGGAAAAACCTGTTGCGCCGCTAACCGAGTCCGCCGCCTGCCGGAAAATTCCTGTTCTTGAGTTCCCTCGCAAACTGCTCGGGATTAAGGCCGCGGACTGGCTACGCTTACGCCCGCAAACCGACTCAACTCTGGAGCTGGCGAAGGGATTCGAACCCCCGACCCTCTGATTACAAATCAGATGCTCTACCGACTGAGCTACGCCAGCAATTCGGGGGAAAGACGCGCCATCGCGCAAACTTATCCCTCAGATCCCTTCCAGATGTCCGGGACAATTACTCAAGTTATCACAATGGGAACTGGGGGTGCAAGCAACTGCTACTCCAACCAGTTGGGAGCAAGCGGGTAACCCACAGATACGGGAACCGGCTCTCCTGGGCTCCCGTACCTCAAATTGTGCCGACCTTTCGAAACCACGCGGTTGCGGCTCTTTTCTCGATTCTGGTTTTGGCGCTGGGGCTATGCGTCCGCTCGGCCTCCTGTCAGGCCGCGCCAGATTTCACCCAAGCCGAGGCAATGCTCGATCTGATTCGCTCGTGTCACGAAAACAAGGCCTCCGCGGCGGCAATCGACAAAGTCCTGTCGCTTCCTGGAACGGAGTTAGTGATCGCACAGCAAAACATTTCCCGCCGCGTCACCACGCAACAATATCGAGAGGTGCTGTGGGCCGCCTGCGAGGGGAAGATTCCCGATGTGAAGCCGGCAGATACCAGCGCACGTGCGGAGAAAGGAGTGGTTGGCCTGATGCAGGATGTTGGCCCGTCACTGATATGGGCCCGCGAGCACGTCGATCTGCTCGAAGCCCAATTGAAAGAGTTGCGCAGCGATGAATCGATCGGTGATGCGATTCCGCTTGCCCGCCGATATCTTCCAGACCAAGTTCCGCCAAACCGCGTCCCTCTTGCGCCGAAGCTTTTCGTCGTAATAGGCGGGCGTGCGGGTGCGGCTGCTATTGAAGATGAGCTTTACTTCGATGTTCTGATCACAGCCTGGCGCGCTTCCAACGGCGCCTCGCATCCGGTGTCACCAGCGGAAGTCGTGGAGTTCTTCGCGCACGAAACGCACCATCTCGGCTACGGCCAGATTCTGGACAAGAAGCGGGCTTCGTCGAATTTGACTCCGGCGGAAGATCAGGCGTGGGACTTTCTAGCCTCGCTGATGATGGAAGGCAGCGCCACATTGTTGATTAACGGTCATGAAAGGCTGGCGGACCTGGAGAAACAACCGGACGTCGCAGCCTACCTGCAGAAGACTCCGGAGCTGCTGCCCGCGATGGAGAAGATACTGCGACGGGCGTTGACAGGGCCGATGTCAGGCGAAGACTACGACCAGGCTACGTCGCCTTTCCTGAACATGGGTTATCACGCGACCGGGGCGGTCTTATTGGCGACCATTCAGAAGAAGCGCGGACTGGCGGGAGTGATGGAGGTGATGGCCGATCCGCGCCGGCTCCTGAGCGTACAACGAGTGCGCCTCCGAATCGACCGTCGCATTCAAGTTCGAGCCCGCGCTGGCGGAGCGGATAGCCCACCTCGGAAAATACCAAGCCAGGTAACGCCGACGGCATCGCAACGGGCGCCGGGTGCTATCATTTCAGTCCTGACCGCATTACATGCGAATTAGACGCACTCTCCCCATCGTCTTGGCGGTCGTGATAGTTGCCGCGGCGGTTACCCTTGCCGTCCAGTTGCGGAAGAACGCCCCACCCGAGGCGGCGCGGCTACTGCCGGGAGCGGACGGTTTTTTCTACGCCAACTTCGGATGGCTGCGAAAGGCAAGCGCCACGGCGTTGCCCGCGGTCTCGCACGATCCGGAGTATGAGCAATTCATCCAGGCAACGGGCTTCGAGTTTGAGCGGGACCTGGACGCGGTCGCCTTCGCAGTGCATTACCCAGAAAGTTGGCCTGGAGGAGGAACGGGCGGACCGTCGCCGGAGCCGCGCTTTTCCGAAGTCTTCGTCGGCAAGTTCGATGGCTCGCGCATGGCTGCGTACCTGAAGCAGTTGGCGCGTTCGATCGAGAACTACCATTCGGTCGACATCTTTACGATTCCCGTGGAGGGGCGCATATTCCGCGTCGCCATTCTCAGCGTGGATTCGGTCGCGGCTTCGAACCACGACGATCCTGAAGTCATCCGCGGCATGGTGGATCGATCGCGGCGTCTGGCATCTCCGTTTGGAGGCCCAGCGCTGTTGCGGCGGTATTACAAGCAAGTGCAGTTGGCCAGCCCCATTTGGCTGGTCGCGCACGTTAACCCTGCTTCTCCCGAACTTGGCGGGTGGGGCGATTTTCTGTCTCACCCTGCCGACATCGTGGTTTCCGCCAGCTACAACCCGCTGCATCTTCCGTTACGTTCGGGTGCGCTGCACGTGCGGGCAGAGGCCTGGGCGGGCAGCAATGGGGACGCAAAAGCCATTGCTGACAAGGTCAACGTGTGGCTAACCATGTTTCACAGCGCAGAAGTATCGGTGGGATCGCCCGGCACGGATGCGGACGTGAAGGCGTTTTTCGACAGCCTGCTGGTCCGGCAGGAAGATAGCCGCGCGGTAGTGCTGGCAACGCTGCCGACAAACATTTTCCATAAGCTGCTGGAACCGCCTGCACCGGCCGCAGCACCGAGCCCGGCGCCGGCCCACCCCGTCAAGCCGGGAGGCAAGACCCACTAGCGGCGATGTCCCGGCTAAACTCCTTGCAACAAAAGCTGTCTTTGCGCGTCTTATTCCTGATGAGGTAATGTCAGCAGGTACAATAAGAGCCGATGTCGAGCCTTCCGCTTCCCATTCTCGCCTTTTTCGCAGGCCTAGCTTCGTTTCTGTCGCCTTGCGTGCTCCCACTCGTTCCGGGATACGTTTCGATGATTTCGGGCGCGGGGGTCGAGGAGTTGAAGTCTCCGCAGGGTCAGCTCATGCGCCGCGTGATGGTGAATTCCATCGGATTCATCCTGGGCTTCAGCGTAGTGTTTGTGACGCTTGGCGCTATTTCCACCGGGATCGGACAACTCGCCGCTCAGTACAAGCACACGCTCTCGATCGTGGCGGGCGTGGTCGTCATTATCTTCGGATTGCACCTGACCGGACTTTTCCAGATCAAGTGGCTGTTGCAAGACGCGCGCCTGCACAGCGTGAAGGGCAGCAGCACAGTGATCGGGGCCTTCGTCATCGGATTCGCCTTCGCGTTCGGCTGGACCCCTTGCCTGGGCCCGATCTTGTCGCTGATTCTGGGGTTTGCCAGCCAGGAAGAAACGGTGGTCAAGGGCATCCTGCTGCTGACCGTTTACTCTCTGGGACTGGCGGTGCCGTTTCTGCTGACATCGCTGCTCATGGAGCGCTTTCTGAAGTTTTACAGCCGCTTCCGCTCGCATATGCACGCGCTGGAAGTCGTCTCGGGGGGGCTGATGATCGGGCTCGGAATCCTGTTGGTGATCGGGCGCTTTACGTTGATTTCGAGCTGGCTCTCGTTTCTGAATCGCTTTGCGTTGTAACGTCGTGACTGAAAAAGGATGTTGCATGAGTATGGAGCAGTATCGATCTGTAAACCGTAATCCGCTTGCCCTTATCGTGGTCGCCGTCGTGGCAACCGGCATGTTGTATGCAGGCTTCCACATGGCTCGCCGTTCGGGAACCGGCCGGAGTGCTACGCTGACGAAGTCGACGGTAGCGCCGGACTTTACGTTGGAATCGCTTGACGGCAAGAGCATGCGGCTGTCGGATCTGCGGGGAAAAGCCGTTCTGCTGAACTTCTGGGCGACCTGGTGCGGGCCGTGCAGGATTGAAATGCCGTGGTTCGTGGAATTGCAGAATGAATACGGACCGCAAGGCCTGCAAATCGTGGGCGTCGCCATGGACGATTCGAGCAAAGACGACATTGCGAAGTTCGCCAAAAACATGGGAGTGAACTATCCGGTGCTGCTGGGCAAGGAAGCGGTGGGCGACGCCTATGGCGGCGTGCCTGCGCTGCCGGAGAGCTTTTTCATCGGACGCGATGGGAAGATTGTGGACCGCATTATCGGCCTGAAGGGCAAGGGTGAAATCGAGGATTCGATCAAGAGAGCGTTGAGCACGACGGGGGCCCCGGCGACCCAGGCGGCGGCCAATGGCGCCTCGGCGGGTACTCAGGCTCAGAAGTGACAATAGAAATGGAAGCGGGGTCGCTTTACTATTCTGCGTGTTAGTTGAGTGCAGGGCATGAGTTCACGAAAACAAAACTTCGGAATGAGGTTCTTGCTGGTTTTGTTCGCAGGAACAGCCATGGGCCAGGTCCCGCCGCCGCCGTCGGTTTCGATCGCGCCGGTGCCGTTGGTGACGGCGCCGCGAGCAGCGCAAACCATGGTCAACCTGAATTTCCGCGTCAGCGGCAACTACCACATCAACTCCAACCTGCCGAAATCTGAATTTCTGATTCCGACGTCGCTGAAGATGGATCTTCCCACCGACATTGTTTTGGGGAAGATCGACTATCCGCCAGGGAAGGATCTGACTTTCCCTTTTTCGCCCGACGAGACCCTGAGCGTGTACACCGGAGATTTCACGATCGCGGTAGCGGTGCATCCGCTGCACTCCGTGGTGCCCGGTAAATATGTGATGCATGGAGTCTTGCGCTACCAGGCCTGCGACAACGCGCAGTGTTTCCCGCCGAGAGCGCTGCCAGTGAGCTTTGATGTGAAGGTCGTGAAGGAGCCGCCCGGCCCCAGCCACAATCCGGCCCAGAGCCCGCACGTACACAATTAGCGGCCGGCAAGCCGGCGTTTAATCGGTGCGCGGCGTCGCGCTGGCCAGCGCGAGAATGGTTCCGGCGTACAGAAGCGTGTCAAAAAAGTAATTGAGCCCCTCAACTTTGACGTCGGTGCTCGGGTCCAAGAGCGACGCGATCAGAATCGGCCCATAGATGAGCAGGACGATCAGAAAAATCCAGGTGCCGAGATAAGTCGCTGCGACTCGCACCTTCTTCGTGAACAGAATCGCGGCTCCGGCAACCAGCAAAATTGCGCCTGTGACGTAACTGATGAGAGCGCGGGCCGGAATCCACGCAGGCATCAGTTTTTCGAGAGGAATTCCCGGCACATTGACCGGAAAGAAAAAGTGCTCGGCGCCGTAAAACATTGCGGCAATGCCGATCACGATGCGGCCGACGATCAGGAGTTTCTTTGTGCCTTGGGCACCTGGACGCTCCATCGCGGCCGTGGCGAGACACCAGCCGCCGCTACCGAACGACAGCTCGCGGAGCATTAACGTCCAGGCAAACCGGTTGTGCATGTGGCGCAGCGTTCCGGGGATGTCCATCATGGCCACGAAGAGAAACATCATGATTCCGAACAGCAGGCCCGACCATTGCACCTGAATTTTCGTGGCAATGCTTACAGAGGCCGCCAGCAATGCAAGGCCGACCAAGTAAGTCCAGAACAAATGCCAGGGCATGAATTTAGGCACGATCTGCATGATGGATTTAGCGTCAGCAAAATGTTCCGCGCCGAAAACCGCCAGAGGGAGGGCAAAACACAAATTGCTCAAGGCTACGAATTTGTCGAAGCCGCGGGCCTCGGCGATGTCGGTCCTGGCTGTCCACAGGGCAATCACGAAAAGCACGACGCCGGCGGCACTCATGGAGACCGGGATAGGCGAGAAACTAGAAGATGCGGCGAGAATGGTTATATGCATAGGGATCCAGCCGGATGAAAGGCCGCTTGCTCCAAAGAGTACGCGGCTGAACTACTTCTTTGCGAGCGCCTCCCGATTCTGCTTCGCCCAGTCACTATCTGGCGCCACAGCCTTCATGGGAGGTCCGCCTTCAGTCCCACAGGCGCAAGGCCCTTCCATATTAGCCTCGGTCATGCAGGCGCAAGATCTGGTCTTCAGGCAGGCACATACGTAAACGACCCTGCTCTTGCCCCGGGCAGCGTCCACAGGCTGATTTTGAGAGCCGTCACTGGAGCGGATGAACGCCAATGAGAAGAGCAAGGCAAACACAAATCTGACCGGCCATATTCGATTTCTCATGACTATTTCCTCGGGGCGATAGAGTCCAGCGCAAGGTTGACATTTAGGCTGGGCTTACACCATATCCACTTGACAGGCATTGCCCATGACCACGCGGCTCAGAAATGAAAAAGAATCAGCCGCGCACGGTGCATTGGGGTTGACGGCTGCCATGGCAAGCGCTGGGGGTCGGTGCTCTGACGCTGGCTAACGATCTTGGCTTCGAAGCTCACCCATAATGAGGCCGAGTCGCCCTCGCGAAAGCAGTTCTGCGAACTTAAGGCTTTGCCCCATAGACGGTTTTTCCGCCGACTATGGTCCACAAAACTTTCGTATCGCGCGCCTGCTCGGCCGTGACGGTCAAAACATCGCGGTCGAGAAGGGCGAAGTCGGCCTGCTTGCCGGGGGTGATCGTCCCGATCTTGTCTTCCAAACGCAAGGCCCTGGCGGCATTCCGCGTATAGGCATACAGCATCGCCTCGCGCGGAACTCGCTGGCTATCGTCGAGGACGCCTTCCGGTCCCCTGCGCGTTTCCGCCTGATAGATCGCCTGGAAGACGTTTGCCGTCGTAACCGGCCAATCGCTGGCCCCGGCGATCGTGCCTCCGTCGTCCAGCACCGAGCGCGCGGGGTACTGCCATGCGTAAAGCCCCGGATCGAGGTAGGGTTTGATCAGTTCGACGGTGTCGGGCTCGGCGGACGCCCAGTAGAGCTGGAAGGAGGCGATGACGCCCAGTTCGCGGAATCGCGGAATATCCTCCGGCCGGATGAACTGGAGGTGGGTGATGGTGTGCGGGAGCCCGGAGTCGCCGTTGGCCTTGCGCGCCGCGGCGATGCCGTTCAGAGCCTCGGTTATCGCCTGATCCCCGATCGCGTGAACGTGAACGATCATGCCCAGCTTATCAGCGGCGATTGCAATGCGGGCAAAGTCGGCGGGGCGGAACAGGAGTTCGCCGTTCCTCCCGCTGTTTCGATAGGGCTTGGAGAACGCCGCCGTCTGCGAGGGAAACTCCGCCACACCATCGGCGAAGACTTTGATGCCGACGATCTTGACGTCGGGAACAGTCTTGAACTGCTCGCGGCGTTCGAGTGCGGCACTGAGTTGCTCGTCGGGATGCCCCTGCTTGAAGGCAACGACGGGCAGGGCCCCGACGTGGGAATTGAGCTCGCCGTTTTCCGCCAAGGTGCGATAGCTCGCGAGGATCGCGTCCGTCACAGCGGGGTCAAGCCACGCCGTGATGCCAAGCTCATGCATGTACCGCACCGCAGCCCGGCCTGCAGCAACCATTTTTTCTGGGCCCGGCGCCGGTATGACTTCAAATACTTTGTCCAGCCCGGCATCCACGACGAAACCGGTGGGCTCGAAGCCAGGGCCGAAGCCGTAGTAGCCCTGCGCCACCGTGTCGAGACCCCGGATCATCTGCTGCGTGATGCCGGCGCGCTTCAGCAGCGTGCGGTTGGCCCATCCGGTGTGGCCATCGAGCCCTTCGAGCAAGACTGGCAGATCGGCGTACGGCTGGGAGTTGAGCAGCGCATTCAGTTCCTCATTCCTCGACCAGTAAATCAGGTTGAGTCCGTGGATAACTAAAACGTCCCCGCGCATTCCGCTCCCGCTTTTCCGGGCTACAGCGATCAAGGCGGCCAACTGGTCGATGCCGGTTTGATGTTCCTCCATCGTCGCCGAAATCAGGTCGAGGCCGCCGTCTACGGCATGACAGTGGCTGTCAATCAGGCCGGGCATCAGGAAGTTGCCCTTGAGGTCAATGGCTGCAGCGGCAGCGGTGACGGCCTTGGAGACTTCTGCCCGGTTGCCGACGGCCACGATCTTGTCGTCGAGCACGGCCACGGCCTCGGCATAGGGATGCTCAGGTTCGGCGGTGAAGACTTTGCCGTTGTAAAGGATGAACTCGTTGGAAGCGGCAAGGGCAACGCCGGGCAGACAAACCCACAGCAGAAAAGTGAACACCGATCTGAGCATGATCTCGCCCTCTCGCATATCAAACATTGCATTTCGAAAATAATGTGTGGCGTTCCTAACCCTTCGCGCCTTGCTTCTTCTCGAATTTCGCCCAGGTATCTTTCAGAGCGACGGTGCGGTTGAACACAGGCGCTCCGGGCTTGGAGTCCGGATCGGCGCAGAAGTATCCCAGGCGCTCGAATTGATAGCGGCCGCCGGCGGCGGCGTTCGCGAGCGACGGTTCGAGCTTTGCGTGCGGAATCACTTCGAGCGAGTTGGGGTTGAGATTCTCGGTAAAATCGTGCCCCTCGGGTACGTCGCTCGGATCTTCTTTGCTGAACAGGTTTTCATAGATACGCACTTCGGCATCGACGGCGTGCTGCGCCGAGACCCAGTGGATGGTCGACTTCACCTTGCGACCGTCGGGAGCGTTGCCCCCACGCGTCGCGGGATCGTAGGTGCAATGAACCTCAACGACCTGACTCTTATCATCCTTAACAACACTCTTTGCGGTAATGAAGTAACCGTAGCGCAGGCGCACTTCGCGTCCCGGAGACAGGCGGAAATATTTCGGCGGCGGCACTTCGCGAAAATCGTCCTGCTCGATGTAGAGGACACGCGAGAATGGCACTTTGCGCGAGCCTGCGCCTTCATCTTCAGGATTGTTCTGCGCCTCCATCTCTTCGACCTGGCTCTCGGGATAGTTATCGATCACAACTTTGAGCGGGCGCAGCACGGCCATGACGCGCGGCGCGCGCTTGTTGAGATCCTCACGCACGAAGTACTCGAGCATGGCGAGCTCGACAATGCCGTTGGTACGCGACACGCCTACTGCGGCGACGAAATTCCGAATCGCCTCGGGCGTGTATCCGCGGCGGCGCAGGCCGCCGAGCGTGGGCATGCGCGGGTCGTCCCAGCCGCTGACGCGGCCTTCTTCCACCAGGCGCCGCAGCAGGCGCTTCGACATGATCGTAAAGGTCAGGCTCAAGCGATCGAATTCAATCTGCTGCGACGGATAGATTCCGAGCTGCTCGATGAACCAGCGGTAAATCGGCTGGTGGTCGGCAAATTCGAGCGAGCACATGGAGTGCGTGACTTTTTCGAGCGAGTCGGACTGTCCATGCGCGTAGTCATACATCGGATAGATGCACCACTTGTTGCCGGTGCGATGATGCTCGGCGTGCAGGATCCGGTACATCACGGGATCGCGCATATTCAGATTGGGCGAAGACATATCGACCTTGGCCCGCAGCACGCGCGAGCCGTCGGGAAATTCTCCGGCCTTCATGCGCTCGAACAGGTTCAGGTTCTCTTCGGCCGATCGGTTGCGATAGGGACTGTCTTTGCCGGGCTCGGTCAGAGTGCCGCGAAACTTGCGGATTTCGTCCGCGGAAAGATCGTCGACGTACGCCTTGCCATCTTTAATCAGCTTGATCGCCCACGCGTAGAGCTGGTCAAAATAGTCGGAAGCGTAGAAGAGGCCGTCCCAGTGGAAGCCGAGCCACTTCACGTCTTCCATGATGGCGTCGACGTATTCGATGTCTTCTTTTTCGGGATTCGTGTCGTCGAAGCGCAGGTTGGTCTTGCCGCCGAATTCCTCGGCGAGACCAAAGTCGATGCAGATCGCCTTGGCATGACCGATATGCAGATATCCGTTGGGTTCGGGAGGAAAGCGGGTCTGCACGCGGCCGTGATACTTGTTGGTCTTGAGATCGTCGGTAATTCTGTCGCGAAGAAAGTTAGAAGGACGAGGCTCCGGCGCTGCGTCGGCACTCATTGTTGCCTCGGTAGTAGACGGATTCATAGCATTGATCTTACCGCAAAGAAAGGCGGCAATTCGTGCTTCAAGGTGCTCGAGTTCACCGATCATAGGATGATTCTCCCAAACGCGAACGTGCCACC
>Ga0335073_10013883_pt1 | contig 11289 bp, 10 predicted proteins | sample Lox_Sample_22_FD_207093 | JGI IMG/M metagenome (GOLD analysis project Ga0335073, IMG submission 207093) | Soil microbial communities from Loxahatchee National Wildlife Refuge, Florida, United States - Lox_Sample_2.2 | ecosystem: Environmental > Terrestrial > Soil > Wetlands | place: USA... | reverse complement strand
GCTGCCGGACGACGAGGTGCTGCCGGACGACGAGGTGCTGCCGGACGACGAGGTGCTGCCGGACGACGAGGTGCTGCCCGACGCTGCCGAGGAGCCACCGGATCGGGCCGTGCCGCCGGTGGCCGAAGCCGCCGATCCGCCGGCCGAGCCGGACCCGGTGTGGCTGCCGGAGGTCGAGCTGCCGCTCACCGGGGCGGCCTTCTCCAGGGCCGTGATCGCGGTGCCGAGCGTGGCCTCGGCCCGGGCCAGGGCGCGGGAGTCCTGCCCGCTCTGCGACTGGCCCGGTGCCGCGTCGATCGCCGCCAGGCAGGAGCTGATCGCCGCGGCGGAATCCCCGCCGGAACCGCCACCCGGGGCGGGCGGCGGGCTGCTGGCAGGCGGGCTGCTGGTTGCCGGTGCGCTGGTTGCCGGGGTGCTCGTTGCCGGGGCCGAGCCGGTCGGCGTGCCGGTTGCCGGGGCCGAACTCGGCACGCTGGCGGTGGGCGTTGCGGTCGGGGTGGCCGAGGGCGGGGTGACTGCCGAGAGGGTGCCGCGGCAGGTCTGCAGCGCTTGCTCGGCGCCGGTGAGGTCGGCGTCCAGCGCCTTCTGAGCCGCCAGCAAGGCCTTCTGGCCCCGGGTGACCGCGGCGACCAGCGACGCGGTCGACCCGCCGCCGTGGCCGCCGGTGCCGGACGTGCCGGCGCCCCCGCCCGCCGACGAACCAGCCGCCGACCCGCCGGTGGCCGACGTGCGGGTCGAGGCCGAGCTGCCGGTGCCCGCGCCGGACCCGGTGGTCGCCGTGCTGCTGGTCGCGGTCTGGCTGGCCTCGTCCGAGGCCAGGGCCTGCTGGGCGGTGGCGACCGCGGCCGCATCGGCGGTGACCTGCTGCTGCAGCGAGGTGGTGCTGAGGCTGGCCAGCAGCTGGCCACCGGTGACGTGCTGGCCGACCCGGACGTTCACCGTGCCGACGGTGCCGGCCACCGGGAACGAGGCCACCGCCTGGTTGGCCGGCGTGAGCGTGCCGACCGAGGAGAGGGTCTGCGACACCCCGGCCGCGGTCACCGTGGCCAGCCGGTAGGAGGGGCCCGAGCCGGTGCCCATCGCGACGGCCGCCCCGCCGCCGACCGCGACCACCGCCACGGCCGCCGCGGCACCGGTGCCGACCCGGCGGCGCCGGCGGCGGGCGCGTTGTGCGGCGATCCGTTCCGGACTAGGCATTGGTGTTACCGCCGCCGCTGGACCCGCCGCCACCGGAGCCCCCGCCGAACCCGCGGCGGCCGAAGCCCGAGGTGCAGCCGTTCGGGCCGGGCGTGCTCAGCGCGATCCGGGTGGCGCTGACGGTGCCGGTGGTGCCGGTCGATCCGGTCGCGGTCACGCACTCGCCGACCTTCAGCGCCGCCGAGGTGGTGCTGACCGTCTCGGTGACGGTGGTAGCCGAGGTCACCGTGATGGTGTCGGTGGTGGTGCCGCCCTGCCGGTCCTGCGCCTGGATCGTCAGCGTCGAGCCGGAGATCGACTTCAGCGTGCCGGTGGCGAAGTCACCGAACCTGCCCCGCGCCGCGCCGGACGGCGGGGCACCCGACGGGCGGGCCGAGCCACTCGGCCGGCCGCCGCCGAAGCCGGATCCGCCGCCGAAGCCGGCCCCGCTGCAGGTGCCGTTGACCGCGGGCACCACGGTGATGGCCGTCGCGGTGAAGGTGGTCGGCCGGCTGCTCGGGGCCGCGCTGCCGCTGGACGTGCTGGGCGCGCTGGCCGTCACGCACTGCCCGACCGCCAGCGAGCCGACCGTCGTGCTGCGCTGCTGGCTGAACCTGGTGCTCGTGCCGTACACCACGCTGACCTGCCCGGTCGAGGGGTCCTGCACCTCGATGGTCGTGCCGTCGATCGCGGCGGCGACCCCGAAGGCGGCCGGCCCTCGCTGTCCCGCGCCGGGCCGGGCCGAGCCGTTCGCCACCGGGGCCGCCGCGCCCGTCGACTGCGAGCTGCCGTGGCTGCCGGAGCTGCAGGCCGCCAGGGCGATGGCCAGCACCGGCACGGCGACCAGGCCGGCGACCAGCCGCGGGCGGCCCAGCCGGGTGGCGTCGGTCGGGGGCTGACTGGGACGGTCGAACATGATCATTCGCTCCTGAGTGCGTCGATGGGTGCGAGCCGGGCAGCCCGGCTGGCGGGGTAGACCCCGAAGAGGACGCCGATGGCGACCGCCACGACGATGGCGACGGCGATCGCGGTCGGCGAGATCGCGATGGGATTGCTGATGAAGTGCGGCACGATCAGGGCGCCGGCGACGCCGAGCCCGGCACCCAGCAGGCCACCGGCCAGGCCGAGCACGGACGCCTCGACCAGGAACTGCCGCCGGATGATCCGGGGCGGCGCGCCGAGCGCCTTGCGCAGGCCGATCTCGCGGGTCCGCTCGGTGACCGAGACCAGCATGATGTTCATGACCCCGATGCCGCCGACCAGTAGCGACAGCCCGGCGATGCCGGCCAGCAGCACGGTGAGGGTCTTGCTCACCGAGGTGGCGGTGGTCAGCAGCGACTGCTGACTGGTGATGCTGAAGTCCGGGGTCGCGGTCACCGCCAGGTGGTGCTGGTTATCGAGCACGCTGGTCGCCTCCTGGTAGGCGGCCGACAGCGCGCCGGCCGAGCTCGCCTGGAGGTAGATCGACTGCACCGAGGTGCGGGTGGCGCCACCGAAGAGCCGGGTGACCGCGGTCTGCAGCGGCACGATGGCCTGGTCGTCGAGGTTGGTGGTGGAGCTGGACCCGGCCGGGTCCAGCACCCCCACGACCTCGAACGGAATGCCGTTGATCGTCACCGACTGCCCGGTCACGTCCGTGCTGCCGAACAGTTCGGTCGCGGTGGTCGGGCCCAGCACGGTGACCGCGGCGCTGCCGTCCGCGTCGGTGAGGAACCGGCCGGAGGCCATCGTGCGGGCCCGCACCGGCAGCCAGGACGGGGTGGTGCCGACCACCGTGGTGGTCCAGTTGGCGGCACCGGCGATCAGCGACTCCGAACGCTGGGTGGTCGGGGCGACCGCCGCCACGTCCGGTGCGGCGACCCGGGACGACAGCGCGGTGGCGTCCTGCACGGTCAGGGTGGACGCGCTGCCCAGGCCGCCCCGGACGCCGGCCGAGCTCGTCGAGCTGCCGGGGGAGACCAGCAGCAGGTTGCTGCCCAGCGCGTCGATCTGGGAGCTGACCCGCGACTGGGCGCCCTCGCCGAGGCCGACGGTGAGCACCACCGCCGCGATCCCGATCAGGATGCCGAGCGCGGTCAGGCCGGAGCGCAGCCGGTGCGAGCGCACCGCGTCCCAGCCGGTGCGGAGGGTCTCCAGCCAGGTCATCGGGCACCCACGCTGACGTCGGAGGAGAGCATGCCGTCCTTGATCCGGATGATCCGGCCGGCCCGCTCGGCCACCTCGGCCTCGTGCGTGATGAGCACGATGGTGCGGCCCTGCGCGTGCAGCTCGTCGAAGAGGGTCAACACGTCCTCGGTGGCGATCGAGTCGAGGTTGCCGGTGGGTTCGTCGGCCAGGATCAACGCCGGATCCCCGACCAGTGCCCGGGCCACCGCGACCCGCTGCTGCTGGCCGCCGGACAGCTCGCCCGGCTTGTGCTCGACCCGGTCGCCGATGCCGACCCGGCCCAGCGCAGCCAGCGCCCGGGCCCGCCGCTCGGGACCGGGCACCCCGGCGTAGGTAAGCGGCAGTTCGACGTTGCGCCAGGCGCTCAGCGACGGCAACAGGTTGAACTGCTGGAAGACGAAGCCGACCCGGCGGTTGCGGATCTCGGCCAGCTCCTCGTCGTCGAGTTCGCCGACGAGTTCGCCGGCCAGCCGGTAGTCGCCCGAGGTGGGCACGTCCAGGCAGCCGACGATGTGCATCAGCGTCGACTTGCCCGAGCCGGACGGCCCCATGACGGCGACGTACTCACCCTCCTCGATCCGCAGCGAGACGCCGCGCAGCGCGTCGACCCGCACCGAGCCGGTGGCGTAGGACTTGCGGACGTCGGTCAGCTCGATCACCGGCGCGCCCTCGACGGCGTCGAACACCTGGGTGTCCTCGGATGCCGGCTCGGGGGAGGCGTCGTCCCAGATCAGGGACCGGTCGCTGCTCACCTCAGCCTCCCGTCGTGGACCGGCCGGAGCCGGCGCCGCCACCGAAGCCACCCCCGCCACCGAAGCCACCCCCGCCGCCGAAGCCACCCCCGCCGCCGAAGCCACCCCCGCCACCGAAGCCACCCCCGCCGAAGCCGCCGCGGGTGCCGCTGCCCGACCCGCCGCGGGTGCCGCCGCCCGCCGGCCGGGTGGCGGTGACCACGACCTGGTCACCCTCGGACAGGCCCGAGACGACCTGGCTGAAGCCGCCGGAGGTCTGCCCGACCGTGATCGGGTGCGTCACCTGCTTGCCGCCGGACATCTCGTAGACGACGCGCTGGCCGTTCACCACGTGCACCGCGCTGGTCGGCACCTCGAGCACGTTGCTGAGCTGCCGGTAGATGAGCGAGATGGTCGCGCTGGCCCCGGCGTGCAGGCCGGCCGGGTTGCCGGTCACCGCGATGGTCACCGGATAGCTGGCCACTCCCGAGGTGGAGGACGGGATCATGCCGACCGACGACACGGTGCCGTAGACGGTGCCGGTGGCGCCGTTCACGGTCAGCTGGGCCTGGTCACCGACGGCGAGCAGGCCGACCTGGGTGTCGTCCACGCTGGCGGACGCGACCCAGCTGTCGGTGGAGATCACCAGGATGCTGGCGGAGCTGGAGCCGGAGCTGCTCGACGAGCCGGACCCGGACGAGGCGCTGGCCGACGAGCCGAAGCCGCTGCCGCCCGAACCACCGGAACCGCCGCCGGAGCCGCCCGAGCCCGAGGATCCGCCGACCTGCTGGCCGACGGTCAACCCGACGCTGGCCACCACCCCGCTGATCGGTGACTTCAGCGACGCGTCGGACAGCGCGGCCTGGGCGGAGTCGACCTGGCCCTGCGCGGCGGTGACGGCCGCGTTGTCGGCGGCCAGCTGCGTCGAGGTGGCGCCGGCGCTGGTGTCACTGGTGACCCGGGCCTGGTCCGAGGCGAGGGCGGCCTGGGCCTGGGCCAGGCTGGCGGTCAGCGAGGCGGAGTTGATCGTCGCGAGGACCTGGCCGGCGCTCACGTGCTGGCCGGCGGTGGCGGTGACCGCGGTGACCTGGCCGGAGACGCCGAAGGTCAGCGCGTCCTGAGTGGCGGGCTCGACGTTGCCGGTCGAGCTGACGCTCTGCCGGATGGTGCCGAGGGAGGCGGCGACCAGCCTGGTGGTCGTGGTGGTGGACGCGGCCTTGGAGTTCGAGGCGCTCAGCAGGTAGCCACCTCCCGCCGCGGCGACTATGACGACCACCACGGTCGTGGTCAGCCACGGTCGACGCCTGAGCGATCTCAGTACCGGCCCCATCCGCCCTCTCCTGTTCGTGATGCCGGGGCGACCCGGACAGGCAGCCGCAGCGAGCATCCGAAGGGTGGACGGTCCAGCCGTGAGGAAACTGTCGAAACACTAGGTGCTGGCTATGTGTCCGCGTGCCCGAAAAGCGGGCGGGATCGGCCGTCGTGTCAGCCGTTCCGCAGGGCAGCTCGCTGAGGGCCGGGGTCCGGGCCGGCGGTCCGGGGCGGCCCCGGTGCCTAGACTCGAAGCCGACCGGGTAGCACTACCGTGATCGACCCGCGCGGGGTCGGGCCCCGCCTTCACCGACAACGATCGACAATCCAGAGGGAGCAGCGTGTGAGCACAGTCCTGTTCGTCGTGACCGGAGCCGACCACTGGACGCTGGCCGACGGCACCAAGCACCCCACCGGCTACTGGGCGGAGGAGCTGGTGGCTCCGTACCGGGTCTTCACCGAGGCCGGCTACCAGGTGGCGATCGCGACTCCGGGCGGGGTGGCGCCGGTGGTGGACCGGGCGAGCCTGGCGCCCGAGGTCAACGGTGGCGAGGAGAACGCCAAGGCCGTAGAGGCGGCGCTCGGCGGCATCGCGCAGCTGACCGCCCCGCTCCACCTGGAGGACGTGGATCTGTCCGATTACGTAGCGGTGTTCTACCCCGGCGGGCACGGCCCGATGGAGGATCTCGCCGTCAATGCCGACTCCGCCCGGCTGCTCGTCGACACGCTGCGCTCGGGCAAGCCGCTCGGCGTGGTCTGCCACGCGCCCGCCGCGCTGCTGGCCACCGAGCAGGACGGCGGCTCGCCGTTCGCCGGTTACCGGCTGACCGGCTTCACCAATGCCGAGGAACGCCAGGCCGGCCTGGCCGACAAGGCGGCGTGGCTCCTGCAGGACCGGCTGGTCGCGCTCGGTGCGGACTTCCAGGAGGGCAGCCCCTGGGCGCCGAACGTGGTCGTCGACCGCAGCCTCTACACCGGGCAGAACCCCGCCTCGTCCGGCCCGCTGGCCAAGCAGATCGTGGCCAGCCTGACCTAGCCGCCGGCTTCGCCCACCCGACCGACTGCTCGAACGGAGTTGCAGCATGCCCTTCACCGGTAAGGAAGTTCACCTGGTCGCCCGGCCGGTGGGCGAGCCGACGACGGACGATTTCGCCGTGCGCGAGGCGACGGTCCCGGACCCGGGACCGGGCCAGGTCGTCGTGCGCAACGACTGGATCTCGGTCGACCCCTACATGCGTGGCCGGATGAACGACGTGAAGTCCTACGTGCCGCCGTTCCGGCTGGACCGCCCGATGGACGGCGGCGCGGTCGGCACCGTCGTCGCCTCCCAGGCCGACGGGGTACCGGCCGGCGCGGTGGTGGTGCACGGGCTCGGCTGGCGCGACTACGCCCTGCTACCAGCCGATTCGGTCCGGGTGGTGGACGCCTCGGACGTCCCGGCGTCGGCCTACCTCGGCGTGCTCGGCATGACCGGGCTGACCGCCTACGCCGGCCTGACCGAGGTCGCCCCGGTCCGCGAGGGCGATGCCGTCTTCATCTCCGGGGCGGCCGGCGCGGTCGGGCTGGTGGCCGGCACCGTCGCCAAGAAGCTCGGCGCGGCAAGGGTGATCGGCTCCGCGGGCGGCCCGGCGAAGGTGGCGAAGCTGGTCGAGGACTTCGGCTACGACGCCGCGATCGACTACCGGGCCGGCGACCTGCCGGGGCAGCTGGCCGCCGCGGCGCCGGAAGGGATCGACGTCTACTTCGACAACGTCGGCGGCGACCACCTGCAGGCCGCGATCGGGGCGCTGCGCACCCACGGCCGGGTGGCGCTGTGCGGCGCGATCGCCCAGTACAACGCGACCGAACCGGCGCCGGGGCCGAACAACCTGGCGCTGGCGATCGGCAAGCGGCTGACCCTGCGCGGCTTCATCGTCGGCGATCACCAGCACCTGGCCGGCGAGTACGCGAGCAAGGCCGCCGAGTGGCTGCGCGACGGCTCGCTGGTCGCCGAGCAGACCGAGGTGGTCGGCATCGACAACGCGGTCGAGGCGTTCCTCGGCCTGCTGCGCGGCGCCAACACCGGCAAGATGGTCGTCCGGGTCGGCTGACCGCTCCGGCCAAGGGGTCAACGCCCCGCAGGCACCAGGCGCACGCCCACCGCACCCATCAGTCCGGCCAGCGGCACCCGGGCCGCCGCCTGTGCCGGATCCGCATGTCTGCTCCGATCTTCGAAGGTTGGCGGCCGGACGCCGATGGCAGGCCGTCACGCCCGGATGGTTGCAAAGTAGCCCTATCGGGTTGATACGCCCGTGAGGTTTCGGTCAGGGCGGCGGCAGCACCACGCCGAAGCCGGCGACCGCCAGCCGCAGCAGCACCTGCCCGGGCGCCAGCAGGTCGGCGATCCGGGCCGCGGAGAGCACCTCCAGCTCCGCCAGCCGGGCTTGGTAGCGGTCGTCGCCGAGCACCCGGGCCGCGTTCAGCTCCAGCGTGTTGTGCCAGACCTTGCGCCGGGCCTCGCGCAGGAACCGCCGGGACGCGGCCCGGTTCGCCGGCCGCAGCGCCCGGTCGCGCCACGACTGGCCGGAACGACCGAGCTGCTCATCCTCGGCGGCGACCCGGCCAGCCAGCACCGCGTCGATCCGTTCGTGGTCGCGCTGCCGGCGCCCGAGCAGCACCGGATCGGCGGCCTCGTCCGGGCTGATCACCGCCAGCAGCGCCTGCGGCAGGTCGTAGTTGACGTGCGCGTTGATGCCGAGCAGCACGTGCCGCAGCGGTGGCAGGTCGGCCGGCGCGTCGAAGGCCAGCCGCCAGGGCCGAGGCACCAGGCCGCCGGCCAGGTCCCGCTCGAGCGCGTCGAGGTAGAGCTCGGCGAAGGCGGCGTCCCAGCGCGCGACCCAGTCCGGGTCCTCGAAGCGCGCCTGGTCCGCCGCCGCCCCGACCGCCTCGGTGGTGCGCAGGTAGGTGCCGAGGAACGGGGCCACGCTCGCGCGCTCCGACGGCAATCCGGACAACTGCTGACGCATCCGCTCCGCGACCGCGGCCACCGGTGATAGATCGTCCACGGCAGGCCTCCCATCGGGGGTGCGCTGTGAGCCATCATGTACCGCACAGCGCCTCCTGCGAAGGGGCCACCAGCGATGAAGAGTCTCCCGACGGCCAGGCCGTTCGACCCGGTGGCGGTGGGCCGGGCCGAGTGCGACGCCTGGGCGGCCTACTACCGGCGCGAGTGGTTCCGGTTCCTGCGCGCGGCGCTGGCGATGGTCTCGGCCGGGTTCGGGATGGGCCGCCTGCGCACGGTGCGCGGCGCCTGGTACGTGCTGCAGGCCAACCGGGCGTGGGCGCCGTACCCGGACAACGACCCGGGCGCGGCGCGCCGGCAGATGCGCCGGTTCTACGAGCTGGTGGTCCGGTCCGGGTGGGGCGTGCTGGAACCGCGCCGGGCGGCGGAGCTGGAAGTCGAGTGGTGGCGGGTGCACCGGCTGCACCAGCGCGAGGACGGCGCCACCGGGGAGCAGCTGGTGGACGCCCTCGACGCGCTCTACTCCCATGTCTACGGCGTGCCCGCCGCCACCATGCGGGAGGCCGCCCGGCTCCGCGCTGCGGCGATGGAACTCTCCGACTCCTGGGTGCTGGCCGGCTGTGACCGGGCCGACCCGCTGCTGGCCAGGCAGCGGTTGACGCTGGTGGCCTCGTTCAGCACGCTGCGTGCCGCGGTCGACCGGCAGGCGACAGGGCGGCAGCCGGTCGACCGGCAGCCCGAGCCGTCCGGCTGAGCGGGGTCAGCTCTTGCGGGCGACGCAGAAGACGCTCAGCCCGAACGGCAGCGCTCGGCCGGCACCGATCGCCTTGACCTCGGCCGAGAGCTCGACCAGGAAGATCCTGTCGACGAAGCCGGGCACCGACGAGGACTGCTTGCGGACCGCCTCGCCGTCATCGCCCTTGCGGCCGCGGACCAGCTTCAGCACCTTGCCGACCAGCCGCATCGCCGCCGCCAGCGGGAAGAGCAGGCAGACGAAGTAACCGGCCTGGCGCACCTGCAGCTCGGCCGGCAGCGCGGCGACCAGCCGGTCGCGGGTGTAGCGGCGGTAGTGCTTGAGCGCGACGTCGTGGTCGGAGAACATCCACTGGTACGCCGGCACGGTCGCGATGAAGTGGCCGCCCGGGTTCAGGTTCTCGGCCACCCACTTGGCGGCCACCCGGTCGTCCTCGAGGTGCTCCAGCACGTCGAAGGCGATGATCACGTCGTAGCTGCCGTCCAGCTCGGTCGGGATCGGCTGGTCGTAGACGTGGCGCACGCCGTCCAGCTGGCGCAGCGCCTGCAGCCCGAGCTCGTCGATCTCCAGGACGTCCACGGTGCCGTAGCGGCGCAGCACCTCGACGTTCTGGCCGACTCCGGCGCCGATCTCGAGGATCCGCAGCTGCCGACCGGCACCGGCGTTCTTCGCCAGGATCGTGTCGAGCAGCCGCAGCCGGGCCGCCTTCAGCCAGTTGTTCGCCTCGGAGCGGTACTGCTCGTAGGCTTCCGTCTTCATCGATCGGCCCTTCGTTTCTGCGGCGCGTTTCTGCGGCGGCGGGGCACCCGCGGGCACCGGACGTGTCGGCGCACGCGAAATGCCGGGAGCGCGCCCTGGGTGTCCGCACCAGCTTAGCCGCTGCCCGGGCCGGGCCCCGCCGGCCAGCGGTTACGCTCGGTGGGGCCGAGGGTCGGCCCGGACAGCACCCGGAGGGCACCGAGGCAGTGCGCCGCATCACCAGTTCCCGTTGGCTGCGGTTGGGCTTCGCGATCCTCGCGGTGGCCCTGCTGATCTACGCGATCGTCGACCAGTGGCACAACGTGGCCCCGCACTTCAGCCAGCTCTCCCTGGCCGGCGTCACCCTCAGCTCGATCGCGGTGCTGGCCGGCATGTACGCCATGCTCAGGACCTGGCAGGTGACCCTGGCCGGGCTCGGCTCGCCGCTGGACCTGGTGCGGGCCGGCCGGATCTTCTACCTCGGCCAGCTCGGCAAGTACGTCCCGGGCTCGGTGTGGCCGATCGTGGTGCAGATGGAACTCGGCGCCGATGCCGGGGTGCCGCGGTCGTCCTCGGTGATGACACTGCTGTTCATCTATCTGCTCTACAGCACCTCGGCGGCGTTCGTCAGCGCGATCTGCCTGCCCTGGGTGACCGACACGGTGCCGATCTGGCTCGCGGTGCTCGCCCTGCTGGTCGGCGTGGCCCTGCTGCTGCCGCCGGTGCTGAACCGGCTGATCGCGCTCGGCATGCGGGTGCTGCGCCAGCCCAACCCGCCCCGGATGCGGCCGCGGGCGGTGCTGGGCTCGTTCGGCTGGGCGGTGGCGATGTGGGTCTGCTTCGGCGCGCACATCCTGCTGCTGGCCCATGACCTCGGGCATCCGCTGGACGGGCGGCTGCTGCTGCTCGCCGTCGGCGGCTACACGCTGGCCTGGATCTGCGGGTTCCTCTTCATCGTGGCCCCGGCCGGCGGGGGAGTCCGCGAGCTGGTGCTGACCGCGCTCTTCGCCGCGACCCTGGGCCACGACTCGGCGTTCGCCCTGGCGCTGGTGTCCCGGCTGATGATGACGGTGGCCGACCTGGTGTGCGCGTTCGCGGCCGCTGCCTCGCTGGGGCCGGCCAAGCTGCGCGAGCTGCGCACCCGTGGCGAGCGCCCGGCCGAGCGGCCGAGCCCGGACCGCAGCCGCGCCTGAGAAAGGCGCCGGCCCCGTGGCGGGGGGATGCCACGGGGCCGACGCGGTCTGTGCGGCACCGCGATTCGTGCCGTACTGCAATCTTGTGGAACTGCAATCTAGCGGGTCCGCCCGCCGGTGGTGCGACCTACCGGACGTTGCCGTAGATCCACGGCGTGCTAGGCGGGGTGAGCTTGTACCGCAGGGTGATCGTGTCGTCCTCGGTCCAGGCCAGCGTGC
>Ga0335073_10013882_pt1 | contig 11290 bp, 10 predicted proteins | sample Lox_Sample_22_FD_207093 | JGI IMG/M metagenome (GOLD analysis project Ga0335073, IMG submission 207093) | Soil microbial communities from Loxahatchee National Wildlife Refuge, Florida, United States - Lox_Sample_2.2 | ecosystem: Environmental > Terrestrial > Soil > Wetlands | place: USA... | reverse complement strand
TCAGGGCATGCTTGTGATCTTTGGCGCCGACACCCTGTAAAACCGTCGGCTCAGCCTACGTTTGGTTCGAACCCAAACACCTGCCACCACAACACCTGCCACCACCAGCACAAACGGCCCGTGACCAGGGAATTCTCCCGTCTCGCGGGCCGTCATGCGTTGTGTCATCCTCGGTCAGCAGACGCCGCTGTACCCACAATGGTTACGAACATATAGCCGACGGATCCGGGGCCGAAGGAGCGGTTCACCGAACCGCTTGCTCCGTGTCTTGGCGGCTTCGCCGGGTTGGGTCGTCATTGTCTGCTCGGATCTGGCTGCTCTGCGCGCGCTTACAGGCGCAGCTGACAGCGCCCAGATCCCTTCGGTTGGTCTGCTACCGGGCCTTGAGGGGGTCGATGACGCTCCGCTAGTCCACCCAGGTCTGTGCTTAGCCTGCGTGGTCTTAGTCCAGGTGCAGGCGATGTGCCACTGCGGCGGCCTCGACACGGCCGGCGACGCCGAGTTTGGCCAGGATGTTGGAGACGTGGACGCTGGCGGTCTTCGGGCTGATGAACAGCGCCTGGGCGATCTGGCGGTTGCTGCGGCCGGCCGCCACCAGCGCGAGGACCTCTGCCTCGCGCGGGGTGAGCCTGGGATGCGCGGCGGGCGTGCCAGGTGCTGCGGCCGCCGCGTGGTGGCCCAGGTCGAGGCGCGCACGCCGCGCTAGGGCCGTGACCTCGGTGTCGAGCAGGCGCGCGCCAAGCCGGGCGGTGATGGCGGCGGCTTGGCGCAGCGTCGTGGCGGCAGCCTCGCGGTCCCCGTCGCCGGCTACGAGCGCCTCGGCCTGCCGGTAGCAGGTGTAGGCGACCCGGTAGGGCCGGCGGCTCGCCGTGGTGTCGGACGGCACCCGGATGGTCACCTCGACCGCGGCCTTGGCGATATCCAGGCCGGCGACCCGCCCGCAGAACAGCGGCTCGTCTTGCACCTCTTGCATCATCAGCTCCTACGATAAGAAGGCGGTCACGGCCGCGGTCGTTCGCAGGAGCCAGGGGCATCGGTAAATCTGGTCCGCGGGCTCGAGGCACCATTCAGCGGCTCTGAAGATTGGCTCCCGGCGTCAGACTGTTATACAGGGTCAGGCCCGCCAAGGAGGAACGACGTCAGCGAACGACCGCGGCCCACAGCCTCCCAGACCGCCCGCGCCCTCGCATGAAAGTTCGCCGGGCGCTTGCGCGCGACAGCGCCCGGCGTGGCCGGGTTCACCGGCGACGGCGGATCAGCAGCTCAAATTTTCACGCCGCAGCGGCGTCACAACCGGGCAAGCACGACTGTTATGAATGGCTCGTTGCTGCGCCGCTGGCGGACGGGGCCGGGCGTACCTGGGCTAGCGGGGTGGCGTTGTGCTGGGCTGCTGGGCGTCTGGTGCCGTGGCCAGTGCCTGGGCGGTTTCGTTGAGTGCGCGGATGCGGGGATTGTCGCGGCTGGTGGCCCAGACCAGTCCGAGTGGCAGGGGTGGCAGGCCGGTGATGGGGATGAGGGTGATGTCGTCTCGGTCGAAGATCGGGACGCCGGAGCTGGTTGGGTGGACGATGCGGCCGCGGGCGACCAGGGAGAGGATCTCGTTGATCGTCTGGACTGGCTGGGTGCGGCGGATGGGTTTCCCGGATGGCGTACGCCGGGGGACGAGCAGGTCGTAGACCGCTGACGGGATGGAGTCGGGGAGCAGGGCCACCTGCTCTTCGGCTAGTTCCTCGACGGACACCGTGCTCTTGGCGGCGAGACGGTGCGAGGGGGCAACCGCCAGTGTCCGCGGGTAGTAGGCGAACGCAGCGCCTGCGGTGAGATCTGGCTGGTCGACGGCGAGCCAGTTGCACAGCGCGTCGATGTCGCCGCGGCGCAGCGGCCGGTAGGCGTCGAAGGTTTCTACCTCGTGGAGCCGGACCTCGCAGCCTGGGTAGCGGGCCTGAAAGGCGGCGATGAGTCGGCTGAGCGCTGGCCCCTCGGTGGTGAGCACGAATCCCACCCGCAGCAGCCCGCGGACTGTGGCGGACAGCTCGCTGGTGTCGGCCAGGGCTTGGTCCACCGCGGCCAGGGCGGGGGTGAGGTTGCGCTGGAGCGCTTCGCCGGCTGGGGTGAGGCGGACCCGGCGGCTGGTCCGGTCGAAGACCTTGACTCCGAGCCGGGACTCCAGGGCCCGGACGGCTTCGCTGACCGCAGGCTGGGAGATACCCAGCCGCTCGGCGGTGCGGCCGAAGTGCAGCTCGTCGGCGAGGGTGAGGAAGATCCGCAGCTCGCGTAGTTCCACATCCCGCCACATCAATCAGCAATCGTAATCGGTCCGATCAGTGATTCGCTCTTGATCAGCTCGGGCCGCGGCGGCAGGTTGGGACCAGGCCAAGCCGGGCCACGGAAGGGGAGGGCGTTGATTCTGATCATCGGTGGCCGCAGCAAGATCGGCGCCTCGCTGATCGGCGACCTGCTGGCCAAGGGCCAGCAGGTCCGGGTCCTGGTACGCGCCGGCGAGCCCGCGGACGGTATCCCTAGCAGCGTGGAGACTGTCGCTGGTGATCTTGCCGATGAGGGGTCGCTGGTCACGGCGATGAGCGGGGCGGAGAGGGTGTTCTTGCTGTCCAGCCCGCACCCAGATGCAGTGGCCTGGCACCGCAACGCGGTCGACGCCGCCCGCCGGTCTGAGGTGCGGCTGCTGGTGCGCAGTTCGATACTTGGCGCCGGCCGGGAAACCGGGGCGGAGTTCATCACGGCGCACACCGCTAGCGACCGCTACCTGGAGGGTTCCGGGCTGCCGTACGTGATCTTGCGGCCCAACTTGTTCTTGCAGAACATCCCCGAATCGACGATCCCTGCCATCGGCGCGTCCGGGAACTTCTACGTCAACGCCGGTCAGGCACGGATCAGCATGGTTGACACCCGGGATGTGGCGGCGGTGGCGGCGGCCGCCCTGACCCAGGACCGGCACGCAGGCGCACGCTATGACCTGACCGGGCCGCAGGCGCTGTCCTACAGTGATGTCGCGGCGAAGCTGGCCAGTGCGCTGGGCCGGCCGGTCAGCTACGTCAGTGCACCTGATGAGGCGGTGCGCCAGGCGCTGCTTGGCGGCGGGCTGGACCAGTGGTTCGCAGGCGCCTTGGTCGGCCTGTACCAGGACTACCGCAGGTCAGGTACGGACGGCTACGCCGCCCAGGTCACCGACACGGTGCAGCGTGTTACCGGCCGCCCGCCACGGTCGCTCGGCGGCCTGCTGGGCGAGCTCGCACGGGACCGTCCAGGCACGCTGGGGGACTGAAAGTGGGGCCAGGAGCTGGCCATCAGCACGCAGGCCGTCCGGCGCGGCCATCCAGCTCCGCAACCGCGGGCCGGGCAGGCACACCGGCCCGGTTAGCAGCAGAACTGGAGGTAATGGCATGAGCGACAGCGAGCAGCGGACCCGCGCGACTGCGGTTATCACCGTGCACAAGTACGAGCCATCGGCTTATGACGAGCCGGCCGGGGGGCCGGCGCTGACCCGGATCCACGTTGAGGAAAGCTTCTCCGGCGACATCACCGGCGACGGCGTCGTGGAGTTCTTGCAGGCGGGCGGGGCCGACGGGTCGGCCAGCTTCGTGGGCATCGAGCGGGTCACCGGCCAGATCGGCGGGCGGAAGGGCACGTTCTTGCTCCAAGACGCGGGCACCGTGGCCGGCGACATCGTCAGCGGGGAGTGGTTCGTCATCCCCCGGTCCGGGACCGGGCAGCTGGCCGGCCTGCGCGGTGAGGGCGGGTTTCTCGCCAGCCTTGGCGAAGGCGCCCAGGTCCATCTCGACTACTGGTTCGAATGAGGTACCAGCCCATGCGGGTGTCATAGTGACCAGAGCGCTCTCGTGGGTGACAGGCGAGCGCCGCGGATGGCCGGAAGCAGGCCCGCGAGCACGCCGATGAGTATGGCTGCGCCCAGGCCCCCGACCCAGGCTTCGGGCGGGATGATGATGGCCCCTCCCTTGGCGCGGGCGTAGACGGCGGTCGAGACGGCGCCGCGCAGTCCTGTCAGTGGCCAACTGAGGGACGGTCATCCCGCCTTCCGAGATCAGCCGCCTGTTCCAGCCCTTCCAGCGACTCGGCCCGAGGCGTGCCCATCCTGACAACGGCCACGGCCCGGGCCTGTCGATCGTCCACTGGTGCCACGATCGCCGAGTTCTTAAGCTTCGAGCGGATCTCGGCTGCGCTGGTGTGTTGCAAGTCGTCGAGGATGTCGACCGCCGCCCGCCAGGCGTCTTGGGCTGGCGTTCTGGTCCCGCAGCCGAAGGGTTACGACCATGGCTCGGGCGGCTTGCCGGTGTCTGCCCGTCGGGGACCGCGCCGGTCGGTGCGGGCAGCCTGCCGGGGTGGAAGCACTCGCTGCGGCTGAGAATGTGCTGAACCGGCCGTCAGCGGTAGCTGCTGATTTCGGGCTTGCCTGAAGTGGCGGCACTCGAGGCGGTCTCGATGTCATGACATTTCCCGGTGTGGCGGGGAGTGGGGTGTCGTCGTCTTGGGGCGTCACTTCCGGCCTGGCAGCGGCTCGGGCGGTGTGGTCGTGGCTGGCCAGCGATCTTGCCTGTCCTGCGGTCGGTTCGGTGGCTGGGCGAGGGCAGTGATCGCGGTTGCTGCTGCGGCGGCGGCGGTAACCCACAATCCGGTGCTCATGGCGTGGGTGAAGGCGGCAGCGGCATCGGTGAGCTTGCCCGGGCCGACGTGGCGTGCCAGGGATAGCGCAGCGGCCGGTGTGCCGGCGCGGGCGGCGATCGCAGCTGGCAGGCCGGTGAGGCCGACGGCGAAGCGGCTGGTGATAATCGCCCCGGTGACGGCGACGCCGAGCGCGCTGGCAAGCTCCTCGGCCGTTTCAATGATTCCCGAGGCGACGCCGGGGCGGACTGCGGCGGCGGAGCCGAGGACGGCGTCGCTGGCCGGGGTCAGCGCTAGTCCGATGCCGAGGCCGAACAGGCAGCCGGCGGGAAGGAGCCGCTGCCAGTAGTCAACGTGCGCGGTCGCAGTGGCGAACCACGCCAGTCCGCCGGCGAGCGACAGCATCCCGGCGCTCATCAGCGTCCGGGCGCCGGTGACCGGGACCAGTGTGCCGGCCAGCGGCGCGGTCACGGTGGTGACCGCGACGGCAGGCAGGATCGCCAGGCCGGCGAGCAGCGGGCTGTAGCCGAGCACGAGCTGGAGGTAGAGCATCAGCGCGAAGCTTGCGCCGGTCATCGTGAAGAACAGCCCGCCGGCGACAGCGCTGGGCACAGTCAGGCGCCGGTCGCTCAGCCAGGACAGCATGATCAGCGGCTCGGCGGCATGGCGCTGGCGGATGACGAAGCTGGCCCCGGCGGCGAGCGCAATCCCGTAGAGCAGCCATACCCGGGCGGACAGCCAGCCCCACGGCGGCGACTGGATGAGGGCGGCGGTCGCTGCCATGATCGCCACCGTGGCCAGGCCGGCACCGGCAACGTCCAGGTGCCGGCCGCGGCGCGACGTGTCCGGCAGCACCCGCATGTCGGCGGCCAGAGCGAGCGCGACGAGCGGGACGTTGACCAGGAACACCGCCTGCCAGGCCCACGCCGCGATCAGCGCGCCGCCGAGCAGCGGCCCGGCGGCTACGCCGCCTCCCGCGGCGGCCGACCACAGGCCCAGCGCCCTGGCTCGCTGCGGCCCGGTGAAGACCGAGGTCAGGATCGCGAGGCTGGCGGGCATGATCGCCGCCGCCCCGCCGCCCATCACGGCCCGGCAGGCGATCAGCACGCCCGCCGATCCGGCGGCCGACGCGCATGCCGAGCCGCCGCCGAACAGGCCGAGGCCGAGGAGCAGCAGGCGCTTGTGACCGACCCGGTCGCCGAACGCGCCGGCCAGCAGCAGCAGGCCCGCGTAGGGAACCAGGTACGCATCGGTCACCCACTGCAACTGCCCCATCGTCGCGCCCAGACGCTCGGAGATCGACGCTAAGGCCACGTTCACGACCGTAGTGTCGAGACTGACGATCACCACGCTCAGGCACACTGCCCCGAGCACCCGGCCCGGTCCCGCGCCACATGGCTGCCCGCTGCTTCTCATGTCGTCACTATAACTACGTTATATAAAGCTAACGATGGTAAACTCATGTTCGTGAGTGATACGCTCCCGTCGCCCATCTGGACGCACCGCAGCACGCAAAAGCGCCCGGCGATCACCGAGACTGCGGTCGTCGACGCCGCGCTGGCGATCCTCGACGAGCACGGGGTCGATGGGCTAACCATGCGCGCGGTCGCCGACCGGATCGGCGTCACCACACCGACGGTCTACTGGCACGTCCATAACAAAGAAGGCCTGCTCGACCGCCTCTACGACCGGCTCTGCGCCGACGTACCCGACCCGCCAGCCGGCCAGCCTTGGGATCAGCGGCTGCGCACCCTCGCACACTCGATCCGCGCCGTGCTCAGCGCCCACCGCGACGCCGCTCGCCTCGCCATCGGCCACTTCGCACTCGGCCCGCACGGCCTGCGGGCAACAGAGACCGCACTCGCCGCACTCACCCAAGCGGGACTCGGCACCGAGCAGGCCGCCCACGCCGCCTACCTGTTCTTCGGCTACATCACCAGTTTCTGCTACCAGGAAACCCTCGCCCCAGCCCTGACCGCGACAGGCGACCGCGAAGAATCCCTGCGCCAGATCGGCGACTACCTGCTATCCCTCCCCGCCGGGCAGTACCCCAACCTCACCCGCTGCGCCGCAGCGCTCACGCGCCCCGGCCTCGACCAGCGCTTCACCTTCGGCCTCGACCACTTCCTCCGCGGCCTCACCCAATGACGCGGACCACTGCCCTGGCCGGGTATCTCTGACTAAACCCGCAACCGGCCCGCGTGACCACCCGGTCCTCGTGTGGGCTAGCCCTCGTCCTGAAGACGCCGTTCCTGCCGGTACCGGAATGATGCCGCCGCCCCCATGCCCGCGCATCTCCCGCTACTCACCAGGTGAGGAAGCCGGACACATGCTGACACTGTGATCTGCCCCGCAGCCGGCCAGGCGGGCATGGTTGCTGTCCCAGTCGATGAAGCCCTCCTGGCGGCCAGGATGAGCACCGAAGGTGCCCTGGTGCGCCGCCCTTGGTCAGCCTCTGGCGAGGGCCCGCAGGTGGGATTTGTATCCGGCGCCGAAGGCGGTGGCGGTGCCGTTGTAGTCGGTGATCAGGCCGGGGCCGGTGGAGCAGTTGAAGTCGGCGTTCCAGGCCCAGGCCAGGTAGCTGGTGTCCTTCGAGTCCAGCCAGGTCATCAGGGGGTCGATGTAGTCGTCGGCGCAGTCGTTCTCGCCGATCTCCCCGGTTATGACCGGGACTTTGGCGATGACCGAGGCGATCTGGCTGGTCCAGCAGGACTGGGTGTTGCAGGCGTTGAAGTTATAGGAGTGCCAGGAGGCCACCAGGTTGTGGTCCGGGTCGGTAGGCTCGTAGGTCAGCCACTGAGTCAGGTCGTTGGCGTATTCGAGGCCGCCGAGCATGATCACGTTGCGGGCGCCGGTAGAGCGCACGGCGTTGACTAGGGTCTGCATCCCGGCCACGGGGTAGGAAATGCCGACGCAGTCCCTGCCGCCATTAAGCCAGCACTGCCAGCCCTCGGTCTCGTTGTCGCCGTCGGCGCGCTCTGGGAATGGTTCGTTGAACAGGTCGAAGATGACCGCGTCGTTGCTCTTGAAGGCGTTGGCAACCGACGTCCAGAACGGCACCGACTCGGCCGCGTCCGGCATCGGCTTCTGGCACAGCGCCTCGGCCGAGGAGCACCCTGACGAGTTCCCGGTGTAAGCCCCGTCGGTCCAGTGCAGGTCCAGGATCGCGACCATGCCGTTTTTGCGGAGCAGGTTCACGTAGGCCTCGATCGCGGTCTGGTAGTTCGCGCCCGCGAAGGCCGGGTTCACGTACGACTCGCCGTTCCAGCAGGCCTCGTTCAGCGGCACCCGGACCGCGTTGATGCCCCAGGTCTTCATCGCGGTGATCGACGCCTGGCCGTGGGGCCCGTCAAAGATCCCGTTGTCCTGCACGCACGAGTACTCGGTGCCCGAGCGGTCCACCCCGTGCAGCACTACTCGCGCTCCGCTGCCATCAACCAGCTCATTCCCTGACACGTGCAACGCCGACGCCGGCGAGATGGCCGAGGCGCTGGGGCTCAACGACGGGCTGGGCGTGGGGGAGGAGTTCGCCGTGCCCGTGGGCGCCGTGCTTGGCGTGGCCGTGGGCGAAGCCGTTGCCGTGGGCGCCGGGCTCGCCGAGGCCGCCGAGCCAACGATGCTGCTGCAGGTCGTGCCGTTCAGCGTGAAGGCGGCCGGCTCGGCATTGGTGCCGCTGTAGCTGAAGTTCGCACCGGCCGAGGTGCTCCCGCCCGTGCCGAGCGGGCCGTTCCACGACGCGCTCGTCACGGTGACGTTCGTGCCGGACTGGGTCCAGGTCCCGTCCCAGCCTTCGGTCAGCTGGTCGCCAGCGTAGGAATAGCCCAGCGCCCAGCTCGTGATCGGGGATCCCTCGTTGGTGATCACGACCGTGAGCGAGAATCCGGTAGCCCACTCGGTGTCCACCGTGTACTGCACCTGGCACGCGGCCGCACCTGTCGCCGCGCTCGATACGGCGGCCGCCGCCACCACTCCGCTCCCCGCGAGTCCGGCTGCCGCCGCTATGCAAACGAGGCACTTGGCCCGCCAGGCAGGGAATCGCAACACGTAGACCTCCATCAGGGGTGGGCACAGCCACTAAAGGCGGGTGTGTTAAGTCACAAACTGCCGTTAACGAGGCGCGCCCCTAAATGCCACGATCCCCAATGACGCCTAGTCACCTGCTCGACAGCGACAGTATGGCCGAACGGACGGCCGGTCGATGCCAACTTCCGCAAACTAAACCAGCCGTGTATTTATCCCTTGAACGGCGATAAGGCGGGTCCAGCTCCTGCCTAATCTCGCACCCGTGTGCGAAAAATGGAGCTTCGAGAGCCAGGTTATGGACAGATATCAGTCGGCGAGACCCGTACCCGGGGCCTTGCGCGCCGTAGGGTCCGAACCCCCCTAGGGGAAATCAACCCCTAGGGTAATTGGCTTAATGCCGCACGCCCGAGGCATGCCCGATGGCCCCGGCTGTGGCCGCCAGCTTGGCTTTGACCAATTGTCACGGCTGCATGGGGCGGCCCTTTAGGAATTCGGCCAGCGGCGTCCGGCGGTCATGGTTACCGGAAGCCGGGTCTGCCAGGCGGGGAGTGACCAGGCCAGCCACATGCAAAATCAGCTGGTCGGCGCTGACGCCGTCGGGACGCCCGGCGGTCCCGCAGCCGCAGCGCTGTCGGCTTGCGGTCGGAGTTTCCGGCGGCAGGCGCCGGACGCGCTGATGAGGCGGCGCTCCAAGATCATGCTTGGCTGCGCGATCCAGTCCGGCGTCGGCTCGATGGGCGGTGATGTCGTTGTCCTTGCCTGGCCTGCTTTAGTCGGCGGGGCCGGCAATTCGGTATCCGAGGTGCGGGATGGTCTCGATTACCGAGGGGTCGCCGAGCTTCCGCCGGAGGCGGCTGATAGTGACTGAGACGGTGCCGGTAAACGGGTCGGTGTGTTCGTCCCACACTTGCTCGAGGAGGTCCTCGGCGCTGAGGATGGCGTGCTCTGCTCGCATGAGCGCCTCCAGGACGGCGAACTCCTTGACCGACAGGTCGAGCCGTCGCCCATCGCGGGCGGCGGTGTGGTGCAGGGAGTCGAGTTCCAGGTCGGCCGCGCGGTAGACCCGCGGCCGGGCGGCGGGCTGACGCCGGGCGAGAGCCCGTACGCGCAGCAAGAGCTCGGGAAAGTGGAACGGCTTGGCCAGATAGTCGTCGGCGCCGAGGCTGAGGCCGCTGACGCGCTCGCCGGGGGAGCGGGACGCGGTCAGCATGAGCACCATGACGGGTTTGCCGCTGTCGGCGATAAGCCGGCAGATGGCATCGCCGTGCAGGCCAGGCAGGTCGCGATCGAGAATGACGACGTCGTAGGCGTTCACGTCGAGTTTGGCGGCCGCCTCGAGCCCGTCGTAGGCCACGTCGACGGCTAGGCCCTTGTCCCTGAGGCCCTCGGCGATGCCCTCGGCGAGGCTACGGGAATCCTCGACGACCAGGATTCTCATGCGGGCGCCTGAGCCATAGCGCATGCCGCCAGCGGCAGCCGGATGATGACCTGGAGACCGCCTTGCTGCCGGGCGCGCAGTTCCAGTCGGCCGCCGTGGATCTCGGCGATGGAGGCGACTATCGACAAGCCCAGGCCGGTGCCGGTGCCTGATCCGGTTCGTTCCGGGCCTAGCCGACGGAAGGGCTGGGTTAGGTACTGGACGTCCTGTTCGACAAGGACAGGTCCGCCGTTTTCAACGACCAGGCGGGCGTTCGGGCCGGCGACGCCGGTGCGGATGCGTACCCAGCCGCCCTCGGAGTTGTGGCGGACGGCGTTGTCGACCACGTTCTGGATCATGCGTGCGAGCAGCGTCTTGCTGCCGGTAACCTGCGCCTTCGGGCATCCGCGCTGGCTGACATCGAGGCTCATGCCGGATATGGCGCTGGCGCGGGCATTGACCGCGCTGGATACAAGGCCGTCGAGGGGCAGCGTGGCTTCGTCGGTGATGGCGCCGTGCTGGGCGCGGGCGAGAACGAGAAGACTGTCGAGCAGCCGGTCGACGTGATCGAGTTCCTGCCGGAGCCGGTCGCCGAGGTCGATGATGTGCCTGGGCAAAGGCCCGGGTTTGTCCAGGGCGACGTCGAGCCACACGCGCATCGTGGCGTGGGGGGTGCGCAGCTCATGGGCGGCGCTGGCAGCGAACTGGCGCTGCGCCTGGAATGACCGCTCCAGGCGGCCGAGCAGGTCGTCGAAGGTATCGCCGAGTTCCTTGAGTTCGTCTTGGGGGCCGGCCAGGTTGAGACGCTCGTGCAGGCTGGTAGCGGTGATGGTCTTGACGGCGGCGGTGATCGTGCGCAGCGGCCGCAGGTAGCGGCCAGCCATCAGCCAGCCGACCGAGATGGCGGGGATCGCCATGATCGCCAGCGCGAGCGCCGACACGACGAGCAACTGGTGGCCGGGACTGTGCTGCGCGGCAGGCCCGGGCGGGAGGCCCGGAGCGCCCCGCCGTTCGCGGGAGCCCTCCGATCCCACGTTAGGGAGCGCAACCGAAAGAGCAACTGCGACGGCGAGCAAGACCGCGCCGGAGGCAACAAACAGTCCCCAGTGAATGAGGGTAAGGCGGATCCGGATGGTACGCCGCGGCAGGTGTCCCCGGAGGCCGTGCCTGGTCATTCTCTGATGAAACCGCATATGTGCTCCTCGGCGCCCA
>Ga0335073_10013880_pt1 | contig 11290 bp, 12 predicted proteins | sample Lox_Sample_22_FD_207093 | JGI IMG/M metagenome (GOLD analysis project Ga0335073, IMG submission 207093) | Soil microbial communities from Loxahatchee National Wildlife Refuge, Florida, United States - Lox_Sample_2.2 | ecosystem: Environmental > Terrestrial > Soil > Wetlands | place: USA... | reverse complement strand
ATGCGCTCAAGCTCGGCACGCTCTCGGTGGGTGCGCCGTACTTCAACCCCACCTTCATGCTGACCATGCTGCCGCTCATGGCGCTGCTGCCGCTCGGCATCCACGCCGGCTGGAAGCGCGGGCGGCTGTCGGACAGCGCACGCACGCTGCTGCTGACGCTCGCCGGGGCGGCGATCTTCGCGCTGGCGCTGTGCTTCGGCATCTTCGCGCACGGCGCGGTGCTCACGCCGGTGGGCGCGGCGCTCGGCGCCTGGGTGATCCTCGCCTCGCTGGTCGACCCGCTCGACCGCTGGCGCCGCGGGCTGTCATTGTCGCGCGCGGTGCTCGGCATGACGGTGGCGCACATCGGGCTCGGGCTCGCCGTCATCGCCCTGACGAGCGTCGAGTCCTTCACCTTCGAGCGCGACGTGGCGCTCGGCAGCGGCGCCAGCACCAGCGCCGCCGGCTACGAGTTCCGCTTCGACGGCGTGGCGCCCATCGAGGGACCGAACTACGACGGTGTCGGCGCTACCATCACCGTGACGCGCGGCGGGGCTCCCGTGGCGGTGCTCAAGCCGCAGAAGCGTCAGTACTGGGTGCAGCATCAGCTGACGACCGTGACCGCCATTCACATGAGCCGCGGCAACAACCTCTTGGTGGCGCTCGGCGACGATCTCGGCGCGGGACGCTGGAGCATCCGCATCCAGATCCGACCGCTCGTGACGCTCATCTGGCTCGCCGCACTCATCATGGCGATAGGCGGGGCGGTGGCGGCCTCGGACCGCCGCTACCGCCCGGCGCGCGCCCCGGCGGCAGCGCCGCTCCCCGGCGCCGCCGGCGAGCAGCCGACATGAATCGCTTCCTGCTGCCCATGGCGGTGTTCGTGCCGCTGGTCGTGGTCCTTGCGGTCGGCATCTACCGGGCGCCGCAGAAGGACATCATCGCCTCGCCGCTGATCGGCAAGCCCGCACCCGACTTCGCGCTCCCCGATCTCGCCGACGCTGCGCGCACCGTGCACGCCGCCGACCTGAAGGGCCGCTGGTACCTCTTCAACGTCTGGGGCACCTGGTGCGGCGGCTGCCGCGCCGAGCACGAGACGCTCCTCGAGATCCGGCGCGCCAACGTGCTGCCGCTCGTCGGTCTCGACTGGAAGGACGACGACGCGCAGGCACGCGCCTGGCTCACGCAGCTCGGCAACCCTTACGCGGTGGTCGCGGTCGATCATGCCGGGCGCACGGCGATCGACTACGGCGTGTACGGCGCGCCCGAAACCTTCCTCATCAACCCGCAGGGCCTGGTCGTCTACAAGGTCGTGGGCGAGGTCACGCACGACGTCTGGACGCGCGAGATCCTGCCGCGTGTGCCGCGCGCGGGATTCCCGGGCACATGAGACGCGCGCGCCTTTTACGGCTGTCGGGTGTGCTCGCCGCGCTGGCGGCGCTCGCCCTGGCGCGTGGCGCGCTCGCCGTCGATCCGACCCAGATGCCGACACCCGAGCTCGAGCAGCGCTATCTCGCCCTGACGCACGAGTTGCGCTGCATGCAGTGCCAGAACGAGACGCTCGCGGATTCCCCGGTGGAGCTGGCCGCGGATCTGCGCCACGAGATCCGCGACATGCTGCTCGCGGGCAAGTCGGATGCCGAGGTGCGCGCTTTCATGGTCGCTCGCTACGGCGATTTCATCCTGTTCCGCCCGCGTTTCACGGCGCGCACCGCCTGGCTGTGGCTCGCCCCGGGCGTGCTGCTGCTGATCGGCGCCCTGGTGCTGGTGCGCGTGCTGCGCCAGCGCGCCGCACTGCTGCCCGGGGATCTCACGCCGGTCGATGAGGACGCGCCGAACTGATGCTCACCTTCGTACTGCTCGCCGCCGCGCTCACCGTAGGCGGCATCGCTCTGGTGGCGATCCCGCTGGTGCGCGCGCGTGCCACGGGCGCACCGGCCGCGCCCTGGAGCGCGCTCGCCGCGGCGGGCGTGCTCGCGGTGGGCGCCGCGGCGCTCTACGTCCTGTGGAGCAACTGGTCGTGGCATGCGCCGCCGCCGGCCGACTCGCCCGAGAGCATGGTCGCCGAGCTGGCACGCAAGCTCGAGCACGATCCCAATGACCTCGAGGGCTGGCTGATGCTCGGGCGCTCCTACGTGGCGCTGCAGGAGTATCCGCTCGCCTATCGCGCCTACACGCGCGCCGATCGTCTCGCGAACGGCAGGAACGTCGAGGCGCTGCTCGGCGAGGCCCAGGCGCTCGCCCTGAGCGACCCGGGCGAGCTCGACGGGCGCGCCGCGCGTCTCGTCGAGCGCGCGCTCACCCTCGAGCCCGGCTCCGGCAAGGCCCTGTTCTTCGGGGCGCTGGTGGCCGCCCGGCGCGGCGAGTTGCCGCTGGCACGCGAGCGTTTCACGAAGGTGCTCGCGCTCAATCCGCCGGATGCCGTGCGTGCCTTCCTCGAGCAGCAGCTCGCCGCCATCGATCGTCAGACGGGCGCCGCGCCCGCGCCGGACACCGCGGCGGCCGCCGCCTCGTCCGCCGCGGTGCGCGTGCGGGTGCTGCTGTCGCCGGCGCTCAGGCAGTCCGCCGGCGCCTTCCCGCTCTTCGTATTCGTGCGCGACCCGGCGCAGCCCGGGCCGCCGCTCGCGGTGCGCAAGCTCGCGAGCGAGTTCCCCCAGACCGTCGAGCTCACCGCCAGGGATTCGATGGTGGCGGGCCGCACTTTCGCTCCCGGTGCGCGGGTCGCGGTGGTCGCGCGGATCGCCCGCTCGGGCTCCCCGGTCGGCGCGCGCGGCGATCCCTACGGCGAGATCAGCTACCAGGTGGGCAAGGACGGCCTGGCGACCCTCACCATCGATCGCGTAACCCCCTGAACCGCAGGCGCAGCGCCGCGCCGGCCCGCCCCGAGGCGCTCCGGCGGTTTCCCCCGCACGTGCTCGGGCGTATCCTGCCCGAGGAATAGTTGCAGTCTTCGATTTGCGCCGGCCCAGGCGGTCGGAAGGAGAGCGGTCATGGCTCACGCAACGGAAGGACGACTGTCGCATCGGGGCTTCGCCTCGATGAACGCGGAACGGCAGCGGCAGATTGCCAGCATGGGTGGCAAGGCCGTACCGGACGAAAAGCGCAGCTTCTCGCAGAATCGCCGGCTCGCCGCCGAGGCGGGGCGCAAGGGCGGGCAGAGTGTGCCCGGCGCGAAGCGCAGCTTCTCGCAGAACCGTGCGCTCGCGGCCCTCGCCGGCCGCAAGGGCGGGCAAAGCGTGCCGGATGAGAAGCGCAGCTTCTCCCAGCATCCGGAGCTTGCCTCGCAGGCCGGCCGCAAGGGCGGCCAGGCGAGCCACGGGAGCGGCCGGCCGAGCTGAGGACGAAGCGTGCGGGCCGCGCGCGCGCGCGGCCCGCGTGGCGGGAACTCGCGGCTTCAGGCCCTGAGCGTCACGAACCAGGCGCCGGCGGCGATGAGCGCGATGCCGAGCCAGTTGAGCGCCGAGAGCCGCTCGCCGAGAAAGCCCACGCCAAAGAGCGCCACCAGCACGACGCTCAGCTTGTCGAGCGGCGCGACGCGCGCGGCGTCGCCGAGGTTGAGCGCGCGAAAATAGCACCACCACGAGGCGCCGGTGGCGAGCCCGGAGAGCGCCAGAAACGCAAAGGCGCGCGGCGGCACGGCACGGAGCTCGGGGTATTGGCGGGTCGCGGCGAGCACGAGCGCGAGCAGCACGAGCACCACCACCGTGCGCACGAAGGTGGCCACGTCGGGCGCAATACCCGCTACGCCGACCTTGGCGAAGATCGCCGTGAGCGCGGCGAAGGCCGCCGACAGGAGCGCCCAGAACTGCCACGAAGCCATGTCGAGGCTAGTGTCACACAGCACGGGCCGGGGCGGTATGCGCGCGCACCATTGACCAGCGCCGCGTTCTCGTACTACTTTCCTCACCTGAAGCTAGGGGAGCCCCGGCAGGGGGCTGAGAGGCCATCGGCGCTCGGGGAAGCGCAGCATGGCGACCCTCCGAACCTGATCCAGTTAATGCTGGCGTAGGAAAGTTCTCGTAGCGCGCGCTCGCGTACTCTTTCCCGTTGGCAGCATTCGCCGGATCTTCTGTGGCCTCAACGCCTGGAGTGTCCCGATGAATGCGCAGAGCTGGCACGTCGTCTCCGAGTCCTTTCCCGCCTCGCGCAAGGTGTACCGCCCCGGGCGGCTGCATCCGGGGGTGCGTGTGCCGATGCGCGAGATCGCGCTGCACCCGGCGAGCGGCGAGCCGCCGCTGACCGTGTACGACGCCTCCGGCCCCTACACCGACCCGGCCGTCGCCATCGACATCGAGGCAGGGCTCGCGCGGCTGCGCGCGGAGTGGATCGCGGCGCGCGCCGATACCGAGGCCTACCCGGGGCGGCACGTGCAGCTCATCGACAACGGTCTCAGCGCCGGCGCCAGGGCGGCGCCGGAATTCCCGCTGCGGCGGCCGCCGCTGCGCGCTGCGGGCGGGCGGGCGGTGACGCAGCTCGCCTACGCGCGCGCCGGCATCGTGACGCCGGAGATGGAATACGTCGCGATCCGCGAGAACCTCGGGCGCGAGCGGGCGCGTGGCGCCGCGCGTGACGGCAACTCCTGGGGTGCGGCCATTCCCGATCACGTCACCCCCGAGTTCGTGCGCGCCGAGATCGCCGCCGGGCGCGCCATCCTCCCCGCGAACGTCAATCACCCGGAATCCGAGCCGATGATCATCGGGCGCAATTTCCTGGTGAAGATCAACGCCAACATCGGCAACTCCGCGGTGACGTCCTCGACCGCCGAGGAGGTCGACAAGATGGTGTGGGCCATCCGCTGGGGCGCCGACACCGTCATGGACCTCTCCACCGGGCGCAACATCCACACCATCCGCGAATGGATCCTGCGCAACTCGCCGGTGCCGATCGGCACCGTGCCCATCTACCAGGCGCTCGAGAAGGTCGGCGGCGTCGCCGAGGAGCTCAGCTGGGAGATCTTCCGCGACACCCTCATCGAGCAGGCCGAGCAGGGCGTCGACTATTTCACCATTCACGCCGGGGTGCGCCTCTCCTACGTGCCGCTCACCGTCTCGCGCGTCACCGGCATCGTCTCGCGCGGCGGCTCGATCATGGCCAAGTGGTGCCTGGCGCATCACCGCGAGAGCTTCCTCTATGAGCGCTTCGAGGAGATCTGCGAGATCTGCCGCGCCTACGATGTGAGCTTCTCGCTCGGCGACGGGCTGCGCCCGGGCTCGATCGCCGATGCCAACGACGCCGCGCAGTTCGCCGAGCTCGAGACGCTCGGCGAGCTGACGCGCCTCGCCTGGGCGCGCGACTGCCAGGTGATGATCGAGGGGCCCGGCCACGTGCCCATGCACAAGATCAAGGAGAACATGGACAAGCAGCTCGCCACCTGCGGCGAGGCGCCGTTCTACACCTTAGGGCCCCTCACCACCGACATCGCACCCGGCTACGACCACATCACCTCGGCGATCGGCGCCGCCATGATCGGCTGGTTCGGCACGGCGATGCTCTGCTACGTCACTCCCAAGGAGCATCTCGGGCTCCCGGATCGCAACGACGTCAAGACGGGCGTCGTCACCTACAAGATCGCGGCGCACGCCGCCGATCTCGCCAAGGGCCATCCGGGTGCGCGCGAGCGCGACGACGCGCTGTCGCGGGCGCGCTTCGACTTCCGCTGGCAGGACCAGTTCAACCTGTCGCTCGATCCGGACACCGCCTGCGCATTCCACGACGCGACGCTGCCGAAGGAGGGCCACAAGGTGGCGCACTTCTGCTCGATGTGCGGGCCGAAGTTCTGCTCCATGCGCATCTCGCACGAGGTGCGTGCCGAGGCGCGCGCGCAGGGCCTGCGCGAGATGGCGGACAAATTCCGCGCCGGCGGCTCCGAGCTTTACGTGCCGGCCGGCAAGCAGGACTGAAGCGGTGCGCGTGACCGTGATCGGAGCCGGCGTCGCCGGGCTCGCCTGCGCGGTCGAGCTCGCCGAGCGCGGCGCGACGGTGGAGCTGCTCGAGCGCGCCGCGGCGCTCGCCGGCGCCGGCTGCTCCTGGTACGCGGGCGGCATGCTCGCGCCCTGGTGCGAGCTCGAGAACGGCGGGCCGCTGGTGGCGAGCCTCGGGGAGGAGGGGCTCGCGTGGTGGCGAGAGCGCTTTACGGGCACGGCGCTGCGCGGCACGCTGGTGATCGCCCACGCACGGGATGCGGGTGAGCTCAGGCAGTTCGGCCGGCGCACGCACGACTTCGCCACCCTCGGGAGCGAGGCGCTCGGGGCACTCGAGCCCGAGCTCGCCGGCCGCTTCACAACGGCGCTGCACTTCGCCGCGGAGGGCCATCTCGACCCGCGCGCGGCGCTCGCGGCGCTGCTCGAGCGCGCGCGCGCCCTGGGGGTCGGCGTGCGCTTCGGCGTCGCCGCGGAGGCGCGCGCACTCGCCGGACGGCAGGTGCTCGACTGCAGCGGACTTGCGGCGCGGCGCGCGCTCGGCGATCTGCGCGGCGTGCGCGGCGAGATGCTGCTGCTCAAGGCCCCGGAGGTGTCGCTGTCGCGGCCGGTGCGGGTGCTGCACCCGCGGCTGCCCGTGTACGTGGTGCCGCGCGGGGAGGGCGTCTATCTGGTGGGCGCCACCATGCTCGAGAGCGATGCAGAGCGGCGCGTCAGCGCCCGCTCGGTCCTCGAGCTGCTGTCGGCGGCCTACGCGCTGCACCCGGCCTTCGGCGAGGCCGAGATACTCGAGACCGGCACGGGGGTGCGCGCGGCCTTCCCCGACAATCTGCCCCGTATCCGCCGCGCCGACGGCGTGCTCTACGTCAATGGCCTCTATCGCCATGGCTTCCTGCTCGCGCCGGCGCTCGCGCGCCGCGCGGCGCAAGTCCTGCTCGAAGGCCGCGAGTTTCCGGAGGTGATGGATGAGGATCCTCGTCAACGGCGTCTGGCGTGAGACCGCCTTTCCCGAGCTCGCCGCCACGCTCGAGGAGCTCGGCTACGGCGGGCGCGTGGTCGCCACCGCGGTGAACGGCGAGTTCGTGGCCGCGGAGGCCCGGGGGCGCACGGCGCTCGCCGAAGGCGATCGCCTCGAAGTGCTGGCACCGATGCAGGGGGGCTGAATGCTCGAGGTGTACGGCACGCCGCTGCGCTCGCGGTTGCTGCTCGGAACCGCGCGTTATCCCTCGCCCACGGTGCTGAGCGCCGCCGTGCGTGCGGCGCGTGCCGAAGTGGTCACGGTGTCGCTGCGCCGCGAGGCCGGGGGCGAGCGCGCCGGACAGGCGTTCTGGTCGCTGATCCGCGGGCTCGGCGTGCGCGTGTTACCCAACACGGCCGGCTGTCACTCGGTGAAGGAGGCGGTCACCACGGCGCACATGGCCCGGGAGGTGTTCGGCACGCCGTGGGTGAAGCTCGAGGTCATCGGCGATGCCGATACACTGCAGCCCGATGTCTTCGGGCTGCTCGACGCGGCGCGCATCCTCTGCGCGGAGGGCTTCGAGGTGTTTCCCTACACCACCGAGGACCTCGTGGTGGCCGAGCGGCTGCTGGAGGCGGGCTGCCGCGTGCTGATGCCGTGGGGCGCGCCGATCGGCTCGGGCCGCGGGCTCAACAACCTCTACGGCCTCACGGCGCTGCGGGGCCGCTTTCCCGGGGTGCCGCTGATCGTCGACGCCGGGCTCGGCGTGCCCTCGCACGCCGCGCAGGCCCTGGAGCTCGGCTTCGATGCGGTGCTCATCAATACCGCCGTCGCCCAGGCGACGGACCCGGTGGCGATGGCCGGGGCCTTCGCGCTCGCGGTGGAGGCGGGAGTTGCGGCGCGCCGCGCCGGACCCATCGAGGCGCGCGATTTTGCCGTGCCCTCGACGCCGGTCGTCGGCCAGGCCTTCCGCGGATGAGCCTGCCGCGGGTCTACCCGATCGTGGAGAGCGCGGCCTGGATCGGGCGGCTCGCGCCCACCGGTGTGCGGCTGGTGCAGCTGCGCATCAAGGAGCGCTGCGCCGCCGAGGTCCGCGCGGAGATCCGCACGGCGCGTGCGCTGTGCGCGGCCGCCGCGATGCAGCTGATCGTCAACGATCATTGGGAGGCGGCGCTCGCTGCGGGCTGCGACTTCGTGCACCTCGGCCAGGGCGATCTCGCCGGCGCGGATCTGCCCGCACTGCGCCGCGCGGGAGTGCGGCTCGGCATCAGTACGCATGACGAGGCCGAGCTCGAGCGCGCACTCGCGGCACGCCCGGACTACGTGGCGCTCGGGCCCATCTATCCGACGTTGCTCAAAGTCATGCCCTGGCAGCCGCAGGGCCTCGCGCGGCTCGGCGAGTGGAAGCGGCGTGTCGGCACGCTGCCGCTGGTGGCGATCGGCGGACTCACCCTCGAGCGGCTGCCCGGAGTGTTCGCCGCCGGCGCCGACGTCGCCGCGGTGGTCACCGACATCGTGCGCCACGCCGACCCCGAGGCGCGGGCGCGCGCGTGGCTTGCGGCGGCGGCCTGATGGACTGCGGTGTGAGCGAGCGCTACTCCCGTCAGGTGGTGCTGCCCGAAGTGGGCGCGCCCGGGCAGGCGCGGCTCGCCGCGGCCTCGGTCGCGGTCGTGGGCGCCGGTGGGCTCGGCTGCGCGGCGCTGCCGTACCTCGCTGCCGCGGGCGTCGGCCGGCTCACCATCATCGACCCCGATCGCGTGGCCGAATCGAACCTGCACCGCCAGCCGCTCTACCGCATGAGCGACCTGGGCAGCCTCAAGGCGAGCGCCGCGCGCGCCGCGCTCCTCGCCCTGAATCCGGCGGTGCACATCGATGCGCTGCCCGAGCGGCTGACGCCCGCCAACGCGGCCGCGGTCGTCGCCGCCGCCGACGTCGTCGTCGATGCCGCCGACAGTTTCGCGGTGACCTACGCGTTGAGCGATGCCTGCCAGGAGGCGGGCAAGCCGCTCGTGAGCGCCTCGGTGCTGGCACTCGCGGGCTACGTCGGCGCCTTTTGCGGTGGAGCGCCGAGCTATCGGGCGGTCTTTCCCGAGCTGCCGCGCCAGGCGGGCTCGTGCGCCGAGTCCGGGGTGCTCGGGACCGCGGTGGCCGTCATGGGGACGCTGCAGGCGCACCTGACACTCGCGCTCCTCCTCAGGCTCGAGCCGCCGCCCCTCGGACGGCTGCTGAGCGTCGACTTCCGCACCCTGCACGTGGGCGAGATGGCGTTCGCGCAGGCGCGCGAGCCCGCCGGGCGCTTCGCCTTCATCGCCCCGCAGCAGGTCGCCGCCGGCGATCTCGTCATCGACCTGCGCGCTCTCGCGGAGGCGCCGGTGTCGCCCTGGCCGGCGGCGCTGCGCATCGGTGTCGAGGACCTCGAGAGAGGCGTCGATCTGCCCGATGCGCCGCGCATCGTGCTGTGCTGCCGCACCGGCATACGCGCCTGGCGGGCCGCTCGCGCCCTCGATGGCCGTGGCCACCGCAACCTCGCGCTGATCGCGCTCGGCGAGTGAGCGCGGTTCTCGTCATCGCCGGCACCGACTCGAGCGGTGGGGCAGGGCTCACCCGCGACGTCGCGACTCTCAGCGCCTTCGGCGTCGAGGCACTGTGCGCGGTCAGCGCGGTCACTGCGCAAACCGACCGCGAAGTGGCGGGCATGATGATCATTCCCGCCGCATGGGTGCGCGCCCAGATCGAGACCGCCCTCGGCGGCGGGCGGGTGCGGGCGGTGAAGACCGGGATGCTCGGCGCCCGCGATACCGTCGAGGCACTCGCCGCGACGCTGCCGCCACGCGAGCGGCTGCCGCTGGTCGTCGATCCGGTGCTCGCGGCCAGCTCCGGCGGCGTGCTGCTCGATGAGGCGGGGCGGGCGGCGCTGCGCACGCGGCTGCTGCCGCGCGCGACGCTGCTCACTCCCAACCTGCCGGAAGCGGCGCTGCTGCTCGGCGCCGCGACGGCGGGCTCGCCGGAGGAGATCGTCGCGCAGGGGCGTGCGCTGTGCGCGCTCGGCGCGGCCGCGGTGCTCATGAAGGGCGGCCACGCCACCGGCGCCCTGGCGACCGACTGGCTGGTGTCGGGCGATGGCGCGGTGCGTGAGTTCACGGGTGCGCGCTACGCCGCCGGGCGGCGCGGCACCGGCTGTGCGCTCGCCTCAGGCGTCGCCGCGGGCCTCGCACAGGGTCTCGAGCTCGGTGCCGCGTGTGCACGCGCCAAGCAGCACGTGGCGGCGCTGTTACAGGCGGCCGCATAGCCGGATCGCCGCGAGTGTGCGCGTCGCCAGTACGCGACACACGCAGCGCGCGAGCGCTTTCCCGTCAACCAACTCCCGGCTGGACCGCTTAAGGGTGCGACGGGCCGGCATCCGCTTGCCCCAACTGACAGAGGGAAACGCACATGGAGCGCATTATGTTGCGGCGCGTCCTGTTGAGCGCGCTGGTTACGGGTCTCACGGCGGCGCTCGGCGCCTGCGGTGGCGGTGGCTCCGCTTCGAGCGGCAACGGCACACCGCCGCAGAGCGCCACCCTGCAGCTGATGGTGAGCGACGCCGCGTCCGACGACTGGGCGACGATCGGCGTCGAGCTGCAGAGCGTCGCGCTGGTGCCGTCGGACGGCAGCGCCAACGTCACCATCTGGACGGCCTCCGCCCCGACGCCGATCAACCTGGTACAGCTCGACAATCTCGCGGACGTCATCGGGCCGGTCAGCGCCCCGGTGAACACCTACAGCGGCATGGTGATCACGATCGGGGGCAATCCCGGCGATGTGGTGCTCACCGCGGCCTCCAACCCGACGGCCGGCTTCACCGGCACCGCGGGCGCGACCATCCCGGCGAGTCAGATCCAGATCCAGGGCACGCAGGGCGCGAGCGGCAGCCTCACGGTGCCGATCGCGGTGACCTTTGCCAATCCGCTCAACGTCACCAGCACCGGTCCCAACGAGCTCGATGTCGAGTTCAATCTGGCCCATCCGGCCTTCATCGTCGCGCACAATCCGCCGGCGGCGAACGGCGCGACCGTGTGGGCCGTGAACTTCAACGGACCCGTGCGCCGCCACCGGCACGGCGACCTGCGCTGGCTGGTGTTGCGCCACAGCTATGGCACGGTACAGACGGTGAACGGCAGCTCGTTCACCATGCTGCGCGACTTCCCCATGGTGCCGGCGAGCAACCCCGAGGGTGAGGTCACCAGCAATACGCAGCTCACCATCAACGTCGACAGCACCAACGGCACCATTCTCTACGACGTCGACAACGGCAACGCCCGCACCGTCGTCAACAGCGCCTTTCCGAGCGCCCTCGCCAATGCCTACGTGCGGGTCGCCGCGCGCTACCAGCAGGACGGCTCGCTCACCGCGGTACGCGTGTGGTACTCGAGCACGTTCGCGAAGGTGTGGCTGA
>Ga0335073_10013879_pt1 | contig 11292 bp, 11 predicted proteins | sample Lox_Sample_22_FD_207093 | JGI IMG/M metagenome (GOLD analysis project Ga0335073, IMG submission 207093) | Soil microbial communities from Loxahatchee National Wildlife Refuge, Florida, United States - Lox_Sample_2.2 | ecosystem: Environmental > Terrestrial > Soil > Wetlands | place: USA... | reverse complement strand
CGTCTCTTCGACAGGCTGTTGCGGCATCGCACGCGCGTCCATAACTTACCGGCTCCTGAACGTTCTTAAATCTAGCCTGCGGCAATTAAGAAATGGTCGCCGCGGCGCGATATGGCGTAACCATCCGGCGCCGTTAAACTCCGCGTAACCACGAATCATCAGCAGCGACATGGCCAAGGATCCCGACCTCTTCGAGAATGTTCCCAGTTCCAGCAAGGGCTACACCGCCAAGGACATCGAGGTCCTGGAGGGGCTGGAGCCCGTGCGCCGCCGCCCCGGCATGTATATCGGCGGCACCGACATCCATGCGCTGCATCACCTCGCGGCCGAGATCCTCGACAACGCGATGGACGAGGCGGTGGCCGGACACGCCAGCCGCATCGAGATCGAGCTCAAGCCGGGTGACGTGCTCTCCATCTTCGACAATGGCCGCGGCATCCCGATCGACCCGCACCCCAAGTTCAAGAACAAGTCGGCGCTGGAAGTGATCATGACCACCCTGCATTCGGGCGGAAAGTTCGGCGGCAAGGTCTACGACACGTCGGGCGGATTGCACGGCGTGGGCTCGTCGGTCGTCAACGCGTTGTCGGACTGGATGGAGGTCGAGGTCGACCGCGACCGCCAGGCCCACAAGATGCGCTTCGAGCGCGGCAAGCCCATCGGCAAGCTGAAGGCCACCGGCGCGATCAACCGTCGCGGCACGACCGTGACGTTCCATCCCGACGCGCAGATCTTCGGCGCCGACACCCATTTCTCCGCGGCGATGCTCTACCGCATGGCGCGATCGAAGGCGTATCTGTTCCGCGGCGTCGAAATCCGCTGGAAGGCCGATCCGTCGCTGGTGAAGGGCGAGACGCCGGCCGAGGACACGCTCAAATTCCCCGGCGGCCTGCAGGATTTCCTCGCCAGCGAAGTCGGAAACCATCGCACCGTCACACAGCGCAATTTCTCCGGCCGCACCGAGAACAGCGGCGGCAAGGGGGCGGTCGAGTGGTCGGTGGTGTGGACGCCGCAGATCGATCCGTTCGTGCACTCCTATTGCAACACGATCCCGACCGCCCAGGGCGGCACGCATGAGCAGGGCCTGCGCAACGCGCTCACCAAGGGCCTGCGCAGCTACGGCGAGAGCAATCGCAAGATCGGGCTGGTGACGACCGAGGATGTGATGGCGGGCGCTTGCGCGGTGCTTTCCGTCTTCATCCGCGATCCGGAATTCCAGGGCCAGACCAAGGACAAGCTGTCGACGCCCGAAGCGCAGCGTCTGGTCGAGAATGTGGTCAAGGATCATTTCGACCACTGGCTGGCCGAGCATCCGCAGGAAGCCGACAAGCTGCTCGAATTCGTCATCGAGCAGGCGGAGGACCGCCTCAAGAAACGCCAGGAGAAGGAGACCGCGCGCAAATCCGCGACGCGCAAGCTGCGCCTGCCTGGCAAGCTCGCCGATTGCACCAGCGGCGCCTCCAGCGGCACGGAGATCTTCCTGGTCGAGGGCGACAGCGCGGGAGGCTCCGCCAAGCAGGCACGCGACCGCGCCTCGCAGGCCGTGCTGCCTCTGCGCGGCAAGATCCTCAACGTCGCCAGTGCCGCGGCTGGCAAGCTGGAGCAGAATGCGGAGCTTGCGAACCTCGTCCAGGCGCTGGGCTGCGGCACGGGCGCGAAATACAGCGAGGACGATCTGCGCTACGACCGGGTGATCATCATGACCGATGCCGACGTCGACGGCGCCCACATCGCCTCGCTGCTGCTGACCTATTTCTATCGCGAGATGCGTGGGCTGATCGAGAACGCGCACCTCTTCCTCGCCTCGCCGCCGCTCTATCGCCTCGCGCAGGGCAGCAAGACCATCTACGCCCGCGACGACGCCCATCGCGAGCAGCTGCTCAAGACGGAGTTCAAGGCGAACGCGAAGGTCGAGATCTCCCGCTTCAAGGGCCTGGGCGAGATGCTGCCCGCACAGCTGAAGGAGACGACGATGAAGCCGGGCTCGCGCACGCTCATCCGCGTCGAGATCGCCAAGGACGAGGAGAAGAAGACAGGCGCCCTGGTCGAGCGCCTGATGGGCAAGAAGCCCGAACTGCGCTTCCAGTTCATCCAGGAAAACGCGCAGTTCGCCGCCCAGAGCGTGGACGTCTAAGGCAGCTTCAGCGTGTTCGCCAGGATCACCGCATCGCCGCTTTGCGACGGCATCGCGGTGTTGGGCCGCGCGGCCTTCAGCGCGTCGCCGAAAGCGGGAAGCCCGTAACGCTCCTCGCCGAAGGTGAACGATAGCGGGCCGGTGTTGCCGAGCGTGAGCGTCACTTTCATGTCGCGGCAATCGCGGGTGACGCAGAGCAGCCGCGTCGCCTCGCTCCAGCCCGGCGGCGTCACCATGTGCTGGCCGCGGAAATCGATGCCGAGCAGCTTCGCTTCCTTCGGGATGCGCAGCATCATCACGTTCGTTTCGGCGGAGCCATTGAAGGCGAGCGTCACCACGCGATGGCCGCCTTGCTTGCTGTCGCTCACGACTTGCGCCGCCGGCAACGGATAGCGCGGCGCGCCGGCGTCGCCCACATAGGCGGAGCCGAGGTTGAGGCCCTCATAGGCATCGGCGTCGAGCTTGAGGTTGCCGGCGCGGATGAGCTGATCCGGGATCGGTTCCGTGCCAATGGCTTTCCACGCCGTGTCGGCGATCCAGCGCGCCGGCGCCGTGCCGTTCTCGAAATAGAGGATGTTGATGCGCTGGGGAGTCTCCGCGCTGTAGGACGGCGTCACGCCCTGCCAGACCGCGCAGGCGATGGCGAGCGCACCGAACCCGATCATGGCCGCGCCCGTGCGGCGGCCGGCGAGCAGCGGCACAACCGTCATCAATCCGAACGCGGCCGGCACGGTGAAGAGCTCATGCAGGCTCAAGCCCATCAAGGTTTCGCCGGAGCAGACAAGCGCGATCCAGACGATCAAGGCACCGAGCGCGCTCACCGCGACCGCGACGCGGCCCAGCGTGTCGTCCCATCCGCGACGCGCCGTCAGCAAAAGCAGGATCGCGGCGATGAAGGATGGGAACGTAAAGTATGGACTGATGCCGGGCAGGAAGATCGCCGTCACGATGCCAAGCCCCGCCATCCACAGCCATGCCGACGTGACAGCGCTGCGCGCGCTCGTCATGCGCGAGACGAACAAGGTCACCGCGAACACGCCGAAGCCCAGCGCCAGGCGCATCGCCAGCGGATAGGCATAGGACGGATCGGGATGGCCGGAGATCACCTTGGCGATGAAGGCGACGATGAAGCCCGCGACCACGCAGCCGGCGATAAGCGCGGGCGGCATGAAGGCCGCGCCGAGCGTGCCGCGCCACGAGGACTCTTCACGACGCGCGAGCCACGCCGCCGCCGCGATACCGATGAAGACGAGCAGCGCGAAAGGCAGCGCCCAACTTTCCGGCAGGCGCGGCAGGAATTGGCCCAAGACGCTGAGATAGACGTCATTGCCGCCCTTGAGCGCGGCGTAGTCCGTGTGCTCCAGCGCGCTGGCGACGCTCAGCATGTTGTCGCCGTGCATCTGCAAGGTCGCGCGGCTCAGGTTGCGCCGCTGGTCGAAGGGCGAATGGTAATATTTGACGTTGTCGGCGAAGGCGAAATTGTAGGACGGGAAGCCGGCGCGGATGAACAATGTGAGGTCGGTGTCGTTGGGCAGGAACTTGTAGATCTCAGCATAGAGCGAGCTTGTCGCCATCACCGGCGCGGCATGGGCGTAGAGATCGATCAGCTTGCCGTCGCCCGCGCTGGTCTGGAACAAGAGACTCTGGCCGCGCGTACCCCGCGCCTCGACATTGATCACCACGCCAACGCGATCCTTCAGCGCCGCGTTCTGGAGATACGCATTCGCGCCGAGCAGCCCCGCTTCCTCGCCGTCGGTGATCACGGCGATGACCGGGTGCAGGCTCGAGCCGCCCCGCGCCTTCAGCGCGCGCACCGTCTCCAGCACCGTGACGACGCCGGACTTGTCATCCGACGCGCCGGGACCGGCCGGCACGGAGTCGTAATGCGCCAGCAGCACGATGGCCTTGCCCTGACCGGGCACGACATCGGCGATGATGTCCGTCACCGTCGCGCAGGCGACGAAGCCGAAGCCGCGCCAGGCATTGCAGGTAAAGGCGGTGTAGGTGCGCGTCGGCACGCCCAGGTCCGCGAACTCCTTCTGGATGCGCGCGCGCACCGCGGCGTTGGCGTCACTGGAGACGGGATCGGGGATCTCGGGACCGAGGATTCGTCCGAGTGCTGCGTCGGCGCGGATCGCGGAAAATTCCGTCGCCGGTTTCGCGGCGTAGTCCTGCTTGTGCGGCTGGCTCTCATAATAGGAGAGGAACCAGACCGCCAGACACGCCAGCGCGACCAGCGCGATGCGAATGCTATCCCGAAGTGCCGTGCTCATGCCGCTGTCCCCTGCCCTGCCCGCGACGCTAGCGGCCACGGCACAGGCCCGCAAGTCAGCCATGCGCGTCCGCCGGTGGCGGATGCGGCGCCGCTCGCATAGGCTTTGCTTCGACAGTCGTTCGGAACTGAAGCCCATGCGCCGCAGCGCGCCCCTGCCCGTTCTGTTCTTCGCCAGCGCCGCGCACGGGATGAACCATGTCCTGCTGACGCTCTACGCCACGCTCGTCCTCGTCATCGGGCGCGAATGGCACGAAAGTTACAACCTGCTCGCGGCGCTGTGGCTGCCCGGATCGATGCTGCTCGGCGTGGGCGCGCCGCTGGCCGGCTGGCTGGGCGACCGCTGGGGCGAGACGCGCGTGCTGGTGCTGTGCTTCCTCGCGCTCGGCATCGCGGCGATGCTGTGCGGGTTCGCGCAAAACACGCTGCAGCTGGAGGGCGGGCTGGCGCTGCTGGGCCTCGCGGGCTCGATCTATCATCCCGTCGGCATCGCGTGGGTGGTGAAGCATGCGGAAGTGCGCGCCCGCGCCATCGCCTCCACCGGCATCGCAGGCTCCATCGGCGTGGCGCTCGGCCCTATGGTGGCGGGCGGATTGACGATGGCGATCGGCTGGCGCGCGGGGTTCCTCATCCCCGGCGCGCTGACCGCCGCGCTGGGCGCGATTTTTTACCTCTATTACGCCACGGGCCGCATCGCCGACCGCGCGGACGACGCCGTCACGCCGCACGCGCCTCCCACCCGCGCCGACACCGCGCGCGCCTTCGCCGCGTTGGGCGTGACGATGACGGCGACGCTGGTCGTCTACTCCGCCTTCGGCATCGCGCTGCCCAAGATGATCGACATCGGCACCGCGGTCGGCCGTTACGGCCTCTTCGCCATCGGCATGACGGCGGGGCTGATCCAGCTTCTGGGCGCGGTGGGACAGTTCGCGGGCGGGCGCTACGCCGGCACCGGCCATGCGCGCCTCGCCTATGCCGGCGGCTTCGTGTTCCTCGCGGGCGTGCTGCCGCTGGTGGCGCTGAGCACGGGCTGGGCGCTCGCGGCGGCGGCGGTCGCCACCGTCTTCCTGTTCGAATGGATCGCGCCGCTGGAGACCATGTTCCTCGCCCGCTTCACCCCGCCGGGACGGCGCGGATTGATCTTCGGCATCCGCTACGCGCTGGCGGCCATCGGCAATCCCGCGGGCGTCTATCTCGTCTCGCGGCTCTACAGCCCGGCTTACGGTTTCTTCTACCTGCTCGCGGCGCTGTCGGTGCTGTCGCTAGCGGCGCTCGCCTGCGCGCTGTTCATCCCGGCGGGGAAGGACATGCACGTTCCGCCTGTCGCGGAGCCCAGCGTGGCGTTGCTTGGGGCGGAGGATTGACTCAGTTCCATATTTCCGGAATCATGGAAATATGGAATCCGACGACGCCATCCGGCGGCTCTCCGCCCTCGCCCAGGATTCGCGGCTCGCGGTCTTCCGGCTGCTCGTGAAGGCCGGGCCAGACGGCTTGGCTGCCGGCGACATCGCGCGCGCGCTCGACATCCCCGCGAATACGCTTTCCGCGCAATTGCTCGTGCTGTCCAACGCCAGGCTGACGCGGGCGCGGCGTGACGGGCGCTCGATCATCTACGCCGCCGATTTCGCGGCGATGAGCGAATTGCTCGTCTATCTCACCGAGGATTGCTGCGGCGGAAGGCCGGAAGTCTGCGGGCCGCTGGCCGCCGCCGCCTCCAACTGCTGCACGCCAAAAAAGGAAGCGCGCCATGAAGCGTCTGCACGTCCACGTCGCCGTTGACGATCTCGACCGGTCCATCGGCTTCTACGCCACGCTGTTCGGCGCGGCGCCGTCGGTGCGCAAAGACGACTACGCCAAATGGATGCTGGACGATCCGCGGGTGAATTTCGCGATCTCGGCGCGCGGCCGGGCCGCCGGCATCGATCATCTCGGCCTGCAGGCCGACAGCGATGGCGAGCTGCGCGAGCTGGCCGGACGGCTCAAAGCCGCCGGCGAGCGGACGCATGACGAAGAACAAGCGACCTGCTGCTACGCGCGCTCCAACAAGAGCTGGGTGAACGACCCGTCCGGCGTGCGCTGGGAGACGTTCTTCACCTTCGGCGAGGCGACGCAGTATGGCGAGGAACAGGAGAGCGCCGTCGAACCGCGCGGCCCTCGCGAGGCCTGTGGCGAAGGAAAGTGCTGCTGAATGAACGCCCCTTACAACGTCCTGTTCCTCTGCACCGGCAATTCCGCGCGGTCGATCCTCGCGGAAGCGATCCTCAATCGCATCGGCAAGGGCCGGTTCGCCGCCTATTCGGCGGGCTCGATGCCGAAGGGGGACGTCCATCCCGAAGCGATCGCGCTGCTGAAGCGCCTCGACTACGACACGCACGGTCTGCGTTCGAAGAGCTGGGACGAATTCGCAAGCGGCCCGACGCTCGATTTCGTGTTCACGGTCTGCGACAACGCGGCCAATGAAGTCTGCCCCGTCTGGCCGGGCCAGCCGATGACGGCGCATTGGGGCGTCCCCGATCCGGCCGCGCTGCGGGGGACGCGGGAAGAAATCGCCTTCGCCTTCCGCGATGCCTACGATGTCCTCTACCGGCGCATCGAGCTTTTCACCTGCCTGCCAGTGAAGACCCTCGACCGGATGTCGCTCAAGCGCCGTCTCGACGATATCGGCCACGCATGACGCGCCGTCTCGCCGCCGAAGCGCTCGGCACCGCGTTCCTGCTCATGGCCGTGGTCGGTTCGGGGATCATGGGCGAGCGCCTGGCGGGGGGAAACGCGGCCATCGCGCTGCTCGCGAACACGCTGGCGACCGGCGCCGCGCTGACGGTGCTGATCGCGGTGTTCGCGCCGATTTCGGGGGCGCATTTCAATCCCGTCGTGACCTTGGTATCGGTCCTGCGCGGCGAAACGAACGTTGCGGAAGGGCTGGCCTACGCGGCCGTGCAGGTCGCGAGCGCCATCGCGGGCGTCTGGGCGGCGCATCTGATGTTCGCCCTGCCCGCCTTCGAGGTCTCGGCCAATATCCTTTCGGAATTCGTCGCCACGTTCGGCCTGATGCTGACGATCCTGGGCGCCCGGCGCGCACAGGTGGCCGCGCTCGTGGGCCTCTACATCGCGGCCGCCTACTGGTTCACGGCGTCGACGTCCTTCGCCAATCCCGCCGTTACGATCGCGCGGATGCTGAGCGACACGTTCGCCGGGATAGCGCCTAGCTCCGCCTTGCTTTTCGTGCCGGCGCAGATTGCGGGTGGGCTTTGCGGCTGGCTGGCGTGGACGCGGCTGCGCGCGGCACGGCCTCCAGCATGCTCGCCGGCTCGACCTCCAGAACCGTCGCCAGCTTCTGCACCATCGTGATGGTGGCGGAGTAGACGCCGCGCTCCAGCGCGCTGACATAGGTGCGGTCGATCTTGGCGCGGAAGGCGAGCTCTTCCTGCGAGAGGTCCTTCTCGTCGCGCAAGCGGCGCAGATTCCGGGCGAACAGCTGACGTATGTCCATGCCCGAAAGGGGTCAGCTTGCCGTGTATTCCGCCACGGAGTATGCTCTCCAAAATGTATCGAACGATACTAAGCGGTGTGTTGTAATGGCTTACGTGCTCCCGCCGGAATTGCAGTCGCTGCTCGCGCATTGGACTCTCCGACGTAACGAACGTGACATGCCGCCGCGCCGCGCGCTGGCCCTGTCCGGCATGGCGGAATGGTACGACCACCTGGCGATCATCGACATCGCCGCCTACGGCAACCTCAAGCGCTACGAGTTCGCGTTCTGCGGCCAGGCGATGCGTTACCGCCTGGGCAAGGAGGCGATGCGGCTGGAGCTGCGCGACCTAGACAGGCCGGTCTGGGCGGAGCTGATCCACACCCTGGAGCGCGCCGCCACCCAGCCCGCCATCGGCTACGGCTCGCCGCCCCGCGCCAGTGGAACGTTCGTTACATACTGCGATCTGGTCCTGCCGCTGTCCGACCAGGGCGCCCGCGCGACCCAGCTTCTGATGGGCAGCTACGCCATCGCCCACCACGCGGATAGCTGACCCGTCAAAAGCCGAGTTCCCCTGTCGGGATTGACTTTTCGGGATTCCTCTCTATGTTGCAGTGCACATGGATTCGCCGCCATCTGGGCTGGCGAACGGGCGCCCGAAACATGCGCCCCACCCCTAGGAGCGTATGATAAGCAGCGTGACGACCGCCGGCGCGGAAGCCGGCCTGGAAGTGTTATCCGAAGAGATTGCTTCCCCGGTGGCCCCAGAGGCCCCCACTCAAGAGACATCCCCCTCCCCCGAAAATCGGGGACTGGAATCCCCTGGGTTTTCATCCCTCGGCCTTTCGGAACAAGTCCTTAAGGCCGTTTCCGAGAGCGGCTATACCACGCCGACTCCCATCCAGGCGCAGGGCATCCCCGTGGTGCTGCAACGCCGCGACCTGATCGGCATCGCCCAGACGGGCACCGGCAAGACCGCCTCCTTCACCCTGCCGATGATCGAGCTTCTGGCCCGCGGCCGCGCCAAGGCGCGCATGCCGCGCTCGCTGATCCTGGAGCCGACGCGCGAGCTCGCCGCTCAGGTGGCGGAGAGCTTCGAGAAATACGGCAAGTACAACAAGCTCTCGATGGCGCTGCTCATCGGCGGCGTCTCGTTCGACGAGCAGGACAAGAAGCTCGATCGCGGCGTCGACGTGCTGATCGCCACGCCGGGCCGCCTGCTCGACCACTTCAGCCGCGGCAAGCTGATGCTCAGCCAGGTCAACATCCTCGTCGTCGACGAAGCGGACCGCATGCTCGACATGGGCTTCATCCCCGACGTCGAGGAGATCTGCAAGAAGCTGCCGTTCACGCGCCAGACCTTGTTCTACTCCGCGACCATGCCGCCGGAGATCAAGAAGCTCACCGAACAGTTCCTCCATAATCCCGTGCGCATCGAAGTCTCGCGTCCGGCGACGACGGCGACGAACATCGTCCAAGAAATCATCGAGGTTCCGGGCAACGACTGGGCCAAGCGCGAGGCGCTGCGCCGCCTCATCCGCGACGCGGGCGAGATCACCAACGCCATCGTGTTCTGCAATCGCAAGCGCGACGTCGACGTCGTGGCCAAGTCGCTGTCCAAGCACGGCTTCAACGCGGCGCCCTTGCACGGCGACCTCGACCAGTCCGTCCGTACGCGGACGTTGGACGGGTTCCGCTCCGGCGCCGTGACGATCCTGGTGGCGAGCGACGTGGCCGCGCGCGGCCTCGACATTCCCGCCGTCAGTCATGTGTTCAATTTCGACGTCCCGTTCCATCCCGACGACTACGTCCACCGCATCGGCCGCACGGGCCGCGCGGGGCGTTCCGGCGCCGCCTACATGCTGGCCAGCGGCCGTGACGCCAAAAACGTCGAAGCCATCGAGAAACTGACGGGCAACGTCCTGCCTCGCCGCACGCTGGAAGGTCTCGCCGAGGCCGTCCAGGCGCGCCCGGCGGGCGACAGCCGTAGCCATGGACGCGGCGGCGAGCGCCGCGACGGCAAGAGCCGCGGGCGCGATCGCGACCGTCACCGCCCGGTGAAGGATCACGGCCATCGCGCCTCGATGGAGCCCACCGTGCAGACCGCGCCGGCCGAGCAGCCTGCCGCCACCGCGACGCAGCCCGTCGCCGCCGCGCAGGCGCCCGCTCCGCAGCAGCAACAGCCCAAACAGCATCAGCCGCGGCAGGATCATCGCCGCGACCATCGCGGCGGCCAGCAGCAGCACAACAAGCCGAAGCAGGCGCAACATCAGCAGCCGAAGCCGTCCGAGCCCAAGCTGCCCGACGCGCACCAGCTCCCGGCCTTCCTGATGCGCCCGGTCAAGCTGCCGGCCGAAAAGCCCAGGCCCGCGAAGAAGACGACGGCGGAGGCCTGATCTAAGCCGCCAGGGGCTGGACTTCCTTTTTTAGGCGTCCAGCCAAGGCGTCCTTCGCCACTTCGAGGTCGTAGCGGCTCTGCAGATTGAGCCAGAACTCCGACTCCATTCCAAAGAACCGCCCCAATCGCAGCGCGGTGTCGGCGGAGATCGCACGTTTGCCCTGCACGATCTCGTTGATGCGCCGGGCCGGCACACTCATGGCCTTGGCCAACCGATATTGGCTGATCTCCATCGGCTCAAGGAAATCCTTGAGCAGGATTTCACCGGGATGAATGGGGGCTAGCTTCTTCGCCATGACGCGTTCCTTCAATGATAGTCCACGATCTCGGCGTCCCACGCATTGCCTTCGTGCCAGCGAAAGCATAGCCGCCATTGATCGTTGATGCGGATCGAATGCTGCCCGGCACGGCGGCCTTTCAGCGCTTCGAGCCGATTGCCCGGCGGCACGCGGAGCGTGTCGAGCAGCGTCGCCGCGTCGAGTTGCAGCAATTTGCGCAAGCCGACCTTCTGCACATCCGGGCCGAACTTCTTCGTCGGCGATCGGGCGAACAGGGCTTGCGTGTGCCGGCAAGCAAAGCTTCTTATCACGCTAGTAACGTGGCACGTCACTATAGTAACGTCAAGCGTTACTACCGCTTGATCGCGCCATCCATCATCTTCTGGATCTTCTCGCCGTAGGGCGGACGCATCATCGCGGTGACGTCCATCTTGGCCTGCTGGAATACGGCCTTGGCGTGGCTGAAAGTGCGAAAGCCGTCAACGCCATGGTACGCGCCCATGCCGGACGGGCCGACTCCCCCGAACGGCAGGTCTTCCATCGACACATGCATCACCACGTCGTTGACCGAGACGCCGCCCGACGTCGTGCGCGTCAGCACGCGCTCCTGCTCCGCTCTGTCCTGGCCGAAGTAATAGAGGCCGAGCGGGCGGTCATGCGCGTTCACATAGCCGATCGCCTCCTCCACCGTGTCGTAGGTCTTCACCGGAAGCAGCGGGCCGAAGATCTCGTCCTGCATGA
>Ga0335073_10013878_pt1 | contig 11292 bp, 10 predicted proteins | sample Lox_Sample_22_FD_207093 | JGI IMG/M metagenome (GOLD analysis project Ga0335073, IMG submission 207093) | Soil microbial communities from Loxahatchee National Wildlife Refuge, Florida, United States - Lox_Sample_2.2 | ecosystem: Environmental > Terrestrial > Soil > Wetlands | place: USA... | reverse complement strand
GCGCCACCGGCGTATTCGCCGAAGCCGCCGAAGCGGCGCGCGCGGTTCTCGCGCAGTCGACGGTGGCCGACATCGCCGACGCCGAGTCGCGCGCCGCGGGTGCGGCCATGTACCACATCTAGCGGAGCCCTCCAGGGACTACGCGCCTTGCGCGAGATATCCCCCCGGGGGTCAACACCACCGCGAGCGGGTAAGACAACGCACAATCGTGACGCAGCTCAAAACCGTCCTTCACGTTATGTACGGCCTCGGCAGTGACAGCGCCGTTTCTGGGCGCGCGGCGCTCGATCTGCGCGGCGCGGTGGCTCACGGTCGCGGTGCCGTCGCCGTTACCGATAAAGCGTCGACCTCGCTCCCCGGCGTCCAAGCATACGAGTGGAGTTTGGGCGAACGCTTCGACAGGATTCTGCGAAAGCTCCCTTACGCCGTCTTTCAGTGCGCCTCGCTGCCTCTCGTCCGCGTTGCGCTCGAGCGGGCTGTCCGGCGGGCACGTCCCGACGTGGTCGTCTTTCATGAGTCGACGCTCGCATGGGTCGTTATACCGGTGGCGCGGCGGGTCGGAGCCCGTTCCTGCTTGGTCGTACATGCTCTCGTCGCGGGCCATCATGCTCAGAACGTCAAGCCATATGACCGGTTGACGATGGCGATCTTCAGGTCGAGCAACCGGTATGCGCTGAAGCACAGCGACCGTGTCGTGTGCGTGTCGCACCACCTGGCCAACGTTGCGGAATCAGCCGGAGCTCCGAGCGAGAGGATTCGTGTAGTTCCCAATCCCGTCGACGTGGATCGGTTCTCTGGGGGACTCGACGAAGATCGCGACATCGATGTGCTGTTCGTGGGTCGGCTGGCGATCGAAAAGGGGATCGATACGTTGATCCGAGCCGTCGCGCCGCTGTCTGGCCAAGCGCGTGTCGTGATCGCTGGGGACGGTGGCGAAAGGCCACGCCTCGAGTCGCTTGCAGCCGAGGTGGGTGCGACGGTCACATTTGCCGGGTGGGTGCGACAAGCTGAGCTTCCGGCGCTTGTCCGCCGCGCTCACATCCAGGTCATGCCCTCCCGCTCTGAGGGCCATCCTGTAGTGGCGCTGGAGGCGCTGGCAGCGGGCACACCCGTCATCGCCTCGCGAGTCGGCGGGGTACCCGAGACGGTCGTCGATGGGGAGAACGGCTTCCTGGTCGAAAGAGATGATGTCGATGGCCTGCGCAAGGCGATCAAGGCAGCCCTCTCAGACCGCGAACGGATCGACAAAATGCGAGCGAGTGCGCGGAGCGCGGCGGGGCGGTACAGCCCCGCCACAATCGCGCAATTGGCCGACGCCGCGTATCTCGGGTAGATCCGGAGACCGGACGTTCGGCCACGCTGGCGCTATCGCGACGCCCAGATGTCGCCCCTTCCGTAGGGTTAGCGCCCTCAATGGCGGGAATCCCGACCAACATTGCGGCCCACGTCGGGCGCACGCCGATGGTGGAGCTGACGCGGATGGTGCCGGACGCCCATGCGCGCCTGTTCGCCAAGCTCGAGGCGTTCAACCCGGGCGGGAGCGTCAAGGACCGGATCGGGGTATCGATGATCGAGGCGGCCGAGCGGGACGGAACGATCGAGCCTGGTCGGACGACGATCGTCGAGGCGACGAGCGGCAACACCGGGATTGCGCTTGCGTTCGTGTGCGCCGCCAAGGGCTACGAGCTCGTCCTGACGATGCCACAGGGCATGAGCCGCGAGCGTGAGGGGTTGCTGCGCCTGTACGGCGCCCAGGTGGAGATCACCGAGTCGCTGGGGGGGATGAACGAGGCGGTCGACGCGGCGCGGGCGATGGCCTCGCGCGGCGACGTGTTCCTGCCCGACCAGTTCTCCAACCCGGCGAACCCCGAGATCCACCGGCGGACGACGGGGCCGGAGATCTGGGGGGCGATGGAGGGCGAAGTGGACGCATTCGTCGTTGGCGTCGGCACGGGAGGCACGATCACCGGCGCCGGCGAGGTGCTCAAGTCGCACAACGCCCGGTGTCGCGTGATCGCGGTCGAGCCAAGCGCATCGCCGGTGCTGTCGGGCGGGCGCCCGGGACCCCACAAGATTCAGGGAATCGGCGCTGGCTTCGTCCCGGCCGTCTTGAACCGCGCCGTGCTCGACGAGATCATCGCGGTCGAGGACGAGGACGCGATCGAGACCGCTCGAGAGCTGGCCCGCCGCGAGGGCGTGCTCGCCGGAATCTCCGGGGGAGCCGCGGTGTGGGCGGCGATCGAGGTCGCGCGCCGGCCGGAGTCACGGGGTGCGCGGATCGTCACGATCCTGCCGGACTCGGGCGAGCGGTACGTGTCGACGCCGTTTTTCGCCCCCTGAGGGCGGGCGGGTCGCGGTAGCTAGGCTTTCGGTATGCGGGTGCACCGCATCGTCACCGAGGTGCGGCGCGACATCGCCGCCGCGCGAAGCCGCGATCCGGCGGCGCGCGACGTGGGCCAGCTCGAGATTCTCGTGGCCTGGCCCGGAGTTCACGCGCTGCTCGCCCACCGGGCCGCCCACGCGCTCCGCAACGCCGGAGTCCCGCTCCTCCCGCGGATGATCGCGTATGTGTCGCGGGCGATCACGGGAATCGAGATCCATCCCGCGGCCAAGATCGGCGCCGGGTTCTTCATCGACCATGGCATGGGCGTGGTGATCGGCGAGACCGCCGAGCTCGGCGACGATGTCACGCTGTACCAGGGTGTAACCCTCGGCGGCACTGGCTTCGCCACCGGGAAGCGACACCCGACCGTCCAGGACAACGTCACGATCGGCTCCGGCGCGAAGCTGCTGGGACCGATCACGATCGGGCACGGCTCGAAGATCGGTGCAAACAGCGTCGTGATCCACGACGTGCCGCCGAACTCCACCGTGGTCGGGAACCCGGGGCATCCGGTGCGGGTCGAAGGGCGTCGTCCCGAGGGACCGGATGCGGACTGGGTGCATCTTCCCGATCCGATCGCCGACGCGATCAAGAGCCTCGCAAGCCGCATCTCCGCGCTCGAGCAGGCAGACGGCGACGATTCCTCGACTACCTGCGGGAACGGAGGCGAAGCCGCGCCGGGTGCCCGAGGGAACGGGGGCGAGCCCGGCCACGCGGTGAATCGGTCGGTCGGTCCGAACCCGGCAGGCGGCTAGCGCGTCGAGATCGTCTTGATCGCCTCGCCCGATGCCGAGCGCCAGATGATGGTGGCCGGAGGGCCGCCACCAAGCGTGAGGCCCGGGATCCGGATGGCGAACACGTTCCCGACGACCTCGCTCGTGAAGGTCTGCGCGGCGGATCCGTTGCCGACGGGGTAATGGACGGTGACGGTGGAGACCCCGTCAGGGACGACGCCGCTGAACGTCGAACCGTTCGACTCCTGTAGCCCGCCTTGCTCTGCCTGGGCAGCGGTGACGCAGCTGCCGCCGCCCACACCGGACGCTCCGAAAGCCATCAGGCAGACCCCCTCCGCCGGCTGACCCATTCGCGCGAACAGCGCCAGCCACCGCCTCTGGAGGGCGAGCGTCGACGCACGCTCGTTGGGTGGAATGTGGGGCAGGTTGCCCCGCAGCACGGCGACCTGGCTGGCCCGGCAGCGCGGTGAGAACTCGGGGTCTTGGACAAGGCGAGCGCCCGGAATGACGTAATACGAGACACCGGCCTTGACCTGCGCGCGCCGCACATACCTGACGTAGATGTCCTGCACCTCTGTGGGATACAGGGGAGTCGAGGCGTGCGGAGCTCTCGGTAGATCCGACCGGATCCCTGGGCGGCGCAACACCCCGAGCACCCACAGCAACCCGCTCGTCGGGGAGCCCTCGCTGACGGTCGGTCGGGCCGACGGTGGCTGGCATGCGGACGTCTTCATCGCCTTGACCTGTGCGGGGGTGATGTACGCCGAGAGCTCGTGCTGCTGCACGGGGGAGAGGTGACCGAGTGTGCCGACGACCTGCATGCCACCGACCGTCGCGCCTGACGGGATCGTGATCATCGAGGCGCCGCCCGTTGCGGGCTTCGGCGGAGAACCGCCGGCCGCGGCGCTTTTCGTGGCGGTGTGAGGAGCGCGGCCTGATTGGACGGTCAGCGCTATGGCCACGACGGCCGCGGTCACGACAACCGCCAGCGCCACCGGGATCGCTCTGCCCCACGATCGGAGGCGGTTTTGGCCCGGGCGGGTTTGTTCAGGGCCGGAGTGTCGGCCGTCGGCGTGGGCGCGCGCGGCCTCGTGCAGCTGCGCTTCGAGATCCTCGAAGAACTTGCTCATCGGGACTCCTTGATGTGTGAGCGAAGGGTCTTCAGTCCGCGGCTGACCCGCTTTCGAACCACGAGCTCCGAGCAGGACATCTCGGCTGCGATCTCCGCGTACGGTCGCTCGTCCACGACGCGCGCGAGCACGGCGTCGCGTTGCTCCGGCGGGAGCGACCGCATGGCGACGTCGAGCGCGGTGCCCTCCGTGCCCGAGCTGGCGAGCGTCTCGACCCGTGCCAGGTCGTCGTCGTCGATGACCAGTGGCTCGAGCGCCAGGCGCCGCCGAGCCTCGTCCTCGACGCGACCGCGGCGGCGGCTGTCCGCGAGCTTGTGGGCGGCGATCCCGTACAGCCACGCCAGAGCCGGAAGCTCGCCGGGCCGATAGCGCGGCGCCGCCAGCAGGGCCGCGGCGAACACCTCCGCCGTCAGGTCCGCGGTGAGCTCGGGATCTCCCGTCCTACGCAAGAAGAACGCCAGGATCGGCGCCAGGTGGTGGCGATAGAACTCCACGAACGCCCCGGGTTCCCCGGCGACGAACCGTGCGAGCAGGTCTTCGTCGCGACCCACGGTCAGCCTCATCACCTACTTTCTCGCGTTCGTCGAGCCTGGTGTGACAACCAGGGGCCGCGCGCTACGGCACGGTGCGGCGAAGTTCGGTGGGCGCCGGGGCTTTACAGCGCGGTCCCGCGAGGTTCGGTGGGCGCCGGGGGTGCAGCGGCCTCCTCGTCGGGAATGTTGACGCGGGAGCGAACCAGGTAGAGCGGCCGGCCCTTGACCTCGTCGTAGATCCGCCCGACGTATTCGCCGATGATCCCGATCGCGATCAGCTGGATTCCGCCAAGCAGCAGCACGGCGATGGTCAGCGAGCTGAACCCCGGTAGGTAGGAGCCGAGGATGCGCAGGACGATGACCACCGGGATCGCGATGAACGCGAGCGTCGAGATCACGAACCCGAACAGCGTCGCGAGCTGCAGGGGGCGGTGCGAGAAGGACGAGATCGCGTCGAGCGAGAACCGCAGCATCTTGGGCAGCGTGTACTTGGTCTTGCCCGCGTAGCGACGGTCGCGGCTGTAGGGGACCGCGGCCTGCCGGTAGCCGACCCAGACGGTCATGCCACGCAGGAAGCGGTTGCGCTCGCGCATCGACAGGAGCGCATCGAGGGCGCGGCGATCCAGGAGACGGAAGTCGCCTGAGTTGTGCTGCAACTCGACCTGGGCCAGCCGATCGAACAACGAGTAGAACCACCGCGCGGTCGCGAGCTTGAAGCGCGACTCGCCCTCGCGCTGCTCGCGGACCGCGTACACGACGTCGCAGCCGGCGCGCCAGTGGTCGAGCATGCGCGGGATCAGCTCCGGTGGATCCTGGAGGTCCGCGTCGAGCATCACGACCGCGTCGCCGCGAGCATGGTCGAGGCCGGCCGTCAGCGCCGTCTGGTGCCCAAAGTTGCGCGAGAGTTGAACCAGCCGCACGCGAGGATCGTTCGACGCGAGCTTGCGGAGCTCGGCCTCGGAGCGATCGGTCGAGCCGTCATCGACGAGCACGAGTTCGAACCTAAGCCCGTCGAGCGCGCTGCACACCCGCGCGTAGAACTCCTCGATCGTGGCTTCCTCGTTGTACACGGGCGCCACCACGCTGAGCAGCTTGAGCGACCTGCCCTCGTCAACGGGAGCCGTCGGCTCGGTTTCGTGAGGATGATGAAGCGAAGTCATGGTGGGCTCACAGTCCGGGGAGCGAGCTTCCGTGCGGGATATAGGCGAGCAGCTGGAAGATGGCGATGAGCACGGTCAGCGCGATCGAGGCGTGCCACAGGCGGCGGTCGCGTCCGAGTGCGGCCAGCGGCATAAGCCATGCGATGTACCAGGGCAACAGCGACGCGGCCGTGACCAGAAGCGCCAGCGCCGCCCAGCCAGCCGCGGCGATCCAGTCGAGCTCGCCGCGCCACACCCGCCACACCAACCATGTCGTCGCCGCCGCGAACAGCCCGCCGAGGATCAACGCAACAGGCTGCCCAATGCCGCTGAAGCCGAGACGCGCCGCGATAAAGCCAGGAATGCTCTGCCAGTTGCCCCTGCCTTGGACCTTCTCGATCGTCGCCGGGAGGTGGAGCGGGCCGGTCCCGAACAGTACGAAGGCGAATGCGGCCAGGAGCGCGGCGGTCACGCCCGCCCCGATCAGGATGTCGCGGCGGCTCGGGGCTGACATGCGCCCGCGTGCGTCGGCGAGCGCGAACGGCAGCATCAGGCCGGCGGTCACCTTGACGGCGGCACCGAGCACGATCGAGCCCGCCCCCAGTCGCCCGCGGTGCTGGAGCAGCAGCACGATCCCGGCGACCATCGGCACGAGCATCAGCAGGTCGTTGTGCCCCCCGCCCACGCCGTAGACGATGATCAACGGGTTGAGCCCGACGAGCGCCGCGGCCCGGGTCGGTTCGACGCCGCGCAGCCGGGCCCCGTCCCACACGAGCGCGACGATCGCGAGGCTCGAGATGGCCGCGATCGCCTTGTAGGCGAACACGCTCGCGGGGATCGACAGTGGGGCGAGCAGGTAGCTGAGCCCGGTGAACACTGGGCCGTAGACCGTAGGCGTGCCGATCCATTTGGACCCGATGTAGTAGTAGAGCGGATCGCCGGCGATCGCGTGAGGACCCGCCAGATAGGGGTTGAAGCCGTACATCTGCCCGATCCGGCCGTAGAACTGGTAGCTGAAAATGTCGGTCGAGGCGAGCGGCGGCCCGAGAAGGATCAGCGCGTTCAGTGCCGCGATGCAGCCGAGGACGAGCGCCGGGGAGAGGCGGCGCGCGGCGCCGACCGTGACCACGTAGGAGACCACCATCACGGCCAGCGTGATGGTCAGCCCGGCGCTCCCGAGTTTGATTCCGGTCGACCCGAAGGACCCGGCCAGGCCGATCGGTCCAAGCCCGGTCTGCGTCGTCTGCGGCAGCAGTTTGTCGGTGCTCACCGCCGAGATCGACACCAGCACCCCTGTCGCGAGCATGCCCACGAGCCCGAGGAGTCCGAGCCGCGAGACCGGAGCCCTCGTCCGCCCACCCTCCAGAGTCCCCGTACGCAGGCCAAAAGCGCCGCTCCGCGTGGCGCCAAGCGGCGGACTGTTCACACTCATCGCATGTAGCTTGCCCGACGAACAGTCGCGCGACGTGTGGTCATTGTTGACATTACGTTAGGGAACTTGCGCTCACAATGTTCAGGTACCGGTCGTTCCGTTACCCGCCGCGGGACGCTTGATCACGCCCGCGAACTACCGATTCCTCATCCTCGCCGGCCGTCGCGTCGACGCAAGAAAGGCACGGCCCACATGGCCTCGAATGCGATCCGTGCCGACATCTTGCTCGAGCCGACGCTGCGGTCCTTGAAAACGATAGGGATTTCGGTGACCCGGAACCCCGCCAGCAGTGCCCGGTAGGTGACCTCGATCTGAAAAACGTACCCCTCGGCCCGGATCGTCTCGAGATCGATCGCTTCGAGCACGCGGCGGTGGATGCACTTGAAACCACCGGTGAGGTCGTGGATCGGGACGCCGAGGATCGTGCGGGCGTATAAGCCGCCCCCGCGGCTGATGATGCGCCGCGCGAGCCCCCAATCCTCGACGCCACCCCCTTTGACGTAGCGAGAGCCGAGCACGAGGTCGGCGCTCCCCGCGGCATCGAGCAGCGGCCCGAGGTAGCGGGGGTCGTGCGAGAAATCCGCGTCCATCTCGATCACGAGCTCGGCGCCGCCCTCCAGTGCGCGCGCGAATCCGGCCAGGTAGGCATGTCCGAGTCCGCTCTTCTTGGCGCGGTGAAGGACCTCGACTCCTAGCTGAGCGGCCGCCAGCCGGTCCGCGATCTCGCCGGTCCCGTCGGGCGAGTTGTCGTCGACGACCAGGATCCGATGGGCGTCGGGGGCCAAACGCTCGAGCTCAGCGGCCGTTGCGCGAACGATGCCCTCGATATTCGCTGCCTCGTTGTAAGTGGGGATAACAACCCAGACCGGTGGGTGCATCGTCCGGGAGCGTAATGGGACTCGCGGCACGAGATCATGCACACGCTGCACGCCAGGGGGCGAGGCGGCATCATTGAGGGCGGGGCAACCTTCATGGAACGCAGTGCCGACGTAGGCAACCCGCCGGGCGATCCCGGAATCCTCGAGCGCGCTCGACCGGTGCGTCGGAAGAGCATGGCGCCACACCACCGTCGCCGGCGTACCGTCGCGCTCGTGTCGCTGATCGGGGGCGCGCTGGCGATCGTCGCGCTTATCACGATTCTCGTTGTCGGCGGAGGCGGCGCTCCGCAGCACCCCGTGGCTCAGCCCAAAGGCGGGTTCTTCGCGCTCATCCGGGAGCTCTCCGGCGATGGCGGCGGGTCATTGGCGGCCCGCGAAGCGACCGCCGAGAACACCGCCATCAACCGGACCCTCGCGTACACGCCGTGGGTTCGGATCGCGGGGGCTCAGCACCGCGAGATCGCCCTCACCTTCGACGACGGTCCCGGGCCATACACGCCTTCGATTCTGGCGATCCTTCAGCGCGAGCACGTGCCCGCCACCTTCTTCGAGGTCGGGATCCTCGAGCGGTACTTCAACGCGTCGACGACCGCGATCGCCGCCGACGGCGACGTGATCGGAGATCACACAGAGGTGCACGCGCCGATGTCGAGGCTGTCGAGACAGGCACAACAGGCGCAGCTACTCCAGCAGGCCAGCGCGATCGAACGTTACGGCGCGAAGTTCCCACGCCTGTTCCGGCCCCCTTACGGGCTCTGGAACTCGAACACGATCGCGCTGTTGCACCGCTACCGGATGCTGATGGTGCTGTGGACCGTCGACACCAACGACTATCGCCGTCCTGGTGTCCAGGCGATCGTGGACGCCGCCGTCGACGGGGCCCGGCCCGGAGCGATCATCCTCCTCCACGACGCCGGCGGGGATCGCTCGCAGACGGTGGCGGCGCTGCCTCGCATCATCGCGGCGCTCCACAAACGTCACTACAAGCTCGTGACCGTTCCCCAGCTGCTGCTCGACAACCCGGCGCCGCGGGTGCAGAACATCGCGGCTGTAATCGGGGCCGGGGGGTAGGGCCCGGTGTTGTCGCTCCGCGATCGGCGCATGTGTGCGCCGGGAGTTGATCCGAGGTGCGCGGAGCGATCAGCGCCGGACGTAGGCGACGCGGTTCCAACTCGGCTCGGGTGCGAGCTGGATCGGCTCGCCGCCACGGTCGGGCTGGATGTAGATGAACGCGTGAGCGTCGGAGTCGAACTTGATGTCGAGCTCGCCCTCCTTGACGCGCTGGTCGAGCCATGCTCCCCGGAAGATCAGGCGGCGGAGCCAGTGGACCAGCGAGCGGTCGGACGGCCCGACGAGGTCGGGCCAGCAGTCGTTGACGTGCTCGCCGAGCGCCGAGGCAGGCTCGGCGACCTCGCCGTTGACGACCAGGTTGATCAGATCCTCCCCCTCGTCATCGTCGACCGAGCCTCCGATGAATCCGAGCTTCCGGGCAGCCTGCTCGCAGCGCTCGCGAAAGTCGCGTTCGTTGAACGTAAATCGCAGCTCTCCGTACTCCAGAACAAAGTCCTCACCCGAGCTGTAGTTACCGCGCTGGTACATAGGCCGTCGGCATCATATGTTGGATTCCTCCGTGCCTGCAGCGTGTGAATGGGACGTTGCAGAATGTGCCCCGGTTGACCACGCAGAGGCTGCCGAAAGCGCTGCAACGCTTGTGGCACGGGGGATGTGGTCGCCTCGCCAAGGAGGTCTGGGCGGTACCCTTCCACGGGATGATGCCGGGGTCGCGATGACCGAGAGTGGCCCGGTGTCCGGCGCCGACGCTGGGCCGGCGCGGGGGACAGAGGGCGAAAACGAGATTGAACGAGAACGCGCCGGCGCGAACCGTCGTCGTTGGCCGTTCTGGCTGCCGGTTGTGGTGCTGTTGGTCGGGCTGATCCTGACCGGCGTTCTGGTGTCAATCTCGGCTTCGGCGTACTCGAGCAATGAGAAACGGTTGCTCGACCTGCGCGTACGCGAAGCCGGCGCGGAATTCACGGCGGCGTTCGCCTCTGTCCAGACGCCGCTGGCGTCGGCCGCCGCCCTAGCCGACGCGACGAACGGCGACACCGCGAAGTTCATGCAATTCATCGCTCCGTACACGACCGGGGCGACCCCGACGTTCGGATCGGCGACGCTCTGGCGGGTTGGCGGCAGCCAGACCGGGCCGCTAGCGGCAGTGGGCACGCCATCTGAGCTCAGCGCGACCCCGTCCCGGGCGGAGACCTTTTTTGCCGGTACCGCTGCGAGCCGCACGCACCTGGGCGTAATCGGCCTCCTGGCGCAGCCGCTCCCGCGTCTCGGGTATGCGTTCACGTCGCCCGGCCTGACGGGCCGATATGTCGTCTACGCCGAGAGCCGCCCGCTCCCCGCCAACCGCAGGTCGAAGTTCCAGAAGTCCTCGGCGTTCTCGGACCTCAACTACGCGCTGTATCTGGGCTCGTCGCAGCGCCCCACTGATCTCCTGGTCACGGACTTGAAGAAGGTACCGCTGACGGGTCAGACCGCGTCGCTTTCGATCCCGTTCGGCGACAACAGCTTCACGTTCGTCGTCAACGCGCGGCACCCACTCCTTGGCTCGTTCCCGCAACGCCTCCCGTGGCTGATCGGGATCGTGGGTGTGCTGCTGAGCATCGGCGCGGCGCTGCTGACGCTGCGGCTGATCCAACGCCGCAACCACGCCGAGCGGTTGGCATCGTCACTCGAACAGATCGCGGACGAGAACCGGAGGCTGTATTCCGAGCAGCGCACGATTGCCCAGACGCTGCAGCACGCGCTCCTGCCCGAGGCGCTGCCGAAGATCCATGGCGTCGAGACCGGCGCGCGGTACGAAGCCGGGGTGGAGGGCGTGGATATCGGCGGCGACTGGTACGACCTGATCGCTCTCGATGACCATCGCTTGCTGCTGGTGGTTGGGGACGTGTCGGGCCGCGGCTTGCGGGCGGCGGCGACGATGGCGTCGCTCCGATACGCGATTCACGCCTACGCCGCGCAGAACGACCCGCCCGAGACGATCCTGAGCAAGCT
>Ga0335073_10013877_pt1 | contig 11293 bp, 6 predicted proteins | sample Lox_Sample_22_FD_207093 | JGI IMG/M metagenome (GOLD analysis project Ga0335073, IMG submission 207093) | Soil microbial communities from Loxahatchee National Wildlife Refuge, Florida, United States - Lox_Sample_2.2 | ecosystem: Environmental > Terrestrial > Soil > Wetlands | place: USA: Florida... | reverse complement strand
CAGCGCCTTGCCCAGGCCCGCCGTCTTGGTTGCGTTCTGCATCGAGCATGGCGCCTGCCACGCGACGCGCAGCCCGCGCGGTGCGGCGGCGCGCGGCGTGACGAGCGCGGAGAAATCCCGCACCTTCGCCGCGAACGCCTTGGCACGCGCCCCCCACGCCGGATCGCCGGCGAAAAGATGCGGATAGTCGAGCAGATGCGCCGCGCAGCCCGTCGCGCCGATCAGCACGGAATCGCAATCCATTGCCTCGAACGAGGCGATCACACGCTTGGCCTCCTCGCGCGCGTCCTCACCCAGATGATGCTTGAGCGCGCCGCAGCAACCGGCAAGCGGCCTGGCTCCCGCCCCACGCCGTTCCAGCACGCGCAGGATCGCCGCATCGATGGATGGCGCGAAGGCAGGCTGCACGCAGCCCGGCATCAGCGCCACATTGCGCGCCCGTGTCACGAACGGAACCTCCGCGACGGGGTCTTGCGCCTTTGCTGGATTTTTTGAGCGCGCTTTCAGCGCGACGCGCGCCATCGCGCCCAACCGTCCCGGCATCCGCTTCGCAACCGGTGCAACCGTCTTCGCCAGCACCACGCCGAGCTTGGCGAGCGCGGGCCGAGTCAACAGATGCGCGATCGCCAACCGCGTTAGCCGCTCGCCCAGCGGCCTGCGATGGTGCTCTGTGATATACGCCCGCGCGGCATCGACGAGGCGCGCATAGTCCACGCCCGACGGACAGGCGCTCCGGCAGGCCAGACAGGAGAGGCAGCGGTCGACATGCGTCACCGTCTCGGATGACGGCGCGCCGCCCGCTTCCAGCATCTTCTGCATCATCACGATGCGCCCGCGCGGCCCGTCGCGCTCGTCGCCGAGCAGCACATAGGTCGGGCACGTCGCCGTGCAGATGCCGCAATGTACGCAAGCCCGCAACGCCTGTTCGGCCTCGGCGATGCGCGGGTCGGCAAGCTGGTCGGGCGAGAAGAAGGTGCGCATCAGACGCCGTCCCACATCCGTCCGGGATTGAACAAACCGCTGGGATCGAAGGCCGCTTTCACCGACTTCGTCAGAGCCGCGCGCGCCGGCGGCTCCGGTGCGAAGGGTGCGATCGCTTTGTCATCCGCCCGCAACAGGATCGCATGCCCGCCATGTTTCGCGGCGCGTTCATGCACATCCGTAACCTTCGTTCCGGCCCAGATCAGCCCGCCCGCCCAGTCCGCATACCACAGCGGCGCGGCGATCTCCTTCGCAAGCGCGACGGCTTGCGCACGCGGCACCGCGATACGCCAGACAGCGAGCCCGCTGCCGAGCAATGGCGCACCACCACCCAATTCGCCGAACAGCGCATCGCCGCCATCGACTTCATAGGCTTCATGCTCCGACAACAGCTCGCGCAGCAGCGCTAGCTTCTCCGCCAGCGGTTCGCGCGCGCCGTCGACGCGGATGATCGCCACCGCCTCGCCTGGCATGTAGGCGAGCCCTGTCGCTTCCAGCGGGCTCGAGCGCACGCGGCGCAGTAGCGCGAGCCCCGCTTCCGTTGTCACCTCCGTGACGGCGAGTGTTGCGCTCAGCGGTGCCTCGGGAAACACGCGCAACGTGACTTCCGTGAGAGGCCCCAATGTGCCGAACGATCCGCACATCAGTTTGGGGAGATCGAAGCCGGTGACGTTCTTTACCACCTTGCCGCCGCCGCGATAGGCCTCGCCCAGTCCATTCACCGCGCGGAAGCCGAGCAGGTGATCGCGCGCCCGGCCGTAGCGGATCGCGGCCGAGCCCGCGACGTCGCACGCGATCGCGCCGCCGATGGTGCCCTGACTCGCGGGCGATCCGAACAGCGGCCCCCAATCCGGCGGATCGAAGCCGAGACATTGGTTCTTCTCCGCCAGCACCGCCTCGATCTCCGAAACCTTCGTGCCGGGCTTCGCGGTGAGGATCATCTCGTCCGGCTCGTAAGACACGATGCCGGAAACCCCCGACAGATCGAGCCCCTCGCCCTCCGGCGCGCGCCCGAAGCCGCGCTTGGTGCCCGCACCCAATATCTCAAACGGCCCGTGCGCATCGCGCACCGCCTCGACCACATCGGCTTCGCTCGCACACTTGATCATCAGAACCGCGGCAGGTTCGGGAAGGGCAGCCGTCCGCCCTTCACATGCATGTGCCCGCGCTCGACGCAGGCCGACAGAGTCGGGAACACCTTGCCGGGATTGAACAGCCCTGCGCTATCGAACGCGCACTTCACGCGCTGCTGCTGAGCAAGATCTTGCTCTGAGAACATCGCGGGCATCAGATCGCGCTTCTCCACGCCCACGCCATGCTCGCCGGTGAGCACGCCGCCCACCGCCACGCAAAGGCGCAGGATCTCCGCCCCGAATTCCTCGGCGCGTTCGAGCTCGCCGGGCTTCATCACGTCGAAGATGATCAGCGGATGCAAGTTTCCGTCGCCCGCATGAAAGACGTTGCAGAAGCCCAGCCCATAGGCCTCACTCATCGCCGCCATGCGCGCCAGCACTTCGGGCAGCGCGCGGCGCGGTATCGTGCCGTCCATGCACAGCATATCGGGCGCAAGCCGCCCCATGGCCGGGAACGCGGCCTTGCGCCCGGCCCAGAGCCTCGCACGCTCGCCCTCATCCGTCGCCTCGCGCAATTGATGCGCACCCGCCGCGCTCGCGATATCGCTCACGCGCGCCACAGCGTCGCGTACATCCGCTTCGATGCCGTCGAGATCGATGATCAGCACGCCCTCGGCGTCGCGCGGATAGCCGGGCGCGCAATAATCCTCGACGGCGGCGATGCAGCGCTTGTCCAAAAACTCCATCGCCGCCGGCACGATGCCCGCCGCGATGATCGCCGCCACGCATTGCCCCGCAGCCGGCACCGAGCGGAACGCGGCGAGCAAAGTGCGCGTCACGGGCGGCTTGGGCAGGATGCGCAAGGTCGCTTCCACCACCACGCCCAACAAGCCTTCCGAGCCCGCGACCACGCCCAAGAGATCGAGCCCGCCGTCATTCTGCGCCAGCCGCACCAATTCACCGCCCGGCAGCGCCAGCTCGACAGCAAGCAAATTGTTCGTGGTCAGCCCATACTTCAAACAATGGATGCCGCCCGAATTCTCCGCGACATTGCCGCCGATGGTGCAGGCGATCTGGCTCGACGGGTCGGGTGCGTAATAGAAGCCCCGCGCCTCGACCGCGCGGGTGATGGAAAGATTGGTCACGCCCGGTTCGGCGATCACCCAGCCGTTCTCGTAGTCGATGTCGAGGATGCGGTTCATTCGCGTCAGCGCGAGCAAGATGCCGTCGCCGCGCGGCAACGCCCCGCCCGACAATGACGTGCCCGCGCCGCGCGGCACGATCGGCACGCCCATCTCCGCCGTCAGCGCCAGCACCGCGGCGACCTGTTCCTTGGTTTTGGGCAGCACGCAAACCAAAGCCGGTTGGCGATAGGCCGTCAGCGCATCGCCATCGAACGCGGCCAAGCCCGCCTCGTCGGCGACGACGCCGTCGGGCACGAGTGCGCTGAGCCGCGCGATGATCTCCGCGCGGCGGGAAAGGATGTCCGGATCGGGGGGCGAAAGCTGCAAATCATTCTCCGGGACGGGCCGGAGACTATAGTAGCTTTTGGCTTAACCCTGACGCGCCTTGAAGCGGGGGTTCTTCTTGTTGATGACATAGGTGCGGCCGCGGCGGCGGATGACGCGGCAGTCCTTGTCGCGCTTCTTGAGCGAGCGCAGCGAGTTGCGGATTTTCATGGTCGTTCTAGTCCAAAGGGCCGCCGAAAGAGGCGCGGAAACTAGTGGCGGGTCTTCGCCCTGTCAACGCCGCAATCGGGGTCTTATGATTGCGGCAGGATTCGACCCCTGGAACCCGGCGTGCGTGCGGTAACTATCTCATTTTGCTTGGCTTTTTCCGCTGCCTTGGCCCAGCCTGCGGCCGCGCCGCCGGCCACCCCGGCCCAGGCCGACGCGAAATTCGCCGCCTTCCTGCGCGACTTCCGCGACACCGCCATCAAGGCGGGCATCAGCCCGACGACCTATGACCTGTCGCTGGGTGGCGCCCATCGCCTCCCCGACGTGGAGCAGGCGAACCTCCAGCAGCCGGAATTCGTCAAGCCGATCTGGTCCTATATCGACGGCGCGGTCTCGCCCGACCGGGTGAAAGGCGGCACGACCGCCATGGCCGCCAATGCCGGCTATCTGGCGAGCGACGAGAGCCGCTTCGGCGTGCCCAAGGAGATCCTGGTCGCGATCTGGGGCATGGAATCGAATTACGGCTCCGCCCAGGGCCACTACAACATGTTCGAGGCGCTGGCGACGCTCGCCTATGACGGCCCGCGCATGGACTACGCCCGCAAGGAATTGCTCGGCGCGCTCAAGATGGAAGAGCAGGAGCATCTGCAGCCGCAGCTGATGGTCTCTTCCTGGGCCGGCGCCTTCGGGCATACGCAATTCGTGCCGTCCGCCTTCTTCGCCCATGCCGTGGACGGCGACGGCGACGGACGCCGCGATCTCTGGCACTCCGCGCCGGACGCGCTCGCCTCCACCGCCTCGCTGCTCGCCGATGCGGGCTGGGAGCGTGGCAATCCCTGCGAGATCGAAGCCTCGCTGCCGCCGGATTTCGACTATGCGCTGGCGGACGGCGATACTGCACATCCGATCGCAGATTGGAAGAAGATGGGCGTCACGAAGGTGACGGGCGCGGCCTTGGCGAAGAGCGAGGGCCCGGCGGCGATCTATCTTCCCGCCGGCGCGCACGGCCCGGCCTTCCTGGTGTTCGACAATTTCAAGAACGTGCTGAAATACAACAACGCCGCATCCTATGCTCTGGGCGTCTGCCTGCTCGCGGATCGTTTGCGTGGCGATACGGGCGTTGTCGCATCCTGGCCGCGCGACCAAGTGCCGCTCACGCGCGACGACCGCGTCGCCTTCCAAACCGATTTGAAGGCGCTGGGTTACGACATCGGCGATATCGACGGGGTGTTGGGCCACAAGGCGCGCGCCGCCTTGCGCGCCTATCAGAAAGCCCATGGCCTGCCCGCCGACGGTTTCGCGACGCAGGCGATCCTCGGCCAGATCCTACTCGAGGCCCGGCAGAAGAATCAGTAATCAGGCTTCCGAGACGGGCGTGTCGGCATGCTCGTCCACAACCTCGGCCTCGGGCGGGATGTCCCCGGCGCGGTAGAGAACCGGCGACAGATATTGCGCCGCCAGCAGCATCAGCATCACCACGGCGCCGCAGATGTAGGGAACGGGCGGCGCGATCTCGTAGAGCCAGCCGATCACCGGGCCGAAGATGTATCCCGCCGCGCCCGCCGTGCCGAGAAGCCCCGCCACCGCACCCTGCTCATGCGGCGTCACCGACAGCGAGGCGCCCGCGGTGAAGCCCGGCCGCGCCATGCCGAGCCCGAGACCGGAGCAGATCAGCGCCGCGACCACCATGGTGAAGTCATGCGCGAACACGAACAGGAGATTCGACGCGGTCAGGATCAGGATGCCCGCGATCACCAGAAGCCGCGACGATCTGCGGAAGCGGCGCACGACGACGAATTGCGCGAACAACGCCGCCATCGCCGAGATCACGAAGCCGATGATCGTGTACTTCTCGATCTCCGCGGGGCTCCTATGCAGCGTGTCGTGCAGAAAGAAGCCCAGGATCTGCTGCGGGATCGAGCCGATGAAGCTCAGCACCACGCCGAAGCAGACGAAGGGAAACATGCGCGGTTCGTACCAGTGCAGCGTGCTCGCCTGCGGCAGGCGGCTCTTGGGCGGCGTGCGCTCGGGCAAGAGGAACCAGATCGCGGCGGCGCTCGCCAGCGCCACGGCGGAGACGAAATAGAACGGCGCGACCGGGCTCACCCCGATCAGCGCCACGCCGGCCACCGGACCCACGATGGTGCCGAGCGCGAACGCCATCGAGATGACGGCGACGCCGCTCAGGCGCTCGCGCGGCGTGGTGCGGTCGGCGACATAGGCCTGCGCCGCCGCCGACGTGCCGGAGCCGAAGGTGCCGTAGACGCAGCGCGAAGCGATCAGCAGCGGAAAGATCAGCGACGCCGCCAGCGCATGCCGCAAGCCCATCGAAAGGATGCTGGCGAAGGCCGCGAAGGACAGCGCGAACGCGATCAGCCCCAGCAGCATCACGGGCTTGCGGCCCCACACGTCGCTGCGCAAGCCCCAGAAGGTCGAGGAGAAGATCCAGATCAGCGCCGAGCAGGCGAAGATCGACGTGACCTGCGTGGGCCCGAGCCCCAAGCGCGGCGCGACCGCCTGCAGGATCGGATTGATCACAGATTGCCCCGCGCCCATGCAGAGCAGGCTCACGAACAGGATGAAGAAGGCGCGGGACCGCTCCGCCGGCGTCGTCACGCTCTGATAGGCGCGCGCGACCGCGTATTCCTCCGCGATCACATGCGCGTGGCGGGCGGGCGATTCAGGTTCCTGATCGGAAGCGGACATCACACCGGCACTAACATGCTAGTGCAGCTTTTTGAACCGCACCTGCGCGCTGTCGCTGCGGCCTTGCCTATCGACGACGGTGATGCGCGCGAAGCCCTCGCCTGACGGTGCGTAAAGCACGGGCGTGAAGCGGCCATAGGCGCCGAGCGGCTTGCCGTCGACCAGCCAGGTGAGGGGCCCGTCGCCGCCATCGGCCTTGAGCATGATCGTCCTGTCCTTGGCGTTGGCCTCGGGCAGCGGCACGGTCGCGCCATTGGGCGGGAATGAGATCGTCGGCGGCGGCACGCTGGTGGTGCGCGGCGCGGGCGCTCCTTGCGCCTCGCGCTTGAAGACGCGCAACCCCTCCGGCAGCTGATCGGTCGAGACCATCAGCGCGCCCGCGGGCACGAGCGGATCGGGCCGCTTGTCGGGCGGCAAGAGACCGAACGTCTTGAGCAGGATGGGCGCGGCCGCCTCGCGCCCGATGCGGCCCGCGCTGGGCGCGCCGTCGGCGCGGCCGACCCAGACGCCAACCGTGTAGTCGTTGGAGAAGCCCACCGACCAGGCATCGCGATAGCCATAGGACGTGCCGGTCTTGAAGGCGATGTTGCGCTTGACCGCGAGGCCCTGCCCCATCGCCCAACCGTCCGGCAGGCCAACGCCGGAGAGAATATCGCGCAGATACCACGCCGCCACCGGACCGAAGAGACGGTGCGGCGCGCCTTGCGGCGCGGCGGCCGTGTAACGAAGGTTACGCGCCTGCCCCCCCTCGGCGATGCCGGAATAGAGCATGGTGATGTCGGCGAGGCTGATGCCGAGGCCACCCAAGGCCACCGGCAGGCTCGGCGCCTCGCCCTTGGTCGGGAAAGCGAGATGCGCCCCCGCATTGGAGAGCGACAGGGTGAAGCGCAACGGCCCCACGCGGTCCAGCACCATCACGGCGGGTACGTTGAGCGACATGCGCAGCGCGTCGCGCGCCGTTACCGCGCCTTGGAATTCGCCGTCGAAATCGTGCGGCGCGTAATCGCCGAATTGGGTCGGCGCATCCTCCATCATCGAGGAGGGGTGCAGCACGAGGTCGTCGAAGGCGAGGCCGTAAATGAAGGGCTTGAGCGCCGAGCCCGGCGAGCGCGCGCGGCTGGCGAGATCGATCTGGCCGGACCTGCCCCAATAGTCGGTGCCGCCGAGATAGGCGAGCACCGCATGGCTCTTGTTGTCGACCACGACGATGGCGAGGCTACTCGCATCCTCGAAATACGCGCGCTCCTGCACCGCCAGCCGCTCCACCGCCTGTTGCAGCGACGGATCGAGCGTGGTGACGATGCGCGCATCGGCCTTGTCGGCGCGTGCGAGCCTGGCCGAAAGATGCGGCGCCCAGATCGGCATCGCGAGGCGGAAGGACGGCACGCCCTCCCGCTCTGCCACCGCGGCGTCGCTCTTGGTGACGACGCCCTCGGCGACCATGCGCGCCAGCACCTTGTTGCGCCCCGCGATGGCGGCAATGCCGTGACGGTCCGGCCTGAGCCGTGCCGGCGATTGCGGCAGCGCCACCAGCAACGCGGCTTCCGAGAGATCGAGCGCCTCCGGCTCCTTGCCGAAATAGGAGAGCGAAGCGGCGCGGATGCCTTCGAGATTGCCGCCCTCCGGCGCCAGCGTCAGATAGATCGAGAGGATATCGTCCTTGGAATAACGCTCCTCGAGCTGCAGCGCGCGCACCATCTGCAACAGCTTGGTGGCGAGCCCGCGCTTGTGCGTGGGCTCCAGGAGCCGCGCCGCCTGCATGGTGAGCGTGGAGGCGCCGGAAACGACGCGCCCAGCGCCCAGATATTGCGAGGCCGCGCGCGCCAGCGCCGCCGGATCGACGCCCAGATGATCGTCGAAGCGTTTGTCCTCATAAGCCTTGAGCAGAGTCAGATAGCGCGCATTGACCTGACCCGGATCGGTCTTCAGCCGCCAATAGCCGTCCTTCGACAGGAACGGCCTGAGCAAAGTGCCGTCGCGCGCCACCACCTCTTGCGACAACATCGCATAGCGCGACATGTCCGGCGGATTGGCGCGATCCGCCGCCGCCAGCGCGCAGACGAGGCCGAACAGCGCGAAGGCCGATACAAACAGACGAGACTGCCAACGCGAAGTCATTCAACCCTCTTCCTCCCCCGCCGTCACGGGGGAGGTAGAACTAGTGCCCCACGGTCACCGTGCCCATGTCGGTGCGGGCGTGGATCGTCGGCGCGTACATGTCCTCCACCACGGCGGCGGGCAGGACGAAACGGCCCTCCGTCACGGCGCGGGCGATATAGGCGATCTTGAAGCTGGGCGGCGGCGGAAGCGGCTTCTTGGGATCGGGCTGGTATTGCGAGCCGAGATTGAACGCCGCCACGAAGCGGTCGTCGCGCGCATCCGTCATAGTCGTGTCGGTCAGGGTGCCGAGCCAGGGATAGGGCTTGGTATCGGCGCTGCCGAGCGGCATCTCGATCTCGAGACCCGCGGGCAACAGATCGATCGCGCCCATCTGGCGATAGTAGTCGTTGACCATTTGGCCTTCGATCACGATCATCACCCGGTCGTTCTGCTTGAGCGCCGCCAGATCCGCCGGCTGGCCTTCCATGGTCAGCACGGATTTCCTGGCCGTGAGTCCGCTGACCTCGGGCGGCAGCGGCGCGTTCGGCGTGCCTTCGACCGACACGTCGCGCCACACCCCGGCATCGCCGCGATTGAGGATGTTGAGCCCGGCGAAAAGCTGCTGCGGATTGGGCGCGAGCCGCACCGCGCCGGATTTCAGCGTCTGCGGCTGACCGTTGACCGCGATGTTGAGCGGCGCTTTCTCGCGGGTGAGTTGCCAGGCGGCGCGCAGCATCCACGCTTTTTCCTGGGTGGTGGTGATGTTGAGGCGCATGTCGACCTCATCCACCTTGCGCATCAAGGACGGCACGATCTCCGGATCGCCCCCTTCGATGGCGAGCGCGGTCGTGCCGGCGAGATCGCGCACCAGCGAGCCGTAATCGGCCGTGGTGTAGGTGGGGCCCTTGGCCGCGGCGATGATGTCGCGCGCGCGCCCGAAGGCATAGTTCGCGCGGGAGCGGTCGCCCGCATCCGCCGCGGCCGCGCCGGTGAGAGCGGCGGCGATGGCGTTGTTCCATTCCGAGCCGCGCGTGTCGCTGAAATAGCGCAGGTCGGAGAGGTTCACCTGCCCTTCGCGCGACAGAACATAGAAGGCATAGGCGCGGATCTGGTCGTCGTTGGAATCCATCGTCGCCTGCTGCTTCAGCCAGGCCGCCCCGCGCCGGATCGACTCGTTGGGCACGACATAGCCCTTCTGCTTGGCCTGGTAGAGGAAATCGAGCGCGAAGACGCTGATCCAATTGTCCGCGTCGCTGCCCGGTCCCCACATGCCGAAATTGCCGGCGAAGTTCTGCATGTCGAGCACATTGTCGACGGCGCCCTGCACGCGGTCATGCAGCGCTTGGTCCTTGGGCAGGCCCGCGAGCGGCGCAAGGTCGTTGAAATAGAGCAGCGGCATCGCCCGGCTCGTCGTCTGCTCGATGCAGCCATAGGGATATTTGTCGAGCCATTTGAGCAGGCCCGGCACGTCGCTATAGCCGTGACTGGACGAGACATTGATCGTCGTCGTGCTGGTCGACGGGATCACGCCCGCGATCAGCTTGCCATCCGCGCGCCAGGTCTGGCCCGCGCCCAGCAACGCGATCTCCTCGCTCGACAGATCGAGCTGCGCGGCGCGCACTTCGATCGGCCAGCCGCGGCTGACCTTGAAGCCGCCAGGCCCCGTGACCGTGAGCTTCACCCCGGCGATGCCGAGGCCTTTCGCTTCCAGCGGGATCGGCACCAGGATGCGCTGGCCCTTGGCGAGCGGACGGGTGATCACGTCCTGCGGCGCGCCGGCCTCGAAGCCGAGCGGACCGGAGGTCTGCACCGTCGCGGTGTAGTTGCCGCTGCCGCCTTCGACATTGTTCATGTTGAGCGCGGCCTCGGCGTGATCGCCGGGCGCGAGGAATCGCGGCAGCACGATGTCGGCAACTACAGGATCGCGCACAGTCAGCGGCCGGTCGGCATGGCCGAGCTTGTTGCCCGAGAACGCCACGACCATCAGGCGCAGCTCGCCATTGAAGTCCGGCACGTCGAGCGGGATCTGCACCATGCCGCCCGCGCCGACCTTCACGATGCCGGAGAACATCGCCACCGTCTGCGTCGGCACCACGGCCAGCGGACGGCCGCCGAAGCTGTCGCCGCCCTCGCGGATCGATCCAATGGGCGCTTTCACCGGGCGGATGAGCCGGCCGTAATCGTCATGCATGCCCACGCCCAGGCGGCGCTTGCCGAAATAGTAGTTCACCGGATCGGGCGATTTGAAATCGGTGAGCTGCAGGATGCCTTCGTCCACCGCGGCGAGCGTGACGTAAGCATCCTCGCCCGCGTCCAGCCCCTTCACCGTCACGGGGATGAGGATGTGCTGGCGCGGCGTGATCTTGTTCGGCCCGCCGATCAGCGGATTCAACGTGCGCGCGGAATTGTCGACGCCGATCCAGGCGACACCGATGGAGCGCACCGGCTCGCGCCCTGTGGCGTCGTTGAGCGGGCGATAGTCGGTCACCAGCACATAGGCGCCCGCGCCCCAATCCGCCGACACCGGAACGTCGATACTGGCGCCGCTCGCCGGCGCGTCGATCACTTGCGAGGAATAGACCTTGTCGGACGCCACCACGACCAGCGCCTTGCCGTTCGCCGCCGGCTTGATGGAGACATGCGCCGTCTCGCCCGGCTTGTAGGACGGCTTGTTCGCCGCGACGGGGATGCGGTCGGGCCGGTCGCCGGACTCCGCCGCCGCCCAGCCCGAATAGAAGCGGTAGGACGACGCCGCGC
>Ga0335073_10013876_pt1 | contig 11293 bp, 9 predicted proteins | sample Lox_Sample_22_FD_207093 | JGI IMG/M metagenome (GOLD analysis project Ga0335073, IMG submission 207093) | Soil microbial communities from Loxahatchee National Wildlife Refuge, Florida, United States - Lox_Sample_2.2 | ecosystem: Environmental > Terrestrial > Soil > Wetlands | place: USA: Florida... | reverse complement strand
GCACCAGCACCGTCCGCGTCAAAAAACCAGCCAGAAACGGCACGCCGAGATAGATAAAGACGCTCTCGGCAATCTCGCCAATCGACACCTTCACCACCGCGCCGCGCAGTCCAAGCCACCCCGGCAGCACCGTGATGAACACCCACGAATAGACTGAGTAGAAGAACACTTGAAACAGTGAATTGAACGCCACCAGCCCCGCCGCGTACTGCGTGTCGCCCTTCGCCAGTTCGTTCCACACAATCACCATCGCGATGCAACGCGCCAGCCCGATCAGGATCAGCCCCGCCATGTACTCCGGATAGCCGCGCAGAAACACGATCGCCAGCACAAACATCAGCACCGGCCCAATCAGCCAGTTCTGCGCCAGCGAAAGCGCCAGCACCCGCTTATTACGGAACACTTCGTGCAGTTCCTCGTAGCGCACCCGCGTAAACGGCGGATACATCATCAGGATCAGTCCCGCGGCAATGGGAATCGAAGTTGTCCCCACGCTGAAGCGATTCAGAAACGGAACCACCCCCGGAGCCAGCCAGCCCAGCGCGACACCCAACACCATGGCCGCAAAGATCCACCCGGTCAGATAGCGGTCGAGAAACGAGAGACGGCTCTTCTTCAACGCACGGCCTCCACGGCTCCTGCACTTCAATTCGATTTATGACCGCCCAATGCTGTCGATCTCGCGCTTGATGGCCATCTGCTCCAGCGTCCCCAGCGGCAGAGAGAGAAACAGCCCAATCCTGCGATCGAGCACCATGAACGCATCGCGGAACGCCCGCGCAATCTCCTCTGCGCTTCCCTTCACGGCCGCCGGGTCGGGAATCCCCCAGTGCGCCGTCATCGGCTGCCCCGGCCAGTACGGGCACTTTTCATTGGCCGCGTTGTCGCACACCGTAAAAACAAAATCCAGCTTCGGCGCGCCGGGCTCCGCAAACTCATCCCACGATTTGCTGCGCAGCCCCGCCGTCGGCAGCCCCGCGCTCTCAATCTGCTTCAGCGCCTCCGGCCGCGGCTGTCCCGTTGGATGGCTTCCCGCGCTATATGCCGTGAACTTGCATTTGCCCTTGTGATTCAGAAGCGCCTCGGCCATGATCGACCGCGCCGAATTGCCCGTGCACAGAAACAGCACGTTGTAGTGTTCCGCCATCGTCCTATCCCTTCGCTTTTTGCGCCGCACCGCCGCAGCAGCTCGGCCCGCAGCACGCTGTCTCCGGCTTCGCCGCCGGTTTCGTCGCCCTCACAAATGCGCTCATGAACTTCCCGCTTACCTGCGCTGCCATCGCGTCCACATCCACGCCCGCTTCGGTCAGAAACTGCCGCGCATCTTCGACGTCATACTCCCGCGTCGGCTCCATCGCGATATCGGTGAACCCCGCCCTCTCCAGCTTCGCCGCGTACTCCTTCTCTTCCATCGCGCCGGCAATGCACCCAACCCACAGCAGCATGCTCCTGCGCACCTCGTCCGGCACTTCGCCCCGCACCACCACATCCGACACCGCAAAACGCCCGCCCGGCTTCAGCACCCGGAACGCCTCCGCCAGCACACGGTCCTTGTCCGCCGACAGATTGATCACGCAGTTTGAAATGATCACGTCCACCGCGTTCTCCGGCAGCGGAATGTTTTCGATCTCGCCCCGCAGAAATTCAACGTTCGTCACGCCCGCCTGCCGCTGGTTCTCGCGCGCCAGCGCCAGCATCTCGTCCGTCATGTCCAGCCCATACGCCTTGCCCGTCGGTCCCACGCGCCTGGCCGAGAGCAGCACGTCGATGCCGCCGCCCGAGCCCAGGTCCAGCACCGTCTCGCCCTCGCGCAGCTCAATCAGCGCCGTAGGATTCCCGCAGCCCAGTGACGCCCGCACCGCCTTCTCCGGAATCTGCCCCTTCTCTTCGCTGCTGTAGAGATTCGTCGTGATCGGGTCGCAGCACCGCAATCCCGGATCGCAGCACGCCTGCGCGCTCCCCATCGCGGCCACGGCACGCGCCGCGCTCCCGTACTTCTCCTTCACCTGCTCCTGCACGCTGCTCGTCGATTCCATCGCACCCTCGCTTCGTATACGCTTAAACGAATCTATTCTCCCCTGGACATATCTGTCAAACCGTATATGATGAGGGTGTGTCGCGTTCCCCAAAACCCTTCGACCTGGCCCTGTTCTTTGCCGCCCTCTCTGACCGCACCCGCCTGCGCCTGCTCAATCTCATGAACGGCCGCGAGGTCTGCGTCTGTTACTTCGTTGAAATCCTCGGCCAGGGCCAGCCCAAGATCTCGCGCCACCTCGCCTATCTGCGCCGCGCCGGCATCGTCTCCGCGCGCCGCGAAGGCAAGTGGATGCACTACCGCATCGTCACGCCGCCCCACCAGGGCGCCGCCGGCATCCTCCGCGAAACGCTTTCTGTCCTCAGAGAAGAAAAAGCCCTGCAAGCCGACTTCGCGCGCTTCTCTAAAGCCTGCTGCGCGCCGCAGCGCATCTCCGCCCTCGACGGCGCACCGTTGCCCGCGCCGCTCCAGCAACCCGCCTGCACCGCCTGCTGATCCTCTTGTTGCCCTTCAGAACAGATCCGGAATGCTGTGAAACGCGATCCGCGTCGGCGCCGCCTTGTACGCCGTCAGCATCGCCGCGGGAGCCAGCGCGCTCGTGCCGTACTTCTGGTTCACCGCGTCCATCGCCGCCAGCAGCTTCGCCCGGCTCTTCGCGTTGTCCAGCGCGTCAAACAGGTTCAGCGAGTGCAGCCGGTCCGGCACCAGCCCATTCAGTTGCACCCCGATAAAGTACGGCTGGTCGTAGCTCGCGCCCGCCGGCCGTTTCGCCCACAGCCGGCTCAGCGCGCCAATCAGCGTCTGGTTATCCTGGCATTCGCTCAGATGGATCTCGCTGTGCCACCCCCGCGTCGGCACGCCGAATCGACTGACCGGCGTCTTCTCCCCGCGCGGCGCCGCAAACCCCACCGCCAGTCCGATTCCGCTGGCCCACAGCCCGTTCGACCGCAGCCGCATCGCCGCCTTGTGCAGCAGCTTGTGCGCCACGGCCCATGCTTTCTCTGCCGTGCGCATCTCCGGCGCCAGCACGTGCGAGTGGCTGATCGTCTTCAGGTGCTCGGTCTCCGACATGTCGAAGTCTTCGCCGCGCAGCCAGTGCCACAGCCGCTCGCCCCACACCGATCCCCACAGTTCGCCGGCCTCTTCGCAGCTCAGCGCCAGCAGTTGCGCCATCGTCGTGATGCCCTTGTCGTTCAGCCGTTTCTCTGTCCGCGCGCCGATCCCCGGCAGATCGCGCAGCGTCAGCTGGGCCAGCGCTTCCGGCAGAATATCCAGCGGCAGCGCCACCAGTCCGTCCGGCTTCTCCATGTCGCTGGCGATCTTGGCAAGATAGCGATTCGTCGCCAGACCCACCGAGCTGCGCAGCGTTGACCCCACCTTCTCGCGAATCCGCGCCTTCACCCGCCGCCCCAGCTCCAGCGCCGTCACCAGCGGACGCTCCCGCCCTATCAGCCGGCACGCCATCTCATCAATCGACAGCACCGCGCTCACCGGCAGGCAGCTCTCCACCGCCTCCACAATCCGGTGGTGATAGTCCACGTAGATCTCGTGCCGCGCCTCCACCAGCACAATCTCCGGGCACATCTTCTTCGCATCCGCCACCACCGTGCCCGTTTTCACCCCAAACTGCTTCGCCTCGTAGCTTGCCGCGATGCACACTGTGGTGTCGGCCATCATCGGCGCCACCCCCACCGGCCTGCCCCGCAGCTCCGGACGCACCTCCTGCTCCACCGACGCAAAGTACGAGTTCAGATCGACAAACAGCCAGTTCAGGCATGGACCTTCATCCACGCCATCCCGCCGCGCCCTATCCTCTTTCAGCGCAACAGCTGCCCCGGGCTCCTCGTCTTCCAGCTGCAGCTCAGCCCGCCACTCCTCGGGCAGCGCCGCCGGTCCCGTCCTGGGCGTCTCCGTCATCGGCCACTATTTTCGCCTTTTCTTCCCTATCACGCAAGAGCGATTTGCACCGGGCCAATCGTATTCAACCGGTGCTACACTACCCTCGCAAATACACCGCGGTTCTACAGAAGTCTGTTCTGCTCGCAACAGCTGGACCGCCTTGGTGTCTAACTTGGGCAGAGCGCATCTCGCTCTTGGGGCTTATGCAGGTACTTATTCACTGGTTTGCGATGCACGCCAATCTCCTGGCAATTCTGGTGACGGTGGGCGTCGCCTTTTTGCTGGTCTGCTGCCTCGAGTGCACCAAGTGCCCCTGCCGCGAGAAGGACGACCTCTTCAAACGCCACGAGGTCTAGCCTGCGCGCAGTGCGTCTTCGCCCGCCCTCAGTGAAAATTACTCCAGCCGATGTCCGCCAGCAGCGCCCGGAACACCACCAGCCCCGTCACCGTCAGCGCCGCCAGCAGGCACGTCCAGAAGCCGATGCGGCTGAACGAGATGAAGAGCGTCCCCTCGTGTCCGGTCAGCGTCACTCCCGTCTGATCCGGCAGCAGCGCCCGCACCGCTACCGCCACCAGAAAGCCCGCCGACCACACAATGGCAATTCTGAACGCAAGCTGGAAGGTCTGATCCATGATGTGACGCCCTCGGCTCGATTCTCGCAGGCTCTGCGCCCGCTTTCTCAGACTGCTCAACTTTACCGAAGGCGATCCCGACGATACAATCTCTTAGGAGCACGCCGACGTAGCTCAGCTGGTAGAGCAGCTGATTCGTAATCAGCAGGTCATCGGTTCAAGTCCGATCGTCGGCTCCATCCCTGCAATCAACCGCTCCCGTCCAGAATTCCAGCCTCGCGCTTCCTCATGGCGTGTGCTCCAATGCCCCGGGGAATCAAATCCAGCACCACTTATCCACGCACTTTTCACGCAACTGGGTTTCGCGCCCGCTTATCCACGCATATTCTTGGCATAATCGCGTGTGAGCGGTTCCTCCGTAGCTTTTCCATAAGCCACGTCCGGGACCTTACTCAGGCCGTTGCAGTGGAAACCGCCACTCCACCCCCTGAGGCAGTTCGGGACCTAACTGAGGGAGCCAGGAAGAGTGACCAGCTATAACCGTCAGGATGTCTTGCGAATCCTGCAGATCAGTTCCCGCCAGCTGCTCGGCTGGGAACGCGCCGGGCTGATTTCTCCCCAGCAGTCCTACTCCTTTCAGGATCTCGGCCAGCTCCGCACCCTCCGCGCCCTGCGCGAAGAAGACGTCTCCGCCGCCTCCATCCGTCACTCCATCGTCGCCATGAAAGCCGTCGCCGGCATGGCCAACCCCCTGCTCGAGGCCAGCCTCATCCGCACCGGCGCCCGTCTCGCCTTCCGCTGCCAGGGCGCTGTTGTCGACCCCATCCGCCGCCAGTTCCTCTTCGACTTCGAACGCATCGAGCACTCCTCCGCCGAACCTCTCCTTCGCCCCTCCTCCGTCAAACCCGGTGTGCAGGACCTCTTCTTTGCCGCGGTTCAGGCCGAAGAGTCCGGCGAAAAACAACGCGCCATCGCCCTCTACGACAAGATCATCACCACTGATCCCGCCTACGCTCCCGCGTATATCAACCTCGGAACCATCTACTTCCACCTGCGGCGGTATGGGCGCGCCGAGGAACTCTACCGCCGCGCCACTGAAACGGACCCCGGCTACGTCCTCGCCTTCTTTGACCTCGGCAACGTCCTCGACGAGCTCGACCGCCCCGAGGAATCCATCGCCGCTTACCAGCGCGCCATCGCCCTCGCGCCCCGCTATGCCGACGCTCACTACAACCTCGCCCTCGCTTATGAGCGTCAGAGCGAAAACCGCGCCGCCCTCCGCCACTGGCAGGCCTACATCCGCCTCGACCGCTCCGGACCGTGGGCCGATCACGCCCGTAGCCAGATTCACCGCCTTCTCAACCGGGAAAAACTCTCCATCGCCTGGCGCGCCCCAAGCTTCGTGCCCCCGCACAAAGCCAGACCCTCCCTCGCCCTCGCCACAGCCCGCTCCACAAACTAGGCCCCGTTTCACCCCCCACAACTTTGTCCCGCTCCGCGAGTCTATACACTAAGTTCCTCGCGTGCTCCTTCTCCGCGGGAACACCCGCCAGATAGGTTACGGATGGGTGTCCGCATGGCTCGACTCTGCATTCCCCTGCTTCCGGCTTCGGACCAGGCGGCGTTATCCTCTCTCTGACCTTAAGTCAAGCGAGCCTCCTCCACGCGCGAGAGACTCCTCACCCCCATTTGCACTTACATACAAGGATGGCTATGACGATCACGGCGCAACTTCCTAAACATCTGGGCCTTAAGTTCTGCGGCTTCTTCGCCGCCTGCGCACTGGCCGCGACCTCTCTCGCCGCGCAACGGCCCACCCCTCGCATCCAGTCCGAGGTCTCCAGCGGCTACATGACCCAGCTCAAGGGCACCGTGCGCCCCTGGGCCCAGGCCCGCTTTGACTCCGGCCGCATGCCCGCCGACACCCCGCTCTCCAATGTCACCCTGTTCTTCAATCGCTCCGCCGCCCAGGAAGCGGACCTCGAAGCCCTCATGGCCGCGCAGCAGGACCCCGCCTCGCCCCTCTACCACCACTGGCTCACCCCCGAGCAGTTCGGCGCCCGCTTCGGCATGGCCCAGTCCGACATCGACAAGGTGCAGACCTGGCTCGAACAGCAGGGCTTCACCGTCCTCGACGTCGCCCGCGGCAAGACCTTTATCCAGTTCTCCGGCACCGTCGGCCAGTTCGACCTGGCCTTCCAGACCGAGATGCACTACTACACCGTCGGCGGCGCAAAACACTTCTCGCCGTCCGCCCAGCTCTCGGTCCCCACCGCATTCGCCTCCACCGTCGCCGGCATCCACGGCATCAGCGACTTCAAGCCCCACTACTTCCACTCCACCCCGCGCACCGCCCGCGTCTCGCCGCAGTTCACCTCCGGCGTCTCTGGCAGCGTCTTCTTTGCTCCCGGTGACATCAAAGTCACCTATGACATGAACCCGCTCCTCTCGTCTACCTATACCGGCACCGGCCAGACCATCGCCGTCATGGGCCAGTCCGACGTGAGCCTAAGCGATATTGCCAATTTCCAGTCCGCCGCCGGCCTCCCCAACAAACCGCCCACCAAAATCCTCGTCCCCAATACCGGCAGCGCGCAGATCTACCAGGGCGATGAAGGCGAATCCGACCTCGATCTCGAGTGGTCCGGCGCCATGGCCCCCGGAGCCACCATCGACTTCATCTACACCGGCAACAGCAACTCCACCAACGGCGTCTTCGACTCCCTCACCTACGCCGTCAACAACAAGATCGGCAACATCCTCAGCGTCAGCTACGGCGCCTGCGAAACAGCCCTGAACGGCTACTCGCAGGAAACACTGTATTCGCAAGCCGCCACCCAGGGCCAGACCATCATCGCCTCCTCCGGCGATGAAGGCTCCACTGCCTGCTATGGCGAAACCAATCTAACCGCTACCCAACAGGAAGCCCTCTCCGTCAACTACCCCGCCAGCAGCCCCTATGTCGTTGGCATCGGCGGCACGGAGATCTCTTCCGCCAACTCCACCTCATCCAATACCACCTACTGGTCGGGCGGCACCGGCAACGAAAAGATCACCTCCGCCCTCAAGTACATCCCCGAAATCGCCTGGAACGACGACGCCGCGAACGTATCCGCGGGTTGCACCAGCAACTGCCTCAGCGCCTCCGGCGGCGGCGCCAGCGCCCTCTTCTCCAAGCCAAGCTGGCAAACCGGCGTCTCGGGTATCCCCTCCGATGGCAAACGCGACGTACCCGATATCTCCTTCTACTCGTCGCCCGCGTATCCCGGATACCTCTACTGCACCAGCGACACGAGTTCATGGGCCAGCGGCCAGTCCGGCAGTTGCGGCAGCGGTTTCCGCGCCAGCGCTTCTGATAACAGTCTCACCATCGCCGGCGGCACCAGCTTCGCCGCTCCCATCTTCGCCGGCATGCTCGCCATCCTTAACCAGAAGGGTGGCTACAACACCGGCCAGGGCCTCTTCAATCAGACCCTCTATCCGATGGCCGCCAGTCACTACGCCACCGCCTTCCACGACGTCACCTCCGGCGATAACAAGTGCAACGCCGGTTCCTCTGAGTGCTCCGGCGTCATCGGCTTCTCCGCGGGCACGGGCTACGACCAGGTCACCGGCCTCGGCTCCCTCGACCTCGCCGCCTTCGCCGGCCTCCAGAGCGGAAGCGGCACGTCTTTGATTGGCACAACCACCTCCGTGTCCGCGGCCAACACCGCACCCAGCCTCAACACCTCTGACGCCATCACCATTACAGTCGCTGCCACTTCCGGCTCTGTAACACCCACCGGAACCATCGCTCTCAGCGTCGATGGCGGGTCTTCCACCAACTTCACTCTCGCCTCCGACGGTACATACGTCTACCAGGCCAGCTTCGCCACCTCCGGCCCGCACACAATCGCCGTCCAATATCTGGGCAACTCCACCTTTGCCTCCTCTTCCGGTGCCGTGACCGTCACCGTGGCGGGTCCCAGCTTCACCTTGTCCGCCAATCCAAGCTCCCTGACCATTGCGCAAAACAGTTCCGGATCGACCTCCGTCACCATTCAGTCGGTCCTTTCCTACGCCGGAACCGTCGACCTCGGCGTCTCCGGTGCAACCTCCTCTCTCACCCAGAACGGTTGCTACTCCGTAACGCCAAGCACCGGCTCAGCCGTAACAGCCAATGGCTCGACAACCGCCACCATCAAGATCTACACCTCTACCGGCGCCTGCAGCGCGGCCGGTGCGGTTCAGAATTCGCGGCTCCGCCGCTTCAACTCCGGCGCTCCTGTTTCCCACACCAACCCCACGCGCACCTCCGGCGCGCGTAAGGCCCTTCCCATCGGCGCGGCTGCGCTCTTCGGCTTCCTCCTGCTCGGCTTCCGCAAGCAGCGCGCCCGCTGGATCGGACTCCTCGGCTGCTTCCTCCTCCTCGGCGTCCTCGGCGCCGTCGCGGGATGCGGCGGCGGCGGCTCCAGCTCCTCCGGCGGCGGCGGCAGCTCCTCCACCAACGTCGCATCCGGTACCTACTCCATCGAGATCGACGGCCAGGATTCAGCCAACGCCAGCATCACCGCCACAACTCCGCTCACCGTCGTCGTCAACTAACCTTCTTCACCTCACCCACAAGGGGCAGCCACCACCCGGTGACTGCCCCTTTTCCTTTGCCCGCTCCGAAACCGGTCCCGCGCTACCCGGCGTCCAGACCACCTGCCCACTGAAAGCTGATAGCTGACGGCTGACGGCTGACGGCTGACGGCTGAAAGCTGATCGCCGCCCTTCCGCCCCTGTGGAAAACTTTTGTCAAGCCCCCCGCCTCCTGCTTTTCTCCCTCCACCTTCCATAACTCCCTTAGTTATCTCCACTTACAACCGAAAAATATTTCCGCTCCAAGTTGCGTACTATTTCCCCTCAAATTGCTATCATGAATCTGTAAGTCAGAAATTCAGGTTCTTCCTCCTAAGGGAAAACTGAAACTCTGGACTCGACATTCAAGGGCGTAGCCTCCACAGGCTGCGCCCTTTCCTTTTTCCGTGAGGTGCGCGTGAAAGTTCGAGAGCAGTTATTGGAAATCTGGCGCCAGGCCACCGGCGATCATCGCAAAGCCAACCTTGAAGCCGGCGAGGCTGAGGCGCAACGCAAAACCCTTGCCCTGCCCGCCGTCCTCACGCCCGTGCAGCTCCCTTCGCGTCTTCTGCCCAAGCCCACCCCAGCCAATCTCCGCCGCTTTGCTGAGACGCCCATCGTGCGCCGCGCCATCAATGTCATCAAAGACCGCATCGCCGCCATGGACTGGCAGATCCGCGTGCGCCGGGGCGCTTTCCTCGCCGACGCGAACGAAGGAGTCCGCCGGGCGCAGTCCTTGAGGCGCATGCTCGAGGAGCCCAACCACTCCGACAGCTTCCGCACTCTCATCGAGCAGGTCATTGAAGACGCCCTCACCGGCGGCTTCGGCGCCATCGAGATGGAGCCCACCGGCGACCCCGCGCGCCCCGCGCTGCTCTGGCCCGTCGACGGCGCCTCCATCCGCATCAACGCCCGCTGGGACGGCTCGCCCTCGTCGCCGCGCTACGCGCAGGCTATGCCCAATCAGCTCGACGCCGTCGATCTCCTCGACGCCGAGCTCATGTACATCCGCATGAACCCGCGCAGCTTTACGCCCTTCGGCCTCGGCCCGCTTGAGGTCGCCTTTGAAACCGTCAACCAGTTCCTCTCTGCCCACCGCTTCGCCGGCAAACTCGCCGCCAACTCCGTCGCGCAATACGCGCTCTGGCTCAACGAAGCCACGCCCGCGCAGCACGACCGCCTCATCCGCTGGTGGCAGGACGAAATCGAAGGCACCGGCCGCGTGCCTCTGCTCTCCACCGAACAGAAGCCTGAAGTCCTGCGCTTCGCCCAGGGCACCGACGCCGACCTCCGCCTCGCCTGGCAGCAGTTCCTCATCCGCATGGTCGCCAACGCTTTTGGATTGCCACCGCTGCTCCTCGGCCTCGAGTCCGACGTCAATCGCTCCACCGCCTCCGAGCTCGCCGACGAAGCCTTCCGCGGAGCTATCCAGCCGCTCGCCCAGCTTCTCGCCGGTCACATCACCCGCGACCTCTTCGCCAAGTGCATCGGCTGGCGCGACTATGAGTTTGTCTTCAACGACCTCAACGCCCGCGACGAAGCGACCGAGTTAGCCGTCCAGGTCCAGTTACTTCAGGCCGGCGTCCTCACCATCGACGAAGTCCGCGCTCAGCGCGGCCTCGCCCCTCTCCACCCTGGCCCCAACCCCGTGCCCGATCCCGAGCCCGTCGCAACCTCCTGACTCGCTCCAATCCGCACGCACTTGGGTGCCCCAGGTCCGTGTTTTCTGACCTGGGAAAGCTGCGAACCAATCCGGGCCCCCGCTTCAATCCGCGCGAACCGGAGTGCCCCATTCATGCCGCGTCGTCTGCGGCATGCGTGGGAAAGCAACATCGTCTCCGGGCCCTTGTCCTCCTGAGCCAAGGATCCGCTCTTTCCACTGTTCCACCGCCTCTCGTAATCGCATTTGCACCTCTATCGCCCCCATGCTGACAGCTGAGGGCTGATAGCTGACAGCTAGTAGCTAGTAGCTAGTAGCTAGTAGCTAAAAGCTGCTTTTCGGAGTCCTCATGCAACTCGAAGCCATGTCCGTCCAGATCCCGCACGTCGAAGGACACCCCAACCGGGTCCCTTTTGAAGGCGTGCTCACCCTCGTCAACACCGCCAGCGACAAGGCTCCCGCCGGCGCGCGCGGCCACCGCGTCGTCCTCACCCGCGATGCGGCCGAACGCGCCCTGCCCTCCC
>Ga0335073_10013874_pt1 | contig 11294 bp, 11 predicted proteins | sample Lox_Sample_22_FD_207093 | JGI IMG/M metagenome (GOLD analysis project Ga0335073, IMG submission 207093) | Soil microbial communities from Loxahatchee National Wildlife Refuge, Florida, United States - Lox_Sample_2.2 | ecosystem: Environmental > Terrestrial > Soil > Wetlands | place: USA... | reverse complement strand
AATTATCGAGGCATCCCCCGCGAGCAGGTCATGGCCATTGGCGACAATTTTAATGACCTGGAGATGCTTGCCTTTGCCGGTATGCCGTTTATTATGGGGAATGCCTGTGCTGAATTGAAGGCGCGAGGCTGGCCGGTCACCCAGTGCAATGATGAAAATGGCGTTGCCATGGCCATTGAGCAAGTGCTGGAACGGGATGAACTCTCCTTAAAGACGCATTAGAAGAATTGTCATTCCGAGGCGCCTCAGCGCTGAGGAATCTGCTTTTATACTGTGCGATACACGCTTCAATTTTGTTTCTTGGTCCTTCTGGCGGCGACGTTATCCCGCGCCGACGACCTGGCCGTACTGCGCAATGGCAACTCCATCCGTCACGTGCGGCGTGAGGTTCTGGGCTCGATCACGCGGCTATATCTGAGCGACTCTTCCAGCGGATACATCGAAATTCCGACAAGCCAGATCGACCATTTTGAATCGGACCCCACGCCGGCTGCTTCCCACTTTGTCCCCGCGCCGCACGCAACTGTTCCCGCAGAGGCAGCGAATCCGTCCCGGCAGGTTCAAACGACTTCAGCGCCCGTCGACCGCCAAACCCTGAATTTGATGGTAAACGGCGCGGGCCAGCGGCACCAGATCGATCCCGATTTCATCAACAGCGTAATTCGCGCAGAGAGCGGGTTCAACAGCCGTGCGGTTTCGAAAAAAGGCGCTCAGGGGCTGATGCAGCTCATGCCGCAGACGGCTTCGCAACTGGGCGTCAAGAACTCGTTCGATCCCAATTCGAACGTGGAAGGCGGAACGAAGTACCTTCGCGAGTTGTTGGAAAAATACAATTACGACGTGCCAAAGGCATTGGCCGCTTACAATGCCGGGCCTAAACGTGTGGACCAATATCGCGGCGTGCCTCCTTATACTGAGACTCGCGCCTACGTAGCCAACATCATCCGCGACTTTAATCGGAAGAAGCTTGCCGAAAATCCCGCGCTGGCGCACAAAAGCAAAGCCTCTGCACGGCACACCTTGCAAGCTTCCCACAAGCCAGAAAAAGCTCGCTCGACCAGAACCGCAGCCGTGAACTCAATTCCCAACGGTCCCGAGACCGCATCTCGCTGAGCGAATCCGCATCCGAATTGACCCAATTCACCGTCCCGTATAAGTTGGCAAAGGAGTGCCCATGAGCGGAACTGCGCGCCGATGAGCAAACGACGCTTCCTGACTACCACCGTCGTAGTAGCCATACTTGCTGTGCTCGTCTATTTGCAGGTGGAGCACTGGCGCAAGTTCGATTGGGCCAGATTCTTCAGTGCCAGCCGGGTCGATCTGCTCCACATTGCCGCGGCGATTGCTCTCATCTACCTTACCTATTTCTTACGAGCGCTCCGTTGGAAGGTATTTCTCGAGCCAGTCTGCAAGACTTCCACCTGGAAGCTCGTCCCGCCCACATTTATCGGTTTCACCGGGCTGGCGCTGCTCGGCCGGCCCGGCGAATTCATTCGGCCATATCTGATCGCGCGCAAGGAAAATTTGCAGTTCGCCTCACAAGTTGGAGTATGGACGGTCGAGCGCATCTTCGATGTGGGCGCCTTTACGGTGCTGATGACTATCGACGTCTTCTTTTCCGCGGCAATCCGTGTCAACCCGTATCTGCACAAGTTTCGCTTAGCCGCAATCGCTCTGTGCGGGCTGGTTGCCGCCGCAAGCTTTATCGCATTTCTGGTGCGGATACGCGGTCACCAGGTGGCAAGCTTTCTACACAACCTGACGGTGAAATTCTCGGTGCGGCTGGCGCATGTTGTTGATCGTCGCGTGCGTGAGTTCGGAGAAGGACTGAACACGATCTCCGGATGGAGATCTTTGCTGAAGCTGATCGCTATCTCGCTGGTTATGTGGTTCATGATCGCGCTGGCCTATCGCGAAGTGGCGCATTCATATCCCAAAAGCACGATAGAGCAGGGCCCGCCTGCGGTCGATGTGGAAACTGCAGATCTCGCGAATCTTCCCGAAACCGCTGGTCAACCGCTGACCGATGACGTAGTCGTGACGCTGAACGCTGCTCTGCAGAGCAAGGGTTATGTGCTCAGAACGATTAATGGCGACGTGTGGTTGTTCCGTCAACACAAGCGAATCAAAAAAGTCGGCGACCGCCCGCACCTCGCGAATATGGACGTGCCTCACGTCCTGCTCTTGATGGGATTCAGCATGATCGGCTCAGTCGTGCAACTGCCGGCAGTTGGCGGCGGCAGTCAGTTGGCAGTCATCGGCGCTCTGCAAGTAATATATGGCATTCCACCGGAGATGGCTCTGAGTTGCGGAATTCTGCTCTGGCTCGTGACTTTCATGTCGTGCATTCCGGTTGGGCTTGCATTTGCGCATCGCGGACATTTGTCCCTTCGCAAGTTGTCGAAGGCGAGTCATGAGCAGGAGAAGTTGGACGAGGCGGCGAGTTAACGAAGCTGCCGACTGCTGAGCACTCTAACCCTACTGCTACAATGCACTCAGTCTCCCAATCGCCATGAAGTGCCCATTTTGCGGCTTTGCTAACGACAAGGTCGTGGATTCGCGCGAGAGCAAGGAAGCCGATTCCATCCGGCGTCGCCGCGAGTGTCTGAAATGCCAGAAGCGCTTCACTACCTACGAGCGCATCGACGAAATCCCTTACATGGTAGTCAAGAAAGATGGCCGCCGCGAGAAATTCGATCGCCAAAAGGTTTTGAACGGATTGCTTCGCGCCTGCGAAAAGCGGCCGGTGCCGATCAGCAAGTTGGAGCAGATCGTCAATGAAGCCGAGGCATTCGTCATCGAATCACCCGAGCGCGAACGCCGAACCAGTGAAGTTGGCGAATTGATCATGAACCGTTTGCGGCGCTATGACAAAGTCGCTTATGTCAGATTCGCATCAGTGTATTTGGATTTTAAAGATGTGCAGGAATTCATGACCGAACTGAAAGACCTGCTCAAGACCAAAGACTCTGCGGAGGCACAAGTCAAAGCTTCAGCGAAACCCATGTAGGGACGGGCGTCCACGCTCGTTCGGCCGAGTTTCGCTCGGCAAAACAGTTCGGCGAGGATACCTCGCCTGCCCGGGTGTGGACCCCTGGCCTACACGATTCTCCATGACCCACAAAATCACCCTCATCCCCGGCGACGGCATCGGCACAGAAGTGACTCAAGCCGTCGTACGCATACTCGAAGCCACCGGACTCAAGTTCGAATGGGAAACGGTTCAGGCCGGAGCCGAAGCCTACGAAAAGTATAAAGAATATATCCCCAAAGAGCTCACCCAATCCATTGAGCGCACCCACGTTGCGCTGAAAGGACCGATTACAACCCCCGTTGGAGGCGGATTTGCCAGCATCAACGTTCAGCTTCGAAAGCAGTTCGATCTTTATGCGAACTTTCGCCCAGTGCGGAATCTGCCGCACATTCCAACACGCTACCCGGATGTTGATCTCGTTATCGTTCGCGAAAATACCGAAAGTCTTTACTCGGGACTGGAACACGAAGTCGTGCCCGGCGTAGTTGAGAGTTTGAAAATCATTACCGAAAAAGCATCCACCCGCATCGCCCGGTTCGCATTCGACTACGCGCGCAAGAACCAGCGCAAAAAGATCCATGCCATTCACAAAGCCAACATCATGAAGCTCTCCGACGGCCTGTTTCTGCGCTGCTCGCGCAACGTGGCCAAAGAATATCCCGAGATCACCTACGGTGAGCACATTGTCGACAACGCCTGCATGCAGCTGGTGATGAATCCGTATCAGTACGACGTTCTCGTGATGGAGAACCTGTACGGCGACATCATTTCCGACCTCTGCGCCGGCCTCGTCGGGGGGCTGGGTCTTGTCCCGAGTGCGAATCTTGGCGACAAGTGTGCGATCTTCGAAGCGGTTCACGGCTCTGCACCGGATATTGCGGGCAAAAATCTCGCCAATCCTACCGCACTCCTGCGCTCAGCTCTGCTCATGCTGCGGCACATTGGTGAACATCAGGCCGCGCTGAAGATCCGCAATGCTTTGGAAAAGGTCTACCGCGACCAAGATAAGTTGACGAAGGATGTCGGCGGCAAAGCAGGAACGTCGGAGTTCGCGGATTCGATCATCGCTGCCATGTGAACTACAAAATGAAAACCCACTTCAAATCTGGATTTGAAGTGGGTCGTTCCTCGTTAGAATTTATACCCGAACCCAACCGAAATAATCGGATACACCTTGAACGGCGCCATGCTCTTGTTGATCTTGCCTTGCTCTGCGATCACGTTGCTCTGAACCGAGGCCGTAGACGTGTTCGTGCATGTGCTGCCCGGCGAACCAGCCGGCCCGCCCGTGCAAACGCTGCCGGCAAGGCCCAGCGTAGATTTCGGAGATCCCTGAAATGCGACGCCCAGTTCAACTGGAATACTGAAATGCTTGCTGTCGCGGTGAACCAGATTCCCCCAGCCCACCGTGGCCATGGGGGCGACCTGATTGAAATTCACTCGCCCGCTGGCAACCGGGGGCGCGGAGGGATCACTGTAATAGGTTTGTCCGCCCAGGCTGAAACTTTGATTTCCCGGCACAATGGCGTTCGCCGTAACCGGATTTCCGATGTAAGCCAGCACGCCCGGGCTGATGTGAAAACTTTTCGCCCACGGGAAGATATCGTAGTGCGCTTCGACCGTTCTGAAACTGAGATGGCCGTTGTAGTTGATCCCATCCTTGCTGAAGTCGCGGCTGTAGCCCAGGATGTTGAAGCCCACGCGAGCATTCGTTCGGTGCGTGACGCGCGCGGCGACTTCCGCACCCACGCCGAGCAGCGAAGTTTTCACTCCTATGCCAAACATCACCGGCCCTTCTGCAGCGGGCGCGGCTGCCGAGCTGGAATTGAAAGCTGCCTGGCTGCCCGAACTATCATCGGCGTAAACACTGCCTACAAATAGCGCAACGCAAGCCGCGACGACAACGAATTGGCGTACGATTCCCATTGCTTCGTCTCCTGTGATTCCGATTACCAACACCGGGGAAAACCTTTCTCGAGTGTAGGGTCGTAACCAGAATGAAATGCCTGCAGAAAAGGAGTCAACGAAGAAGTGAATAAATATCGCTCTCCGATATTACTTTGGGAATCTGCCCAAAATAGGAGGTTTTAGGTCAGAGTTCCTCAATTCGCCGTTACACTTGAAGACCCCTTTTCGACTGGCCGTCTCTGCTAGAATGGCGCGTTCGGAGGAAGTACTTGAAGTCTGATCGAACTGCATTCAATTCAGCGTTTCATCGTTTCGCAATCTTCACCGCGTTCGCCACATTCATCCTGATTATCGCCGGCGCGCTGGTTACTAGTAACGACGCTGGTCTGTCCGTCCCGGATTGGCCGACCTCTTACGGCCATGTGTTTCGCCTACCGCCATGGATCGGCGGTATCCGTTACGAGCACAGTCATCGCCTCATTGCCGGCTTCACTATTCTTTTAACCGTTGGAATCGCGCTCTGGACGTGGTTTGCCGACCGCCGCCGCTGGATGAAGGCATTGGCCATAGGAGCGTTGGCAACGATTGTTGTGCAGGCAATTCTCGGCGGTATGACCGTGCGCCACCTGCTGCCACCTGCTGTTTCTACCGCACACGCCGCCGTAGCGCAAACTTTTTTCTGTATTGCTGTTGCTATTGCAATCTTCACCGGGCGAAAGTGGGTTGAGGAAATGCCCCCACCCATTGACGACGAACGTCACCCGAGTCTAGTGACGTTAGGTCTGGTTTCAATCTTCATTCTTTATGTGCAGCTGGTCTTCGGCGCGATGTTCCGCCATGGCGGAATGCCGTGGTGGCCGCACGTTTTAAATGCAGTGCTAGTCGCTCTGATCTTGACCTGGACAGCGGTGCGCGCCCTGGTGCAATTCCCCAGAATTGAAGCGATCCGCCGCCCCGCGGTGCTCTTGTTGTTCATTCTGGTCATCCAACTCTGCCTCGGATTCGCGGCCTTTCTCACTAAAGTGGTGTGGGGAGCCGATGCACCGCAGCCCGAGTTCCCGATGGTTGTTGCCACCGTAGCGCATGTCGCGGTCGGCGCTTTACTACTTGCAACCACGGTGGTTTTGACGTTGCAGGTTTGGCGGCACCTGCCGGTCGCGCAAAAGCAGGAACACCCCGAAGGAAAAGCGATTGCGGCTTAAGGAAAAGCGATTGCGGCTTAGTCGTTACACGGCAACCCTCCTCATCTCGTCGTAGAATAGTTTTTGACCTCGAACATGTCTGCTTCCGCATTAGTAACTTCCGTTTCCCAGCGAGAGCTCGCCACTTCATCCGTGATCGCGGTGCGCGATCTTGTTCATCGTTATGACGGTCGAACGGCGCTGAACGGAGTTTCCTTCGACGTGCGCCCGGCCGAACTGTTCGGCCTTCTCGGTCCCAACGGCAGCGGCAAAACCACAATGTTCCGCATCCTTTCTACGCTGATGGTTCCGGTCGCGGGTCAGGCCGTAATTCTCGGACACCATGCCGCAAAGGACCCCAGCCAGTTGCGAAGAGAAATCGGGGTTGTCTTTCAGGCCCAGAGCATTGACCTGAAGCTGACCGCAGCCGAGAACTTGCAGCATCAGGGTCATCTTTACGGTCTGCATGGATCGGCATTGCGCTCACGAATTAATGAAATCCTCGAGCGAGTGGGGTTGGCCGATCGCGCCGGAGACAAAGCTGAAACTTTCTCCGGCGGAATGCAGCGGCGCCTGGAGCTCGCGAAGGGTCTTCTGCACGGTCCGCGAGTTCTCCTGCTCGACGAACCCACGACGGGACTCGACCCGGGAGCGCGCATCGATCTTTGGCAGTACTTGGCTATTCTGCGCGATGAAGAGCATGTCACCGTGCTCGTGACCACGCATTTGATGGAAGAAGCCGAAAAATGCGATCGGCTCGCAATTCTGAATGAAGGCAAACTGGTTGCGCTCGGCACGCCAGCCGAACTGAAGCAGGAAATCGGCGGCGACGTGATGGTCCTCGAAACCAAAGATCCGGAGCCGCTCGCCCAGAAAATTCGCGCGCGCTTCGACATTGAAGTTCATCTTGTTGATGGCCAACTGCGAATTGAAAAAGATCAGGCCCATCGCTTTGTCGCAACCCTCGTGGAGGCATTTCCCGGCGAGATCGATGCAATTTCGATTTCCAAACCCAGCCTTGAAGACGTGTTCATCCGCCGCACCGGGCACCGCTTCTGGAGCGAACAGACCCAAGCGACTGAGGTCGCGGAAACGCGAAGAAAGAAGTAGGAATGAGTTCAATCGCCACAACCATCCCCCGCTCCACCTCTCAAAAAAAAGATGAGTTGCTCTTGCCTGCGTTCACGCTCTGGCTCCGTGAGGTAGTGCGCTTTTATCGGCAGAAGGCGCGCGTGGTTGGCGTTATTGCCTCGCCAATTCTTTTCTGGATCGTGATCGGTTCGGGTTTCGGCACGTCATTTCGCGCGGGCGCAACAGGCGATCAACATTATCTTCAGTATTTTTATCCCGGCGCGCTCATCATGATCGTGCTCTTCACCTCGATCTTCACGATGATGTCTGTCATTGAAGATCGCAAGGAAGGGTTTCTGCTCTCCGTCCTGGTTGCGCCGGTTTCGCGGTCATCAATTGTGCTGGGCAAGGTTCTCGGCGGGACGACGCTCTCAACTATCCAGGGCTTGATCTTTCTGATCTTCGCGCCGCTAGTCGGAGTGCATTTCTCAGTTGGCACTCTCCTGCTCGCGGCAGTTACGATTTTTCTAATTTCCTTCGCGCTCACTGCGCTCGGGTTTGCCATCGCTTGGCCGATGGATTCCACTCAGGCCTTTCATGCAATCATCAATCTTTTTTTGATTCCGCTCTGGCTGCTTTCCGGCGCGCTATTTCCGCTCTCCGGCGCTTCCGGCTGGCTGCGGCTGCTGATGCGCATCAATCCGCTTACCTACGGCGTGGAAGCACTGCGTGAGTTGCTTTATCCTGGAAGCGGGGTCCCACTCGCATCGTCGCTCGCGACATTAATTCTTTTTTCGTTGGTTATGTTCGCGCTCGCATTTTTGATGGTGAACCGGCGCACGACCAAGCCGGCGGCATGATTCAAGTTCCGTCACAATACGCAATTTATCCGGTTCTCGATGCTTCGCTTAATGGAACGAGCGCGGTGTTGCTGGTAATCGCGCGCAGGATGATCAAGCAAGGACGCATGGCCGTGCACCGTGCGCTCATGCTGACTGCGCTCTTCACTTCTTCGCTTTTTCTGATTTCCTATCTGTACTATCACGCACACGTCGGCTCGGTGCACTTTCAGGGGCATGGCTGGTCGCGGCCGGTCTACTTCAGCATCCTGATCTCGCACACCATCCTTGCCGCCGCGGTCGTGCCGCTGGTGATCATAACTTTGAGTCGTGCGTTGCGCGAGCGTTTCGACCGTCATCGGGTAATCGCGCGCTGGACTTACCCGGTGTGGCTGTATGTTTCGATCACGGGAGTGGTTGTTTACCTCATGCTGTATCAGTTCTTTGCGGCGTGATCGGTCACTTCCCCAGCGCCTGATTGAGCATTGCCGCCAGCCTCATCCCAGCCAGTTCAAGACGCGCATTCACAATTGCGATATCAGCTTCGTAATACCTCTCATCGACAGCTCCGCCATTTTTCAGCCAAATCTGTTTCGCAACCCGGAACGATTCATTCGCCCATGTCTCCGGCGTCCCAAGCCAATCGGCCGTCATTTTCTCGCCTGCAATAAGTTCGTTGATCCTGGCGACGTACTGCACCTCGGTCAACCCGGTGTGCTCAATCAGGCCGATGTCCCATGCGAAATGAAGATTGCAGGGGTATTTCCCGCATTCGGTTGATCCGAACTCGACCACGTGAATATCGTTACCGCCGCGGGCTTCGCCGATCGCATGCAGCGGCTGGTGCACATCGCCAACGAAGTGGACTAAAAATTTGAGCGCTTCGACTCGCTGCTCCTTCGGCGCATTCTTATCGGCGAGGATATTCTTGAATTTCGTAATGCGATCAACCACGCAATTATCGTGGTCATTGAGCGACGACGGATATTTCGGTTCGGGATGATAACAGTCGCGCGCTTCCGAAAATCCAGATGCGTTCGCAGGAATATCCACGAAGTGCCATCCGAAAGTTTCCGGTCGTTCACCCTTGACCTGATCCGCCCAGGTCGAAATTGCTGCGAGATCGTCATTGCCGAGCAACTGCCTGATTTTTATCCGCGCCTCCGGGCTCAGCCGGGACTCGGCAATGTCGGCGACAATACGATGCCCCTCCGGTCCCCATGCGAACGACTGCGGCGCAATCGCCGCCAGAAACAGGAAAAATGCGATGCACCGTTTCATCGATTCGATGTTAGCAGCTCAGCTCGCCGCACCAAACTAACCAACAACTGCGTGTACTGCAGTGATTTCCCTGCATGGTACTCTCAATTTGCTCTGGAACTTACGTCTGCTCCGCGAAGGTGGCAGCGCCACAAGAAAATTTCCGGCGGCTGTTGCGCACGGTAGCAATGCTCTCCGATCTCGGCCCCGAGATGACGGCGGAGCGGGACTTTGCTCAAACCGCACAGGTCATGCTCTCGGCGCTCATGCAATCGAGCGGCGCAACTGAGGGTGTGCTTTTTGTTCTGGTTGAGAAGCCGGCGATGCTCACCTCCGTTGCCGCGCAGGGATTCGCGCTCATCCCCGAGCCTTCTGTCATTCCCCTTTTGCCGCGACATGTTCACGCTCTGGCCACGACCCGCGGCGCAGTGCTGCTGGAAGCATCGTCATACGACACTTTCCTCAGCGCCAACGGCAACGTTGCTCCTGAGTTGTTCCGCTGCCTGATGTCGCTCAAAGTTTCGGGCAAACTGGTGGGCGCGGTCGCACTGGGGCGGCGCGAGGCCGATTCGCCCTATGACGAAGAAGGCCTGCAATACCTCGAACTGCTCGGGCACTACGTTGCTCTGGCCGTGCAGAATCACGCGCTGACGCAAACTCTGGCGCAACGTGTGGGCGACAATCTGCGGCTCATGGCATCGCTGCACGGATTTTATGACAACGCGCTCGAAGCGTTCGCTGCCGCCATCGACGTGAAGCACGTGAACATTCATGGGCATTCGATTCGCGTGGGTAAATACGCTGCCGCGATCGGCGACGCCATGGGCATGGGGCCAAATGAAGTCACCGCCCTGCGCTCGGCGGGATATCTTCACGACATCGGCAAGGTTGCCGTCGATAAGCGCTTGTTCGGAAAACCTACAACGCTCGACGCGGAAGAGTTCCGCGAGATGGCCGACCACACGACCGTCGGACACCAGATCGTGGTAGGCGTTCAGTTCCCCTGGGCGTGCGTTCCCGAAGTTGTGCGCTGGCATCATGAGCGCGCTGATGGGTCGGGCTATCCTGACGGACTGCAAAATGAAGAAGTTCCGATAGAGGCGAGAATCGTTGGACTCGCCGACACCTTCGATGCTATGACCAGCCCTCGTCCTTATCGTGAACGCATCTCGCTAGGGACGACGCTGAATGACATCCTCAGAAATACACCGCAGAAATTCGATCCAACCGCAGTGCAGGCCTTGCTTGTGCAATTGCGTCGCGATGCGGTCGGCAGCAATCGAGCGCCGTTCCTCGAAAGCTCCGCCGGCCACCTGGCGCCCACCGATATCGATCACCTTGCCGCAAATCTCCAGCATAAGATTTCAAACGGCCGGCTGTACCTGACTTAGTGATCTCGGCCCCGAGAAACCCTCCATACATTGTGTCATTCCGACAAGCGAGCATTTGCGAGCGACGAGGAATCTCCTTCTCGTCGGGAAAAGCAGATTCCTCACCGGCTAAAGCCAGTTCGGAATGACATGTCAAGAATTGAAACGGTTGTATGACTTATCCACCCTGCGCCATTGCTCAATATTTAACCCCACTCAGTTGAGAGTGTGAGACTTGGAACGTCCATACTGACAATGCTTTGCAGGCTCATCAACCCGGCTTAAAGGGCACCTTCGTAACCAGCAACTTTCTTTCCCGTGTGGGTTAATAATGTGAGCAGCGAAAGCATCCGATGGCGTTGGCTCGTCGAAACCTCGCGCTGGTCGTCGTGCTTGGAGTTGCGTGTCTTCCCGCTGCCATCGCGCACAAAAAGCCCAGCGTTTCTCCTTCGAATGAACGCGCGCGGGCCATTCAGACCTTAAATCGTCTGACATTCGGCCCGCGTCCCGGGGATGTGGACCGCGTGCTTGCAATCGGTGTAGATAAATGGATCGATCAGCAACTCCATCCCGATTCGATCGATGACCATGCCGTTGAGACGCGGTTAGCACAGTATCGAACTCTGAAAAT
>Ga0335073_10013873_pt1 | contig 11294 bp, 11 predicted proteins | sample Lox_Sample_22_FD_207093 | JGI IMG/M metagenome (GOLD analysis project Ga0335073, IMG submission 207093) | Soil microbial communities from Loxahatchee National Wildlife Refuge, Florida, United States - Lox_Sample_2.2 | ecosystem: Environmental > Terrestrial > Soil > Wetlands | place: USA... | reverse complement strand
AGATACAGCACGCGCTCGAACACACCGGCGAGTACGCCGAAGCGGTGCTGCGGGTCCTTCTCGTACCAGGCCCAGGCGGCCGGGTCGCGCGGCCAGTCCTCGGAGTAGCCGTCGACGAGCGGCGCCGCGGTGAGCGTCACGGGCTTCAGATCGTAGGGACCCGGCTTGAGCAGCGCATCGACCGGGGCGGCGTCGGCGCCCGCGGGTGCGCGGTAGAGCAGATCGACGCGCCCCTGAAGCGAGGCGGCGAGCGTCTCGGCGACCGACTGGAGCGAGGTCTGCTCGCCTTCGCGCAGCGCCGACTCCATCTCACGCGCGTAGCGCAGGTCCGCCCACGGCAGCACCAGCGTCACGAGGCCGAGCAACAGCAGCTTCAGGCGCAGCGACATCGGGGAGCGCGCGCTACTCGACCCAGCGGTAGCCCATGCCGTAGACGGTTTGCAACGCGTCGAACTGCGGCTCGAGGACCTGGAACTTGCGGCGGATGCGCTTCACGTGCGAAGTGATGGTGTTGTCGTCGAGCACCACGTTGGCCGCGTCCATGAGCTGCTGGCGGTTACGTACGTGGCCGGGATGGCGCGCGAGCGCGTGCACGATCCAGAACTCGGTGAGCGACAGCAGCACCACCTTGCCGTCCCACTGCGCCTGCATGCGCTCGGTGTCGAGCGTGAGGGAGCCGCGGCGCAGCACGTCGTCCGCGGCTTCGGGCTTGCGCAGCGCCTCGACGCGGCGGAACAGCGCGTTCACGCGCGCCGAGAGGTGCGCCAGGCTCAGGTCCTTGGTGAGGAAGTCATCGGCTCCGAGGCGCAGCCCCGAGACCGCATCGAGCTCGCTGTCGCGCGCGGTGAGAAAGATGATCGGCAGCACCGGCGACAGCGCGCGCAGCTGCCGGCACAGCTCGAAGCCGCCCTCGGGCTCGTCCTCGAGGGAGATGTCGATGACGGCCAGATCCGGCAGGCGCGTGGCGAAGGCGCTCATCGCCTGCGCGCGGTTGGCGTAGGTGCGCACCGCGTAGCCCTCGCGCGCGAACGCCGCCGCGTAGTTGTCGCGAATGGCGGCCTCGTCCTCGACGATGGCGATCAGGCGTTTCACGGTGAGGAGGCTACAACCCCGGCGGTGGCTGCGAAAGCGGCACGCGTCACCGATTTGCTGCGCGGCACCCGGCGCCACAATTCGCCACGATCCGCCGCGGCCGTGCCCGATTGCCGCCGCGGGCGCGCAAGCCGTGCGCGGCGTAATGGCGCCATGAGCCCGCAAGACCCCCTGCGCCGCGCCGCGCCGCCTCCCGCCGGGACGGGCGCCGGGCGGCTGCTCGACTGGCTGGCGTTCCTCATGCTGCTGGCCGGCAGCGTGGTGTGGCCGCGCTGAAGCGGCCCGCGGCGCGCGGGCTGCTGCCGCGCGCCACGGCAGGCCGTTGAGCGGCTGCCCCGGACCGTGCTAGCGTGTCCTCAACAAGAACCAGAGCGCCGCCACACGGCGACGATCCTCAAGCGCGGCTCACCAAGGGGAAGCAGTCATGTTCACCCAGCTACTCGACCCGCTCGGCAATCTGACGCTCACATGCCTCGTGGCGCTCATCCCGGTGGTATCGCTGCTCTTCATGCTGGCGGTGCTGCGCTGGCCGGCGTGGCTCGCCACGCTCATCGGCTCGATCATCACGTTCGCGCTGGCCGTTGCGGTGTGGAAGATGCCCATGGAGCAGGGCTCGCATGCCTATCTCTACGGCACGGCGACCGGCGTGTGGAACGTCGACTGGATCACCTTCTGGGGCATGATGCTCTTCAACACCCTCTCGATCAGCGGGCTGTTCGAGAACTTCCGCCGCTGGCTGATCAGCAAGGGCAGCCTCGACGTGCGCGTGCAGACGATCCTGTTTGCGTGGGCGTTCGGCGCGCTGCTCGAGGGACTCGTCGGCTTCGGCTACCCCTGGGCGATCGTCGCGCCGATCCTGATCTCGCTCGGCATCTCCGACATCAACGCGATCCGCGTCGCCGCGATCGCCAACAACGCGCCGGTTTCCTACGGCGCGCTCGGTGCGCCGATCATCGCGCTCGCCGCCGTCACCGGTTACCCGCTGCTCGCGCTGTCCGGCTCGATCGGCACCATCGTCGCGGTGCTGGCGCTGCTGCCGCCGTGGGTGCTGCTGTACCTGGTGTCGGGCAAGGAGGGCATGAAGGGCGGCTGGCCGCTCGCCGTGGTGGGCTCGCTCGGCTATATCGCGGGCCAGTACCCGGTGGCGCGCTTCTGGGGCCCGTATCTTCCCGATGTCGCCGGCGCCATCGTGTGCTTCGCGGCGCTCCTGATCCTGCTCAAGGTGTGGAAGCCGAAGACGGTGCTCGGCTACGGCGGGGTGGCGGTCGATGCGGCCACCGCGCGGCAGACCCAGTCGCACGGGCTCACCTCCGGCGAGGTGCTGCAGTGCTGGCTGCCGTTCGCGGTGCTGCTCGGGGTGGTCGCGGCCTGGACCGGTCCCTGGTCGACGCTGCCGAAGGTCAGCTGGTTCAAGGCGCAGGCGGTCGGCTGCTCGGCGCTCGCCAGCACCTGCACGGCGGCCAAGCCGTCGCTGACCGCGGCCTTCAGCTTCACCCCCTACGTCGCCGGCACGGCGATCCTCGTGTCGTGGATCATCGTGGTCGTGCTGCTCGTGGCCATGGGCAAGCTCAAGGGCGCCCAGGTCGGCGAGATCTTCAGGCGCAGCTTCCACCAGATGTGGGGCGCGCTGCTGGTGGGCGTGTTCATCTTCGGGCTCGCTTACACCTTCAACTATTCCGGCATGGCCTCCTCGCTCGCCAAGGGCTTCGCGAGCCTCGGCACGGCTTTCATCGTGGTGTGCCCGATCCTCGGCTTCATCGGCGTGGCGCTCTCGGGCTCCAACACCTCGACGAACGCCATGTTCGGCAAGTTCCAGGCGCTGGTGGGCGCGCAGCTCGGCATGCCGCCGCTGCTCTTGCCGTCGTTCAACTCGGTGGGCGCGGAGATCGGCAAGCCGGTCGCGCCGCAGACTGCGAGCGTCGGCGTCTCGACCAGCAAGTTCGTGCGCAAGGAGGGCGATGTGATCCGCCACAACATGGGGTGGACGTTCATCCTGCTCGCGTATCTGATCCTGATCGCGATCCTGTTCTACTGGCTGAAGCCGGCGGCGATGACGCTGCCCGCGAGCGGCGGCTGAGGCAGCAGCCGGTCCGATCAGATCAGAACGCGTTGATGCCGGTGAGCTCGCGGCCGATCGTGAGCTGGTGGATGGTCTCGGTGCCCTCGTAGGTGATCACACTCTCGAGGTTGAGCATGTGGCGGATGGGGGCGAACTCGGCGCTGATGCCGGCGCCCCCGAGCAGGTCGCGGCAGTCGCGCGCCACGTCGAGCGCCATACGGCAGTTGTTCCACTTGGCGAGCGAGACGTGCGCCGGCGTCATGGTGCCGGCGTCCTTCATGCGCCCGAGCTGCAGGGCGAGCAGCTGCGCCGTGGTGATGCGGCGCGCCATGTCGGCAAGACGCACCTGGACCGTCTGATTGGCGGCCAGCGGCCGGCCGAAGAGCTCGCGGCCCGCGGTGTAGTCGAGCAGTTGCCTGAGGCACGCCTGGGCTGCGCCGATGACGCCCCAGGCGATGCCGTAGCGGGCCTGCGTGAGGCACGACAGCGGACCCTTCAGCCCCACGACGCCGGGCAGCACCTGCGATGCGGGCACCACGACATTGTCGAAGTAGAGCGCCGCGGTCACCGAGGCGCGCAGCGAGAACTTGTGGTGGATCTCGGGCGCGGAGAAACCGGGCGTGCCCTTCTCGATGAGAAAGCCGCGGATGCCCTCGGGCGTCATGGCCCACACCACCGCAAGGTCGGCGATGGCACCGTTGGTGATCCACATCTTGGCGCCGTTCACCACCCAGTCGCCGCCGCGCTGCTTCGCGTGCGTCTTCATGTTGGCGGGATCGGAGCCGCCGTGGGGCTCGGTGAGCCCGAAGCAGCCGATCACTTCACCGCGCGCCATGCGCGGCAGGTAGCGCTGCTTGTGCTCCTCGGAGCCGAAGGCGTAGATCGGGTACATACAGAGCGACGACTGCACCGAGACGAAACTGCGGATGCCGGAGTCGCCGCGCTCGAGCTCCTGGCAGATGAGCCCGTAGCACAGCGCGTTCAGGCCCGCGCAGTCGTAGCCCTGGATCGAGGAGCCGAGCAGGCCCTGCGCCGCGAGGCGCGGGATGAGCTCGCGCGGAAAGCGATGCTCCTCGAAGCAGCGCTGGATGATCGGCAGCACCTCCGCGTCGACCAGCCGCGCGACCGAGTCCTGCACCAGCCGCTCCTCCTCGCTGAGGGCGGCGCGCACTCCGTAGAGGTCCAGCGGGTCGAGGGCGGAGGCCTTCGCGGCGGACTTCACGGCTTCGGCTGGCTTGGCCACGGAGGGCCTCCTCGATGCGGGCGGGGGCGCGTATCGTATCCTAAGAGGAGCGAGGGGCGTTCACATGAAGATTCCCGAGATTCTGGTCGTCGAAACCATTCACAAGCCGGGCAGCCTCGCCCGGGTGCTGCAGGTGATCGGCGAGGCCGGGCTCACCATCGAGCACCTCTCGGCGCTCAAGCGCGATTCGGGCCGCACGCTGTGGGAGATCACGGTCGAGATGGACGAGGAGACCGACCGCTCGCTCTACGAGCGGATCGGGCAACTGCCGATCGCGCGTTTCGTCGGCAAGTCCGATCGGGTCTTCAACCGCCATCGCGGCGGCAAGATCCGCGTCTCCTCCGCGCAGCCCATCAACTCCATGCAGACGCTGCGCGACGTGTATACCCCGGGCGTGGCGCGGGTGTGCCTCGCGATCCGCGACGACCCGCAGGCCGCGCACGAGTTCACCGCCCTCGATCGCACCGTCGCCATCATCACCAACGGCACCGCGGTGCTCGGACTCGGCAACATCGGTCCGCTCGCCGGGCTGCCGGTGATGGAGGGCAAGGCGGCGCTGTTCGCCGACCTGGTCGGCATCAACGGCGTTCCGATCCTGATGCGCGACACCGACCCGCGGCGCGTGGTCGACGTCATCGCCGGCATCGAGATGTCCTTCGGCGCGATCCAGCTCGAGGACTTCGCGGCGCCCGAGTGTTTCGCGATCGAGCAGGAGCTGCGCCGGCGCCTCGCGAAGCCGGTACTGCACGATGACCAGCACGGCACCGCCGTGGTAACGCTCGCGGCGCTCATCAACGGCGCCCGCAACGCGCGGCTCGATCTGCGCGCGAGCGTCGTCGGCCAGATCGGCCTCGGCGCCGCCGGCAACGGCATCGCGCGGCTGTTATTCGCCTACGGCGTGCGCGAGATCCTCGGCGCGGACCTGAGCCCCGAGGCCGTGGCGCGCTTCGAGGCGCTCGGCGGCCGCGGCACGACGCTCGAGGGGGTGATGCGGCGCGCCGACATCGTGGTCGCGACCACCGGCGTCAAGGGCCTCATCAGGCCCGAGTGGGTACGCGAGGGCCAGGTGATCTTCGCGCTCTCCAATCCCGAGCCCGAGATCGAGCCGGTCGTGGCGCGCGAGCGCGGTGCGGCGTTCGCCGCCGACGGCAAGGGCATCAACAACCTGCTGGCCTATCCGGGGCTGTTCAAAGGCGCGCTCGATGCGCGCGCGCTGCGCTTCACCGACGCCATGCTGATGGCGGCCGCCGAGGCCATCGCGGCTTTCGCCGGGGATGAGCTCGTGCCCGATCCGCTCGACCGGGGACTGCACGCGAAAGTGACCGAGGCGGTGCGCGCCGCCGCGATTGCGAGCGGCGCGCCGGATCCGGCGGGCGCGACTCAGTAGGCGAGGCCGAAGCGGCGGTAGGCGGCCGCCAGCAGCCACAGCGGTCCGATCAGCAGGAACTGCAGATCCTTGAAGAAGGACGGGCGCTTGCCTTCGATGGCGTGACCGACGAACTGGCCCGTCCACGCCACCCCGAAAATCGCGACCGAGGTGACCCACAGCGGCCAGGGGAGCCGTGCGAGCGCGGACGTGAGCGCGAGCAGCACCGCGAAGGCGAGCAGCACGCCGGCGGCGAGCGCGCGCGAGAGCGCGAAGTAATAGACGAGCGCGGCGGCCGCGGCGAGCGTCGCCCAGTTGAGCCAGGGCGAGACGGCGGCGCAGGCCGCCGGCACCGGCAGCGACCACAGCAGGCCCATCACCGACAGCACGATCGGCGGCACGCACAGCCAGTGCAGCAGCTTGTTGGTGGGGTTCTGGTGGCTCTCGCCGTACTCGCCGAGCCACTGCGTCACGCTGCGCATGTACCGGGACCCTGCGCCGGGCCGCGGGGCCCTAGGCCGCAGCCATGAAGCCGCGCAGCTTGCCGAGCGCACTGGCCTCGATCTGGCGGATGCGCTCGGCGGAGACGCCGTACTTGCCGGCGAGCTCGTGCAGCGTCGCCTTGCCGTCGGATATCCAGCGGCGCTGGACGATATCGCGGCTGCGCGCATCGAGCTGTGCGAGCGCACCCTGCAGGCGGGCGCTCGTGTCGTCGGCGCTTTCGGCGTCCTCGACCGCCGTCGCCGGATCGGCATCGGCTGCCGGCAGATAGGCGGCCGGGCTGTAGGTGTCCTCGTCGTCGCCCTCGGGCGTCGGATCGAAGGACAGGTCGCGCGCGGCGAGGCGCTTCTCCATCTCGGTGACCTCGCTCTCGGTCACGCCCAGATCGCGCGCCACCGCGGCGGTCTCCTCGGCCGACAGCCAGGTGAGGTTCTTCTTCATGCGCCGCAGATTGAAGAAGAGCTTCCGCTGCGCCTTGGTGGTGGCGATCTTCACCAGCCGCCAGTTGCGCAGCACATACTCATGGATCTCGGCGCGGATCCAGTGGACCGCGAAGGACACCAGCCGCACGTTGAGCGTCGGGTCGAAGCGCTTCACCGCTTTCATGAGTCCGACGTTGCCCTCCTGGATGAGGTCGCCGACGGGGAGCCCATAGCCGCTGTAGCCGCGGGCGATGTGCACCACGAAGCGCAGGTGCGAGAGCACCAGCTGCCGGGCGGCGTCGAGATCGCCCTGCGAGCGGAAACGCTCCGCCAGGGCGCGCTCCTCTTCGCGTGAGAGCACCGGAATGCGGCCGACGCGCTCGAGGTAGGCATCGAGACTTCCCAGCGGGCCGGCGAGTGCCTGATCGCCCATGCGGGCAACCAATGCGGTACCTGCAGTCATCTGATCTCCCGTGGCGTTGGGGGGCATTCTAGCAGTCGCGTAGTTAGAGTGCTAAAGGCCCGGGAAGTTCATCCCGGGGGAGGTCAAATAAGCCTTCATGGACAATAGCTTGCACGTGTTCCCCGGACCCTGGAATCCCCCTTCAGGGGGGCCGGGGACTCCTCCTCCGGCGGCCGGTCCGCTAGAGTCTGCGTCGGCTCTACACCCTATAAGAACGAAGGGGGCCCCATGATTAGTCTTCTGTCCCTCTGGCAGCCGATCCTGCTGGCCGCCGTCATCGTATTCATCGCGAGCTCGATCATTCACATGGCGCCGCTCTGGCACCGCAACGACTTTCCGGCCATGCCCCGGGAGGACGAGGTCCGCAGGGCCCTGCAGCCGCTCGCCATCCCGCCGGGGGACTATTTCGTGCCGCGTCCGGCACCCGGCGGCATGAGGTCCGCCGAGTTCAAGGAGAAGCTCGCCCAGGGGCCGGTCGCGGTCATGACCGTGATGCCGAACGGCATGATCAATATGACCCGCAGCCTCAGCCAATGGTTCGTGTTCCTCGTGGTCGTGAGCGTCTTCACCGCCTACGTCGCGAGCCGTGCGCTTCCGGTCGGCGCCAGCTATCCGCGGGTCTTCCAGATCGCCGGCGCCACCGCCTTCATCGGCTACTCGCTCGCGCTCTGCGAGCTGTCCATCTGGTACCGGCGCTCGTGGACGCTGACGCTCAAGGGCTTCCTCGACGGTCTGATCTACGCCTCCCTCACCGCCGGTACCTTCGGCTGGCTGTGGCCGCTGCCGGGCGTGTGACCGGGCGCACGGCCGACGCCGCGCAGCGGGGCGGGATGCGCGAAAGTTAAGAATGCGTCACGCCGGCATGACATAAGGCCATGTTTTGATAGACTCAAGATAAGCTCGGGTCCCTGGCGAGGCACGTCAGTCGATGAACCACGGTCGCATCACATGGGTCACGGCAGTCTGCTGCCTTGCGTTTACGGGAGTCGCCGCGGCCCAGAGCCGGGGGGAGACGCTGCGCGTCTCGACGCGGCAGCCCGCGCTGCGCTCGAGCGCTGCGCTGGTGCTCGATGCGACCGGTTCCTCGGTTCTCTACGCGCGCCACTCCGACGTCGCCATGCCGATCGCCTCGATTACCAAGCTCATGACGGCGCTCGTGGTGATGGAGGCCGGCCAGCCGCTCGATGAGATGCTCGAGATCACGACCGAGGACGTGGCGCACGGCAAGGGCGCGTTCTCGCGGCTCAAGCCCGGGGCGACGCTGACGCGCGGCGATCTGATGCACCTGGCTCTCATGTCCTCCGAGAACCGGGCCGCGCACGCCCTCGGGCGCAACTATCCGGGCGGCATCGGCGCCTGCGTGGCGGCGATGAACGCCAAGGCGCGCGCGCTCGGCATGACCAGCTCGCACTTCGTCGAGCCGACCGGGCTCTCGGATGAGAACGTGGCGAGCGCCGAGGACCTCTCCAAGCTCGTGATGGCGGCCGCCAAGGTGCCCGCGATCCGTGAGTATTCCACCGACTCGAGCTACGACGTGCGCGTCGGCCGCCAGCGCCTCACCTACCGCAGCACCGACTCGCTCACCTCCAAGCCCGACTGGGACATCATCGTGCAGAAGACCGGCTACATCGCCGAGGCGGGCCGGTGCCTGGTGATGCAGACCATCATCGAGGCACGCACGGTGGTGATCGTGCTGCTCAACTCCTACGGCAAGCGCAGCCGCGTCGCCGACGCGCGCCGCATCCGCCGCTGGATGGAAAGCGCCGAGCACACGCACGGCGGCTCGGCCGCCACGACCTGAAGCGGCTTCACCGGCCGCTCTTCCCCTTCACTCAGGCGCGCGGCTCGATGCCCGCGAGATGACGCGCGGCCGAGATCCATGCTCCGAGCCACCCGAGCGCCGCGCCCCCGCCGAGCAGCGTGCCGATGTCCGCGGGGGTGGGGCCTGAGAGCTCGAAGTGGCTGCCGTAGAGCCGCGCCAGGCTTGCCACCGACTCCCCGAGCAGCCCGAGCGCCAGCGCCACGATTCCCCAGGCGATGAGGGCGCCGCCGAGTCCGTACAGCACGCCGGTATAGAGGAACGGCCGCCGCACGAAGGCATTCGAGCCGCCGACCAGCTTGATCACCTCGATCTCGGCGCGGCGGCCGGCGATCTCGAGGCGGATGGTGTTGCCGATCACCGCGAGCACGCCGATGCCGAGGAGCGCGGCCGCCATGACGAGCAGCCGCCGCAGGACCTCGAGGATCGCGTTGAAGCGCATGACCCACTGCGAATCCATCTGCACCAGGTCCACTTCCGGCCAGGCGGTGAAGTAGCCGCGCAGCGTCTCGAGCGCCGCCGCGGAGCTCGCCGCGGCCCGCGGCCGCACGTGCAGCACGTGCGGCAGGGGATTCTCCTTGAGCGCAGCGAGCGCCTCGCCGAATCCCGAGTAGCTGCGGAAGTCCTCGAGTCCCTGGTCGGCCGGAATGAGGGTGATCGCGGCGACGTCCGCTCGCTGGCGCGCCGCGGCGGCGAGCTGCTGCGCCTTGGCGAGCGGCACGTCGGTCTTGAGGTAAACCGACAGATCGATGGCGTTGCCGAAGTTGCCGGTAGCGGCCTGCGCGTTGGTGACGAAGAGCTTCAGGCTCGCCGGCAGCGCCAGCGCGAGCGCGATCACCAGCAGCGTGAGCAGCGTCGACAGGGGGCTGCGCGCCAGACGCCCGAGGGCGCCGAGCAGTGCCTGCGCATGACGGGTGAGCGCGACGCCGGGGCTCATCGGGTCGCCACCACGCTCGGCAGCGCATCCGGCGCCTCGCCGCCCTGCAGATGCCCGCCCTCGAGGGTGATCACCCGCTGGCCGAACTCCCGCACGATGTGCAGATCGTGGGTGGCAATCACCACCGTGACGCCGACATCCTGGAAGCGGCGGAACAGCCGCATCACCTCGAGGGACAGGTCGGGATCGAGATTGCCGGTCGGCTCGTCCGCGATCAGCAGCGGCGGCTTGCTCACCACCGCGCGCGCGATGCCGACGCGCTGCTGCTCGCCCACCGAGAGCTCGAGCGGGAGCGAGCGCTCGCGCTCGAGGAGCCCCACCTGGTCGAGTGCGGCGCGCACGCGCTTGTCGATTTCCTTCAGCGGCGTGCCGGCCACGGCGAGCGGCAGCGCGACGTTGTCGAACACCGGGCGGTCGGCGAGGAGCTTATGGTCCTGGAACACAACGCCGATGCGGCGGCGGAAGGCGGCGATGTGCCGCGGCTTGAGGGCGCGCGTGTTCTTGCCGTTCACCAGCACCGTGCCGCGGCTCGGACGCTCGAGCAGTGCGATGAGCTTCAGCACCGTGCTCTTGCCGGCGCCGGAGCGGCCGGTGAGGAACACCATCTCGCCGGTATGGATGTTGAAGCTGACGTCCTTGAGCGCCTCGCGTCCGTTGGCGTAGCGCTTGGAGACGTGCTCGAACACGATCATGGTGGGTGCCCCTCGTCGGCGGCGCTGCCGGGCCCTTCGACCAGGGCGGCGGCGAATGCTTCCGCGTCGAACTCGCCGAAGTCGTCCAGCCCCTCGCCGACGCCCACGTAACGGATGGGGATGCCGAGCTCCTGGGCGATGGCGATCGCGATGCCGCCGCGCGCGGTGCCATCGAGCTTGGTGAGCACCAGCCCCGTGACGCCGACCGCGGCGTGGAACTGCCGCGCCTGGGCGAGCGCATTCTGTCCCTGGTTGGCATCGAGCACCAGCAGCACCTCGTGCGGAGCGGACGGGTCGCTGCGCGCGATCACGCGCCGCACCTTCTTCAGCTCCTCCATGAGGTGCGACTGGCTGTGCAGCCGCCCGGCGGTATCGGCGAGCACCACGTCGCTGCCGAGGGCGCGCGCCTTCTGCAGCGCGTCGAAGATCACCGCGCCCGGATCGGCGCCCGGCAGCTGCGCGGCAAAGCCCGCGCCGGTGCGCTCGGCCCATACCTTGAGCTGCTCGATGGCGGCCGCCCTGAAGGTATCGCCGGCGGCGAGCAGTACGCTCAGCGATTCATCCTGGCAGCGGCGCGCCAGCTTGCCGATGGTGGTGGTCTTGCCGGAGCCGTTGACGCCCACCACCAGCACGACGAAAGGCTTCACGGTGCGGTCGATGACGAGCGGCCGCGCGCAGGGGGCGAGGATCGCGACGATCG
>Ga0335073_10013871_pt1 | contig 11295 bp, 10 predicted proteins | sample Lox_Sample_22_FD_207093 | JGI IMG/M metagenome (GOLD analysis project Ga0335073, IMG submission 207093) | Soil microbial communities from Loxahatchee National Wildlife Refuge, Florida, United States - Lox_Sample_2.2 | ecosystem: Environmental > Terrestrial > Soil > Wetlands | place: USA... | reverse complement strand
GTGAATGGGCCGGGGAGCTTTACCGGCGTCCGCGTGGGACTGAGCGCCGTCAAGGGGCTGGCCGAGACGGCGCAGCTGCCGGTGGTGGCGCTCTCGCGGCTCCTGGTTCTTTCGCGCAAGGCGGGCGTGCCGTCGGCGGCGCTGGATGCGCATCGGGGCGAGCTTTTTCTGCGGCTGGAGCGCACGGGGCGCGAGCCGGAGGAACTGCTGGCCGGGCTGCAGGAGCTTGCGGCCGTACAGCCAGCGCCCATGCGCCTAGCGGTCTGCGACGACGCTGCAGCGGCGATGCTGGCTGTTGCATGGCCGGAGACGCAGGTCGTCCGAGCCGACGCTCCGCTGGCTGTGGATGCGCTGCGGCTGGGCGAGTCACGGCTGATTGCGGGCGTGGTGGCCGACCTGGCTCTGCTGGACGGGCATTATCTGCGCCGGTCGGATGCGGAGATCTTCGGCGATGCGGCGACGGAGCTGGGAAGGCAATGAGCTTCGACGCGGAGAAGATCGAGATTCGGCGCTTATCGGAAACCGATCTCGAGCAGGTGGTTCGTATTGCGGATGCTCTTACCGAGGCGCCTCATTGGTCCCGGAAATTGTATGAAGAGGCACTGCGAAGTGATGGTCCGCCTCCTCGCGTTGCGCTGGTCGCGCAGGATCCGGACAGCGGGAACGTCACCGGGTTCGCTATCGCCAGCCTGATTCCGCCGGAAGCGGAGCTCGAAAGTATCGCCGTTGATGCACGGGTTCAGCGGCGCAGTGTGGGTCGGCGGCTGTTCGCGGCTCTGGCCGCTGAGCTGCAGGTGGCTGGCGTGCAGGAACTGCTGCTGGAGGTGCGCGCCTCCAACTTGACGGCGATCCGGTTTTACACCGCGCAGAACTTCAAACAGACTGGAACTCGCAGCCGCTACTACGCTGATCCGCAAGAGGATGCAGTTTTGATGGCTCTGCGTCTTGTCTAATTAGGAAACGTACAATTGCGACCTTTGCTGCTGGCCGACCGGCATGATCGGTCCGGCCTGACACCCTTGATCGTGACCACGATCACGCCTGGTGGTTCTTCTCGGGGAAATTCACAGGCATTCGTTACTTTTTGCCGTCTGACCGCTTGCGGAGCGTCCCTCGACGGCGGTATATGTTAGTGTTCCGTGAATGACGGCGGTCGCCGTTCCGGTCATGGAACGAGGAGGTGCTGGATGGACGAAGTAAAGGATGCCGCGCTGGGCGAAGAGATAGACCGCCTTCACGCAGAACATCGACGCTACGCTCAGCGGCTGGAAGAATTGCTTCAAAAACCCTATCTCAGCACGGATGAACAACTGGAAGAAGTACGTTTGAAGAAGCTCAAATTGCACGCCAAAGACCTGATCTACGCGCTGGAACGCAGGATGCCAGCGACGGTGTAGCGTCTTTCGCGGACAATTTAACGGGCGATGGGCTCCGCGAGTGTGTCCCACGGTGAGTGTGTGCGTCTCCCGCAACGGCGCGACGCTGATGACCGTATAGCCGATGCCCGTATAATCGTTGGGACGATGGTTCGCGACGGTTACATCTACGGCATCAGTCTGCTGATTGTGGCGGCAGCGGTGATGTGGTTCACACGCAATTGGATGTGGGCGATTCTGCCGGTGCTTCTGGCCTGTTTTTTCCTCTGGTTTTTCCGCGATCCCGAACGCACAATTCCTTCCGGCTCCGGGCTGATTGTCTCGCCCGGCGATGGTCTCGTAACCGAAACTGCCAGCATTTCGACTCCCGCAGGACCCCGGCAGCGGATCAGCATCTTTTTGAGCGTCTTCGATGTGCATGTGAATCGCGCGCCGATCAGCGGCGTGCTGAGCAGCGTCCGTTATCAGACCGGTAAATATGTGAATGCGATGAACCCCGAATCCGCGGAGCGCAATGAGCAAAACGTGGTGACGGTGCGCGGCCAGGGCCCTGATGCGGGGATCGAGGTGACGTTCAAGCAGATTGCCGGCTTGCTGGCGAGGCGCATCGTATTTGTTTATAGCGAGGGCCAGACGGTGGCACGCGGCCAACGTGTGGGACTCATCAAATTCGGGTCAAGGGTGGATGTCGTGTTTCCCGCAAATGCGGTGTTGCGCGTGAAGGTGGGCGATCGGGTAAAGGGCGGCGCGAGTGTGCTTGCCGCCGTGCCCCAGGGAGACGGTGCGTGAATCACGACCCGAATCTGGCGAGAGCGCGCAATCAGGCCCGCCTGCGCCGGGGCATGTACCTGCTGCCATCCCTGTTTACGGCAGGCAATATCGGTGCGGGCTATTTTTCGATTACGCAGACCATCGCCGCAATCAGCGCCAACACGGAGTCGCATCTGGACTGGGCGGCGATCGCGATTCTCTTTGCCATCCCATTCGACGCCCTCGATGGCCGCATTGCCCGCATGACCAATACGACCAGCGACTTCGGCAGGGAACTTGATTCTCTGGCCGATGTGGTCGCCTTCGGCGTGGCGCCCAGCCTGCTGGCCTTCGTTTGGGGATTTCATTTTCTGCCGCAGTCCCTGGATCCGCGGCTACGGCAACACCTGATCCAGGCCGGCGCCTTTATCAGCTTCATGTTTCTTCTTTGCGGCGCCTCGCGCCTGGCGCGGTTCAACATCAGCCACGATCCGCTGCCGCGCAACCCGGGCCGGCCCGGGCGGAAATATTTTGTCGGCATGCCCATCCCGGCTGCGGCGGGGCTGCTGGCAGCGACGATTCATCTCTGCTATGGCATTCCGGTGCAGTCGTGGTGGATCTCCCTTCCATGGCTGATCCTGGTAGGTGTGGCAGGCTTCCTGATGGTGAGCACGTGGCGTTTCTGGTCGGCCAAGGAGATCAACCTCTCGCGGCAGCATCCGTTCCAGTTGCTGGCAGTGCTGGCTGTGGTGGCTTACATCACGCTGCGCTACTCCAACGTGATGATTTTTTTGTTTGCGCTGGCCTACATGTTCTCCGGCATCTGGGCGCGGGCGGCGTACAGCTGGTCACGGCGACGCCGGCGAAGACCGGAGGCCGAGTCCTCGCGCAGCAGCGCTGCCGAGCCTGATTCCTACGGACCGAGATTTACCGACTAGCTTTTCCTTGCACCGCCTCACGCGCGATTCGACGAATTACACGAACGTGCACACGAATTAGCACACCCGCATTGCACCCGCTGCCTTACCAACCCCGCTCCCGAGCGGGCTTGCTGTTCCTGAGAAGGATGCCCCCGTGTTCAAGATTGCTATTGCCGGAGCTTCAACCCTATTGGGCCGTGAACTGAAGGATGCTCTGTCGGAGTCGCCGCTGGCGGCGGCCAATTTTGCGCTGCTCGATGAGGAGCAGGCCCAGGGCCAGCTGGACCAGGTGGGCGACGAGGTGACATTCATTCAAGCCGTCAGGGCCGATGCCTTCGACCATTCCGACTTCACTTTCTTCTGCGGCACGGAGAAACTCACGCTGGACCATTGGCGTCGGGCGCAGCAGGCGGGCTCCACAGTGCTCGATCTGTCCGGGGCGCTGGACCATGAGGCGGGCGTGCTGGTACGCGCTCCATGGATGGGACCGGATAAGGTCTCAATGGATCTTCTGACGCCGGCCGTGATTCCCGCGCATCCTGCCGCTATCGCGCTGGGGCTGCTGATGGAACGGCTGCAGCAGGCGGCGCCGGTGCGGTTTGCCGCAGCGACGGTTCTCGAACCGGCCAGTGAGTTTGGCCGCGCCGCGATGGACGAGCTGCATCAGCAGACGGTGAGCCTGCTCAGCTTTCAGTCGCTGCCGCGGGCGATCTACGACGCGCAGGCAGCCTACAATCTGCTTAGCGGTATGGGCGAGGCGGCTTCCGTGAACCTCGCCGCGGCGGAGGCGCGCGTTCGCCGCCACTATGACGCGCTCGGCGGCGGCAGATGGCCGGCGCTTGGGTTGCAGGTGGTGCACGCTCCCGTCTTCCACGGCCACACGTTTTCGATCGCTGTGGAGTTGGAGCGGCCGGTCTCCGTGACGGCGCTCGAGGAGGCGCTGAGCGGCGAGCACCTGGACCTGGTGCTCGAAGACACGGATTCTCCCTCGAATCTGGCTGCTACCGGCCAGAATGACCTTCTGGTGCGGCTGCGTCCAGAGCCGGCGGGCCGGCGCACCGGAGCAGTGGAGCGGCTATGGCTCTGGGTGGCTTCGGACAATCTGCGCTTGAATGCGCAAAATGCGGTTGCCTGCGCGATGGATATGCGGCGGTTGCGGCCGAAGGGGACGGTGCAATAAGCGCTGTAGGTAAGACCGATCGCTCATAGCTTATTTCCCGTTTCCGTCTTACAGATAGGTAGAATGTAAGTCATGGACAGGGACGCGAAGCCAACCTACGTGACGGTAAGCAGCAAGGGACAGATGGTGATCCCGGCCTCTATTCGCGATGAGCTTGGAATCGTTCCCGGAACTCGCATTTCTCTCCAGGTGGAGGGTGGCCGGGTCATCCTTGATCCGCAGAGCCAGGCGGCAAAGCTGCGCCGGATTGAACAGATGCGCGGCTATACTGCCGGCGGTCCTTCCATGGCAGATGCTCTTCTTGAGGAACGCAAACGCGAACGAGAACGCGAGCTTTCCGAAGAAGGCTGGTGAGAAGAGCCGATGGTCACCTACGTTCTGCATTCCTCCGCCGTGCTCCGGTTTGTCGACGACGAGGCGGGTGCGGACCGGGTGGAAGAGATTCTGCGCGCGTGTGTGGGCTGGCAGGTGAACGCGTGGATCTCCGCCATCCAATGGGGCGAAGTTGCAGGACGATTGCGGGTGCGGCTCGGAGCCGAAGAGCAGATGCGTATCCTCAACACCCTTCTTCCGAGCGAGGTGACGATCGTCCCCGCAACGGGAGAGCACGCCGTGCGAGCCGCAGCACTGAAAGTGGATCGAAGGATCGCCTATGCCGACGGTTTTGCTCTGGATCTCGCCATGAGCTCGCCGGATCATAAGCTCATCACCGCAGACTACGGATTCAAGGAGCTTGCTGATTTGGCGCAGATCGAGTTTCTTCCCGCCAAATAAGCGAATCATCTATTGCGCGCGGTAGCGCGTCCACAATTGTTCAATGTAGCTGTCGGTCATGCCGGCGATGTAGTCGGTTACGGTGCGCGCCAGGCCTTGGGTGGGAATCTGCGCCTGGTGATCTTCGGGCATAAGCTCGGGTTCCTGCAGGAGCGCCGTGAAGAGGCCGGTGACAACCTGCTCCGCGTGGCGGTGCACATCTTCCAGGTCGGGTGAGTTGTAAAAGCTGGCGTAGAGAAAATCTTTCGCGGCGGCGCGCACCGGTTCCATTTCTGCGCTGAATGCAGCGACGCGCGCGGGAGCGCGGCGGATGTCGGCCAGTGTGCAAGCGCCCAGTTCGGCAATGCGCGCGTGCACTGCATGCAGCAGGTCCGAAACCAGTGCGTTCAAGAGGCGGCGCAGCGCGTCATAGATGGCCAGCCGCGGCGCAGCGTGGGGAAAGTTGTTGAGCGCGGCGTCGTGAAAGCTGCGGAAGAGCGGCACCGCTTCGCGCACCTGTTCCAGATGGAGAATTCCCGAATCGAGACCGTCGTCGAGATCGGCGGTTAGATAGGCGATCTCATCGGCAAGGTCGATGAGCTGCGCTTCGAGCGGCGGAAACTCGTCAAGGAAGTATTCGGCAAGCTCGGGATGTTCGGCGGCGGAGTAGTCGCGCGAGTGCTTGACGATGCCCTCTCGCACCCCGAGAGTCAGATTGAGTCCGCGAAAGGCGGGATAGCGCTCTTCGAACCATGTGACGATGCGCAACGCATGCAGGTTGTGATCGAAGCCGAGGCCATGGGCCTTCAGCGCGCGGTCGAGAGCCGTTTCCCCGGCGTGACCAAAGGGTGAATGGCCGATATCGTGTACGAGCGCAAGCGCTTCAGCCAGCTCCGTATTCAGTCCTAAAGCGCCTGCTAGCGTGCGGGCGATCTGCGTGACTTCAAGCGTGTGCGTCAGCCGGCTGCGGAAGTGATCACTGAGCGGGTCGCCGGGCAGACGGGAGAAGACCTGCGTCTTGCCGGCCAGGCGCCGAAAGGCACGCGTATGGAGGACGCGCGCGGCATCGCGGGCAAAGGGAGTGCGGTAGGCGTGCGGCTGTTCGTGGTGCACGCGCTGGGCCAACACGCCGCCGGCCTCACCGCGTGCGGCAATGCCGGGAGGAAGCGGGCGACTCAACTCGGCAGGCGAAAGAGATGTGACTGGATTTTCGCGCATCCGTTCTCTTCTGGTTATATCGCAGGCTGCGGCCGCGAAGAAAAGACAACCGGGAGAAGCTCATGGACAATCTTGTGCGGACGGAGTACCATCCTGCCGGATTTTTCGGCGGCCGGTTCGTGCGTCGATCCGGACCTGCCGGCCGTACACAATTCCGATCGATTACGGGAGGGTAGCCATGAAAACGGCCAAGAAAGCAGCGCTCGTCGTACTGGCGCTCGCGGTTGGGCTTACATCGGGATGTGGAGCCAGACACTCGGACAAGGAAGTGTATTACCTGGTTGCATCCAACCTGGCCTTGCCTTACTGGCAGACTGCCGTGGCTGGATTCAAGCACGCGGCAACGCAATACGGAGTGACTGCGCGAGTGGCAGGGCCTGACGGTCACGATCCACAGGCTGAGCTTGCGGCCCTGCAGAGCGCGGTTGCGGCGAAACCGGCGGGCATTCTGATCTCTGTCGCAGATGCCTCGGTACTGCAGCCGGAGATCAATGCGGCTATTGCGGCAGGCATTCCGGTCGTCACGATGGACTCCGATGCATCGGGTAGCCGGAGGCTGTTTTTCATCGGCACCAACAACCTGGAGGCGGGACGGTTGGGGGGCCAGCGTGTGATCGCGAAGCTGGGCGGCAAGGGAAATGTCGTCTTCTTCACCCTGGGCGGCCAGGCGAACACGGATGAGAGGCTCAAGGGCTTCAAGGATGTGTTTTCCACGCGGCCCGGGATCAACATTGTGGAAGTGGTCGACATTAAGGGCGATCCGCGGGTGGCCTTCGACAGGACGCAGCAGTTCATGGCCCAGACGGGGCCGAAGAAGATCGATGCGTTTATCTGTCTCGACTCGGCCTCAGGCAAAATGGTGGCCGACGCGGTGAAACGCACCGGCGCGACCGACCGGCTGCTGATGGCGTGGGATGCGAGTCAGGATACGCTGGATGGAATCAAGGCCGGTACGATTGACTCCACAATTGTGCAGAAGCCTTATTCGATGGCCTACGTCGGGCTGAAGGCGCTGGACGAGATCTACCACTCTCCGCCCAAGGATCTGAGCAAGGACTATAGCGCCGACTCCTTCGCTCCTTACCCAGTGTTTGTCGATACCGGCACCACGCTGGTGGATAAGAGCAATGTGGGGGTCTATATCGCGTCTGCGGAGGGAAGCCGTTAAAGAGAGCAACGGCGGCTCTTCCATGCAAGGAAGGCCGCCGTTAGAAATGCAGAAAAGGATGTGCTGCGCCCGCTTCTACTCGGGTTTGGGCTGAATAATGGAGTCTTCTTCCTTGGCGAGCTTGACACGAGCGCTCTCGAGTTTCTTCTGGACCTTAGCCACATCGCCTGGCTCGACGTCTGCCGGAGATGATTTGCCAAACTCAGCCAGCGAGAGCTCCCATTGCGCGGCCGCGAGGCGAATGCGCCCGGTCTTGTCGTACAGATCGCCCAGGTGCTCGTGGACGGTGGGATCGGTCTGGTCGCGCTGCACGGCCTGGCGCAGATTGTCTTCAGCCTGTTCGTAGTCGCCGAGCTTGAAGTAGACCCAGCCCAGCGAGTCGAGATATGCGCCGTTCATGGGCTCGATATCAACGGCCTTTCGGATCAGCTTCAGGGCTTCCGGCAGGCGCACGCCCTTGTCGGCAAGCATGTACCCGAGATAGTTCAGGGTCATGGCGTTGGCAGGGTCAAGATCAAGCGCCTGACGGAAGAACTGCTCCGCCTGGTCCATGTGCTTCTGGCGATCAGCCAGTTCGCCTTTGAGGAAGAGGAGGTAGGTGCGATCTTCCTTCTTGGTGGCCAGCGGCTCGCCCTTGGCGAAGGCGTCTTCCGCATCTTTCCAGCGGCGCAGACGAATGTCCATCTGTCCGATGGCGAACCAGACTGTGCGGTCATTGTCGGCAGAGTTGTTGAGCAGCGCCTTGGCCATGGCCAGACCTTCGTCGGGCTTGCCCTGATCGGCAAGCTCGCCGGCGAGCATCAGCTTCAGGTCGCGGTTCTTCGGATTCGCTTCGACGGCCTTCTGCGAAATCTGAAGGGCCTTGTCGAACTGTTTGGCGGTCTGGTAAGCGTCGACCTGCCCCTGGTAGCCGCGCACTGCGTTGTCACCGCCCATATCGATCATCTTCTGGTATGTGGCGACGGACTGGTCGGTCTTGTTCTGTTCGAGATAGACCGCACCCAGCCGTTCGAGGAAGATGCTGCGGTTGTTTTTTTCCTCTTCCGTATAGGCGCCGTTCGCGTGGGAGGTGAGATCGACCATCTTCTGGTAGGCCTGCGCGGCCTCATCAAACCGGCCCAGCACGTCGAGCAGCAATCCCTGGTTGTAACCGGCTTCGAGCGAGGTGGGATCGATCTTCAGCGCCTTGTTGATGGTGGCCAGGGCGTCGTCATATTTGCCCTGCTTGCGCTGAATCTCCGAGATGTGGATCAGGGCTTCGTTGTTTTCCGGATCGTTTTCAGCGAGATTCTTGTACTGCTTGAGGGCATCGTCGTACTGCTCGTTGTTGAAAAGCGCCTGGGCCAGCGCATCTATGGTCCGCACATCGCCTGGCTCCATATCTTCAGCCCGCTTATAGGCGGCGATGGCGTCTTTCGGCTGCTTCAGTTGCTCGTAGGCCGCGCCCAGCGTGAACTCCATCTTGGGCGTGCGGTCCGATTCGGGAACTGCTTCAATGACTTTGACGGCATGCTGCAAATCTCCGCTCTCCGCGTAGAGACGGGCGAGATTCAACACCACGTCTTCTGACTCGGGCTCGATCGCCTGGGCGGTCTTGAACTCTTCCTCGGCCTTTTGCGGCTGATGCTTCACGGTATAGAGCTGGCCCAGCACCATGCGGTCTTCCACGCTCCTGGGCTGCAGGGCGACGATCTTCTCGAATTCGGCGATCGCCTGATCCAGCACGTTGCCGGCGGGTGAAGAGGAAGAGACTGCGTTTTCTCCTTCGCCGAGCTGGCGCAGGTAAATGCGGCCGAGCAGCTTGTGGGCATCGATATTCTCGGGATGCGTTTTGAGCAGAGTGCGGGCGGTTACTTCGGCTTCGTGCTCGTGGCCTGGAGTGCGGAAGTAAAGATCGGCGAGAGCGTTCATCAGCTCAGGCGAACCCGGATCGGCGTTCAGTGCGAGCTTGTATTGTTCGATCGCCTGAGTCACATCCTCCGACTTGCCTTCCGAGATCGCGTCGTCCTCATACGTGGCCGCCAACGCCGAATGAAAGTAGGACTGGGCGCGATTGGGCTCCTGCTCGACGGTGGACGGCGCCTTAACCTTTGCCGCCGAAATGGAAGGCTGCTGGGCGCTCTGCGTCGCCGCCGAGGGATTGCTTTGGGCGGATGCGAATGCCGTAGGCAGGACAACGAGCGTGGCGGCGGCTAGCTGAAGCAGGGAAGTCGGTGGGTGGGCTACTTTGTTCATCATGCAGGGGATTCCATACATTTCTGGCTCCCCGCCGGCGAAGAACGGTCCGAAGAGCCGAAAAAAACGCGTGAGCAACCATACAACAGCTGCCCTGCCTACGCTTACAGACGATTTTACGCGCCATTTGTTGTGCGTGCGCAGCGGTTTGGGGAATTTCGTGAGTCCCTACACGCCGCGGGCGCTGATCTGCCCGTAGGGCGTCCGGTCGGGTGAACCCGCGGCTCAATGCCGGAAGTGCCGTATCCCCGTGAAGACCATGGCGATTCCCAGGCGGTCGGCGGCGGCGATTACATCCTGGTCCTTGACGGACCCGCCGGGCTGAATCACTGCCGCTGCGCCAGCCTGAACCACGGTTTCCAGGCCGTCCGGGAATGGGAAGAATGCGTCCGAGGCCGCCACGCAGCCCTGGAGCGGCAGCACCGCCTTCATCGCCCCAAAGCGGGCTGCATCCACGCGGCTCATCTGGCCGGCGCCCATGCCGAGGGTCTGGCCATCGCGGGCATAGACGATGGCGTTGGATTTGACGTGTTTGCAGACGCGCCAGGCGAAGAGCAGGCTGCGCAGTTCTTCCGGAGTTGGCGGACGCCAGGTGACGACTTTCAGCTCCGATTCGGTGACGCGGCCGGTGTCGGCATCCTGCAGCAGCATGCCGCCCGAGACCTGCTTGACTACGGGGCGAGCCGGAACGAAGTGCACTTCGATGAGGCGAAGATTCTTTTTCGCACCAAAACGCTCGCGCGCCTCCGCCGTGAAACCGGGAGCGGCGATGGCTTCGACGAAAAGCTTGGCAATTTCTTCGGCCGCAGCCCCATCAACCTCTCGATTGATACCGATCACGCCGCCGAAGGCGGAAACGGGATCGCAGGCCAGGGCCTTTTGGTATGCCTCGAGAATCGTGGCTCCCGTGGCGGCGCCGCAGGGGTTGGTGTGCTTCACAATTACCACGGCAGGTTCTTCGAACTCCTGCGCCAGTTCCCAGCAGGCATCGAGATCGACCAGGTTGTTGAAGCTCAACTCCTTGCCCTGTAACTGTGGTGCGCCGGCGACGCCTAATCCGGAGCCATCGGCATAGAGCGCGGCGCGCTGGTGGGGATTTTCGCCGTAGCGAAGTGATTGCGCCAGAGGCAGGTTGATGCGGAGGGTAGAAGGCAGGCCCGTTGTGTCTGGTGTTGCCGGAGTTTCGGGGGCAGGAGCTTCGGCGATGCGGTCGAGCGTGTTGGCGATCGCCGTGTCGTAAGCTGCGGTGAGCGCGAATGCCTGCCGTGCGAGCCGCCAGCGGGTTGCGCGGCCCAGGGCGCCGTTGCTGGACTTGAGCTCTTCGATCAGCGCCGGGTAATCGACTACGCGGGTGACGATGGCCACGTCTTCGAAGTTCTTGGCGGCAGACCGTACCATCGAGGGACCGCCAATGTCGATGTTTTCGATCAGGTGACCGAACGGGACGCCCGGCTGCGCGGCGGTTTTTTCAAAGGCATAAAGATTCACGACCACCATGTCGATGGGCGCAATGCCCTGTGCCGCTACAGCGGCTTCGTGCTCCTGGTTGCCGCGAACGTAGAGCAGGCCGCCGTGCACGCGTGGATGCAGGGTTTTCACGCGCCCGTCGAGCATTTCAGGAAAGCCGGTGAGCTCGCTGATGTCCTTTACTGCGAGGCCGGCCTCGCGCAGCGTCCGCGCTGTGCCTCCGGTTGA
>Ga0335073_10013868_pt1 | contig 11296 bp, 12 predicted proteins | sample Lox_Sample_22_FD_207093 | JGI IMG/M metagenome (GOLD analysis project Ga0335073, IMG submission 207093) | Soil microbial communities from Loxahatchee National Wildlife Refuge, Florida, United States - Lox_Sample_2.2 | ecosystem: Environmental > Terrestrial > Soil > Wetlands | place: USA... | reverse complement strand
CGATGACGTAATCACAGACGCGTCCGCCCGCGTTGCGCAGGAGCGCCTCGGTATGATCCGCGGCTGTCATGCCGTCGGTCTCGCCCGGCTGCGTCATCACGTTGCAGACATAGATCTTCACGGCAATCGCATGGGCGACTTCTCGCGCGATCTGCTCGACCAAGAAGTTCGGGAGAATCGAAGTAAAGAGCGATCCCGGCCCGAGAACGATTGCGTCGGCGCTGCGGATCGCCTCGATTACTTCGTCGAGCGGCTGCACCGTTTCGGGTTGCAGAAAGACGCGCTTGATCGGACGCTGCGCTTTGGAGATAGCCGACTCGCCTTCGACGATCGAGCCGTCATCGAGTTCGGCCCCGAGCTTCACGACGGAGAGCGTCGAGGGTAGTACGCGTCCGACGATGTTGAGTACGCGGCTCGACTCCTTGATCGCGGCGTCGAAGTTACCGGTAACACCGCTCATCGCCGCCAGGAAAAGATTGCCGAACGAGTGCCCGGTGAGGCCTTCGCCTTCCTGAAAGCGATAGCGAAAGAGATCGGTGACGAGCGCTTCGTCGTCGGCGAGCGCGACCAGACAGTTGCGCACGTCGCCGGGAGGAAGTACGCCCAGCTCTTTTTGCAAACGGCCCGAGGAACCGCCGTCATCGCTCACGGTTACGACGGCAGTGAGATTCGACGTGCGGCGTTTGAGGCCGCGCAGGAGCGTCGAGAGTCCGGTACCGCCGCCGATCGCGACGATTTTATAGCCCGCCTCGAGCCGGCGCGCACGCAGCGAATCGAGCACGCCGTGATCGCTCTGCCGCGCGGTGCGCAGCAGCGCGCGCACCCACTGCGTCATGCCCAGCACGATCGCGAGCAAGCCGGCAACGATCAGAATCCAGGTGAGATAGGACGGCGAGAAATAATCGTTGACGAAAGCGTCGAGGCCTTCATTGACGCGGAATCCGCCGCCCTCGGCGACGATCCAACGATAGATCCCGTCGAGCAAGAGCGCGGCGCCGAGAACGATGACGAAGAGCCAGCGCTTGACGCCGATGCCGGGTAAGAGCCACTGCAGCGGCGCGATCACGCGCTGCTTCATGCTATCGTGCGGAATCACGCGGATCGACCGCGAGCGCGAGCCGCTCGTCGGCCTCCAAGTGTTCGTAGAGCCGCGCCGCGACGTAGACGGAGCGATGCCGTCCGCCGGTGCAGCCGATGCCGATCGTCACGCGCGCTTTGCCTTCGGCAATGTAGCGCGGGACGAGGAAGTCGATCATTTCCGCGAGCTTCGCCACGAATGGTGCGCATGCCGGGTCGGCTTCGATGAATTTCACGACGGCCTCATCCTGCCCGGTCAAGGGGCGTAAGGCGTCGTCGTAGTTCGGGTTGCGCAGAAACCGCACGTCGAAGAGCAGATCGAGGTCGAGCGGCAGGCCGTACTTGAAACCAAACGGCACGATCGTCACGGTGAGCAGCGCGCGTTCGGACGGCGCGAAGGCGGCTGCCAAGCGCTCTTTGAGTCCGGCGTGCGTCAGTGCGGTGGTGTCGATCGTCATGGTAGCGCGCTCGCGCATCGGCAAGAGCGCCTCGCGTTCGGCGGCTATTGCTTCGCGCAGCGAACCGCGCGCTTCGAATGGGTGCCGGCGCCGGGTTTCACTGAAACGGCGGACCAGCGCGTCGTCGCGTGACTCGAGGAAGAGCACGTCGACCGCCCGCGTGCGCGCCGCTGTCTGGATTGCGGCGAGCGCGTCACCCAGGAGCGCGTCGCCGCGTTCGGCGAGTGTGATAGCGACGTCGCCCGTGCGCGCTGCATCGAGTATCGTTAATGTTGCATCCAAAGCGGCCGGCGGCAGGTGTTCTACGCAGTAGAAGCCCAAGTCTTCAAAGGTCTTTATCGCCTGACTCTTCCCGGCACCCGAGAGCCCGGTGACGAAGACGATCCGCGCCGAGCTCATGGCCGGCAGAGGGAGCGTTGCAGGAGCATGAAGTTCTTTTCGCCCGATAAGGCCAACGCCCTCATCCCGAAGGTCGCACCGCTGGTCGACGAGCTTTTGACGAAGCGCCGCGATCTCGCGATCAAACTGCTCGAGAGCGATCCGGCGCTGCGCGTACCGCCCCCTACCTCGGTGCGCTCGACGCGTCTAGCCGGGCTGCGCTCACCCTTCCCGGCTCCGCGCTTCGGCGAACTCAAGAGCGAGATCGTACGGCTCATCCATCGCATCGAATCGCTCGGCTGCATCGTCAAGGACATCGACCTGGGCTTGGTCGACTTTCCCTCGACGCGACGCGGCGAGCCGATGTATCTGTGCTGGAAAGCGGGAGAGACGCGGGTCGCGCACTGGCACGCCCTCGACGAAGGCTTCGAAGACAGGAAGCCGCTCTAGCCGGCTTTGGTAGCGGTCGCCTCGACGGGGACGAAATCTTCGGCGAGCCCTTGCAGCCGCACGTCGCCGAACTCGGCGGTATACGCGCCGTTCTCGGCGCCGGTAATTTCACCGATCTCCGGTACATTTGCGAGCTGCGGAATCTTGGTGCGGATCTCGTCGGGAATGCGTACCTTGTCGCCGATGGCGAGCGAGCCCTGATCGAAGAGGGCGTTGAGGTTGTCGAGCAGCATCGGCAAGGGGATACCGTAGTCCTCGCTGATTTGACCGATCGTGTGGGTCTCGCTGATGGCGCAGTTCGAGCAGCCGCCGAGATGGAAGCGCGCAAAGACGCGGCGTGCGCCGGCATGCACGGTGAAGGCCTGATCGACGGTCATTTCCGGGGTAAAGCGATGCTGGGTCATACTCATATCTTTGGCTACAACGCAGCGCCGGCCCCGCAAAGTTGCGAAGTGCGCCTGTAAGCCGGATTCTGTGCCGGCGCTCGCGCGCCGCGGCGATTATCTCTCTGGGGTGCGCGTCACCGCGTACCTCGGTGCGACATAGCTCGTGCGGACGGGCCGTCCGGGACCCGAGGGTCCGTTGCCGAGCGGTCTTGCTTCAGGTGGGGTTTACCCGAGCGCGCGTCGCCGCGGCGCTCCGTGAGCTCTTACCTCACGATTTCACCCTTACCGGACTCGCGCCCGGCGGTATGTTTCTGTGGCACTTTCCTTCGAGTTGCCCCGACAGGACGTTATCCTGCACCCTGCCCGATGAAGCCCGGACTTTCCTCACAGATCACATGGATCCGCGCAATCGCCCGGCGCACTTCGCCCGCGTAGTATAACAGGTTGATTGGTGGAGGCAAGGAGACTCGAACTCCTGACCCTCACGCTGCCAGCGTGATGCTCTACCAGCTGAGCTATGCCCCCAAAGCCGGCCTGCAGTCAAATGTGGAGACGAGGGGACTCGAACCCCTGACATCCTGCTTGCAAAGCAGGCGCTCTACCAGCTGAGCTACGTCCCCGTCCTGCGGCGCGGCATCCCTGATTCGTGCCCCCGGGCTGCGCCCCTGCCCCCTTGCGCCGCGCGTCCCGCAGCGAGAGGATAGAGTCCTACGAGGTACCCGCAGATGCATCGTAGGCTGTTGTGCGGCGCGCTCGCCGCTGGTTTTGTGCTCGTCACGAGCGCTGTCGCTCGTGCCGATGACGCCTGCTGGCAACTGCTCTACGCTGCACTCGAACGCGACGCGGCGGCTCCGCACGCAGCGTACATCAGTTACTCGGAGCTGGTCAACATCCAAGACGACGGGCACCGTTACGAACGCGTAAACGCGAACATCACCTATCGCGACGACGGTATCGCCTCAGTCGACGACGAGCGATTCGCGCGCCCGTTCATGAGCGCAGTTCTCGAGCCTGGGCCGCCGGTGCTGGGGCCGTACGGCAGCCGCCGCCAAAATTGGCTGGAAGCCGCGAGCGCTGAGTATACGTTTCCTCTGATCGCGGCCGTGCACAATCAGACGCATCGCGCCTGCGTCGACATGGGCGACGAGACCGTCAACGGACTGCGCGTGGCGCACCTCGTGCTTTCCGATGCGCCCGCGAATCAGCCGACTTTGAAGGCGTTATGGATCGACCGGCGTTCGAAGGTGATCGCGCGCATCGTGCTTGCGGATTATTTTGCGATGTATACGGGAGCCGCGAACCTCAAGAGCGCGCTCACCGATTTCTCGATCGACATGCAAAACGTCGACGGTTATCAAGTGCTGCAGCGCGTCACCTGGTCGTACACCTATCGCGTCTACGATCAAACCAGCCGGCTGCAAGCGGAGTACGACTTCGATAACTATCGCTTTGCGATGACGCCGCCGGCGGATTCGCTCTTCAGCTCGGGGATAGAGTAGCGGCGTTGGTGGGCCGTCCTGGGATCGAACCAGGGACCTCATGCTTATCAAGCATGCGCTCTAACCAGCTGAGCTAACGGCCCGGACAAATCGAGAGTATACCATGCCATGCAAGGGGGGCGCGCCCCTGCACGGCGACGCCGTGCGCGCCGCAGGGCCGGATGGGCACTTCCGGTGTAAAAAGCATACGAGGGCGGGCGTGCGGTAAAGAGCATGTGAGGTTGGGGGATGCTATTTAAGCCTTTGTGTTCTCGCTGTGATGAACAAGCTTCAAGCATCGAAGTCATCATGCCGGACACTGAACCCGCGGAATGGGCGGATTGGTCGCAAGATCGGCGGCAAATATTTCGTCAATCTCGCAAGCCGGGAGAATTTCGCTTTTTGTACGAGGGTCCCGGTGGCTCAAATGGCTGGGTTGGAGATGTCATCAGTCCTGTGGAGGCGGAGCGGACGATCGCAGCATGCACGAGCGCCGATGCCGCCGCGATCCTCGAACTCGGACTTTACGACAACGCCGGCTTTTGCGCGGTCTGCCGCGCCTTCTATTGCCCAACGCACTGGTCGATCTCGTCAACCGGATTCGGCGTGTGCCCGCTGGGCCATCGTAAGAGTCTCGATCCGCATTGGCACCCCGAGGAACTTGACGCTTCTCCGGATTCGTGAAAGGCTGCCTTTCGAGTGGAAGCCGTTCGAGCCGCCTTCGAGCATGTGCAAAATGCACGTAGCTAGATAGCGATAGCCTAACAATGCGCCCGGGCGCAGGGCCGCCGATGCAATCATGCAAAACCCGCGCGTATGACTCGTACGATTCGCAAGCATTTCCACTCGGCGATAGCGATCATCGCACCGATGTCCTGCCTCGTACTTGCGGCCGCCGCTCCGGTGGCTGCCGTCACATCCGCTTCGACCGACGGAGAGGCGACAGTTTACGTCACGGGAGACTTTTCCAGCGGTTTTGACGTTGCATACAACGCGGTTCTTCACGAAGCGCCTCAGAACAAGGGATGGTCTGGTGTGAGCCTACTGCTCGTCGGGACGGTCATTCCGGGTCCAGGAGTTTCGGTCGGGCTCTCAACTGGAGACCCAAGCGAACGTAAGATCTACGCATTCACGTCGGTGGTTGACACGCACGGACATCAAACCTATAAGAGTACACCGGTAATCTGCAATGCTGGGTGCCGGATAGAATTGCGCGGAACCGCGACCTCCCTGGAAGCCTTGCTCAACAATCGAGTCATATCACGCTGGACGCGCATCAGCATGCCGCTTGTGAATCCCTCTATACAAGTAAACGCTGAGGTCGCCAAGCCGCGAGACACCATCCTAGCTGTCCTGGCGCCCGTTTCGATGATCGCCAGAACAAAGACATTAGCGAACCCAACTTGCGCGTTCACGACGCAGGGCGTAGAGCCGAGCGGCATAGGGACGCTGAAGTTCAGCGGAGCGTTTCGGCCGGGAGCACGGGTAGCTTTTGTTTCGCTGAAGACAGGTCACCGCGGCGAAAAGTGCGGACTCTGAGTCCTAAGGCAAACGAAAGGGGAATGGTCTTGCTCGGTGTATCCGGGTCGTATATACTATTAGTATGGCTAAAATATCCATAGTCGTACCAGATGAGGCGCTCGCTTTGATCGACTCGGTCGCGGAAAATCGCAGCGCATTCATGGTCGACGCGGCTGTGCTAGCCGCTAAAGCGAAGGAGCGTGAGGCACTAGACCTGGAGATCGCGGAATGGTGTGCGCGGAACGCGAAAGCGGACGCGACGGTTGAGGCAGAATTCGCGCAGACGCTGCTGGATGGTCTTGAGTAGAGTGCCCGAGATAAAGCGCGGGCAGGTCTGGCATGTCGCGCTTGACCCGGCCATAGGGAGCGAGCAGGCAAAGACGCGCCCGTGCGTGATCGTTCAGCGAGACGCCGCAAATGCAACCTCCCCCGTCACGATCGTCTGCCCGCTGACCGATGCGCAGGGTTCCACGGGGTCAGTCATAGCAGTCAAAGTTGCGAAGGGAGAGGCCGGGCTAAAGAAAGATAGCCTCGTGTTGTGCAACCAAGTACGAACGGTTTCACACCGCCGGCTCCAACGATTCGACGGTGTTCTGAAGGCTGAGACGATGCAGGCGATAACCCGAGGCCTGAGGGTGATACTTGACCTTTGACCTAACCGATCATTGCGATCACTTCTTGGTGATGCCGTCGTCGGCTTTGCGTCGGTTCGCAGCCTCAACATAGGCCGCGCGCGTAGCGGCGCTCTTGCATCCGCACATCGCGAATCAGATCCCCCATGTAGAGATTGGCGTCGAACTCGTGCAAACCCCATGCCGGCGGTAGTATCGGGCGGAGCACCGGGCGCGTGTCTCCGGAAACCGCCCGGCGTTCTACGTTGAGCCAAGTCTTTGTCCGATTAGCGCGACACCTCGCTGTGTAGAGGTCGCGATATTCCAACCAAGGCGTTGTGATCGGCGCCTCGGCAGGGGAATTGAGAAAAAGCGAATCCAGCGAGGCCGTACCGCCTGAAAGCCCTGCGGGGTTGGTGCAGAGCGTTTGAAGATTCGTGCCACCCGGTTGCCTGATGAATATGCTCACGCCGCGCCCCGGTGTCCCGAATGCGCTGTTCGGCGGCGGCACGTGTTGGTAGCTCGAATATGCAATCACACAGTCTACTTGACCGAGCGAACGGCACGCGGGAATATTCGCGAAGCTGCCCCCGCGATCCGAGCCGCGCCGCACGGTCACATTTGCGCCGATGAGGATTGCCGAGACCATTCGCCGGCGCAGCACCGGGTTCGAATCGATTTGGCTTTGAATCAGCAGTAGAAGATTTGCCGCGCCCTGCGAGGTTCCGACTAAAATGAACGGACGGCCACGATTGTCGTGCGCGAGATAGTCACGCCAAGCTGCAAGAGCACTCTCGTAAGACACGCGCGAGGCTGCTTGAAGAGCTGACATGCCGTGCGCAACGAAAGCGCGGCGGATCGCTGCAACGGTGACTTGACGGTACACGGGAGCCCAAACCGTGCAAAGCTGCGAGAATTGCGATACATCATTCCGAGCGACGTAGCGCATTCGCTCGTCGACGCCTAGGCCCGCATTATCGCCCGGTCCCGCAATGAGGGTTGGGTACAAGTAGAAACAATCGAAGGGCGAAGCCTTTGCCACGCGTGCGCGATGAATCAAGATCGGCCCGTGGGCGCCCACGACCGTTGCGTCGATGTTTTGTGTGCATGGATCGTTTACGATCCCTGGACGGCAGAGCCAGATCGTTGTCGAAGAACCGCTCGCGGAGCAAGGCGCTGCCCCAATCAGAACGACAGCAATTAGACAAGATGCTAAGGCGAGCTTTGCCATGTGGCTCCGATTCAGTTTAGATCATTTCGATCCATTTTTTCATGACTTCGTCTTCGTCTTTGAGTTGCGTCAGCAATAGCGCCTCGAGGGCTTCGCGTTCGCGCTCGGTTTCGGCGTCGAGTTCGGTCTGGTAATCGAAGGCCGCTTTGGCGAGGGCAAGCGCATGCTCTTGCGTCGCTGCATCGCCCGGCGCGTCACCCGCCGCGCCCGTCGCGGGGTCGGCAGCCGGTTTGGGCTGCGGCGCGCGTGGTGCGCGCGCCGCGAGAAGAAGTGCGTCGATCATTCGCTGATGCTCTGGATGAACTTCTTGGTGATGCCGTCGTCGGCTTTGCGCTGCGCCATCTGCGCGTCGCGCAGGGAATTGATCTCGCGCATGTTCTCCGATTGCTGATCCATCGCTTCGTCGAAGAGCGTGGCTTGCAAGTCGAGTTGATCTTGCGCGCCCATCTCTTGCCCCATGAGACCGGTATTGAAGGCGTCGTTCGCGCTGAGCATGCCGGAGAGGCTCGCGTTCGAACCGCCCATCGCGCCTTCCGACATGCCGGAGAGACCGTTGCCCAAGAGGCTTGACGTAAGCCCGCCGGCAAGCGCGCCTCCGATCGACGGCAGCGCGGCTTCGGCCATCGGGAGCAGAAAACTCATTGTTGCCCTCCTTCCTAATTTGTGTCGCTGTCGCCGTCGATGAGGCTCGCGAGGAGATTGTCGCTCTGCGGCGCCGACTGTGAGAGCGACGAGAGCGTGTTGATATTGGTGAAGGCGCTCGACTGTTGGCTGAGCGCGCTTTCGAGCGTTTGCGGATCGAGCGTTGCAGCGCTCGACGATGACGAGGATGATTGGCCGCCCAACAGGCCGCCGGCGAGACCCTCGACGCCGCCGGTGATTGCGCCGATGAGATTGAAGCTCACGGATGTACTCCTTGGTTGAAGCTGCTGGTAATGGCGCAACACGGAGTCGGCGTAACCGAGCGTTTGTCCGTCGCCCCAAGTCGTGCTGGTGCCGGTTCCGTGCGGATCACCTGAGTTGTAGGCCGAGAGCGCCTCGCGGACGTTTCCGCCGTACCGCTGCAGGAGCCCCGAGAGCATGTCCGCGGCGTAGTCCGCGTTCTGGGCGGGATCCATCGCCGCGGCGGTCTTCGCAAAGCCGTGCCAGCGGTCGTCGATCTGGAAAAGGCCCCGGCCGTGCCCGCCGTCGCCGACCTCGTTGCGGCCGCCGTTGGCGCCCGGCCCGCCGGTTTCTTGGGCGGCGACGGCCGCCAGGAGCGTCGGATCGAGGCCGTGCCGCCGGGCAGCGCCGACGATCTCGGGGGCGTAGTTCACGCCTTCGGCCGCAAGCTGGGAGGGGAGGCTCGTGAGCGGGTTCATGCTGCCTCTCCATCCCTCGGACCGTGGCGTTTGACAAGACCCTGGCGGGGTTCTACAATCTCCAAGTCGTTATGGGGGCCCGCCGCACGGTGGGCCCCCATCCTGCGACAGGTCGCAATCGCATCATCATGGCTCGTTCGCACAAAGTCGACATCAGTGGGCTCCTGGGAGGCGGCCGGCAGCTTATGCTGGTCGACGACGAGGTGCCGATCGAGGAATTCGAAGGGATCACGTTCCCGTCGCCGGCCGAGGTGCATTTGGAATTACGCTACGTCGACCGGCTGCTTCATATAGTAGGCAGCGTCGACGTGCGGGCTCACGGTGCATGCGACAAGTGCCTGGAAGACGTCGACGTGCAGGTGCATGCCGACGTCGACGAGCGGCTCGATCCGAACACCAGTCGTGACGACGACCCGTTCGGCGAGGGCAACGTACTGACCGGAAGCCGATTGGACGTGGCGGACCTGGCACAGCAACTCTTGCTGAGCGAAATGCCGATGGGCTTGCGCTGCAGCACGGAATGTGCCGGCATCCAATACTAACGGAAACGAGAGACGAGAAAGTGGCAAATCTAAAGTGGAAGACGCCGCGCAGCAAAACGCGCAGCCGGCGTGCGGCAAACTGGAAGCTCAACGCGGTAACCGTCGTCGAGTGCCCCCAGTGTCATCAGCCCAAGCGCCCGCATTTCGTGTGCGGTCATTGCGGTACGTATGACGGCCGTCAGGTCGTAGAAGTCCGCGACGAACACGCCGGTCACGATCACGAATAAGTGAATTGACCGGGGTTAGAATCGCCGGCGTCGGGCATTACGCGCCCGAACGCATCGTGGACAACCACGACCTCGAGCAATGGCTCGACACGTCGGACGAATGGATCACGACGCGAACCGGCATGAAGCGCCGGCACTGGACTTCGGAAAACGAAGCGACCAGTGATTTGGCCTTGGCGGCGGCGCGCAACGCGCTCGCGAACGCCGGGCTGCAGCCGCTCGACATCGACGCCTATATCGTCTGCACCGTCTACCCCGACTATCTCTTTCCGGCTACCGCATGCATCGTCGCGGCTAAACTCGGCGCGCACGATAAGCCCGCGTTCGACATGGAGATCGCGTGCAGCGGATTCATCTACGGCTTGACCGTCGCGTCGTCGCTCATCCGTTCGGGTGTCTACAAGCGCGTGATGCTGATCGGCGCCGAGACTCTTTCGAAACTCGTCAATCGCAACGATCGCGGCACCGCGATTCTCTTCGGCGACGGCGCGGGCGCGGTCGTTCTCGAAGCCAGCGTGCAGGACTCATTTCTCGCATCGGAACTGGGTAGCGACGGCAGCCGTCCTGAGCTGCTGCGCGTCGAATCGGGCGGCTCGCGCGTGCCGATGACGCGCGCGGCGATCGATCGCGGCCAGGACCGCATTCATATGGAAGGCCGGGAAGTCTTCAAATTCGCCGTCACCAAGATGATCCAAGCGACCGATCGTGCGCTCGAGAAGGCGCAGCTGGGCAAGAGCGACGTGGACGTTTTGATCCCGCACCAGGCAAACAAACGCATCATCGACGCGGCCATGAAGTATCTCGACATTCCACCCGAGCGCTGCATCGTGAACATTCAGGAGTACGGCAACACGTCGGCTGCCTCGATTCCGATTGCGCTTTCGGAAGCCGTGCGCGACGGGCGCATCGCACAGGACGACATCATCGTCTTCGTTGGATTCGGCGGCGGGCTCTCGTGGGGCGCAGTCGTCTGGAAGTGGGCGGCCTGACGTGCGCATAGCGATAATTTTCCCCGGTCAGGGCTCGCAAGCGATCGGGATGGGTGTCGACGTGGCAAAGCACTCCACCGCGGCGCGCGATCTCTTCGACATGGCGCAGACCGTTCTCGGCTACGATCTACTCGGCTTGCAGCAGCACGGTCCCGAAGAGCGTCTGCGCGAGACGCAGTACAGCCAGCCGGCGATCTTTACGACCAACGTTGCGATCTTCGCGGCGCTCGAGCTTGCACCCGAGACGCTCGTTGCGAGCGCGGGACATTCGTTCGGCGAATTCTGTAGTCTCTACGCGGCGGGCGCGGTCGGTTTCGAGGACGCGCTGCGCGTCGTCAACACGCGCGGCGTCGCGATGCAAGATGCCGCCGACATCGCCCCGGGCGGCATGAGCGCCGTGCTCGGCATGGATGCCGCCGAAATTCGCCGCGTCGTCGCGGCGGTGCGCGAGCAGACCGGGGCGCGCGTACAGCTCGCAAACTTCAACTCTCCCTCGCAGATCGTGATCAGCGGCGATTTGCACGCCGTGCAGCTTGCCGGCGACGAGCTGATGGCCGCGGGCGCGAAGCGCGTCGTGCCGCTCAACG
>Ga0335073_10013867_pt1 | contig 11297 bp, 8 predicted proteins | sample Lox_Sample_22_FD_207093 | JGI IMG/M metagenome (GOLD analysis project Ga0335073, IMG submission 207093) | Soil microbial communities from Loxahatchee National Wildlife Refuge, Florida, United States - Lox_Sample_2.2 | ecosystem: Environmental > Terrestrial > Soil > Wetlands | place: USA: Florida... | reverse complement strand
TTGTCTTCACCGCCGAAGACGCCGTGAAGCACCACCAGAACGGCTCCTACAAAACCATCATCCTCGTCCGCGGCGAAACCACGCCCGAGGACATCGCCGGCATGGAAGTTGCCGCCGGCATTCTCACCTCGCGCGGCGGCATGACCTCGCACGCCGCCGTCGTCACCCGTGGCATGGGCAAGTGCTGCGTGGCCGGCGCGGGCGACTGCGTCGTCGACGAAGCCAAGAAGGAGCTGCGCGTCAAGGGCCGCACCTTCAAGCAGGGCGACTACATCTCGCTCGACGGCACCACCGGCCGCGTCATCGCCGGTCAGCTCAAGACGCTCGACGCCCAGCCCGACGACAAGGATCTCGTCAAGTTCATGAGCTGGGTCGATCCGGTTCGCCGCCTGCGTGTCCGCGCCAACGCCGACATCCCGCGTGACGCCAAAACTGCCCGTGCCTTCGGCGCGGAAGGCATCGGCCTCTGCCGCACCGAGCACATGTTCTTTGCCGAAGACCGCATCGAGCACATGCGCGCCATGATTCTGGCCGACAACGAGAAGGATCGCCGGCTCGCATTGAAGAAGCTGCTGCCCATGCAGCGCGCCGACTTCGTGGGTCTTTTCAAAGCCATGGAGTCGCTGCCGGTTACGATCCGCCTCTTGGATCCGCCGCTTCACGAGTTCCTGCCCAAGCGCGAAGATCTGCTCGTCCAGATCGCCACGCTCACGGCAACGAAACCCAAGTCGCCCAAGCTCAAGGATCTGCGCACGCTCTTGGCGCGCGTCGAAGAGCTGCATGAGCAGAATCCCATGCTCGGCCTGCGCGGCTGCCGCCTGGGAATCACATTCCCTGAGATCACCGAGATGCAGGCGCGCGCCATCATCGAGGCCGCGGTTGCCGTCAAGGCAAAGGGCGGCAATCCCCATCCCGAGATCATGATCCCGCTCATCGGATCGATCGAAGAGATGCGCAACCAGGCCGCCATCGTCCGCCGCATCGCCGACGAAGTCTTCGAAGAGAAGAAGGCGAAGGTGGACTACATGGTCGGCACCATGATCGAGCTGCCCCGCGCTGCCCTGACTGCGGATCAGATTGCCGAAGAGGCTCAGTTCTTCTCCTTCGGCACGAACGATCTGACGCAGACTACCTTTGGCATCTCGCGTGACGACATCAACAACTTCCTGCCTGCCTATCTCAAGGCCGGGATCTTCAAGCAGGACCCGTTCGCCACGCTCGACCAAGTGGGCGTTGGTCAGCTCATCAAGGGCGCCGTGGCCAAGGGCCGCAACACGCGCAACAACCTCAAAGTCGGCATCTGCGGCGAGCACGGCGGCGATCCAGAGTCCGTCAAGTTCTGCCACAAGATCGACCTCAACTATGTCTCCTGCTCTCCCTTCCGCCTGCTAACCGCGCGCCTCGCCGCAGCCCAGGCAGTTCTAGAAGAGAAGGGCACCACTCACTCCAGCAAGTAACCTCCACCACGGGAAAATCACGAGGGGCGCGGCCAATCGGCCGCGCCCCTTCTGTCTTCGCGCTCAACAACTCCGGCCCTGCCCTACGACTTTTCATCCAACTACGACTTGTCATCCCGAGGAGCACAGCGACGAATCGCACGGTTCAGAGCGCTTCCGCGTCGGTTTTTACTCAAGATAAGGAGCTCAGCCCCAACGGCGGAACTGAACCCCTTGCAACCTGCAGCGCAAGCTCTCTGCGCTGCCTATGCCGTCATGCTCGCCCGCCAACGCCTCGAACGATTTACCGCAAACAAAACTCCAAGCAATCCCAAGGCAAATAGGGACGCCGAAGACGGCTCCGGGGTAGCCGCGGCGCTGGCAATCACCAGGTCGCCCGTAAAAGTGGGCTCAATAAAAAAGCTCTCGTTCAAACTCGTTGAGATGTCAATGGACTGAGGGAAGTAGAAATTGGCGAATTGAGAGTCATAGGCGATGATGGGTCCGCCGCAGCTGATGCACGGGTGTTCAAAAACAAAATATCCTCCGTCTTGCCCGTCGAAATCGAAAAGCAGTTGCGTAGCGGTTGCCGTTACATCGCTTCCCCCTACTAACTCGCCGGAGTTGATCGTGTTCAGGTTGTATGTTCCGTCGGTCCCGTCGTTGATGTTCAGGTTCCAGCTCACGATGTCGCTATAACCGAGAGTCCCGATGGTTCCGTCCGTGGTGATGGTGCCGTTTACAAACCCCGGGCCCACCGATTCATTCACGTCGTAGGTAATGTCTGCCGCTCGACCCGCCTGCGCAAACACCGACAAAAGTAGCGCCGCCAGCAGTCCTGGCGTTTTCATTGACCTCATTTTTCCCCCTCCGACTGCGCGCCCTGCCGGACGATCGTCCAAGGCTGGGCAAATCGCAATCACCTTATCCTTGAAATATAAATTGAGCCTCAAACCCTAACCGCATTTTTTTGCGCTTAGGGTCGGGTCGCGTGAATCTCTTTCCTGCACTCCCCGGATAACAACTCCCATCCCGCCCCGTCTATCCACCATCGAGGACTCGAGGAGACTCAAACTCACCGCCGCTCACGAGCCGGAATGTGTCTGGACGTTGAGCACTCAAGAGAGGTGTGTATGCAACGGCCCGATTCCTCACATTCCGCGGCGAGCGATTTAGCCTTCGGCCTGCTCCCAGCGGCCACAACCAATCCCTGGGCCGTCGGGACCGCGACGGTGGTCAACGGAAGCATCATGGCGGTGGTGATTTTGCTCAGCATGAAAGCCGCCACCAGCCACTTCTCGCCGCCGAAATCGGGCGATCACTTGGATATCAGCGAGCTGCCGATCTTTGCGCATGCGCCGGCAAGACCCGCTAACGGTGGGCAAGGCGGTGGGGCGCACGATTTGATTGCCCCGACTGAAGGCCGCAATCCCCAGTTCGCCACCACGCCCGTCGCGCCGCCCATGATTCCTGTAATCGTGCAGCCGAAGCTGGCCGAGGAATCCACCATCGCGATCCGCCTGCCTGACGACTCGTCGATGCCCAACATCGGCGTGCATAGTTCTCCAAACGTCGCGCTCAATTCCAATGGCCCAGGCGGACCGCACGGCACGGGAACGGGGCAAAATCGCAGCTTCGGCCCAGGCAATGGCGACACCGGCTGGGGCCCCGGCGACGGAAACAGCATCTACACGCCCTACCAGCGCGGAGTCGTCGCTCCCACGCTCGTCTACGCGCCCGATGCCGAGTTCTCCGACGAAGCACGCAGCCACAAGTATCAGGGCGTTTGCATCGTGGCTCTCATCGTCGACACGCATGGCAATCCGCAGAACGTTCATGTGATTCGCGCACTGGGTATGGGTCTAGATGAGAAGGCGATGGAGGCAATTCACCGCTACAAGTTCAAGCCGGGCACAAAAGATGGCAAGCCGGTCCCGGTCCAGATCGCCGTTCGACTCGACTTCCACCTCTACTAGTTTTTACTCTTCGGCTGTGAGGCGGCATGCGTCTGCGCCGGGGAGTCTCACGCCGGCTTCAGCTTCTTGAGGCGAACCGCCCTGTGCGCGTGACTGCGGGGCTGCCGGCGCGGCATTGAATGCCGGATGCTTCCGACCGAGCAACGGCGGAACTTCCTCCGGCAACAAAGGCAGCGAAAGCAGAAATCCCTGGAACAGATCGCATTTGAGCTGGCGCAGGCGCGCCAACTGGCACTCGGTCTCCACGCCCTCTGCCACCACCTGCAGGCCAAGGGCGTGCGCCATCGAGAGAATGGCTTGCACGATGTCGCTCGAGGTCTCGCTCTTGTCTGCCTTGCAGAGCCGCTCCACAAACGAGCGGTCGATTTTGAGAATCGAGATGGGCAGTTGGTGCAGTCTTCCCAAAGAGGAGTGCCCGGTGCCGAAATCGTCGATTGCGAAGTGGCAACCCAAGGCCGACAGCACGCCCATCTCGCCCGATACGGCCTTCAGGTTATCCATGGCCGCTGTCTCTGTGATCTCCAGGTGAATCCACTTGTCGCTGATGGAGTAGCGTTCGAGGGTCTGCGCCAGGCGTTCGGCATATCCCTTCGAAATCAGTTCCATGGCAGAGACGTTGAGGGCCAGGGGCACCAGTTCCACACCCTCGTCCATCCAGGCGCGCAGTTGCCGGCAGGCATGCTCGACCACCCAGTTTCCTATCTGCGCAATCAGGCCCGTCTCTTCGGCGGTTCGCACCACGATAGACGGCTCGATAGCGCCATAGCGCGGATGGTTGAGCCGCAACAGGGCCTCGAGCCCGCTCACCGTGCCATCGGATGTGTAGAGCGGTTGATACACGAGGTGGAAACGGTCCTCCTCGAGCATTCTGGTGATGCTGGAGGCAATTTCCAGCCGCTTCTCGGCAGCCGAACGCAGTTCCGGCGACAGCCAGACCACCTGCCCACTGCCTTCGGTTTGCGCCCGGTGCAAGGCGCTCTCGGCAAGGCGCCAAAGGGTGAGGGCGTCGACGCCGTCCTCCGGGCATACCGCCAGCCCAATGTTGAAGGCAAGCGGAACCTCATACCCGCCGATCCACACCGGCTGCTCAAACTCCTCGTTGAACCGGGCCGTCATCTGCTCGGCCGCTGTGAGATCGCTCAACCCGGTAAGCACCAGAGCAAACTCGCCGTCGCCGGTGCGCGCCACAGCGTCGCCGGGACGCGCGTGCGCACTCAGGACGCTGGCGGCAAACTGGATGCACAGGTCGCCGGTACGCGGGCCGTAGACCTCATTCAGCCGCTTCAGGTTATGGAGATCGATGCACAGGATGGCCAGCTTTTTGTCATTGGCAATAGCCTCGGCAACGTCTCGCCTCAGTCTTTCTTCGAAGGCACGCCGATTCTCAAGCCCCGTGAGGGCGTCGTGGTACTGCTGGTATTCAAGCTCCTTCTCAAGGTACTCACGATTCGTTACGTCTACCGCCAGCACAAATCGGCATGGTCTTCTATGGAACACGATGCTGTACACCGTGATATCGAGGCGGAACTCGGCACCGTCTTTTCGCAGGTGCCGCGAGGCCCGGTTGGGAACTGGATTTGGCATTGCCGCCTCGCGCAACGCCTGCTCGTGCATTTCGGGGTGCAGAAGGTCAGGCAAGCGCAGCTTCAGGAATTCCTCCCGCGTATATCCATGCAGCGCGCAGGCCGCATCATTCACGGCGAGTATGCGCAGCGTCTTCACATCGAAGATCCACAGCGCATTCGGGTTCCCATAGAAGATGAGCCTGTATTCGCTGGCGAGAGCGCGCTCGCTCTCGACTCCCTCCTCAAAGACGATCAGCATCATGCCGACGGCGACGCAGGCTTTTGGGGGGTTCCAAAAACCGCTGCAGGCGGTGATCTGCGGCCAGATGCCATGGATCGCCTCGGCTATGGGGTAAGTGGCCGCCCACACCACCATGCCGAAACCGGTCAGGCGCATACCAATGGTTTCTCCCGTGCGCCTGTTCACAATATCCATTCCGGCAACGGTGAATACCTCGGCGAGAATGACCGGGGCCAACCAGCGGGCGCTGCCGCGAGCAATCAGGGCGAGCAGAAGGACCGCGTTTGCCGACCACAAGACCGTCAAGACGAGGCTGAACCTGGGCCTGTACCTCGACATTTCGCCGCGCGTCCGGATCAGCAACAACTGGCGTGCTAGCACTGCGGCGGCCAGCAGCCAGCGGCTTTCGACACCCAGGGCCGCGAGGGTAAGGCAAAGCAGGGTCGGAATAGCGATCTTTGCGCCCAGGAAGATTCCAAATCTCCGGCAGCGCGCGGAGATTGCCGAGGAAACCACAAAAAGGACGCCCACCATGGCCGTCAGGTCCAGGCGAACGGCGCCCGCTACGAGCCTCGGCCATCCCGTGGCAAACGATTGGCCCAAAATTGCGGCATAAGAAGCGAGCAGTGCGAGCCATCCGGCAAACCAGCAATAAGCCCGATCATCGGGCCGGCGCACCCGTGCCACCGCTCCAAATACAAACACAAGGAGAGTGGAATACGCGATATCGATGGCCGCGTCTGGCATGCAAAAGCCTAGCTTCACGCTATTTATCGGCAAATGGCGGGCGAGGCTTATTCCCAAAACCGGATTTTATGGGCCGGGGAACCGGGACCGTTGCCGGTGATTTAGCCCTGGCGGCCACCGTCACCGGTCCCTTTCGCGATTTGCGGGTCACTGGTAAACTAAAGAGGTCGTGGGGCTGTAGCTCAGCTGGGAGAGCGCCTCGTTCGCAACGAGGAGGCCAGCGGTTCGATCCCGCTCAGCTCCACCAATCCCCTCCGCGGTTCCCGGTTCTCTAGTTCTCAATGCGTGCGTCTTCGCCCACGGCCGCGCCCATGGCTTTCAAATAGGCATCGATGGACGCGGTTTGGCCGAGAATGAACTTGGAAACAAAGCGAAAGATCGGATTGTAGACCTCCCCTTCCTCGGTAATCCGCACTTGGGTCCCATCGTCTTTAGGGGCGAATGTGACCGTCCATCTTCCGCCATAGGGCAGGTCTTCAGATGCGATGCGCCGCACAATCCGGTCGGGCCCAGGCTCCTCGACCTCGTAAAGAATAGTGTGCCCATGCTTGTCGGTCTCGCGCTGAAAACGCCGGCCGTCTTTCTCCATCGCTTCGCAGGCCTTCACATCGGGGCGCCAAGTCTGCGTTCCGGCAACCAACGCATAGAGTGGCTCCCTGCCGGCGTGAAAGACAGCGCTCCGCGAGGCCACGTGCCGCTTGGGAAGCATGGCGCCAATCGCGGCCACAGCGCCGATCACAAGCACGACTGCGATGGCGATCATGAGAACGAGCTTCATCGGTCTATCTCCCTCTTTCTCTGTTTCAATTGCCTGGCCGCGCATCCGGCCAGGCGCTCCAGGCCCGCAACCGCCCGCTCCGCCTCTTCCGCGCTCAGCATCCGGATCATCTTTTCAACCAGCGCGGGATCGAGAACCGTATTCTGCTCCTGAATCCGCCGGCCGGCAGCCGTCAACGTCAGCGCAAAAGAGCGCCGGTCGTCTTTTGCCGGCGTGCGCGCAAGATAACCGGCGCGCATCAGGCGGCGCACGGTGACGCTCATCGTCGAGCGGCTTACTCCCATATGCTCGGCAAGCTTCGACAGTGTGGCAGGCCGTGGTCCGGTCAGATGATCCAGAATACGGAGCTGATTTTCAGTCAGTGTACGGCCGGCTTCGTCCGTCCGCAGATGTTCGCGATGGCAGGCCTGATAGACGATGGGATAGGCTGCCATCAACCGCATAACGCGTGATTCCACCATAGTGGGCAGAATGGCGCAGATGGTTTGATTCGTCAAACAAATTTCTTCGCGCAATGGCTGAGACGGTTTTGCCGGCTCCGCAATTATGATGAGAAGCATCGCGCCGGCGGGATGCTCCGCCAAGATACAAACTTGCATCGGCGCCGATGAATCGTCGACGAGGTGAACGGTTGTCGCAGGTTGTCTCTCCGCCGCACGCTACTCCAGCAACCCTGCAGCCTCTCTGCGTGGACCTCGACGGCACCCTGGTCAAATCCGATACGCTTGCCGACTCGCTGCTGGTGCTGGCGCGTACGCACCCGGCGCTCCTTTTGGCCCTGCCCGCGCAGCTTCTTCGCGGCAAAGCGGCCTTCAAAGCGTTCGTCGCTTCGCACGTTTCGCTCGACGTCTCTCATCTGCCGTTCAACCGCGGCCTGTTGCAGTTTCTCCACGAGGAGCGGGCGCGCGGCCGAGCTCTCTATCTGGTGACCGGGGCCGACCTGCGCCTGGCCGAGCGGGTGGCAGCGCATGTTGGCGTTTTTACCGGAGTCTTAGGCAGCGACGGCGCGACCAACCTGACAGGAAAGTACAAGCTCGAACGGCTGCGCAACCACTTTGGCGGCAGGGAGTACGCCTACATCGGCAACGACACTCCCGATTTGCCGCTGCTGGCCGCGGCCGCCGAATCCATGGTGGCCAATCCCAGCCTTCGCCTGCGGCTCCGCATGCGCCTTTCCGGCATCCGTCCCGCACGCAGGTTTGGTGAAGGCGGCGGCTTGCTCAGGCCAGCGCTCAAGGCCATGCGACCGCATCAATGGGCAAAGAATCTGCTTATCTTTTTGCCCCTTTTGCTGGCGCACGTGGTGGCAGCAGGCCGTATGCTGACCGCGTTGCTGGCCTTTTTGTGTTTCTGCTTCACGTCTTCGTCGGCATACATCGTCAACGATCTTCTCGACATTGAAGCCGACCGGCGCCACGCCAAAAAGCGCCTGCGCCCGTTTGCCGCCGGCGACCTTTCCGCCATGACCGGCATCGGCATGGTGGCGCTCTTTCTGCTTTTGGCGTTTAGCGGCGCGCGATTTCTGCCGCTGGCCTTTACCGGATGGCTGGCTCTTTATTTGGGAACCACGCTGGCCTATTCCTGGTACCTGAAGCGGATTGCCCTCGTGGACGTGATGGTGCTTTCCGGCCTTTACACGCTGCGCCTGTTCGCGGGCAGCGCCGCCACGGCGTCGCAGATCTCCGACTGGCTGGCCGGTTTTTCCATCTTTCTGTTCTTCTCGCTCGCCATCGTCAAGCGCTTTGCCGAACTCGAGAACCTGCGCTCGAGCGGATTGCCGCCCCGCAACGGGCGCGGCTATCTTGTAGCCGACAGCGCGCAATTAAGAAGCTTTGGCACCGCCAGCGCCTTCGCAGCCGTCATGGTCTACGCCATCTACATCAGCAGCGGCGAAGTAGTGATGCTCTATCGCCGTGCGGAGCTGCTATGGCTCATCATGCCGTTGATGATTCTGTGGCTCTGCCGTGTGTGGCTGCTGGCCTCGCGAGGCGAGCTCGATGAAGACCCGCTGGTCTTCGCTTTTACCGACCGCATGAGTTTGGCCATCGGCGTTGCGGTCGCGGCGATTGCGCTCATGGCGGTGTGAACCGTCGTCGCGCTTTCCGAAGGCCGTCGCTGGATGCCGAGAACTGACGCCTGAGACCCGACCTCCGATCTCTCAGTTGAAGAGATCTTTCATCTTCTCGATCAACCCCGGCGCAGTGGGATTGTTCTCTACGGTCATAGTCTCGGCGAGCTTGGTCACCAGTTCGCGCTGGGCGCGATTCAGCTTGCGCGGAATCTGCACCACCACCTTCACGATCAGGTCGCCGGTGCCCCTTTCATTGAGATAGGGCACGCCGCGGCCGCGCACACGAATCTCACGGCCGCTCTCGGTGCCTTCAGGAACCTTGATGGCGATCGGACCATCGATGCCGGGAATCTCGAACTCGGCGCCCAGCGCCGCCTGCGGAAAGCTGATGGGAATCACGCAATGCAGGTCTTGCCCCTGGCGCTCGAAGAAATCGTGCGGCCGGATGGCGAGCACGATGTAGAGATCGCCTTTGGTCCCGCCGCGACGGCCGGCGTCGCCCTCGCCCTGGTAGCGGATGCGCGTTCCTTCTTCAACACCCCGTGGCACTTTGACGTTAAGTTTGACTTCTGTTGCGGCGCGGCCCTCACCGCGGCACACCGAGCACGGATCGCTGATGGTCGAGCCCGTGCCGCCGCATGCCACGCAGGTACGGGCGACCGAAAAGAATCCCTGTTGATACCGGATTTGCCCATGACCCTGGCAGTGGCTGCACACACTGGGCCCCCGGCCTGAGGCGCTGCCGTTCCCCTTGCACGCGCCGCATGTCTCCAGCCGCCGGATCTTCACTTCGGTCTCCGAGCCGAAGATCGCGTCTTCAAAGTTAATGGTGAGGTCGAAGCGCAGGTCGTCGCCACGCTGTGCGCGCGCTGCACGCGTCCCGCCGCGCTGCGCCCCGCCCATTGAAAACATCTCGCCGAACAGATCGCCAAAGATGTCGCCCAGGTCCACACCGCCGGCAAAGGGGCCGCCGGCAAAGCTCTGGGCGCCCAAACCTGCATGTCCATAGCGATCGTAAGCCGCGCGCTTGCCGGTGTCGCTCAACACCTGGTACGCCTCGCTGGCTTCTTTGAATTTTTCTTCGGCCGCTTTGTCGCCGGGATTGCGGTCAGGATGGTACTTGAGCGCCTGCTTGCGGTAGGCGCTCTTCAGTTCCTGATCGCTCGCCTCACGCGATACGCCCAGTACTTCGTAGTAATCTGCTTTGCTCACTCCAGCTTCCAGCTCCTAGCTGCCAGCTTCCAGCTTTTGCTTTCCTCGTGTTCTTGTCGGCATCGCATGCAATTGACGCGATTCTCATCGTGCTTCTTCTGCCGCCTTGCCTCAACGTTGCCATAGGTCAGGAGCTAGAAGCTGCATTTTCATTCGTTCACTTGCTTTGCGTTATGCGCCACGCGCACCAGCGCCGGCCGCAGCAGCCGCTCGCGAATCTTATAGCCGCGGCGAATCTCTTCGGCCACATGCTGGTCGGGCAGGTCGTCGCGCTCCACGGTGCCCAGCGCCTCGTGAACGCGGGGATCGAACTCCGCACCCACCGCGGGAATAGCATTCACCTGCATCTTGCCAAGGATCTCTTCCATCTGTTTGACGATGAGGCTCACGCCCGAGCGCAATTGCTCTTCGGAGCCGGTGGCCTTGAGCGCCAGCTCGAAGTTATCGAGCACTGGCAGAAACTGCTCCACCACATTGCCGGTGACATGGTCGCGAAACTCCAGCTTCTCGCGCTCGGCGCGTTTGCGCGCGTTTTCAAACTCCGCCTGCATGCGGGCCAGCCGGTCGAGCAGTTGATCGCGCTCGGCCTTCAATTGGTCAATTTCGGTTGAGCCCGCGGCCGGCGCCTGGCTCGCGGCATCGGCCTCGGCCAGCGGCCCGTCGGGCGGCGGCAACTCAGACGCGGGATCGATCCCGGTTTCTCTCACCTCTTCAAACTGCCCTCTCGATTCTTTAGCCCTCAACTCCTCTGTCTCCTGTATCGGCATGATTCAGTACATTCTCCGCGTGATCGACTCACTTTGTTTAGATAAAAATGTCGCCAAGATGGCTGCAGAAACCGCTCCTGCACCGGAGCGCGGGTTCATCGCCGGCTTTCGAGCCGGCATTGCCGGCGGCGCCCTCTAGATTGCTTACGCGTTGGGAGCATCGAGAAGGCGCTCGGAAAGACGCGCAATATAGCTCACTGCTTCGATCATCTCCTGGTATTGAATGCGCGTGGGTGCGATCACGGCAACCGTTCCCACATTGGTGCCGCCCATCTTTGCCGGAGCGCCGATCAGCACCAGATCCTGCATCGCAGGCAAATCCGCATCCAGGCCCACAACCACGCATACCTCCTGCTTGCGGCCGTCCACATAGGCGCTCAACAGCTCCACCAGCCGTTGTTTCGCCTCCAGGGCAAGCAGCATCTGGCGCAGCCGTTCGCGATCCTGTTCGGCGCCGATCAGGTTGGCCATGCCATCCACAAAAATCGTCGCGGCGTTTCCTTC
>Ga0335073_10013863_pt1 | contig 11298 bp, 9 predicted proteins | sample Lox_Sample_22_FD_207093 | JGI IMG/M metagenome (GOLD analysis project Ga0335073, IMG submission 207093) | Soil microbial communities from Loxahatchee National Wildlife Refuge, Florida, United States - Lox_Sample_2.2 | ecosystem: Environmental > Terrestrial > Soil > Wetlands | place: USA: Florida... | reverse complement strand
CTGTTCCAGCAGTTCTGACGCAGCGAAGAATTTGACGTTGTACGGCGAAGGATTGCCCAACGGTCTGAGCAGCCGCGCCGTCACCAGGATCCTCGGTCGAGCCATTCGAGAACGGGCGCGGCTTCACTTTGAGAGTGTTGCGGGCGGGAAAGCCGAGGCAGAATTAGCCAGCCGCTAAACTGGAGACCTTTTGCTTTGATTGTGGCGCTTCGTTATGAGGAGAATTCGACGATGACGGAAGCTGTCCCATCATTACCGCGTTCTGCGGATAGTTACTGGTTGACGCGGTTTGTGCTGCTGCGATTGCTGGGCTGCATCTATGCCGTGGCATTCCTAGTGGCAGCAAAACAAATCCTGCCGCTGATCGGCTCACACGGCCTTCTGCCCGTAAATCTATTTCTCGAACAGGTCCAGAATACTTTGGGTTCGCCGGTCTTCGGGTTTATCCGACTGCCATCGTTGTTCTGGTTCGATCATTCCGATGCCGTCTTGCAAGCGGCGGCGTGGGCCGGTTTCGCCCTGTCCTGCGTCGTCGTGGCCGGTTACGCGAACGCCATCGTGATGGCCGTGCTCTGGGCGCTCTATATGTCGTTCGTCCATGTCGGGCAGGACTGGTATGGCTACGGCTGGGAAATCCAACTGCTCGAAACCGGCTTCCTGGCGATCTTCCTTTGCCCTGCGCTTGATGGCCGCCCGTTCTCGAGACGCGCGCCGCCGGTGGTGGTGCTCTGGCTATTCCGCTGGCTCATTTTTCGCATCATGGTCGGCGCGGCGCTCATCAAACTACGTGGCGACTCCTGCTGGCGCGATCTGACCGCGCTGTATTATCACTTCGAGACCCAACCGATTCCCGGTCCGTTGAGCCGCTGGTTTGAGTTCCAGCCACACTGGATATTAAAGGCCGGCGTCCTGTTCAATTTTCTCGCCGAATTGATTGCGCCGTGGTTTGCCTTCTATCCACGCATCGCCCGGCGGATCGCGGGTGTAATCATGGTGCTGTTTCAGTTCACTCTCGTCCTTAGCGGCAACCTTTCGTTTTTGAACTGGCTGACCATCGTGCCGGCGCTCGCGTGTTTTGACGACGGTTTCTGGTCCAAAATGCTGCCGCGTGCACTGGTCAATCGCGCAGCGAGGGCCGCCGCCACAGCGCAACCATGCCCTCCGATGCAACACACCGCGTTGGCAATTGCCGTGATAGTCGGTGCATTGAGCGTTCAACCTGTTATGAACATGATTTCGCCGCAACAGGTTATGAACACGTCGTTCAATCCCCTTGATCTGGTTAATACCTACGGCGCATTCGGCACAGTGGGCCGCGAGCGGTTGAACGTGGTATTTCAAGGCACCGACGCCGACGTGCCCGAGGACCATGCCGTTTGGAAAGACTATCCTTACCAGGCGTTGCCCGTCGCACTGAACAAACGTCCACCGCAGATTGCGCCTTATCAACCGCGACTTGACTGGCAGATGTGGTTCGCCGCGATGAGCACGCCCGATCAATATCCGTGGACGCTTAATCTGGTCTGGAAACTTCTGCACAACGATCCGGGCGCGTTGAGTCTCTTTGGCGGAAACCCGTTTCCCGGCAAACCACCACGTTACATTCGCGCCACGCTCTACCGCTACGAATTCGTCCGACCTGGAAATCCCGAGGGCAATTGGTGGACACGGGAGGCACTAGGCCTCTGGCTGCCGCCGTCGTCTGCCGAGGACCCCCGTCTGCTTGCTGTGTTGAAACAGGCAGGCTGGCTCGAAAACACAAATTAGATCTATTTGTCGGACACCTCGTCAAATACGGCAATTCCGTCGCGGTCAGCGTTATGTCGGGACAGGGGTTTTCCGCGGTTCCAACCCGAACAAATAAATGTTGACAATTACGGTATATTTGTTATTTTCTGAAGTGACAGAAATAAAAGAAATATGACAGCGCTCAGCCCAGTCCAGCAAAAGTTCATTCTCCATTGGGGGGAAATGGGGACGCGTTGGGGCATCAACCGCACTGTGGCCCAGACCCACGCGCTGCTCTTCATCTCGCCCAAACCCTTGAACGCGGACGAGATCGTTGAGGCACTGGGCGTAGCCCGCTCCAACGTGAGCACCAGCCTCAAGGAATTGCAAAGCTGGGGCATCGTAAAGCTGGTTCATATCCTGGGTGACAAACGCGATCATTTCGAGTCCATGAAGGATGTGTGGGAAATGTTCCGGGTGGTCCTGAACGAGCGTAAGCGAAGGGAAATCGATCCCACGACGCTGATGCTCAACGAGTGCATCGCCGAGGCCGGGAAAGACAAGCAGACCGATGCCTACACCCAACAACGCCTGAGCGACCTGCGGGAGTTCTTTGAAACGACCTCCGCCTGGTATGTCCAAATCCGCCAATGGCCGACCAGCGCCATCGTGAAATTTGTAAAGGTGGGTGACAAGGTGTTGAAGGTCCTTGGATTTGGCAGATAAAAGATATTTTATTACCGATATATTTCTGTGAATACTGAAATTACAGAAAGTATGAAAGTCGCGGGCTGGGTGCTCTACGATGCGAATTGTAATTTTTGCACCCGGCTGGCCCAGCGTTTTCAACCATTGCTCGCCCGCCGGCACTTTGAGCTGCTGCCTCTCCAAACGCCCTGGGTCCGCGCCAGACTCGGACTGGCGGATTCCCGGCTTCTGGCAGAAATGCGCGTGTTGTTGCCGGATGGAACGAATTTCGGCGGTGCCGACGCCTTGATTGAGATCAGCCGGAGATACTGGTGGGCCTGGCCAATTCGTCAAATGACTCGCTTGCCGACAGTCAGGGAACTGGTCCGACGGGGTTATCGCTGGGTGGCGCGCCGGCGCAATTGTGCCCGCGGCATTTGCAACATCACAAATCTCAAAGTTGGAGGCAAAAGCCACAGGTTCCTTGATTTTCTGCCACTGCTGATTCTGCCCTTGTTGGTACTGCCTTCCAGAAACCGGTTTGCCGCCTGGATTTTCATGGCGATGATGGCCTTTGCGCTGTATGCCGGATGCAAATGGCTGACCTACCGCCGGGGGGTATGGCGTGGCCGGCCTTTCAATCTACTACGCGCCCTCGGATATTTGCTGGCATGGCCGGGAATGGACGCGACGAGATTTCTCAACGAAAAAGCTATCCCGGAAAAACCGCGAGGCATCGAGTGGGCATCTGCCGCAACCAAAACCGCTTTTGGCATCGGGTTGCTCTGGGGAATCGCCCGGACGGTTTTGCCAGTTCATCCTATTCTCGCCGGATGGATTGGAATGACGGGCGCAATTTTTATTCTCCACTTTGGATTATTCCACATTTTATCCCTGATCTGGCGACGGGCTGGCGTGACCGCAATGCCCGTCATGAAAAACCCGCTTAAGGCGACTTCGCTGGCGGATTTTTGGGGCAGACGCTGGAACACCGCTTTCAACGAACTCGCATTTCGATTTTCCTTCCGCCCGATTTGCCGGCTGGCCAGGCCGACCACTGCAATGGTGCTCGCCTTTGGTCTGTCTGGCCTGGTGCATGAGTCGGTAATTTCTCTGCCGGCACGTGGTGGTTACGGTTTGCCCACCGCCTATTTTCTTGTCCAAGGCTTGGGTCTGGCGACCGAGCGCACATCATTTGGCCGAAGGATTGGGCTGGGTCGCGGTGTGCTCGGCTGGTGCTTCACCTTGCTCGTCACAGCAGGCCCGGCGTTCTGGCTTTTTCATCCGTGGTTCATCAAGAACGTCATCCTGCCGATGCTGTCGGGCATCGGCGCAATCTGAATGGAAACATGAAATTAATCACCCTGACTCTGCTCCTCCAATTCGCGGGCGTTTTGCACCTGGGTCTGGCCTGCGCCGGCGCACTCATGCCGCGAGCGGTCAACCTGCGCACGCATATCTCCGTTTTGCCGCCATTCATCCGGCGATTGTTCTGGGTCTATTACAGCTTCATTGGCCTGTGCCTGGTGAGTTTCGGCCTGGTTACTTTTACCTTTGCCGGAGCACTGGCGGCGGGCGGCGGCCTGGCCCGAGCCGTGTGCGCGTTCCTTGCCGTATTTTGGACGGTAAGGTTGTTTGCCGCTACGTTCATCTTCGACGTGCGGCCATACCTGACCAATAATTTCTGGAGGCTTGGCTACCACGCCACCAACATCGTTTTTGCTTATCTGCCGGTCGTCTATGTGTGGGCGGCTTTGAAATGATAACGCAATGAATGCAACCAGCGATTCATGTCAGGAGCCGGTGGCTGGATTGACCAGTGCGCCAAGCACCGCGGCACAGGAACGGCTACTGTCGCGTCGCGGGGAACCGCTGTTCTTCGCGGGGTGGGAGCAGGCGCTCATGATTCATTTTGAAGTGGACGCCGAAGCGTTACAACGCGACGTGCCTTATCAGCTCGATTTGTATGACGGTCTTGCGTTTGTCAGCTTGGTTGCGTTCACGTTGCGCCGAATGAGACCGCGCTGGGGTGGAAAATTGTCGGCGTGGCTGTTGCGTCCGATTGCCACACACGCTTTTCTCAACGTCCGGACTTATGTCTGTCATGGTGGCGAACCGGGAATTCATTTTCTTGCTGAATGGCTCTCCAATCGTCTGGCACTGAAGCTGGGGCCGATCGCGTTTGGCCTACCGTATCATCTCGGTCAGATCGCATACCACCACGATTGGCAAAGTGGCGCTGTTGAAGGCGAGGTTGCCGACGTGGGCAGCGGCAATAGGTTAGTGTATCGTGCCGAGCTATCCAAGCCAGCCGCTTTCCAACCGTGTGAGTCCGGCTCGTTTGACGAATGGCTCATGGAGCGCTATACCGCTTTTAATTCGGCCGGCGGCCGAAAACGATTTTTTCGCGTATGGCATCCCCCGTGGCTGCAGCATCCTGCTAAAGTGACGCTACTGGACAACTCGTTGCTCACTCAGAAGTGGTCTTGGTTTCACAAGGCAGAGTTGTTGGGTCACGGCCATTTTTCCCCGGGTTTTGAAAACGTGTGGATGGGGCGTCCGCATTCGGTGCTTCGCGAAGAAGCATCGAAATGGTTGTGAGGCAACGTCATATAATCTTTCGTCTGCGCCATGCATTGAACAGTGGAGCGGTTGAAGCTATTTCTTCCACTGACGGCCTGCCGGATAATCCGAAGCGCCTGCAGATTCGACAGTTGATTGCAACTCCTTCGCCACCGCACTGACAATTTGTTCCACCGTGTATGGCTTCTGTAAAATCGTCAGCCTCCTCGTGTCAATCGAGGCAAGCTGCTCTTTGTCGCGCTCAACGCCGCTGGTGATAATGACCGGAATTCCCGGCTTTAATCTCTGGATGGCTTGAATGGCGACAATACCATTCATCACCGGCATGTCGGTGTCGGACACCAATATCTTGATTTCATCTTTGTGCGCATCAAAAGTAGTTACTCCGTCGAACCCGCTTGTTGCGGTCAGTACGCGGTATCCGCAATTTTGCAAAGTGGTTTGCGTGAGTTGGCGTACTGTCGCCTCATCGTCCATCAGTAAAATCAGTTCCCCATGACCCACCGGCAGGGCTTTCCCCAATTCTGTGGACTTGTCCGTTTCCAAGGACTTTGAAGCCGGTAGATAAACTCTGAACTTGGTGCCTTTGCCTGTTTCGGTGTGGACTTGGATGTAGCCACTGTGGCTTTTTACAATCCCGGCCACCGTGGAAAGGCCCAGACCTGTCCCTTTGTCGGGAGCTTTCGTCGTGAAGAGCGGCTCAAAGATTCGCGGCCGTACTTGGGGAGGAATGCCGCTGCCTGTATCCGCCACCGCCAAAACCACGTAGTCTCCGGCAGGGATATCGGCAAACTCGGATTCGATTTTCTCGCTCAATTTCAGGTTCTCCACGGTGAGCGTCAACTCTCCGCCTTGCGGCATGGCATCCCGCGCATTGACACAAAGATTCAAAAGGACCTGATACAATTCCGTGGCGTCGCCGGAAACATTCCACAGCTCCTTTCCCGCCTTCACGTTGATTGCAATCGCCTTGGAAAACGTGTCCTGAATGACTTTGGCGATTTCCTTGACCAGATTGGACAAGGGCACCTGCTGGTTCGGGCCCTTGGAACCACGGGCGAACGTGAGGATGTGCTTGACCATGGCCGCGCCGCGATTGGCGCTGCTGGAAATGGTCTCCAACAACTTGCTGCGCTCGGCCTCGCTTTGATTGTCCTTGAGCAACTGCGCGCCCATGATGACGGGCGTAAGGGCATTGTTCAAATCGTGCGCAATTCCGCCGGCCAGTTTGCCGATGCTCTCCATCCGCTGCGAGCGGAGCAACGCCACGTTGGCCTCATTGAGTTTTGCCGTGCGCTCCTGCACGCGCAGTTCAAGGTTGTCATGGGCCTGTTGCAACTGCTCTTCGGCCAAACGCCGCTGAAAATCTGCACGATTTAACAGGATTGCATTCCACCAGATTAAACCCGTGAAAATCGCACTGGAACCCACCACGACAATCGTAATCCCAAATTCTCCCGCCTGAAACCTCTCCCGATCCACCCACATGGTCATCGCTCCCAGCAGGATGGGCACGGCGAAGGCAAAGGGCAATAATCGCCGTGCCATTGCTCCGCCTGGCGTACTGCTGATGAACAACGCCACCACCCCCGACTCTGTTTGCGCCAGCAGCATTCCCAGTGCGAGTACGAGAAAAAAAGCCGCCGTGTGCAACGCCATGGGAATGTAAGCCCCGATGCTGTAAAGAAAACTCGCCTGATAAATGTAGCCAACTATTGGGACCAGCGAAACGAACAGCAGCGCCAGGCTCAGATTCTGGCCGTGGCGGGAAAATCCACGGACCGGGGAATGCAAAAAGCATAAGGCCAGACCACTCAGCGCGAAATTAAAAGCCGTATTGGGCGCAATCTCATTTTTGAAACCCGTCCCGTCTTTTTGCAGTTCCCCTGGGAATAGCATCCGGTCAAAATGTAGATGCCAGACTCCGAGGTAACCACCAAGTTTCAGCACGCCCATGATGACCAGCAGGTATCCCATGGCCCGGCCAATCTCCTCCGAATGCGCGGATTTCGCTTCGCCCAACCAATAACACGCCAGGGAAATCCCGGCGGCAATGAAACCCAGTGCCGTGAAAGGATTCATGGCCACCAATCCTGGAAGGATTTGCATGAGCACTTCGTTGCCCAGCGACCAGCCCAGCAACACCATTCCGCCTCCGAACACGAGAAGCCACCCACCCCATCGGGAGAAACTCTTCAACCAACAGGTCAACCGAATGTCATTTGCCACCGCTACCATAGGAACAGCCGGCTAGGCTGCATAACCAGCAAGTATCAGGCCATTTAATTGTGCGCAAGGGATTTGGTAATGCCGAAAAAACAAGAAAATAGGCGAAGGCAGGCGTTGAGCGGAGAACCCCCATCGCTCAACTCTTAAGTGTTACAATGTCTACAGCGCTCCTGCAAATATCACCTTTGTCGGCGCGGCCGAGCTTTGCCAGCGCCGTTGAAGCGCGGATTCAGGCGCAAATCAGTTGCTCCTCACGATTGCGGGTGGCTTGGTCTGTAGGTTAAATGTGGAACTCAATCCATGTCACGCGATGCAGCAACCCGCGAAGCCTGCGACCAATCCCCACACTCCAGCAATCCTCGGTTATTATTGATGGCATCGAATAAATGATGACGTTAATTACCCCGTCAACTTTGGCTCGTTTGCCAAAAATCCGCCCTGTTTAAGGTTGATTTTAAGTTGATTTGGATTATTTGCCAGTTCTTTGCCGACGGAACGAAATGGACTTGCGCAGCTAAGGGGAACGAAGCCGGTAAAAGCGGCTGACCTAATGCTTCCGGTGCAGACCACCGCGGCATCCCCGCGACTTTGGCCCGTTCGGCGCATGCGTAGCGGTAACTGTGCAACGTCACACCTGTGACGCCTGGCTTCGGTTGGCAGGGGCATCACCAAGCAGAGCACGCGGGCCGGCAACAGCCCGCACATGCCGCCGAAAAACAGTGTTGGCGTAAAAATTCCACCACGCCCGCCATGGCCGTAACAAAGGACCGTCGCCAACAGTTTCGTGACCAGTAGCGCACCGGCAATTTTCCAGGGTAATTGTTAGTGTTGGGGTCGAGCCTGCTTGATCCATTTTCCCTGTCCGATTCCTCCATGAACATTTCTGCCCCCGGCGTTCCGGAGGTCAATAGCTTCCATCACATCCGACGATAACCATCCGTCTTTGACCATATTGAGGCCGACAGATTATCAGTCAATCCGAACAAAAAGTGTTCCCCGCTGTCACATAGATGCTGGACTACGGTTCCGATGAACAAACCGATTTGGATTTTGCTATCTCCGCCAAAGGCAGTGCTCGTTGTTTTCTCCTCGGCGTTGACGTTGCTCATCGGGTTTTTGGATTATATCACGGGACGTGACTTTGCGGTGTCGGCATTTTATTTGATTCCGATTTGTTGGGGCACCTGGTTTGCCAGCCGGCGTGCCGGCATCCTGCTGGCGGTGGCGAGCACCGTGGCCTGGTTTATGGCGGATCATATTTCAGGGCGCCTCTATCGGCATCCGTTAACACCTTATTGGAATGCGTTGATGCTGCTGATACTGTTTCTGGTTGTCGTTTATTTGCTCTCGGCGTTCCAAACCGCGCACTACCACCTGGAAGAAACCGTGCAACGGCGCACGGAAGCGCTGCAAAAGGAAATTGCGGAGCGTAAAAGATTGGAAATGGCCAAGCTTCAAGCCGAACGCCTGGCGACAGTTGGTACCATGGCGGCCCAGGTCGCCCACGAAGTCCGCAATCCGCTCGGTTCCATCACTTTGAATCTCGATTTGATCCAGAAGGAGATCGACACGCTGGCTGCGGCTTCGGCTCATCCAACAGAGGAAGGGCGGGAACTGGTGGAGGACATGCGCGCGGAAATCAATCGGATTCAACGCGTGATCAAAGATTACCTCCAATTCGCCCGGCTGCCCAGGCTCCAGCGGCGGTCGCTGGCGTTGAATGAATTTCTTGCCGAGAAGCTGGCGTTCCTGAATGCCGAGCTCGCGCAGGCAAATGTGAAACTTTCCACCCATTTCGATCTGGCGCTTAAAACCATCGATGCCGACGCTGAACAATTGTGGCAAGCCATGCTGAATCTTATCCGAAACAGTTGTGAGGCGATGCCCGGCGGCGGCGAATTGATCATCGGCACTTGGCGGGACGGCGAACGCGCCTTGTTGCGCGTCCGTGACACCGGCAAGGGCATGAGCCCCGAGCAATTACAACGCGTATTTACGCCCTTTTTCACCACCAAGAAGGAAGGCACTGGTTTGGGACTGGCGCTCGTCCAGCAAATTGTTACCGAACATGGCGGTCACATCGAATGTGACAGCGTCAGTGGCATGGGTAGTTCGTTTACCATGGTTCTGCCCTTGACGAATAAATCCTGAGGTGAATTCACGTTCCCATATTCTGCTGGTGGATGACGATGAGCGGTTGCGCCAGGCTGCGGGCAAGGTGCTTGCCGCCGCGGGTTACCGGGTTGTCGGCGCCGCCAGTGGCCAAGAGGCTTTGGAAGCTGTAAAGCGGCAGGCCGTTGCGCTAATCATCACCGACCTGCGCCTGCCGGATCTGGACGGTATCATGTTGCTGGAACGAGTGCGCGAGTTTCTCCCGGACACGCAAGTTGTGATGATCACCGCCCATGGCAGCGTTGAGGAAGCAGTAAAGGCCATGCGTTTGGGTGCCTATGATTTCGTTGAGAAACCACTGGACAGCGCCGCGCTGCTCAAAACGGTGGCCAAGGCACTCGAGAAGCAACAACTGGCAGATGAAAATCGTCGGTTACGTCGTCAGCTTCAACAAAAGCGCGGCATTGAGGCGCTTATCGGTGATAGTCCACCCATGCAGGCCGTCAAACATCTCATTCGTCAGATAGCTCCCACCGATGTCAATGTGCTGCTTCAAGGTGAGAGCGGCACGGGCAAGGAGGTTGTCGCCGATGCCCTGCACTGCTTGAGCAACCGCCGCGACCGACCGCTGGTGAAAATTAGTTGTGCGGCAATTCCGGAAACCCTGCTGGAAAGCGAGTTGTTCGGACATGAGCGCGGTGCCTTTACCGGTGCCGCGACTGCCCGGCCCGGCAAATTTGAGCAGGCCGATGGCGGGACATTGTTACTGGACGAGATCGCGGAGATGACGCCGCAATTACAGGCCAAACTGCTCCGGGTACTGCAGGATGGAAGTTTCCAGCGTCTCGGCGGCACGAGGGAGATTCAGGTCAATGTTCGTTTGCTTTGCGCAACTCACGCCGATATCCCCAATGCCATTGCGGAGCGGAAATTTCGGCAGGATTTGTACTATCGGATTAATACGGTACAGCTTCCGCTTCCACCCTTACGCGAACGGCGTCAGGATGTTGCGTTGCTTGCCGGCTATTTCCTCCAGGTGTTCGCAGCGGAAATGGGCCGGGAGGTTTGCGCCATTTCCCAGCCTGCCCTGGACCAGTTGCTGGCGCATTCCTGGCCCGGCAATGTCCGGGAGTTGAACCATGTCATCCAACGGGCCTTGGCACTGACAAATGGAAACACGATCAAAAATTTCACCTTTGCACCGACTGCACCCAACGCTCCAAAATCGGCGGCGATGGAGCTGAATGGATCGGGTATTTCCATTCCCATTGGCACGACCATTGAAGAAGCGACCAGACTACTCGCGCAGGCGACCATTGAACAGTGTGCAGGGAACAAACTCAAAGCGGCGCGAATGCTTGGGATTCCGCCGCGCACCATGTATCGGCGTTTTTCGAATTAAGGCTGAAGTCGGCCACGCTGGCAGTATTCCGACTGCCATTTTGGCCTAAACAAATCCATCCGTTCTTCCTTCGGTATGGATATCAGGTCGAAACACCTGAAAAATCTGCGTTTTTTTGGAGACCGGTTTTTTGGCATTGTCCATGCAAAGTGCCTCCTGTGATTAAAAGTATCCGGAATAAAAACGTTTTGGTCATTGACGACGACGAATCCATGCTGCGGGCACTCGAGAGAACGTTAGCCAGTCAGGGCGCGATGGTTATCGGCACGCAATGGGCGGGAGATGCGGTGGAGACCCTGATTGGACGGGAAAGGCATCTGGATCTGGTCATTACCGATCTGCGCATGCCCTACGTGACCGGGATAACCATGGTTTATGCAATCCGTTTGATGTTTCCTTCGATACCTGTCGTTGTGCTGACCGCGTATGGCAGCCCGGAACTGAGAGCCGAGTGCTTTCGTCAAGGCGCCGCCGCCTTTCTGGAAAAGAGCATAAACACCTCTGAACTGGTTGCAGAAATCGAGCGGGTTTTAGAGAGGCAAGAACGCGCGACCGGT
>Ga0335073_10013862_pt1 | contig 11298 bp, 7 predicted proteins | sample Lox_Sample_22_FD_207093 | JGI IMG/M metagenome (GOLD analysis project Ga0335073, IMG submission 207093) | Soil microbial communities from Loxahatchee National Wildlife Refuge, Florida, United States - Lox_Sample_2.2 | ecosystem: Environmental > Terrestrial > Soil > Wetlands | place: USA: Florida... | reverse complement strand
GCGCCAACGGGATGATAACGAAATTCCCGCCGATCTTAATCGCCAAACCCGCGAGCGACAGTATCCAGGCGGTAAAGGTGTGGTGGACCGGTGATTCCCCGGCTCGAAGCTTCGCCACACCCAGCGCACCGGATTGGGGTTCCGCGACAAGCGTGTCGCTTTCCGGAGGAATGCCGGCAGCTGCCGCAACGCTTGATGCTAAGGACAATCCTCCAGGTTCAGGCAACGCCAACTCCGGGAATCCAATCGTGGCGCCGTCCTAGCCCCGGAACAGGCTTTCTCTCAGAGCACTGCAAGGTCTACACCGTCCACTTCCACAGCCATGGCCCGTTGGATCGTGTCAAACGAAATAACCAAGCGACTGCGATTCTTCCGCCGCACGATGATTCCATCCATGCCGGCCAAAGGACCGGACATCACGCGCACTCTCCGGCCCGCCTGCAAAAAGGGATGCGGCTCTGCACGAAATCCCGCACTTAGGAATTCGCGTACCCGCGCCAGATCCTGCTCCGCGATTTCCGCGGGAGCGCCATTGAAGCTGACCAGATGGGCCACCCCCGGCACCTGTTGTACGGACAGCCGGCTCTGCATCGCTATGTGCACGAAGACGTAGCCGGGGAAGAGCGGCAGCTGCAGGCAAACCTTGCGGTCTTTCCATTTGCGGATGGACTCATACTTCGGAAGAAAGTGCTCGATGCTGCGAGCTGCGAATCGCTCGGCGACATGCCGCTCGTGATTCGCAGAGGTGTACACCGCATACCAACGTGGCTCCAAACTCGCCGCGAATATCGAATCGTCGGACAGCCCCGAACGATTCAGCGCCAGACCGTCTTGTTCTCCCATCCGCGTTTCCACGTTCGCCTCGCGAGCCGCTTACACAGCTTCGCCCCGTCACTTACAGGGCAATTTGTGACCTAACTCTTGCATATACAAACACTTACAGCCGTTCGCGTGACTCTACTCCGCAACCCCATTCGTCGGGGGACGGCGGCGCGGCCACCATCCCGGCCTACCCTGAGAGGGAGCGTTTCCGTTCTGCCCTATCCACGGGACGCGGGCTTTTACAGTCGCAGCGACTTCTTGGGCCAGAATTTTGCGCGGATCCTTCGCATCGGTTTCGTTCCAAGTTTTCGCGCCCAGCACCCACACGACAGAACCCGCGAGGCCAAGAAACGTGCCCAGCAACATGATCAGCAACCGCGGCGGAAAGGATTTGCGTTCCGGCACTCTGCCGGGATCGAGGACTTTCACACTGGGTGTTTCTTTGGCTTCCTCGACTTTAGCCAGTTCGTACTGTTCGGTGAGCAGTTCGAACAGGGTCTCCTGAATTTTCGCGGCACGGTAGTAGTCGCTGTACTTTGCGCCCAGCAAGGGCAAGTTCCGGATAGTTGGAAACGGCAGGCTGCCAATTTTGCCGGAAGCAAGGTCACCGGGCGGGTCGGCGGCAGCGTCCGTAGAAGCGGAAACGGACGCAGTTGTTGCCGCGGCGGTACGTTTGTCCGGGGGAGGCTGCTGGGTGCCGCCAAGTTTTTCCAGTTGCTTGCGCAGTTCGGCAACGCGACCGCTCAGAGCTCGCACGCGCGCATTGTTGTCCGTGTAAATCTGGCGCAGTCCTTCCAGTTCTGACTGTGCTGCGACCAGTTGCCCAGCCAGCGTGCCGGCGGCGTCGAGCATGGCCTTACCCTCGGTTTGAATGTCCAGGGTGTTGTTCTTGCTGGAGAATTGCGCGAGAGCCGAGGAAGCATCGTCCAGATCGACTTTGGCGACTTTCAGGCGGTCCTCGAGAAAAACGCGCTCACGATGAGCCGCGGACGTGGACAAGCCTACGACCAGCGCGTTCAATTCGTCGACGTAAGCATTCACCATGTCCGCGGCGCGCTGCGGGCTGTGGTCGGTGACACTGATGGAGATGACGCCGCTCTTTCGGTCTTCTGAAATCGAAGTGTTCTCGTCAAGCTTTCTGCGGGTATCCACGAGCAGTTTCTTGCCCCAGAGCGCATAGACTTTCTGCAGATCGAACTGCTGGGTGATGTGATCCTGCGAAGTTTCGCTTCTGAGGACAGAGATGAATAGCGCGCCGGAGCTTTTCAAGCCGAGCAAGTCGCCGGCCATGGACCCTAAGCCACTACCGCTCTTAGCAGCCATCGCCGCCACCATGGCCAAGCCGCTGGTTGACTGGGAATCGGGTGGCATGAGTTGCGCTGTTGATGTGTAAGAGTTGGGAATCAAAAAAGCGATAAGCGCTGATGCCACCATAGCGATACACGCTGCGCGAAAAAGGAGTGAACGCCGTTCCCACAACAAACGAAAAAGCTCTGCCTGCCGGTCACGGACGGCCGCGGCCTCTTGCGGATCAAGAACGGGTGGCTCGGCGATTTCCAGGCTCGGAACGATGGGGCTCGTCTTGGTAGCGGTGGTGGTCATGGAGTCGCGTCCTTATCAGACAACGCCCCCGAATCAGAGGTCTGCCGCGGTCCGTGGAACGGCAGGGCCCAATGGCCGGGATGGAAGGTGAGCCCAACGGATGAAGTCCAATTGGTTTGTGATGAGGAAGCCAAAACGGGAGCGAGCCAACGCTCGTATTGTGTGGATGCGGAGACGTTCAGATCTTGATGGAGCCAAAAGTTAAGTTGCACGGAAGCGTCGTTAAAGGTTTCGCCGCCCGGGATAAAGTCGCTGGCGACCTTGGCGTGCCGGTAACCAAATTCGAGGTTGCTGCGTCCGTTGAACCAGTAGGTGCTCCAAGACTGAACCGCCTTGCCGTTCCTGCCAATCCAGCTGCCGATGAGGTTGTTCTCATTGGTGCTGAGACCGTGATAGTAAAAGTCCCAGTAAACAAAGTGACCGCCGATGCTGGATGAAGGCGTATCGGTGTTAACGCCTTCGACGCGCAGATCCAGTTTCGGCAGTTTGGGGAAATGCGAGACGTAGATTCCGGGATTTATTGCGGCTCTTCGCGGCGCACTGATAGGTGAAACGTCGTCGGGAGAGATGGAATCGGTGTAAAGGGTAATCCAATTGCGGAGAAAAGGTAGACGATAGGAAAGCTGAAAGCCGGCAGTGCGTTTGCCGGGACTATCGTTGCAGCCGTAGAAATTGGACTCTTTGAAACTGAGATAGCTGTTGAAGATGGCTCCAAGTGTCAAGGCGCGCTGCGTGCCAAATACACATCCAGGCGTGGTAACTGGGACGGTCGGTTGTCCCGGTATCTCCGCGCCACCGATTTCGGCTAACCGCGAAAACGACAGCTCCAGATTCTTTGTAGGCTTCAGAGTGAGGGCTTCACCGTGAAGCACGGGCCTCGGCGGAAATGCGTTGCCGGAAAGCTTTCCAATAAAGGCGTCAATTTTGATTTGGCCAAGACAGCGGAAAATCCAGGGAAGAATGATGGGAACTGTGCGGCTAGCGCGGAACATGTAGATGGGTGCAGCATTATCACTGAACAGCAGCGCGCCGCCTTCACCCTGGCCCCACCATAGACTTTGTTTGCCGAAAGAAAAGTTCCAGCCGCCGATGGCGGTGGAGACGTAAGTGTCCAGCAGGTCAAATTGATTGGTTGCGGGAATGGACGACGCCGTTGGCGCGGGATTGCTATCGAGTGAAGCGATGAGATTTTGCGTGGCCTGTGAAAAGCCCGGCGCAGCCGGGGCATGCTGAAATTCGCCGCGAACGTAGATGGCGAAACGGCCGTCAGCAGCCCAGGCGGAGAAGCCGTCATAGCTGTTGAAGCCTTGTTGGTAGGGGCGACCGAAATTGTTGATGACCGTCTGACCGAAATGGTAGCTGTCGTTGACGGGTTGGCCCACGATGTCGGTAGCGCCAGCGTAGAGAGACTCGACTTTGGCCTGATTCTCGGTGCCATTAGTTAAAGCTTCCAGATCACCAGCAAACTCGCTGTAGAGCTGCTCGTAGGCCTGCTCGGCACTGGGATTCTCCGTGCCCGCGAGACGGTCGCCCGCTTCCTGAACCAGGTGCGCACATTCGATACGCGTCCAGGGACGCGAGCCGAGGAACGTGGAGTCGATGAAGCCCCGTGCAGCCAGGCGCTCGATCACCGCGTAGACCCAGCTATCGAGCGGAACGAAAGGAGAAGCGGGAATGCTTGGCGGGGAGTTGTTCAGATCTTTGAAGACGGCGCTCACGGAGCGCCAGGCTTCGCCGCCGAGTTCGGGATCATGGCGACGCGAGTAAACATCCTGCGCGACGAAATTGCCGATGACACTGCCGACAAAAACGTCCGAAGGAAAATGCTGGCGGGCGCGAATGCGCGAGTAGTCGATGAAGGCAGCGAGACCGTAGGCGGCGATTTTGCTGAGCGGGCCGGGATATTCGTGAGCAATGACTCCAGCGGCAGCCCAAGCAGCAGCGGAATGTTCGGAAGGGAAGGAAGTGCCGCCTTGAAAAAAAGAGCCGGTGCCATCGCCTTGAAAGGGGCGCTGGCGGCCGAGAGAGTATTTTAGAGATTCGACGACGACGAGACTATCGATGGCAGCTTCGCCGGCGAGAAATCCGGTTTCGGTCCAATGGGGGTTGTGCTGGACGTGTCCCAGGAGCCACAGGCCACCCGCGCCACCGAGGAGCGCAGCAATGCCAGCGTTCGAAGCGGTATTGTAATGGCTGAGCGTGCTGGGCGCATGAGAAAGGTGCCGGCTGAAGGAACTGTCGGTAGCAAAGAGAGCGGCGGTCAGACCACTCATCGGAACGAGCCACTGGGCATCCGTGAAGCGGAGCTTGGCGGGGCTAGTCCAGATTTGTTTCTGATCGGTCAAGAAGTCCTCTGCTAGTCCTTTGAAACCCGGTTGCGAAACCGACGAGGAACCCGAATCCGCTTCGCTGGCTTTCGCGTCTTGCTGTTCCTCACGTTTGCCAGTCTTACGTTTGGCATCCGCTTGGTGATCCGGAGAACCGTCTTGCTGCTGCGCTTGCCGCGGCATGGGCCAACAAGACGAAGCCGTCAAGAGCAGAAGCAAAACAGTCCACCTGCAATACCTTTCTGGCATCCCAAGGCCTCTGGAAATCCTTGTTCGTCACGGATGTATATACGCGACAGCCAAAGCCACCGACGCCGCGACCTGGGCAGATGCCAAGAGCGTTTGCCAGTTGCGACTGCCGATCTTCGGAGGCTTTTCCGGAACCACCACGGAGTCTCCAGGCTTCAAAACTGCGCCTAGGGGGTCGCCGGAGAACAACCCGCTGTTGCTGTTCTTCGCAGCCACCACGGAGCCGTCCGCACGAACGACGAATATACCCTTCTTCTCCGCGACCGCTGTGAGACCGCCGGACTGGCTCAAGTACCAGCGGGCGCTGCGGCCCGGCTGATAACTGACCGCAGTGGGGTTGTAGACCTGTCCAGTAACGGTCACGTAGTCTGCCTTCTTCGGGATGACGAGAACATCACCATCCCGAACGGGGATATCCGCCGCCGTGTTTCTCCAACTCTTGATATCCGTTCGGATGTGCACGACCACGCGGCCGATCGGTGCAGCCTCTTCTAGTTGTGTCAGCGCCGTCTCGGTTTGCGCAATGGCGCTCAGCTTGGAGTCCTTTTGATCTTCGGTACCTTCTGGAAGCGCCCTGAGGCTCGCTTCCTCCGTCTTCACCCGGTAGATAAGTTCAGAGTGGGATTTCATTTCGAGTTCGCGCACTTCGCGACGCATTAGAACGGCACCATAGGGATAAGCTTGCGGACTGAATCCACCGGCGCGCTCAAGCACCGAGCTCAAGCGCTCACCTGGGCGGATGCCATAGGTGCCGGGATGCTGCAGTTCACCCTTCAGCGTCACCATTGCGCCAAGGTCGTTCCAGCCAGGGCTCTGCCGGATAGTCAGGACGTCGCCGTCGCGAAGAGGAACGTCCGAGTTGGAATCACCGGACATGGCAGCAGAGAGCTTCACGTCGAGATTCTTGGTGATCGGATGCGACGGGTCGGAGTCTTCGTGACTGGTTAGATCAGCCACCTCCGTGTCCGCGCTGCGTTTGAGGCCGCCCGCGACGCGAACCAGATCCTCGACGCGCATATTGTCCGTGAGCGGATAGCGCCCGGGCTTGGCGACTTCGCCTTTCACGTAGACCGTCGGCGGATCCACGCGCGTGGCATTGCGATGAACCAGGAGCCGGTCGCGGGGCTGCAGGAGCAGATTGTCCATCGGACTCCCAGACAACGCTGCGCCGAGATTGACGCTGAGAATCTTCATCGTGCCATCTGCTTGAGTGCGAAAAAGCTGGGCTGTTACAAGCGAAGCATCGGGCAAGAGTCCGCCCGCGAGATAGATCGCGTCGCGCAGATGGGCCTGGCCAGAAGTGCGGTAATTGCCCGGTGCACGCACGTCGCCGCCAACCCACACCGAGGGTGCCTGTTCGAAGTCGAAACGGCTGAAGATGCGAATGGTATCAAGCGGCTGGAGCTTGGGAGCGGCGGCGGGATTTGCGAGGGCCGCGGCAAGATCAAAGCTTTCGACGCTGGGGTGAAAGTCCGGCGCGTTGAGGCGGACGATTTCGGCATAACGGCCGGCGGGCTCGGGGAGCAAGTCAGCATAGGAAGCCACCACATCGGTGAGTTTCATGCCTTCGTGATAGGAATACCGGCCGGGACGCAGGACATGGCCTTGCAGATAGATAGCGTGTTCGTTGTAGGGAGCGATGGGGAAGACGTGAATTTGATCGCCGTCCTGAACTTTGAAAGCGGTGAGTTGAGCGGAGATGGAGGCAGCATCGCTGTTGGGCGAGATGTCGACAGTGAGCATGGTGCGCTTGTCGTGAGCTTCAAGGCGTTGGACTTCGATATGCTGGAGCGCGGCAGCGGGCAAGATACCGCCGGCGAGATCCAGAGCGTCAGCAAGCGTGGATTCGCCATTTAATTCGTAGATAGCGGGACGGCGAACCATGCCGGTGACGGTGAGCTGCGCGCCGAGAGAAGGAACGAGCAGCGAGTCGCCGTTTTCGAGCCGCTGGAGATCTGAACCGACACCGCGAAGGAGCAGGTCGTAGGCATCCACCTGCTCGATGAGCTGTTTGCCGCGGTAGTGCTGCAATTTGCGCAACGAGCCGCGCGCGGTGACGCCGCCGGCCGCGAAGAGCGCGTTCAGCGGAGTGGATAGCGAGCTGATGTCGTACGCACCGGGCTCCGCTACTTCGCCAACAACATAGATGCGAATGGTCCGCAAGCGCGAGAGGGAAACGTCCGCAGAAGTGTCGCGAAATTGCGTGCGCAGGGCCTGCTGCACGGCGAGTTGCACGTCACCAAGAGAATGGCCGCTGACGAGCAGTGGTCCGGCTTCCGGAATATTGATGCGGCCTTCGCGATCCACCACGCGGACAAAGCGTTGCGAGACGCCGCCCCAGAGATTGATGGACAAGCCGTCACCCGGACCAACCACATAGTCGGGTCCGACCGGTAAATCCATGGGAATGGCGTCGGTGTCGCGGGTGCCATTGCGGAAAATGTCAAGGCCGAAGCGGGCGGGTTCGTGGTCACGATTGGCGGCCTGCACATACATGTCGTAAAGGGAAGGAATATCGGAATAGGGATTCCGCTTGTGGATCATCGCGACGGGCGGAAGATTTTTTTCCACGAGAGAAGAAGGCTCGAAGGAAGTATCTCCAGGGCGAACGGAACTGCGGGGGCCGGCGGGGAGCAGCGAGGACTCTTCGCGGTTGCCGGAAGGCGCCGCGGACAAGCTATCGAGATTGCCCGAATGGGTGGTGGCGGCAAGGCTGTTGCCGATCAAGGGTGCGCCTGCGGACATCGCGTCTTGCGGACGCTGGGATGGATTCGAAGCAAGCGTCACCCCGAAGTTTCCCGCATCGCCAAAAGGGGAATCCTGCATGTCGGGAGTTTGCTCGCCGGCGCGAAGTAACGGAGCTCCGCTCGAGGAAGAGGGCCCCGCCGGAACGGAAGGTAGGGAGGGTTCCGTGTCGGGTGCTTCGCCGGAACGCGAGTTACGGCGGACATTGCGTGTGGCGGATGGGGGATAGCAGTCCCGGCTGTCGCGCGAATCGCAGTCGGCGCTCTGCAAATCTTGACGGCCCTGGCGGGAGCTTGGCTTCAAGGCGTCCGAGTCTTCTTGAGCTTCCACCTGGACCAGGTGGTGGATGCGTTCCTGGAGGAGAAGCGACTGCTCTCTGCCGATTTGCGAATCGGGGTTCACGGTAGGAAGGAGGTAGCCGTAGCGCTGCGCCAGGCGAGTGGCGACGGAACGAAACGTGAGATCGTGTTCGAGACGGTCGAAAATAGCGTCGTCAGCGAGAGCGGAGTCTTCGACAATTTGGCCGTTATCGGTGGCCTCTTTGGCGACCCAGCGCTTGAGTTCGACCATCAGCCCGGCGTCTTTGACCAGCACTTCGCGAATCTGGCTGGCGGAGGCGGCGACGTGGTTGAGATTTTCGCGCGCGAAGTCTGGAAGCGGATCAACGTTCTGCGAATTGCGACGCTGGTCGTAATTTCGTTGGGGGTCGTCCTGCGAGCGGTCGGTCTGTTGATGTGCCCGAAGCGGAATGCAGAATAAGAAGACGACTACGGGGGCATAGACCAAGCGCACCGAAGGTTTGGCTCTGTGCGCCCGTGCTACGGGGTCTCTGCGAAAAGTAAGTTCAGTTTGCGCCATTGGTGACCAACTTCCTGCGAATCGCATTCAACATCCCCTGTTCGGAGGCCTCGATGTGATTGCAGTGAATTTCCAGCGAAGCCCAGTAGCAGGCGATTTGGTTGATTTCGTGTGCAACAGCGATCACGTGAACGCCAGGATGTTCCCGAAGGAGCGTGTCGCAGATGCTGGGGCGGCGGCCAGGTTGGTCCAGCGCGATAACCACGAAGTCCGGCATGGTCTTGCTGACTTTTTCGGAAATCTCCGATTCGTCAGCGACCTCGCCGACGATTTCGATATCCGGCTGGTCGGCGAACGTCGTGAGAACGATGTCGCGCATCAGGCGCGGATGATTCGCCACGAGGACACGAATAGACTTTTCCATGGCAGACTCCGTGCGGGGAAGTGTGCGGTCGAAAGGAAAGGGAAGAAAGCACCAAAAGAAAACCATGGGGAGATGAGGGTCAAAATTAGGCGCGGACGAGGAACCCAACGGCGGTGTACTAAGATTGACCCATAACGTGGAAGGAAGAGCGATGGGTCAAAAAGGGGACGAATTGACCACGATCAACCCGATGGATGTGGCAACTCAAATCAAGTTATGGGGCATCTAGCGAAGACGAAGATTGCTTGCGAAGAGCGCCTAGCATCGAAAATCAAGCAACAATCGATTGATTACAGGAATGTTAACGGACCACGGTTGACATATACGAGATTTAAGAGTTACTCTCGTTCGTGGAAACCGGGCGAGTCGTCTTTCAGACGATTCGCAATTTGGGTGTGGTTGTTCACGTTACATATTCCGAGCACTGAGGGAATCGAGAGTTGGTCGTGGGGGCTGGGTCTCGATGAGCAAAAGCGATCAAAGCTTTTCTATCCGCACGTTACTCCTGATTGAAAACCGATTATTACGGGAGTCGTTGGCGAGGCTTTTCCGGAAGCGTCCGGAAATGACCGTCGTTGAGCAATTGTCTTCGGAGGAGGGCGCGGCGCTGGAGCGGCTGGAAGACAAGTGCGATGTGGTGTTGGGTGATGGTTATCTGTTGGACCGTTTGCTCGCGATGGCGCACTTGGGAGTTCGCGGAGTTTCGCCGATCGGAGCGAAGGTGGTGCTGATTGGAATGGGGGCGGAGGAAGAGCAGTTTATGGCTGCGGTGCGAATAGGCGTGAGCGCGTACTTGCTGCAGGATGCGACCGCATCGGACGTGGTCGCAGCAGTAAAATCAGTTTATCGCGGGGAAGCGGTGTGCCCGCCTCAAATGTGTGCGGCGCTTTTTAGTTTCGTGGCGCAATGTTCCGGGGACCCGGCGACGCAAAGTCCCATGGCGAGGCCCGACCTAACTCTGCGGCAGCAGCAGCTGATTACGCTGGTCGCCAAGGGGCTCACGAATAAAGAGATCGCTTCGCGATTGAATCTCTCGGCGTTTACGGTGCGCAACCACATTCACAGAATTTTGAAGCAGGTGGACGCGGAGAGTCGCAGCGAGGCCGTGGAAACCATACGTGCGCACGGGTATTCGCTGACAGCGTAGCGAGGAGTCCAACCCGTGGCTCCGTGCCGCCGGGTGCTCTAAGCGGCCTCGACTTAAGCTGGTTTCCTGACCGGGATTCAGCGGCGGGCAGCGGCGAAGCGTTTCCGCCGAGACTCCAAATGGCGAAGTAAAGATGCGCCGAGGCCAGCGAACAGGCCGCCCGCGATGATAATTCCCTCCGAGGCGATGCCGGTAGCGACGACCTGAGCTGCCGGAGCTCCAAATGGAACTAGCAATGCGAGCAGCGCGGTTTCGCGGACGCCGATACCGCCTTGTGTCAGGGGCAACATCGCGGCGAACTTAGAGAGCGGCCAAGCGAATAGCCACACGTGAAAGGGAAGACGTAATCCGCAGGAAACACCAAGCAGCATCGTGACCAGAAGAAAAGTAGCCTGTACTGAAACGCCCATTAAAAATGAGAAGAAGATACGGTACGGTCTCCGCGAAATCGCTTTTTGCGCCAGGCGAAGCTGTGCGAGACGGCGGCGGAATCGGAAGGATCGTCCGGTCAGAAACCGCCGCAAAGTGATCGCTATAATCAGTACTCCAGCCCCCAGAGCGGCGGCGATCAGCAAAAGCCTGCGAGCGGTACCGTGCAACGCATCGGGCAACGAACCTGGAAGAAGAACCAACCCGAACAACACCAACGTTAGTTGCGCCGCGGCGTCGAGAAGGCGATCGATAAAATTGCCGGTCACCACCGCGGCGGGCCGTGAGCTGTGCGAAATGCCGACGCCCAAACGGACGACGTCTCCGCCAAGAATGGAGGGCAAGAAGAGCGCGCCGAACAAACCGCCGGCATAACACTGCGCACTAATGGCGAGCGGAAGGCGCGAATCGGCCGCATTGATGACGATGTGCCATTTGAGGACGCCCACGCAGAGAGCAAGAAGGTAAAACGCAAACAGAACCGCGAAGCGTGTTGGCGGAATGGCCGAAAGAGCCAGTCGGAGCTGAGCGAACGGTAAGAAATAGGCTAAAGCGGCCAGTATGAGAAGCGCAGCAGCCCAACGAACGAAGAGCAGAAGCCAGCCAGATTTTGGGCGCGCAGTAAGAGCCGCAGCTCCGTTCATGGGTGTGCCTGGTTGGTGCTGAAGAACACCGATGTTCAGCGTATCCTAAATCGAGGCGAAGAAAGAAATAACCGCCAAATAAGATGCAGCCATGGAATTGCTGCGAGGCTT
>Ga0335073_10013861_pt1 | contig 11299 bp, 7 predicted proteins | sample Lox_Sample_22_FD_207093 | JGI IMG/M metagenome (GOLD analysis project Ga0335073, IMG submission 207093) | Soil microbial communities from Loxahatchee National Wildlife Refuge, Florida, United States - Lox_Sample_2.2 | ecosystem: Environmental > Terrestrial > Soil > Wetlands | place: USA: Florida... | reverse complement strand
TACTGGCTGGAGGGCACTGTAGCCGGAATGTACGGGTTGGCGATGCCGGGAGCGGCGGCCGACGAGGCCCAAACGAAACCCGAACTGGTGGAAAGGTAGCTGATCTGATTGTTCACGCCGTTGCCGTTGTCGGTGCGGGAGTGGTAATCGAAATTGCGCGTATAGCTGCCGCCGAAGCTGAACAGGTGATTGCCCTTGATCATGGTCAGGTCGTCTTTGATGCCCTTATCCTGGCCATCCCAGAAGCGCTGGCGGACGCTCTGCGTATTGACGTTGTACGGAATGTAGGCGCCGGAACTCTCGCCGCCGATTTCCAGCGCGCCGCCCAAACCGAAACCCTGGGCCGGTCCGTTGTCATCGCTCCACTGCCAGAAATTGCGCAGATAACTGAAGACGAAGGTGTTGGTCACGGTCGGAGTGATATTCGTGGACAGACCGGTGGCCCAGTCGGAAGGCTGCTGCGGACGCGGCGCCGTAGGGCAGAATTGGCCGAAAGTGCAGCCAGGAAGCACGCCGCCAAAATCAGCCTGGTTGGCGGTCAAGCTGACCAGCTTGAAATCCTTGTAGGTGAGATACCAGTGATTCTTGTCGTTAAAATCGTGGTCGATGCGGCTCACATAGTTGTTGGAAGTTAGGGGCGTTCTCCCTGGCGTCAGATACCCGATGGTGTTGTAAGTGTCGCCGCCCAGAGGGTTGTTGCCGATCGGCATCTGCTTACTCCAGATGTCGTTCACGATCGGATTCAAGCCTTTACCGAGGGGATCGCAACTACCGGCCGGGCAGATCGCCGGCTGATAGGTAACGCCATTGACGGTCACGGCGTTCGGATTCAGGTTGTACGCGACATACACGTTCGACGAATTCTTCACCTGGATGACGCCGGCTCTCCACAGCGCGCTGGGGACATTTTTGTTCTGCAGGCCCACATTGGGGAACCGCAGGCCTTCATAGTTGACGAAGAAGTACCACTTCTTGCCCAGAAAATTCTTGGGAAGCAGCGGACCGCCGAGCGAAGCTCCGAAGTGGTCACGGTGATTCGAGGTGATGGGCGTATAGGGAAGCGTAGTGGTTGTGCCGGGATAGGTGTACGGGGTGTGGTTGTTGCTCCAGGAATTGGCCGACCCCAACTTGGTGTCGTAGTAATACATATAGCCCGAACCGTGGAACTGGTTGGCCCCGCGCTTGGTCTGCATGACGATTTGCGCGCCGGAGGAATTGTTGAAATCGGAGCCCTGGTTGGCGACGTTGACCTTGAACTCCTCAATAGACTCGATCGGAGTGGGAATGACGCCCGTGGGGATACCGCCGCCCTGGCTGCCGCCGAGACCGGAGTAGTTGGTCTCGTAGCCGATGGTGTTGCCGCCCATATCGTCGGTGATATTGGCGCCATCCAGGATGTAGGTGTTGGCGTCCTGATACGAACCGGCGAAGAAACCGCTGGTAGTGGCACCGGGTTGCAGCACGGACATGGACGTCGCATCGCGGCCCATATTGGGCAGCAGCAGGATCTCCTGTCCGGTGATGGTGCCGCCGACGGTGGCGTTCATGGTCTGCAATTCAGCTCCGGCCGCTGCCGTGACTTCAACGGTGGTCGCAGTAGAACCGACCTTCAGCTTGGCGTTGATGGTCAACGACCGGCTGATCTGAACCGCCTGCGCATTCACGTTGTAGCTGTTGAAGCCGTCCTTGGAAAAGGAGACGTTGTAACTCCCCGCGGGAACCGCGGCGAAGATGTAGCGGCCTTCGGCGTTGCTGATGGCCGATTGCGACTCGCTCGTCGCGGTATTGGTGATTTTGACGGAAGCGCCCGGAACGGCAGCGTTGGATTCGTCGGTCACCTGGCCGGAAACTGTACCCACGTTGGAAGACTGCCCCCAAGCGCTAAAACTTGCGATACACAACCAGAGTGCGCTTACGAGCAGGACAGAAAAAACACGGAGAGAAACACGGCGTTTAACTTCCCCAAACAGCATATCCACTCCTCCAAATTACGTAGAGAACCCGCCCCTGACTAGATGCGAGGTTCTAGATGCTGAGGATTCTATGGCGGTTTGGTAACGGAGTCAAGAAAATTCTGAGAATCAAGCCGATAAGTTGGAAAATGCTACGGCCGGGTTAGGACTTTTCATGGCCGACTGTGAGCGGCTGGCACAGGTTTTGAAAAGCGGCAGTCTCGGTCCAGTTACGTGGCGCGCGAGATGGGCGAAAAATGTTAGCGGTTACAAAACGAATTCGGCACGCACCATCTCATCGTCGAGCGAGTGCTTCAGGGCAAAGCCGAGCTTCTCCAGAATTCGCATCACCGCCCGGTTGTCCGGAAGGACATCCGCGACCAGGCGGTGGAGTTTCTCGTCGCGGCCAATGATCAGGAGGCGCGCCAGCAGTTCCTTGCCCAAGCCACGTCCCTGCCACTTGTCGCTGACGAGGACGGCGACTTCCGCTTCGTTGGCGCCATACACCTTGATCATGCGGCCGACCGCCAGAATCTCGCTGCGGCCGGTGGCGGGATCCACCCGCTCGGCAACCAGGGCCATCTCGCGCGTGTAATCGATGAAGCAGATGCGCGTGAGCCTTTCGTGAGTGGTCCGCTGTTCGAGGTTCATGAGATGGAAGTAGCGCAGGTAGACGCTGCGTTCCGAGAGGGTCTCGTGGAAGTGAACCATGGCCGGTTCGTCTTCGGGCCGGATGGGCCGGATGGTGACCTGTCCTCCGTCCTTCATTGTCCAAGGTGCCACATAGCGCGTGGGGTACGGCCGGATGGCGCACTTGGGAATCTGTTCGAGCGTAAGTTCGGGATCGTGAACCACCACGCGCGCGTCGAGGGCGATCTGCCCTTCGGGCGAGACGAGCAGCGGGTTGATATCGATTTCTTTGATGAAGCGCTGTTCCGCCACCAGCGAGCTGAAGCGGACCAGAAGCAACTCGAGCGCAGCCAGATCGACCGGCTGACGGCCGCGGACGCCCTTCAAGGCTTTGTAGATCTTGGTGTGCTCCATCATGCGGCGCGCCAGCGTCGTATTGAGCGGCGGGAGCGCCAGCGAACGGTCTTTGAAAACTTCCACCAGTTGCCCGCCGGTCCCGAATAACAAAACGGGGCCGAACTGCGGATCCAGGCTGGCGCCCAAAATCAACTCGTAGGCGTCGCGGAACTTGATCATCGGCTGGACCGTGACCCCTTGGAAGTGCTCCGCGCCGGCTTTCTCCGTGACCGATTTCTGAATGGCGGCGAAGGCCCGCTCGACTCCGGCGGGGCTGCCCAGATTCAACTGCACGCCGCCGACATCGGTCTTATGACTGATGGTCTCCGAATAGAGCTTCAGCACCACCGGGTAACCGATCTGGCCGGCGGCAGTCACCGCGGAGGCTACATCACCGGCGATGACCGTCTGCGCGACCGGAATGCCGTATGCGGCCAACACCTGCTTGGATTCGAATTCGGTGAGAATGCTGCGCCGTTCCGAGCGGACCTTCTGGAACAGATCCGCTACCAACTTCCGATCGGGCGTCCAGGTGGCCGAATCCACCGCGACCTCGGGCGTTTCGTACAGGCCTTTGAGGTTATAGCTGTACTGCCACATGTAATTGAACGCGCGGGCGGCCGTATCGGGGTAGGGAAACGTGGGAATATTGGCGCGGTTGAGGATGGCTTCGCCGGCCGCCACGTCCACGCCGCCCATCCAGCTTGCCAGCAGCGGCTTGCCTTCCTGTTTGGACAACGGCTTCAACTGCTCGGCGATTTGCGTGGGGTCGGTCATGGCTTGCGGGGTCAGGATCACCAGCATGCCGTCGCTATTGGGGTCTTTGGCGGCGATTTCCAGGGCTTTGGCGTAGCGCTCCGGAGACGCGTCGCCGATGATATCGACGGGGTTGTTATGGCTCCAGGTGGCTGGAAGAACCGCGTTGTAGGCTTCCATGGCTTCCGGAGAGAGATCCGCCAGTTCGCCGCCGCCGGTAATCAACGCGTCGGTGGCGAGCACGCCCGGACCGCCGGCATTGGTGACGATGGTGAGGCGTGGACCCTTGGGGCTCGGCTGCTTGGAGAGCACTTCCGCCATGTAGAACAGGTCGGCGATGTTGTTGACCCGCAGCACACCGCAGCGCCGGAATGCGGCTTCCAGGACCTCGTCGCTGCCGGTGAGCGACCCGGTGTGGGACGCGGCGGCTTTGGCGGCGGCAGCGGTACGGCCCGGCTTGATGACGATGATCGGCTTGTTGAGCGCTACTTCGCGCGCCGCTGACAGAAAGGCCCGCGCGTTGCCGATGGTCTCCATATAAATGACGATGGAGCGGGTCTTGGGGTCATTGCCGAGGTGATAGATAAGATCGCCCCAGCCGACATCCACCATGGAGCCGATGGAAACGAAGGCGCTGAAGCCGACCATTTCCTTGAGACTCCAGTCCAGAACCGCGGTGCAAAGCGCGCCGCTCTGGCTGATGAATCCAACCGAGCCCGGCCGCGCAATAGTGGTGGCAAATGTGGCGTTCATGCCGGACAGCGGGCTCATAACGCCCAGGCAGTTCGGCCCGATGACGCGTACATCGGCGGCGCGCGCCTCGACGAGGAGCTTTTCCTCGAGGGCCGCGCCTTCGGCTCCGATTTCCTTGAATCCGGCGGAAATCACAATAGCGCCGCGAACGCCATGTTCGCCGCACTCGCGGATAATTCCGGGAATACTGGGCGGCGGTGTCACCACCACCGCCAGGTCGACATCCTCGGGGATTTCCGCCACGCTGGGATAGGCCTTGATCCCCAATACGCTCGAGCGCTTCGGATTCACCGGGTAGACGGTGCCGCCAAAAGGATTCGTGAGGAGGTTCCACAACAAAGTGCGTCCGACCGTGCCGGGATTCTCGGTGGCTCCGATGACGGCGACGGTTTTCGGCGAGAAGAAAATGTCCAGGGGCTGATTGCCGCGGTAGTGCATTTTCTTGCGGGAGCTTTTCAAACTGGCCATTGGATTTAGTCCGTTCTGGGTCCGAACGCCGCCTCATTGAGGGCATCGAGGACGTCCGGGGTTTTAAGTCCATTCTTGCGGGCGACGGTCTCGATATCGCAATCGTCGCAGGAGTCCCGAAAGTGGAGTGCTTCGAAAATCGGGACGGTATCGGGATGAAGACGTTTTACATCGCGAATCAACATATCGCGGCGGATGAATTGATCGAATCGAAACATTAACGATCCTCCGTAGGGCATATCGGTAACGCATCCCAGCTTCCAAAGCAATATGCTTGTGGATTCAAAGCCTTACGAAGGAGAGGTCCGACCGATTGGGTGAAATGCCCCACCGTTTCATTCAGGAGCACAGCCCCATATGGCATGCTGCCGTCTCCCGATCGCACGATGTCACCGTCCAGGCCTTTCCAGTCCAGACGCGGCGTGACTGAAGTCACGGAGATAGAATCAATGTCAACAGTAGACTGAACACTTGGAGAGGGTGTGGCGAATCGACGGCATGTCGCACTGGGAACGATCTCGTTCACCGTATGTTTCGCGGCCTGGGGACTGATTGGCGCCTTCGCGCCGCGTTTCCGTGAACTCTACCATCTCACGCAGTCCGAGACAGCGTTGCTGGTGGCCGTGCCTGTACTGCTGGGCTCGCTGGCGCGCATCCCCATGGGCATCCTTACCGATCGCTTTGGCGGCCGCGCGATCTTCTCCATCCTGTTGGCCGCCGTGGCGATTCCGGTGTGGATCGCGCCGCACCAGGCCTCGTACACGGGGCTGCTGATCGTCGCCTTCCTCGTCGGCCTGGCCGGCTCCTCGTTCGCGATTGGCGTCGGATACGTTTCCAGGTGGACGCCGGCGCAAGAGCAGGGAAGCGCGCTGGGCGTGTATGGGCTCGGCAATATCGGCCAGTCCGCGGCGGTTTTTCTCGGTCCGGTGATCGCGGCGCGCGTCGGCATGGCGTGGGTTTATCAGGGGGTCGCCGGGCTGCTGGTGGTGTGGGCGATCGCTTTCGGTTTGATGGCGCGGAACGCTCCGTCGCCCGCCGGCGCGCAGCGCAGGGGGCTGGGCGCGATGGTGGAAGTCCTGGCGCGGGAACGGCTCTCCTGGCTGCTGGCGGGATTCTATTTTCTGACGTTCGGCGGATTCGTGGCATTTTCGATTTATCTGCCGACGTTGTTGAAGGACGAATTTCACCTGTCGCCCGCGGATGCTGGATTCCGGACAGCCGGATTCGTGGTATTGGCCACGCTGCTTCGGCCATTGGGCGGATGGCTATCGGACCGGATCGGCGGAGCGCGCGTGCTGTCGGCGGTGTTCCTGGGCGTTGTTCCGTTCGCGATGTTGCTGGCGTGGCGGTCGATGATTCCGTTTACCGTCGGCGCCCTCGGATGCGCGGCCCTGCTAGGACTCGGCAATGGAGCGGTATTCAAACTCGTGCCGCAGTATTTCCCCAACCAGACGGGAACGGTCACGGGGCTGGTCGGCGCCATGGGAGGACTGGGCGGCTTCTTTCCTCCGCTTTTGCTGGCGTTCTTTCGAAGCCACACCGGCGTGATCTGGCCCGGCTTCGCCTTGATGGCGGCGACTTCGATCGGGTTGTGGTGGTCGAATCACCGGGTCTTCGTGCCGCGCCAGCAAGCTCTCGATAGCGGGCTTTCGGCGGACTTGCGGCGCACGGCCGATCGCGTGCGCGCAGGTTCCTGGGCGACGCTCTGGACCGCGCTTTTGCTGGCTGCGATCGCCGTAGGCTCGCGGAACCTGCAGAATTTCGATCCGGCGTTGGTGATCTACACTTTCGCCGTGATCTTCGCCACTTGGGGAGTCGTCTACCACTACAACGTCTGGCTGGAGAAGCCTCCCACCCGCGTGTACTGGGACCGAGGCTGGGAACTCTACAGAAAGCGAGGTATTCTGCGGGGCCTTGGCCGCGTGGTGGCGCTCACGGCGACCCATCTGGCGGCGCAACGGTTCATCGCGCATCGCTCGCGGTTGCGCTGGTGGATGCATCAATGCCTGTTCTGGGGCTGCCTGCTGGCGGTGGCGATCACGTTTCCCCTGGTCTTTGGCTGGATTCATTTCCGGACGCTGCCCGGAGATCAACTCACCTACGTCACCTACCTGTTCGGCTTTCCGATGGGGTCGTTCCGGCTGCACACGCTGGTGGCGGGTCTCCTGTTCCACGGCCTGGACATCTCGGCCCTGCTGGTTCTGGCAGGCATCGCGCTCTCCTTGTGGCGGCGGATGACAGACCGCGGCGCCCGCGCCCTGCAGCAGTTCGGCATGGATTTTCTGCCGATCATTCTGCTATTCGCGATCTCCGTGACCGGCCTGGCGTTGACCGTGTCGCAGGAGTGGCTGCGCGGATCGGCGTACAGCTTTCTGGCCATTCTGCACGCGATCACGGTGATTGCCGCATTGCTGTTTTTGCCTTTTGGCAAGTTCTTTCACATCTTCCAGCGGCCCGCGCAACTCGGCGTGAAACTCTACCAGGACGCCGGCGTCAACGACCCCGGCGCACCCTGCGCCCGTTGCGGGGAGCGCTTCGCTTCGAAAATGCATATCGACGACCTCCGCATGATCCTTCCGCAGCTTGGGTTCGATTACGCCACTCCGGGGCCGGCCGGCCACTGGCAGGCGCTGTGTCCGGCATGCAAACGGAAATCGCTGGCCGCAGCACAACTCCGCATCCGGGAGGAATCCCGTGGCTAAAGCCCCTGCCGACCTGAACCAACTCCACAGCCAATTCGGCCCGCATCTCAACTACACGCCGCCCGGCGGCTGGCAGGCCGAATCGCAGAAGGAAGACGAGCGCCTCGTCAAGACGCATTGCTGCTTCTGCGGTCAGCAGTGCGGCATTCAGTTGAAGGTTCGCGAGAATCGCGTAACCGGATTCGAGCCCTGGGAGGATTTTCCCTTTAACCGCGGCATGTTGTGCCCCAAGGGCGTGAAACGCTACCTGCAGGGGAATCACCCGGACCGGCTGCTGCATCCTCTGATGCGGACCGACGCTGGATTTCGCGTCGCAACCTGGGACGAGGCTCTCGAATTCACGGCGCGCCGTCTGCGGGAAGTGCAGGAGAAGTACGGGGCCGACGCCGTGGCGGTTTATGGCGGCGCGTCGCTCACCACCGAAAAGGCATACCTGCTCGGCAAATTCGCACGAGTAGCTTTGCGGACACGCCACATCGATTACAACGGCCGCCTGTGCATGGTATCGGCCGGGACGGCGTACAAAGGTGTGCTGGGCGTCGATCGCGCGCCGAATCCCTGGAGCGACATTCCGAAGGCCGAAGTGGTCATGGCGATCGGCGCCAACATCGGCGAGTGTGCTCCCATCACCACCGATTACGTCTGGCGAGCCCGCGACAATGGCGCGAAGTTGATTGTGGCCGATCCGCGGTTCACTCCGATCGCGCGCAACGCCGATCTGTATCTGCCGGTGCGGCCGGGGACCGACCTCGCATTGCTCATGGGCATGCTGCACGTGATTATCCGCGATGGCCTGACGGACCGCGATTTCATCGAAGCGCACACTACCGGATTCGAGAAAACCGAGCAATCGGTGGCGGAGTGGAATCCGTTGCGCGCGGCGGAGGTCAGCGGGGTCGCGCCCGAAGCTATCGAGAAGGCCGCGCATCTGGTGGGCGAATCGCGCCGGGTGATGCTCATGCATGCGCGGGGCCTGGAACATCAGTCGAAGGGCGTCGAGAATTGCGAGGCGGTGCTGGCCATCGCGCTGGCGACGGGCAACATCGGCCGCGAAGGCGCGGGTCCGGTCATGATCACCGGCCAGGGCAACGGCCAGGGCGGGCGCGAGCATGGGCAGAAGTGCGATCAACTGCCGGGACAGCGCAGTCTCACCGATCCAGCCGCCCGGCAGCATGTCGCCGGCGTCTGGGGCATCGCTCCCGATGACTTGCCGGCGCCCGGCTACAGCGCGGTAGAGATCATGAACGCCGTACACGCCGGCGAAATCAAGGGTCTGCTTTCGATTTGTTTCAATCCGCTGGTTTCCCTTCCGCACGCCGCCTTCACGCGTGAGGCGCTGGAGAAGCTGGAATTTTTCGGCGTCATCGATTTCTTCCTCTCGGAAACCGCGGCGCACGCCGATGTCGTCCTGGCCGGAAGCCTGCAGGAAGAGGAGGAAGGCGTCACGGCCAATGTGGAGGCCCGCGTCATCCACATTCAGAAAGCCGTGGAACCTCCGGGCGACGCGCGCCGCGACTCCGAGATCATCTGCGATCTCGCGCACCGTCTGGGCCGCGGCCAGTTCTTCCCGTTTCAGACGCCGCGCGAGATTTTCGAAGAACTTCGCCTCGCATCCCGCGGCGGCCTGGCGGATTACTACGGCATCACCTACGAGAAGATCGACGAGCAGAAGGGTGTCTTCTGGCCCTGTCCTACGCTCGACCATCCCGGCACGCCGCGATTGTTCGAGGACGGCCGGTTCTTTCACGCCGACAGCAAAGCGCACTTCATGAGCCTGGCGTGGCGCGACAGCGGCGATCCGGTCGACGCCGATTTTCCGATCTATCTCACCACCGGCCGTGTGGTCAGCCAGTATCTGTCCGGCACGCAGACGCGGCGCATTGGGGCGCTGGTGGACCAGTATCCGGAACCGAAACTGGAACTGCATCCCCGGCTGGCGGCGCAGTATGGAATCGCGTCGGGCGACTGGGTGAAGATTACGTCGCGCCGGTCGGACGTGGTTTTGCAAGCCATGGTAGTCCGCACCATACGGCCGGACACGGTCTTCATTCCCTACCACTGGCCCGGCCGGCGCAGCGCCAATCGCCTGACGCATCGCACACTCGACCCGCGCAGCAAGATACCGGAGTTCAAGGTGTCGGCGTGCCGGATCGAAAAATGCACGGCTCCGGAGGACCGGCCGTAATGTTCGGCATGGAATTCTACGTCGATCCTTCGCGCTGCATCGGCTGTCAGTCCTGTTTGAAGGCTTGCGAAGAATGCGACACGCACCGCGGCGTATCGATGATCAACTTCGATTTCGTGGACCGCGAGGAGACTATCGCCACGGCGGCGTACGTCTGCTGGCACTGCGACAATCCGACGTGCGCGCAGGTTTGTCCGGCCGACGCCATCAAGAAGTACGAGGACGGAATCGTCGGCTCGTCGCTGAAGCCGCGGTGTATCGGCTGTTCCAACTGCGTGCTGGCATGTCCGTTTGGAATTCCGAAGCTGGTGCCGCAATACGAGCAGATGATGAAGTGCGACATGTGCTACGACCGCACGTCGGTGGGCAAGCGGCCCATGTGCGCCACGGTGTGTCCCAGCCAGGCTCTGGCCTATGTCACGCCGGAAACCATCGCTGCCACACGGCGCGAGAAGCCCGTGAATACGTTCTGGTTCGGGAATCAGAAGATCACCACCAAGGTCTACATGATGGCCCCGGCCGACACGGCGGAAATTGCGATCGATGTGGCCGACTACGTTTGGGAGGGAGAGCATGAGCTGGTTCCGCAAGCCTTCTAGCGCGCCGCTGTGGCGCGACGAGTTCTCCGTCTACACCGCCGACGAACGGTACGTGAACCGGCGCCAGTTCACCAAATTCCTGACGCTGACGAGCTTCGGCATGATGGTGGGGAATTTGTGGATTCTGGCCAAATCCGCGCTATACCGCCAGCCTTCAGGCCTTCGCGCGGTCGTGGCTACGGCGGGCGAAATCCCGGTTGGCGGCGTGAAGACGTTCAACTACCCGACCGCCGACGATCCCTGTATCCTGGTGCGCACCGCGGCTGACAGCTACGTCGCCTACAGCCAGAAGTGCACGCACCTTTCCTGCGCGGTGTATTTCGAAAGGCAGCGCCACCGCCTGCAATGTCCTTGCCACCAGGGTTTCTTTTCGATTGCAGACGGTTCGGTGCTGCAAGGTCCACCGCAACGGCCGCTGCCGCGTGTGGCGCTCGAAAGGCAAGGCGGCCAGTTGATCGCCATTCGCATGGAAGGTGAATCCGTATGAACGGCAAACCGCCCCAAAGCCGCGGATTGACCGCTATCGATGGCGCGATGGTGCTGATCATCGTGCTGCTGGTGGTGCAGATCTGGCTGCTCTCGGCAACACTGGAGTCGTACCTGGCGGGACATCGCGAGGTGGCAGTGCCGGGCGCGATCATCTCCGCGATTCTGTTTGCCGCCTGTTTCGCGCTGTATCGATTTGTCGACCGGATCGATTCCGAAGTGCGAAAGGGGTGAGCGGAGCCGGTCACGCACGCGCGAAATAAGCGACGTGATCCTGGCCATCCTCGGTGCAATAGACCCGCACGCTCGCCTGGCGCATGGTGTCGAGGAGGGGCTGGGGACGAAACGGCGAGCGGAGCCGGACCAGTTCTC
>Ga0335073_10013860_pt1 | contig 11301 bp, 15 predicted proteins | sample Lox_Sample_22_FD_207093 | JGI IMG/M metagenome (GOLD analysis project Ga0335073, IMG submission 207093) | Soil microbial communities from Loxahatchee National Wildlife Refuge, Florida, United States - Lox_Sample_2.2 | ecosystem: Environmental > Terrestrial > Soil > Wetlands | place: USA... | reverse complement strand
CAGTTCATCAAGCAGTGCAGCTCGACGCGACGCAGGGCGTGATCCCACAGTCGGGAGTCTGACTGACGGCGACGACGCGAGCGGAAGCCCTTGACTTTTCATCCGTAGATGCACGGGGGTGCGAAGAGACAGCAATTGCTGTGTCCTTTAGCCATGCGAGACCGTTGCTTACACCCGTCTCGGCGGTATGGCCTCGGTACCACAAGGGTCCTCCGTCCATCTAGTTCGTCGAGCTTGTCCGTGTTTGCACGAACGCCCGTGATGTCTGTGGTACCCGGAGGCCGCGTTCGTCAGGCGGTTGGGTCAGAATGCTCGGCCGTGGAGCTTGAGGTTGAGATGCTGGATCGAATCCGTGGCGCGTATGACGGGCATGCTGCGGAGTGTGATCAAGTGCCGAAGGCCATCCTTCTCCACCCTGGCAACTTCGAGCTGGTCGGCTGGGATGAGGTGCTCGGGCTTCCGGTTCTTCCGGACGACCGCCTTGAGCCCAAGCGGTTTCTGCTCGTTTGTGGCAGCGGCCGGGGCGGCTTCTGCGCCGAGGGGGACGTAGTCTGGGACGAGGATGGCAAGCCGTACGTTGTCGAGCCCGAAGCCGTCTAGCTGACCTCGTCTCTGAAGTCCTCGTGCGAGAAGCGCTCGCCGGCGAACAGTGCAGTCAGCTTGTACTTCAGGTGTACGGCGGCCGGTGCGGAAAGCTGCGCGATTCGGCGCTCCTCGAGATAGTCGTGATGGATCGTGATCGCCGCGTAGAGCAGAGCCATGCTCTCTGGCATCTCGGCCTCCTCGATAGGCGGCAGGTAGATGCGAAGGTCAGCGACCGCCTGCTCCTTGATGGCGCCATCCGCGACGAGCCGAGTCAGCGGAAGTACTGGTGCGAGCATCCGCACAGGATGCGCATATCCCGACGCTCCCTGAGCGAAAAAGCTGCAGGTGGGGGACAACAGCATTCCGAAGCCAGCCTCAAATGGCCCCGACAGAAATTTGCGGCGCCCCGCGTCGTGATCGACGGCGTCGGGGGGCCACGGATAGCCGAGGGGGACGTCGCGGAAGACGTCCCCCATACGGACGTAGCGAGTCCGTTCTTCGAAATAGTCCTTATCGGGAGGCTTAGGCTCCCAGTCGGAGAGTCCCACGCGGCAAACCTAGCCGCGTGGCGAGACAGAAGCTAGCTCTCGTAATCCTCGTCCGTAAGGGTTGCGCGCCGACTTGGGCGCCGGGGCGCCTCGGGCATCTCCGTGTCCGGCGCGAATTGACTCCACATTTCAGCGCGCATGCGGTCGATGTCCTCTTTGCGAAAGCGCCGGAATCCGGAGCCAGGAAGCTTGATCGCTTTGAGTTGGCCTCGCTTCTCCAAGTTGCGCACGGTGTTCTCGTGCACGTTTAGCTCGTTCGCGGTCTCCCGTACGTTCAGGAACTCTTTTGTTGGCATAGCGATCACCTCCGCAGGTACGTCTTAGGGGACGCTGCACTATAGCCACATTGTGCCGTGTATGGGCTAGGTAGTCAATATATACTATGTTGCTTCTAGACACTCTATTGAGCTTGTGGACTTTGGTACCCTATCGGCATGCAGCTAAACAACCTGAAGCCCGAGCCGCGAAACCAGGGCGCCCCGCGAACCTTCCGCATCCTCGCCTTGGACGGCGGCGGCTATAAGGGCATCTTCAGCGCCGCCATCCTGGACCGCCTTGCGGCCGATCTCGAGCTTGACCTCGCCTCTGAGTTCGACCTGATCGCCGGAACCTCTCGACCGGGGCGATCATCGCGTTGGGGCTGGGAGCAGGCCTGACGCCAGCGCAGGTGCTGGATTTCTACGTCGACGCTGGGCCGTCCATCTTTCCTCGGCGGCGCGCACGGGGACCGCGCCGCCTTCTGCGCAGCAAGTACAGCGCGCGACCTCTCGCAGCGGCTCTAGAGACAGCATTCGGCGAGCAGACCTTGGGCGAAAGTTCGGTTCCCCTGCTGATCCCGTCGTATGACCTCTGCAATGACGACGTGCACCTCTTTCGCACGCCTCACGCGCCGCGGCTACGCCGTGACCACCGCGATCGGATGATTGACGTAGCGCTCGCGAGCGCCGCCGCACCGACATTCTTCCCGGCGCATCCCTTGAGAGGCCTCCGACTGGTCGACGGAGGCGTTTGGGCGAACAACCCGGCGATGCTCGCGATTGTGGAGGCCGTCGCCACCTTCGGGCGCGCGCTCGACGACATCACCTTGATCAGCATCGGGACGACGGCCGAGACCAGCTCGCGACCCGCGCGCCTGAACAACGGCGGGGTTGTCCAGTGGGCACGCAGCGTCCCCGAGCTGATCATGCGCGGCCAGAGCCTCTGCGCCGCCAATCACGCCGGTCTGCTGCTCTCCGGCGATCGGTACCTGCGCGTCAATCCAAATGTCCCCGAGGGCGAGTTGAAGCTCGACGCCTTGTCGACGGAGCAGCTCCTTGGGCGCGCCGAGCGCGAGAGCCGGCATATCTCAGAGACAGTGAGTCAGATGCTCGCCGAACCTTCCCCACAACACCGATCCCTGGAGGGATCCCATGTTCAACACTAGGACGCAGATGATCAGTAACTTGCTGGAGGGCACTGTCGAGGAGCTCGACATTCCGCCGCAGCTCCGCGCCGCCGCCGACTATGAGTACCACTGCGTCGGGAGTTGGCTCGCCGCGCACGCGGACCCTGGCGGCCTCGGCTGGCGTGTCTACCCCCAGGGCAGCTTTCGCCTCGGCACCGTCGTGCGTCCCGAGGGAAGTGACGAGTACGACCTCGATGCAGTGTGTTTGCGTTCGATCGCCAAGGAGCACACGACTCAGGCACTCTTGAAGGCCGAGACCGGTCAGGCGCTCGCGGCCTACCTCACGGCTCGTGCAGACGAGGCCGGCGGGCCGCGCGAATGCCAGGAGCGGAAGCGCTGCTGGACCCTGCTGTATGGATACCCATTCCATTTGGACGTCTTGCCCGCCGTCCCGAACCCTGAGACCCCGCCAAGCGGCATCCTCTTGACGGACAGAAGCCTGCACCTTTGGCAGCACTCCGACCCGGTGGCGTACGCCCGCTGGTTCAGGCACCAGATGAGGCGCGAGCTTCTCGCGAAGCGCGCGCGTCTTGCCGAGGCCGAACATGTGCCGCCGGAGCAGATACCAGCGGAGACGGTGAAGACGACGCTCCAGCGGGTCGTCCAGGTATTGAAGGCCCACCGGAACGGTTACTTCGCGGATGATCTGGACAGCCGCCCGACATCGATCCTGATCACGACGCTGGCGGCCCGCGTCTATAGCGGCGAGCAGGATCTCGACGAGGCCGTGCTCGAGACGGCACGGGAGATGCCAAGCCAGATCGAATACGAGGCCGATCGCTGGATCGTGGCGAACCCGGTCGAGCCGAGGGAGAATTTCGCCGACAAATGGAACGATCGCCCTGAGCTCGCAGTTGGCTTCTTCGAGTGGCTGGATCGCCTTCAGCAAGATCTACAAGACGCACGCGAAAGCGAAGGCCTCGACCGCACTGTCCTACGGCTCTCGGAGAGCTTCGGGGAGGGGCCTGTTCAGAAGGCCGCAGCTCGAATAGGAGATCTCTACCGCGACAGCCGCGACCGCGGGGCGCTCGCGTTCGCAGGCACCACGGGGCTGCTTTCCTCGCGCGGCACGTCGCCGGTCCAGAGGCACGACTTCTACGGCGAATAGATGGTCCTCCGAAATCAGACCCAGCAGATGATCGGGTTGGCGGCTCTGCCGCTGACCCGATCATTCAGTGTGCGTTGCAATCACCTTCGCTGGGAAGGCGAGCTTCAACCAACCCCGCTCAGCGTTCAGTACAGAATCAGAATCGACGCGAGATCCAACCGTAGACCGCGAGTGCGGGTCGTCTCCCCAGAGCTCACGGAGCCCGCGAGCGAGCTACCGCATGTCTTTCGCGACGGATCACTGTGCTTGTGCATGCCGTGGCAATGGGACCGAACGAAATCGATCTCGCGCGTAATGCTCCCCTGGATCTCGGAGTGGCTCTTGTACTACGAGCTCTGGAAGGCCACAGGGGAGTGGCTCGGAGGCGGACACGGAGAGCCGGCCCATGGGCAGGAAACAGAGATCCCCGTCTAGGAAGCGCCGGTCGACGCCGGTGCGTAGGCGCACTGCCCACACGGCCTTCCGCGTGGGCGGTTTCGTGGGCGGTCCCGGCCGGAATCGCATTGCGGCGTGCAAACAGCAGACTGCGCCGTCATCCGCCGAAATCCTCATCCCAGAGCCAGTCTCGCCGCCCTGAGCCCTCCCCGGCCCCTTCCCGCAACCAACAACCTTCTAATCGGGGAGACAGGATTTGAACCTGCGACCGCCCGGCCCCCAGCGCGAGGATCACGGTGCCGCTGGGGTATGAAGGCCCGGATTCATTGACTTTTCTGGTCCTCAGTTCTCCTCGGTTTTGCTCATTTTGTTCCCCGTTTTGTTCCCCGGACATACGTTCGCATCGGGCATCTTGGCTCTCGTCCGTCTCGAACGCCACCAGCACTCGGCGGCGGACGGCTCAACGCGTCACGCATTGGCCGAGCGCCAGCGACCGCCGCGCACCTCGTCGAGCCCGGGAGCCCCCGGCAGCCTGCTGCCGAGCTGCTCCATGATGAGGTCTGCGGCCATGGTGACGTCGTAGCGCTGCGCGACGTCGGCGGTCAGTTGCTCGATGTCGGCGACGAACTCGGGGTGCTCGAGCTTGGCCGCGAGGTTGTTCGCGAACTCGCCGTAGCTGAACAGCTCGTCCCCCATGTAGTGCGCGAGACCGTCGACGACGCGCTGTCCGTCGAGGCCCAGCTCGGTGAGCACCCGCCAGAGGTCGAAGAGGTCGCGTCCCTTGCGCCGCTGGTACAGCGCCCGGAGCTTGGTGGCCATCATCTCGTCAGGCTCGAACGTGCTCACCTCGGCCTCTCCCCGCCAGATTTGACCCCGAAGCGGCGGGTCACGCGCGGCAGAAACGACTCGGTCTCGGCGATGTTCGTCTCGATCTTGATTCGGATTCGGCCGGGCGCGTTCGTCGGCTCGCCGTCGAAGACGATGTGCACCATCTGACCGCTGCGGTCGGTGCCGTGCTCGACGAGGCCGACGCCCAAGGCGACCTCTCGTATCGCCGTCAGGTACGGCTTGATGCCCGAGTGCGTGCGGCGCACATAGTCGAGGTCCTCGGAGTAGCGCAGCGGCGCGGGCAGATGCAGCTTGTGCAGGCAGGTGCCGCCACGAAACGCCAGCTCGTCCTTGAGCAACTCATGCTGCGCGATCTCGACGATCAGCCGCGAGAGGATCAAGTCCTGCTCGACCTGAACCTGCTGCGGCCACGGAGCCTGTGAGGCCCACTCGTTCAGGTAGGCCTGTGCGATCACAGGTCGGGCTCCACCGAGACGTTCTCGCGTATCCCCCACGCCTGATCGGTGTGTCCCCGGCGCGGTCCCGAGGGACTCAACAGGACGGGGTCTCCCGAGGCGGGTCTCGCGGCAGCGCGCAGCGGCTGGAGATCGTCGCACGAACCGAAGCGCTCCACCATCCAGCCGGTGCGCCGCACGAGCGTCCGGCTGTGACGCGCCGCGAGCGTCGCCAGCATCAGGCCGTCGAGCTCGTCGATCTCCGCGAGGATCGTCGCCACGTTGCTGATCCCGCCGCTTGCTCGCGGCTCGCGGACGAGGTCGACTACGGTGGCCTCGCGCGATGACACCTGCATAACGCCGGTGTGCACGGTCACGGTCTCGGTCGGCGTGTCTGCCGTGTGCTCGCTGACGTAGAAGCGCAGGCGCACTCGCTCGATCGTCCGGTCGAGCACGCGCTCGTCGACCATCACCTGGAAGACCTGGGGCGCCTGGTGGGAGGCCCCGTAGTGTGCGGCGGCGGACAGCAAGGCGACGTAGTAGCGCCGGCCGAGATGGCGCATGAGATCGTCGATGAACCAGTCCGCCGGCGTCACCCCCCACGAGCGAAACTCCGGCGGGATCACGCCGTAGAGTCCACGCGTCGGGGAGAAGACACGACCCTGGCGACGCAGGCGCTGCAGACCGCTCGCGATCGCGGCGTCGCTCAACCCCGTCAGCTCGCGGATCTCCTGCAGCGAAACGCCGTAGCGCCCGCGAGCAATCAGCGCCTCAGGTAGATCGCGAATCGGGACGTCCCGCAGCGGAGCATCTGTCGTGGACGGCATCTGCACCAATATAGCGAAATACGATAATTAGATGCAGATTGGTACATCCCTCGCATCAGGTTGCCCGCGTCACTCCGACCTCGGCACCTCCGTCGAATGCCTCGTTGACCATCTGGACCTCGTGCTCGGAAGGGGCATAGTGCGCGTAGATCTGCGTCGTCTTGCTGTCCGCATGACCAAGGAACTCCTGAATCGTTCGCAGCGGTCGCCCGGATGCGGCCAGCCGCGTCGCGAACGTGTGCCGTAGGTCGTGGAACTTGACCACACGCACGCCTGCATCGCGACAGGCGGCCTGGAAGCGCTTAGTCACCTTCGAGCGGTCGATCGGCGTGCCCTTCTGCGGGTGGGCGAAGACGAGATCGTCGTCGGCGTTGTACGGCGTGCGCTTGGACCAGCGGTCGAGCTCGGCGGCGAGGCGGTCGGCCATCGGCACCGAGCGGCGCGTGGAAAGGTCGGACTTGCCCTCGGTCGAGTGCTCACCGCGCACGAACGTGTTGCGCACGCGGATGCGCTGCACTGTCCAGTCGACGTCGCGCCAACGCAGCCCGAGCAGCTCCGACTGGCGTAGGCCGGTCATCGCCGCGGCGAGGACGAGCACGCGCAGCACCGGCCCGAGAACGTCCGCAGGCGGCGGCGGAGCCGGTCCGCGCCGCCCTCTACGCGTCGGCGCCGGCGCCCGAACGACGACCTCGTCGGGGATCGCACGTAGCGCGGCCTCGAGCTCGTCGAGCGTGAGGAAATGCAGGTCTGGCTCGGCGTCGCCGCGCCTGCGCCGCCCCGGCCGCGTAGCGCGACGCACGGGGTTCTCCCGCGCCCAGCCACGATCGATCGCGTGCTCGAAGATCGAATGCGTGAACGTGAGCGTGTTACGCACCGTCTTCGGCGAGCGTCCCTTTTTGAGCATCGCTCCCGCGAGCGCTTCCACGTCGGCCGTCGTTACCTCGGTGACGCGGATCGCCCCGAGCAACGGACCGACGTGCACACGCTGCATCGACGCGCAGTTCTCCAGATAGGAGCGACGCGCGCCGCCGAGAGCGAGTTTCTGCCGCAACGAGTCCGCGACCGTGTCCACGGTCGGGATCTCCGCGTCGTGGCGCGGGCGCGGCGCGCGTTCCTCGGCGTCCTGCAGCCGGCGGAACTCGCGCTCGGCCTGCGTGCGCGTGAGACCATCGCGCTCGCCGACGCTTCTGACTCTCCCGACCTTGCGGTTCAGCAGCCGCCCGTCCGTCGTACGCCAGCGGCCGTAGTAGGAGCCCCACTTCTCGTAGACATGACCGGTGCCCGCTGATCGCCTCCGAGCCATCGCCTACTTCCCGCCCCTCGGCACCGGCAGCCCGCGGGAAGCCTGGCGCTCGAGCGCGACAACCCACTGCAGCACCGCCGAGCGCCGGTAGCGCACGTAGCGCCCGAGCGGCACATGCGGAATCCTCTGCGCCCGCGTCTGCGCGTACACCCACGCCTTGGTGACCTGCAGCAGCTCCGCGACCTCACCGGCGGTCAGCAACGGGTCGGTCCCGACCCGCGGCGCACCGCCACCCACCTGCCCGGCGACCCCGAGCCCGCAGCCTGCTCGTGAGCGCCGAGCCCCGATCGAGGCCCGACGCGCATCGCGCCCTCTAGGAACAACTCGGTTCATCACCAGCGCCCTCATCAGCTTCTCCAATCATCAGTAGTCGTCGAACGAGGTCGGCAGGCCCCGCCTGCCGACCTGAGTGCTCTCCAGCTCCGGGACCGGGTTCTGTCAAGGCCGGGCCGACAGGCCCCGCCGAAGGCGGCCCGAAGGGCGGCCTTGACGGGTTCCGGGCCCGGAGCTACCCACGAGGCACCGGCCAGCAGATTCACTCCTCGCCCTCCAGTTGCATCAGCCGGTCGAGCCTGTGCTCGGTAGAGGGATGCGAGTGCTCGCCGAGCCAGGGGAAGGGGACCGGCAGGTCGTAGAGCAGCGCGTGCTGCTCGAGAAAGCGCGACAGCGCCTCGCCCTGCCCGAGCGAAGCCGCGTAGCGATCTGCCGCGAACTCGCGCCCGCGCCAATAGGCAGACCACGGCAGGCGCATCAGCCAGATGCCGGCCTCTCCGCTTACGAGAAAGCCAAGCGTTCGCAGCGGGAAGTGCAGAGGTCTCCGCGGCGGCGTGGTCAGCCGATACAGCGCCGCGGTGAGCCTCGCATCGGCGCTGTTCATGTGCCCGAGCTCGTGCGCGAGCACGCCCTGCAGGTGCCCACTCTCGATCAGACCCCGCGTGAGCATCAGCGTGTCCGCATAGGCGGCCGCGTTCGGCGCCTGCTCGTCCAGCACGAACCAGCGCTGGGGCGGGCGCAGCTGCGGGTCTGCCTGAGACAGCACCGAGAACGCGTCCTCGAATAGCAGGCGCTCGCGCTCTGAGGGCGTGCGACCGCCGCTTCGCTGCTGCCAGAGCCAGCCGCCGAGCGGCAGCGTGAGCGTCGCCAGCGAGAGCACCAGGGGGCCGTAGCCCACGATCCAGGCGAGCACATGGGCCGAGCTGGTGGGCTGGCCGAAGACCGAGAGCGCAAGCCACAGCAGGGCGTAGGCGACCAAGGCACGCAGCGGCGCGAGGAACGCCTGAATCGCGACGCTCGTCGCGTAGAGCAGAAGCCACGACGGCGCCAACTCGCGGATGTCGATCAGATAGGCGTGGAGTGATGGTTTTCTCGGCATACATCTGCATGTCGTAGTCAGGGGCCGTCTGACTCCCCCTGCAAACGCAGGCGCCAGCCCCGCTCGCTTCGCTCGAAGCGCGTGGCCTTGCCCCGGTACAGGTGGGCCGAGACGTTTGTAACCGGCACGCCGAGCGCCGCGGCGATCTCAGCGGGCAGCGAGTCAGGGTGCTCAGCCAAATAGGCGGCGACCTCGTCCTGCGAGGTCCGCGCCTTCGCGCCGCTCGGCGCCGGCTCCCCGGTCAGAGCGGCGCGCGCGGCAAGCAGGCGCTCGCGTTCGCGAACCAGCGGCTCATAGCCGGAGAGTCCCTGATCGATGCGCTTCAGCTGTGCATCGATCTCTCGCACGACGCCCAGCGCGCCGCGCTGCGCTCCCGCCTTGGGCTTAGCCATGCCTGTCTCCCCTCGCTCGGACTCGCTTGCCATCACAGGATCATCATATACGATGTCAGTCTGATGTCAAGCAGACCACCAACGCGCTCCTGGGGTCCCTCCCACCAGTACCGCTCGCCTCCGCGCAGCAACCGCTGGAAGTGGAAACTTGGCGCGCTCGGGCTCCTCTTCATCGCGGGCGAGCTGTTCACGCACCGCCTGCTCTCACAAGGCGCGAAAGGAGCGGCGAGCTCGACGCTCGCCACGATGGGGCGCGACGCGCTGATCCTCGCGGCGCTCTGGCTCCTGTACCGCGCGCTGCGAAGCGGGCGGCTGAAGCTCCCGGCACCCCACAGGCGCTCGCCGGCGGAGAAGCTCGCCGATCGCTTCGCGGAAGCCGAGGACCCGGGCGAGGCGATCCGCGAGTACGTGCGAGGCAAAGGCGGCGGGGCGTTCCTCGGTCTCGCGCCGGGCGGCAGCTGGGTGACGGCCGACCCCGAGCACGCGGTGATGGTGCTGGGCCCGCCGCGCTCGGGCAAGACCAGCTCGGTCGTGATCCCCGCGATGCTCTCCGCGCCGGGGGCGGCTGTGTCGACGGCGACCAAGCGCGATGTGCTGCAGGCGACCTGGCGAGCGCGCTCTGAGATCGGGCAGGTGTGGCTGTTCGATCCGCTCGGAGAGCACGATCGGCTGCCGCGCGAGATCAGGCGGCTGTCGTGGTCGCCGGTCAGCGCCGCCTCCACGTGGGACGGGGCGCTCTTGATGGCGCGCGCGATGGCCGCTTGCACCTCCCCGGGAGCTGGGACGAGCAACGAGGGACACTGGCGCGAGCGCTCGACGGCGCTGCTCGCGCCGCTGCTGCACGCTGCGAACCTCGCCGAGCTGCCGATCTCAGAGGTGCTGCGCTGGGTCCTGCGCCAAGACCTCGAGCCGGCTGGTCTGACGCTCGAGGATCACGAAGCGATGATCGCCAAGGACGTCCTCGTAGGGATCGCGAAGACCGACGGGCGCGAGCGCTCCTCGATTTTCTCGGCGACCGCAGGCGTGCTCGCTGCCTACAACGCCGATGCGACGCGACGCTCGGCGGCGCGGCCGAACTTCGATCCCGAGCGGTTCGTCGACTCGCGCGACACGATCTACGTGACCGCGCCCTCGCACAAGCAGGCGCTGAGCGCCCCGCTCGTCGTCGGGTTGCTCGAGCAGATTCGTCATGCGACCTACGCGCGTGCCGGCGTCGCAAAGCTGCCAACGCCCGTCTTCCTCTGCCTCGACGAGGTCGCGAACATCGCGCCGATCCACGACCTGCCGGCGCTTGTCTCAGAAGCCGGCGGGCAGGGGCTCCACGTGATGGCGTGCCTGCAGGACCTCAGCCAGGCACGGCAGCGCTGGGGCGATGCCGCGGCCGATGGGTTCCTCTCGCTGTTTCAGACCAAGCTGATCCTCAGTGGGATCGCCGACAGTCGAACGCTCGAGGCGATCTCGCTGGCGCTAGGGGAATACGACCGGCGGCTTGTGTCCTACACGGTAGGGCGCGGTCAGTCCGAGAAACTCTTGCCGCCGCCTGGCCACGGCTCGGAGAGCGTCACGTATCAGACGCAGCGTCAGCGGACGCTGCCGTGCGGGGAGATCTCGCAGCTGCCGAGCGGACATGCCCTGCTGTTGCGAGGGGTTCGGTGGGGGCTGCTGCGGCTCGCCTCACGGTGTCAGGTCGCCCTGGGGCCATGACGGCGCGAACCGATGGTTTGGTGTCCACGCGAAATTAACTCGCGCCAGCGAATGGCAGGGCCTCGCCCCGCCGTGCACTATTCGAGCAGGCGTGTGGGTTTCGTTGGCTACGTCGTGAGCAGTCCTCATCTGTGCCCCTACATTCATCGCCTCGAACCTCTCCAAGTTACTCGCATGCCGCATAGATACTTGACAGGTCTACGTCGATAGTACGCGTGAGCAAGACGCTAGCGGACGTCAGCAGCGTTCCGTGATAACGCTCAAATCTCGCTCGGCCGGCACCTTGAGGACACACGCCTAAGCCAAGCCCGCCGAACTGCCCCCGCGCACCGACTCAAGGCGCGCCAACAATTGTTGCTC
>Ga0335073_10013858_pt1 | contig 11302 bp, 9 predicted proteins | sample Lox_Sample_22_FD_207093 | JGI IMG/M metagenome (GOLD analysis project Ga0335073, IMG submission 207093) | Soil microbial communities from Loxahatchee National Wildlife Refuge, Florida, United States - Lox_Sample_2.2 | ecosystem: Environmental > Terrestrial > Soil > Wetlands | place: USA: Florida... | reverse complement strand
GAGTGGTCGATGAATCGCGAGCCCGCTGTAGGAGCGCGCCGCCGGCCGGCGGTCTGGTGCGCCGCCAGATGCTAAGCTACATTAGTATCGCCGCTGCGGGATAGCAAGGCGCGCGGCCCGTGCGCAGCATTTCGTCCGGCCGTCGACACCTTTCTGCATTGAGGGGCCGATGGGGGCGGCCGAAACTAGGAAATTCAACGGTTCCGAACTTCAGCGGGCAAGAGGGGATCAGCGAAATGGCAAAGGGGCTCTTCGACCTGAGCGGCAAGGTCACCCTGGTGACCGGCGGCAACAGCGGCATTGGCCTGGGGTTCGCACGCGGCATCGCCAAGCAAGGCGGAAGTCTCGTCATCTGGGCGCGCAGCGCGCAGAAGAACGCCGCCGCGAAGAAGGAGCTCGAGGCTCTTGGCGCGCGCGTGGCCGCGCGGCAGGTCGACGTCTCGTCGGAGGAGCAGGTCATCGCCGGTTATGGGGCGCTGATGCAGGAGTTCGGGCGGATCGACTGTGTGATCGCGAACGCGGGATTGCCGCCGTCATCCAACTCCACCCTCGACCTGGCCACCAAGGACTACCACGCTTTTCTCGGCGTCGCCATGCATGGGGCGTTCTACACCCTGAGGGAGGGAGCCCGCCTGATGGTGCAGCGCGCCCAGGCCGGAGAGCCGGGCGGCTCGCTCGTCTTTTGCGGCAGCCTGTCGATGTTCAAGGGGCTCGCCGGCAAGGTGCAATACGCCGCCTCCAAGGCGGCGCTCGGGGCCATCATCCGCTCCATGGCCGTCGAGTTCGGCAAATACGGCATTCGTGCCAACTCGGTGGCACCCGGCTACATCAAGACGGGCATGACGGGCGAAGGCGAGCTGTCGCCGATCGACAAGTTCTTCGCGGCCAAGAATCCGATTCCGCGACCGGGCTATCCCGCCGATTTCGAGGGTATCGCGGCATACCTGGCAAGCGATGCATCCTCCTTCGTCACCGGCGACACGATCACGGTCGATGGCGGCTGCATGGTGAACCTCTGACCATGGACGCTGCCAACCTGCCGGTATCGCCGCAGGCCGAAATGAGCGTGGACCCACATTCCTCGACGCGGTCGCTCGCCCGCGGCCGGCCCGGATTGCTCCTGGCCGCGCTCATGACCGGACCCATGTGCATCTCGCTCGGGCTCGTCGCCTGCATGGCTTCCCTGCCGCAGATCGCCCAGGACTTCGGCAGCCGCGGCACGTTCATCGCGCAGATGATGATATCGGTGGTCGCGTTCGGGTTGATGCTCGGAGCGGCCGTGAGCGGCTGGATACTCGCACGCATGGGCACGCGCGGCACCTACATCGCCTCGGCCGTCCTCTTTGCGGCGGCGGGCGCCGGCGGCATGTTTCTCGGCAATCCCAACCTCCTCCTGGCGTCCAGATTTCTGACGGGTTTCGCGGCAGTCGTTCTGAGCACGGCCTGCTTCTGGGTGATCGGCACGGAGTACGACGAGCAGCGGCGCGCACGCGCTTTCGGTCTCGCCACCGCCAGCAGCAATGCCACCTCCATCGTCACCGTGACGATCGGTGCCGCGCTCGCTCAGCTCGGCGGCTGGCGGCTCTCGTTCGTGCAGTATCCGATCTTCGGGGCTCTCATAGTGCTCCTCGGGCTGCGTGCCCTGCGGCAAGCGAAGCCGGGGAGCGAGAGCGGCGCGAAGCCACGCGCGCCTTTCTTCTGGCGACTGCTGCCCTTCTACCTGCTCGCGGCCCTTCTTTTCCTCATTCTCTTCATGGCCTCGACGCAGTTCGTGTTCCTCCTGCAGGCCGACGGAGTCAGCAGCCCCACCGTGCGCTCCGTGTTTCTCAGCACTTACACGGTCTTCGGCGCTTTGACCGGACTCGCCTACGGACCGATACACCGGCGCCTGTCGATGACCGGAACGTTCGCGCTCGGACTCGCGAGCATGGCAGTGGCGCTCGCACTGCTCGGCTGGAGCAGAAATCCCGCCGGCGCCGCCGCGGGTTCCGTGCTGATCGGCGTCTTCATCGGCATCATTGCCACCTATATCAATCAGTTCGTCGCGCACGAGACGGACGCGGCGAGCCGCGGGCACGCCCTGGGCCTGCTCATGATGTTCTGCTATCTCGGCGGATTCCTGAATCCGCTGGTGCTGACTCCGCTCACTCGGATGATCGGACTGCGGAACGTCTTCCTGACGGCGGCGCTCGTCGTGGCGGTGATCGCCGTCGGCGCCGCGGCCTGCCTGCGGCGCGTGCGCATACCCCAGTCAACATAGGAGCTCCAACCGATGCGTAAGGTGCTCAATATCCACGGGGTCAACGACGTCCGGTTGGATCCGGTCGAGCCGCCGCGCCCAGGAGATTCCGACGTCGTCGTGAAGGTGAAAGCCTGCGGCATCTGCGGCAGCGATCTCACCTACATCAAAGTGGGCGGCATCCATCGCAAGCCCGGCGGCGTCACGCCCATCGGCCACGAGGCCGCCGGCGAGGTGATCGCTGTCGGCGGCGGCGTCAAGGGGGTCACCCTGGGCCAGCGCGTCGTCATCAACCCGATGATGACTTCCAGCTACATCGGCAGCGGCGGTCCGGAGGGCGCCTTCACCGAGGAGGTCCTGGTCAAGGATGCGCGCCTCGGAGCGAGCCTGCTGCCGATCCCGGACGAGCTGCCCTTCGAAATCGCGGCGCTGGCGGAGCCGATGGCGGTCGGACTGCACGGTGTCAACCGCGCCGAGGCCACGCCCGGCGACAAAGTGGTGGTGTTCGGCTGCGGCCCGATTGGGCTCGCCATGGTGCTCTGGCTGGTTGACCGCGGTGTCACGGATGTCGTGGCGCTCGATCTGGCTGCCGAGCGGCTCGCCCGCGCCAAGGCGCTCGGAGCGCGCGCGGTCATCAACCCCGCCGAAGAGCCCGTGCGCGAGCGGTTGCTGGAGCTGCACGGCTCGGCGCGCCTCTTCAGCCGCGAAGCCGTCGGTACGGACGCCTACATCGATGCCGCGGGCGCGCCCAACATCCTGGCCGACGTCGTCGGCATGGCGAAATTCCATTCCCGCCTGGTGGTCACGGCGGCCTACATGAAACCGGTCACGATCGATCTCGGCGCCATGCTCACGACCGAAATGACGATCACCACCGCGGTCGGCTACCCGAGCGAGATGCCGGAAGTCGTCGCCGCGCTGCCGCGGCTGACGGAGAAAGCACGCTCGCTGATCAGCCACCGCTATCCCTTCGACAAGGTGATCGAGGCGCTCGGGGTTGCCGGGACGCCGGCGTCGGCGAAAGTGATGATCGACTTCGCGGACGCGCACCTGTGAGCGCGCCGGATGCGCCCAAGCCGGCGCTCGCCGACCTGGTCCGCGCGGGCGATCAGCAGAAGGAAGCCGAGCCGATCACGGAGTTCGTCTTCATGGCGAAGGATATTTCCAACGCCTACCTGGTGACGACCTCTGCCGGCGACGTGATGGTCAACACCGGATTCATGGACAACGTCGAACGCACCAAAGGCCTGCTGGCGCCGAAGCGAACGGGCCCGCTGCGCTACATCATCCTGACGCAGGCGCACCCCGATCACTATGGCGGCGTACCGGCATTTCGCGAGGCCGAGACTCGCATCATCGCCGAGCGGCGCTTCGTGGATACGTGGCGATACTTCCACGAGCTCGGGCCCTATATCGCCCGTCGATCGGCGAAGCTCTGGGCCAGCACCATGAAGCGGGCGGCGAATGCGCCGCGCCCGCCGGAGGTCGTTCCGGATATCGCCGTCGACCGGCGCTACGAGTTCGAGCTGGGCGGCAGACGTTTCGAGGTCATCTCGACGCCGGGCGGCGAGTCGCTCGATTCACTGACCGTGTGGATGCCGAAGGAACGCATCGCGTTCACGGGGAATCTCTTCGGACCCGTGTTCCTGGCGATTCCCAATCTCGTCACCGTGCGCGGCGACAAGCCGCGCCTGGTGCAGCGCTATCTGCGCTCTCTCGATACCGTGCGCCGGCTCGGTGCGCAGCTCCTGATCACCGGGCACGGCGAACCGATTCGCGGCGTGGAGGTCATCCGCGCCGCGCTCGACAAGATGCACGCGGCGGTCTCCTACATCAATGAGGCCGTGATCGCGGGCATGAACGCCGGCAAGGACGTCCATACGCTGATGCGCGAGATCAAACTGCCGCCGGAGCTCGCGATCGGCGAAGGCCATGGCAAGGTGTCGTGGGCGGTGCGCTCCATCTGGGAGGAGTACTCCGGCTGGTTCCACTATGACTCGACCACCTCGCTCTACGGCGTGCCGCGCTCGAGCATCGATGCAGACCTCGTGGAGCTGGCCGGCGGCGCGGGGGCCCTCGCTGCGCGCGCCAGACAAAGACTGAGCGAAGGACGTCCGCTCGAAGCCCTGCACCTGCTGGATGTCGCCCTCGGCGCCGAGCGCACCAACGCCGAAGCGTTGGCGGTGAAACGGGAGGCTCTCGAGGCTCTGCTGCGCGAAGCGGGCGGCGCCAATCTGAGCGAAGTCATGTGGCTCAAGTCGGAAATCGCGGCAGCGGCGCCCAAGACCGCATGAGCCGGAGCGCGTCCGAGATGAGCGGCGGCTGACGGCGGCAAGCGAAGGGCGGACGCATCCATGAACCGCGCGGAACGTCTCATCCGCCGAGCAAGCGAAGCAACATCGCTCTCGGACTTCGGCGAGGAGTCTTTCCGGGAAGGTCTGGCGCGCCTCGTAGCCTCGGCGGATGCGGAAGCGCGCTTCAACGAGCGCGGCCGGGAGGCGTTCGACGCCCGCATCATCGCTCTGCTCTCCCAGCGGTTGGCTGTCGAGCACTGCTACGCGCTGCATCCCGAGATCGAAGAGCAGCAGATCGTCGCACCGCTCATCGGCCTCGGGCTGCCGCGTACCGGCTCGACGGCACTCGCCTGCCTGCTGGCGGAAGACCCCAACGTGCGCTCGATCCGCACGTGGGAGGCCCTCTCACCCTGCCCTCCGCCCGAGGCCGGCTCGAGCGACGCAGACCCCAGGATCGCGCAGGCGCAGGCGGCCATGGAGAGCCGCGCGCGCCTCTTTCCGCGCATGACGGCCATGCTGCCGAGCACCGCCACCTCGCCGACCGAGTGTCAGATGTTCATGGGCTATGACTTCAAGTCGCAGGTCTTCGAGGCGTTCGCCCATATTCCAACTTATTCGGCGTGGCTGTGGCATCACGCGGACCTCGTTCCGACCTACCGTTACGTGAAGCGGGTGCTGAAGCTGCTGCAGTGGCACTGCCCGCCGACACGCTGGCGGTTGAAGAACCCGTCGCATTCGCTCTTCATCGGCGCGCTCTCGCGGGTCTTTCCCGACGCCCGCTACTGCATGACCCACCGGGACGTTGCGAGCGTGATTCCCTCGGTGGCCGACGTCTACCTGGAATTGAGCAAGGCCTACTGCGACGACGTGGACCGGAGGGCCTTGGGCCGCCTCGCCGCCGACTTCTGCGAGCTCGGGATGCGCCGGATGATCGCTTTCCGCGACGCGGGCAACGATCACCGCTTCTTCGACATCCACTTCGCGCCCTTCCAGCGGGACCCGTTCTCCATCCTCCCGGCCCTGTATGACTTCCTGGGCGAGGAGTTGACGCCGCTCACCCGGGCACGGATGGAAGCGTGGCGGCGAAGCACGCCGCGGAACGAGAGCTACGAGCGCACCGACATGGCCGAATTCGGCCTCGACGCCGCCGGATTGCGCCAGCGCTTCCGCTTCTATTCCGATCGGTTCGATGTCCAGTGAGCACGATGAGGGTCCCATGAGCCTGACGCTGCAGCAGATGACGGGCGGCCTCACACCCGAGCACGACCTGGTATTTGCGAGCAAGCCCGCCGATCCGGAGATGCGCGAAAGCTCCTCGATCTGGCTCTTCGAGGAGAACGGCGCATTCGGTTTTCCGCGCGTCGGCATCGAGGCGGAGGCCTCATCCTGGGAAAACCGCCGTTACCAGGCCAACATCGCGGTGAGCGGCGGCCGAGTGCTCATCGGTCCGGGCGTCGGCCCCGCGCATTCTCCCGTCGGCCCGGAAGGCCGCCCGACCGTCCTCGGGGCCGGCCCATTGAGCTTTCGCTGCCTCGAGCCGTTTCGCAGGTGGCGGGTGGTCTTCGACGGCGATGCGGCCGATGGGACCGTCGCGCAGCAGATCGCCAACACCCTGGATCCCAGGAAGCGCACGCCGGTACGCTTCGAGGTCGAGCTGGAGATGGCGACCCCCGCGTGGGTGCAGGACATATCGCCCGACAAAGTGGCCCAGATGTCAGAAGCCGACCGGATCGAGGCCGCCAACATGGGGCTGGGCTGGCGATTCGAGCACCTGTTTCGCGCTGCGGGCCGATTCGAGGTGGATGGCCAAAGCCGCGACTTCAAGGGCGTCGGCCTGCGGATCAAGCGCCAAAGCGTGCGCCCGCTGGCCGGCTTTCGTGGGCATTGCTGGCAATCGGGCCTCTTTCCGGACGGACGCGCCTTCGGCTATATCACCTATCCGCCGCGCGAGGACGGCTCCGCCTACAACCAGGGGTATGTGTTCCAGGGCGGCAGGATGTATCCCGCGACGGCGGTCAGGATTCCCTGGCTGCGCCGGATCGTGGGCGAGGGCGATGATGTCACGCTGGAATTGAAGTCGGAGCTCGGCACCACGCGCATCGCGGGCGTGACGGCCTTGTCGACCTTCCGTGTCGGCAATCGGGACATCGGCGGACTCAACCTGCAGCAAGGCGGCGTCCGCTACACGTGGGACGATCACAACGCCTACGGCATGATCGAGCGCTCGTCCCATCACACCCTGACCCGCGTGGGTTGAATGACGCAATCGAGCCCCAACGAGATTCGTCTCGATGACCAGGTCGCCGTCATCACCGGGGGCGGCGGCGGGATCGGCCGGTCAATCGCCCTCGCCTTCGCGGCCGCCGGAGCACACATCGCAGTCGGCGATGTCATTCCCGAGCGCTGCGATGAGACGGCGGCACGTGTTCAGGAGTCGGGCCGTCAGTGCCTGGCGCTGCCGATGGATGCCCTGGACACCGACCAGATTCGCGCACTTGCGGCCAAGGCGGCAGAGCGTTTCGGGCGCATCGACATCCTGGTGAACAACGTCGGCGGAGTCAGCCGACGGCCGTTCCTCGAGCAGTCGGAGCGGTCCTGGCGCAAGCATATCGACCTCAACCTCGTCAGCATGCTCGCGGCGACCTCCGCGGCCGTGCCCGTGATGATTCGAGGCGGCCGTGGCGGCTCCATCATCAATGTGAGCAGCATCGAGGGTTCCCGGGCCGCGCCGGGTTACGCCGTGTACGCCGCATGCAAGGCAGGCATGTTGAGTTTCACGCGCACGATGGCGGTGGAGTTGGCTGAGCACCGCATCCGCATCAATGCCATCGCACCGGACATCACGGTGACACCGGGCATTCGCGGCAATCGCACAGGCCCGGTGGACCCGGCCTCCTGGCCGCAGCCCACCGCTCAGCAACAGGACGCGATCGCGCGGCGCATTCCGCTCGGCCGTGAAGGGGTCGATCGCGAATGCGCCAGCGTGGCCCTCTTCCTCGCCGGCGGCATGAGCAGTTATGTCACCGGTACGGTCATTCCGGTCGATGGTGGCACCTGGGCCTCCGGAGGATGGGTGCGCAACCACGCCGGCGAGTGGGTCCTGATAGGGTAAAATCCATGCAAGTCAACGTCTCGCTTCCTTTCGACCAGATCCAGCCGCCGGAGGAGTTCCTGAGTGCGGAAGCCGTTACCGAGATCGGGCGTCTGCTCGAGCGGCTGGGCTTCAACGGCGGCAACGTCACGGATCACCCCTGTCCCACAGGCCGTTGGCTCGATGCGGGCGGCCACCACGCACAGGACCCCTTCGTGCTGCTTTCCTTCCTGGCTGCGGCAACACAGCGTCTGCGGCTGCAGACCGGAATCCTGGTGCTGCCCTACCGTAATCCCTTCGTCGTCGCGCGCGCAGTGGCGACACTCGATGCGCTCTCCCGCGGACGGGTGACGCTCGGCCTCGGCGCCGGCTACATGAAGGGCGAGTACCGCGCGCTCGGAGTCGACTTCGAGCGGCGCAACGAGCTCATGGACGAGTATCTGCGCGCCCTCAAGGCGGCCCTGAGCGGTGTGGAGTTCACCTTCCGGGGCACCGGCTACGAAGCGCTCGGCAACCGCATCCTGCCGGGACCGGTGCAGAAGCCCCATCCCCCGTTCCTGGTCGGCGGCAACTCCAAGCGTGCAATCCGGCGCGCCGCCGAGCTCGGCGACGCCTGGCATCCATTCTTCGCAGCTCAGACACTGTCGACCAGCGCACGCACGGCTGAGATAACCGACGTAGCCGACATCACGGAAGGAATCACCTGCCTGCGCGAGCAATGCGACAGGATAGGCCGCGAGCTGCCGCCCGAGGTCATCCTGAGCAGCATCAGCTCGCAGGAAGAGATGCGCGACCCGCAGCGGATACTCGACAGGATCGCCGACTTTCAGAGGCTCGGCGTGCGCGGTGTCGCGGTCAGTTTCCGGGCGCGCACCCGCGCCGAGTGGTGCGATGAGGCCGAGCGCTTCGCCGTGCAGGTCCTGGGGAAACTGCCTGCGAGCCGATGATGGTGATCGCAGGGTCAGCACGTCCCGCCGCATTCTGAGCGACGACGGACCGGGCGAAAGCCTTTGACGGGCTGGTACCCGTGTGCTACACGTATGATCCACTGTAGCTCATAAAAAAGGGGGCATTCGTGTCGAGACGAGCACTGTCATTGGCTCTCGCTAGCCTCATCGGCGTCGCCGGCGTGGCGGCCGCCAACGTCTCGATGGCGGCGGGACAGAGCGCTGCCGGTGCGGGCGCGAACTGGGCGAGTCATGACGGCGATGTGGACGAGACCTCCTATAGCCGCCTCGATCGGATCGATGCGGCCGATGTGCGCAGGCTGGGGCTGGCCTGGTCGCTCGATCTGCCGGGCGCGGTGACGCTGGAAGCAACGCCTCTTGCCATCGACGGTGTCCTCTATTTCACCGACAGCTATGCGGTTGTCCATGCGGTCGACGGGCGGAGCGGGAGGCTCCTGTGGAAGTACGATCCGCAGACCTGGAAGTACTTTCCCAAGAAGATGATGTACAACTTCGCCGCCAATCGCGGCGTCGCGTACGCGCATGGACGCATCTTCAGCGCTGCGCTCGACGGGCGGCTCTTAGCCTTCGACGCCCGGACGGGCCGGCTGCTTTGGACCGCCAATACCACCGCCCCCGGCTCGATGCAGGACATCACCGGCGCGCCGCTCACGTTCGACGACAAGGTAATGATCGGCAGCGCCGGCGCCGACTTCGGCGCGCGCGGCTACGTCACCGCCTATGACCAGAAGACCGGCCGGAAGGCTTGGCGCTTCTATACGACGCCCGGCCCGCCGCAGGAGAACAAGGGATCTCCGGCGCTCGAGCGCGCGGCCAAAACCTGGAGCGGTGAATATTGGAAAGTGGGCACCGGCGGGGCCGTGTGGGACAGCATCACGTTCGATCCCGGGCTCGATCGCGTCTACATCGGCACCGCCAACGCGGGACCTTATGATCCGCAGCTGCGCAGCCCGGGCGGCGGCGACAACCTCTATACCGCATCCATCGTCGCGCTCGATGCCAACACCGGCGCATATGTCTGGCACTACCAGATCAATCCCCGCGATGCCTGGGATTATGACTGTACCCAGCAGATGACCCTCGCCGAGCTGGTGATCGGCGGCAGGAAGCGCCAAGTGCTGATGCAGGCGCCCAAGAACGGCTTCTTCTACGTGATCGATCGCGAGACCGGCAGACCGATCTCGGCTGGCAAGATCGGCAAGGTCACCTGGGCGAAGGGCATCGACCTCCAAACCGGCCGGCCGATCGAGGCGAGCCACATCTACTACGACGAGACCGGCCAGGCGACGATCTGGCCGGCCCCCGTGGGCGCCCATAGCTGGCAGTCCATGTCCTATGATCCGGCGACCGGCCTCGTGTATATCCCCTACATGCAGGCAGGCGTGCGCTTCACCAAGAACACGCCGCTCTCCGAGGGGTTCACGGTCGGCGACGTCACCATCAACGGCTACAAGGCCGGTCCGCATGACGGCAAAGGCGCTCTCCTTGCCTGGGATCCGGTGCATCAGCTGCCGCGATGGGAGGTCTGGCACGACGCCATCTGGAATGGCGGGGTGCTGTCCACTGCCGGAGATCTGGTCTTTCAGGGCGATGCCGATGGTGATTTCGCCGCTTATGACGCCAAGACGGGCCAGCGTCTATGGCGGTTCAATGCCGGGCTCGGCATCATCGCCGCACCGATGTCGTACGCGGCGCACGGCAAGCAGTATGTATCGGTGCTGGTCGGTTATGGTGGCTCGGCCGCGGCCTGGGGCAGCCTCATGAGTGTAGGCTGGAAATACGGCGCACAGCCGCGCCGGCTGCTGACCTTCGCGCTGGATGGGAAGGCAACATTACCTGCCTCGCCACCGCCCGACATGACCGTGCACGCAGTGGACAATCCATCCTACAGGATCAATCCCGCCGACGTGGCCATGGGTCACGCGCTCTTCATCGCCTGCGCCGCCTGCCACGGCCTCGATCTCGTCTCCACGGGCGGACCCGGACCCGATCTGCGCGAGTCCCGGGTGGCTCTCGATCAGGACAGCCTGTGGACCGTCGTGCATGGCGGCGCTCTGCGCGCGCAGGGCATGCCGCAGTTTGCGAATCTCACCCGGCGGCAGGTCGATGATATATACGCGTACATCAGGGCGGGCGCCCGCGCGGCGCTGGCCCGCGACAAGTCCCCGAACGAGGTGAAATAGTCGGAGGGCACGCCATGCAGATGACGGGACAAGAGAGGATCCCGGCGCCGCGCCGGCGTGTATGGGACGCGCTTTACGATCCCGACATTCTCCGGCAGTGCATACCGGGCTGCCAGTCGCTGGCGAAGGAATCCGCCGAGCGGATGCGCGCCACGGCCGACATCAAGATAGGACCGATCGGCGCGCGCTTCAGTGGAATGCTGACACTCTCGGATGTCGATGCGCCCAACGGCTACACCCTGACGATCGAGGCTCAGGGCGGCACCGTTGGTTTGATCCGCAGCGGCGCCAAGGTTCGCTTATCCGACGACGGTCCGGGCGGTACGACCCTGTCCTACGAGGTCGATGCCCAAGTGAGCGGCCGTCTGGCGCAGGTCGGTGGCCCACTCATCGATGCCACTGCGCGGCAACTCGCCGGCCGGTTCTTCCGGCAGTTCGGCACGATCGTGGGCCATCCTGCCGTGACGCCGGATGCGGCTGCGTCAACTGCGGCTGCTGTCCCCTCCACCGCGTCCGCCGGCGCCGGT
>Ga0335073_10013857_pt1 | contig 11302 bp, 9 predicted proteins | sample Lox_Sample_22_FD_207093 | JGI IMG/M metagenome (GOLD analysis project Ga0335073, IMG submission 207093) | Soil microbial communities from Loxahatchee National Wildlife Refuge, Florida, United States - Lox_Sample_2.2 | ecosystem: Environmental > Terrestrial > Soil > Wetlands | place: USA: Florida... | reverse complement strand
TCGAAGAAGTCGATCTTCCCATCTTCGCCTTCGATCCCGCGAGTAAACTTCGTCTCGTCAATTCCGCTGCAGAAAAACTGCTGCAGCATCCCGCTTCGGAATTGCTGGGCAAAGCCGCATCCGACCTGGGTCTGCAATCTACTCTGAGCTGCCAAAATGAAACGCCCATCACTCTGCGCTTTAGCAGCGAGGCGCGTTGGCTGGTTCGGCGCAGCTTGTTTCGTCAGAATGGCCTGCCGCACAAACTCGTCGTTCTCTCGGATGTCAGCCGCGCTTTGCGCGAGGAAGAACGGCGGGCCTGGCAGCGGTTGATCCGGGTCATTGGCCACGAACTCAACAATTCGCTGGCGCCGATCAAATCTATCGCCGGGAGTCTGGCTGCGCGGATCTCAGAAATGAATGTGCACGCCGACGAGCGCCAGGATTTCGAGCGCGGTCTCAGCATTATCGAGACGCGAGCCGCGTCGCTCAACCGCTTTCTGCAAGCCTACCGGCAGCTCGCGCAGATGCCGCCGCCAGTACTGCGGGAGTGTTCGATCGCAGAACTGGTCCGCCATGTCGCCACGCTTGAGACTCGCGTTGCGGTCACGGTTCTGGTGGGCCCAGACCTCACACTCACTGCCGATCCCGACCAAGTGGAACAGATGCTGATCAATCTGCTCCGCAACGCCGCCGAAGCGGCGCTCCAACCCGGAGCTTCGGAGGGAAACGGAGCGGCGCACCCGGGGAACGGTTGCGAGCCGAAGGTCACATTGACTTGGAAACTAGCCGAGGAGAATGCAGTTCTTACCATCGAAGACAATGGCCCCGGTCTGATGAACCCAGCCAATGTTTTCGTGCCGTTCTACACGACCAAGCCGCAAGGCAGCGGGATCGGGCTGGTCTTGTCGCGCCAGATCTGCGAGGCGCACGGCGGCAACCTGGAACTCGCGAACCGTTCCGAGGGCGCGGGGTGCATCGTAAGAATCACAATTCCAATTATCCATTGAAATCTCCAGCTGGCTTGAGCCACGAGCCAAAACGGGGCGACCACAGAACTTGCCCGGAGTATTTGGAAGCTGCCTACTCGCGTTGAGCAGTGATGACGTTACCGCCTTCAATCAAAGACAAACCGTAAATCTTGCCGCGAACGTCAGCGGCGAAGTCAACGTAGCTATCGTCACCTCCGGCGAGAGCGAACCTCGTTGGAGACACGGGCGATAGGGTGACGCTTGGATGTCCTGAAGCGGCGAGCGAAAGCGAGAGGTGATCACCTTGGAAAGGATCCCGCTCAATTTGAATCCAGATCGTCGCTGGTGGGTGGGCGGAGACGTATTTCCCGACGTACGGGTCAAGCCAGATCGTCGCTCCGTGAGATCGGACGGGCGCAGCGGGACTACCGGCGCGGCTTGACGCGATGGTTTTACTTTGAGCCCCGTCCGCTTCGGTAGGAAGTACATCGACCTGCACGCGTGCAGATGACTTGTTAGAATCCGCGCTAAGAGGTTCAGTTGGAGCGGCCCCGACCTCCGGAATGTGGATATCCAAGACATGAATCCAGCTATAACGGATTCCGAAGGCGGTCATGTAGAAAAGAATCAGTGTCAGCAGCGCGCCGTGAATCATGGCTGACGTGCGAGGCTGGAACGTATTGAATGTCTCGAATGAAGGAATATGGTCCGATGTTGGACTTCCCAGAGGAGTGGAAGATAGCTCCGCAACGCTGTGTGGTCGTAATTTCCACTGCCTTAACAGCGAGAGAAAGCAGTCGAGCGTTAAACCGAGCGCGGCCAGCCTGCCCTTTTGCTGATCGAAAATGTACAGCATCTCGTCCCCGAAACGGCAGCGAAAGCTGGAAGGATGCAGCCGCACGGCACAGCGATAGAGACGTCTAAGCATCAGACTCTCCTGGGATCTGGAATCCGAAGTCGCAAGCGTGCTTCGCGGACAACCTGCGCCAGGCGCGAGGTCTCGGCTCTGAGGACGTCTCGTCCAGCATCCGTGAGCCGGTAATAGCGTCTGCGAGGGTCATCATCTCCCCGGCGTGGTCCTAATTCCTCGACCCATGCGCTCTGAATGAGCTTCTGCAAATTGTCATACAACGTGCCGGGGCCGATTTTATATATGCCGTCGGATTGTCTTGCGATTTCCTGCATGATGCCGTACCCATGAAGGTCTTCCCCGGCCAAAGCGAGAAGAATATGCAAGGACGCGGAGGACAGAGGCAAATACGAATTCAATGGCTCGACCATACTCGGAAATAGATATATCGGATTACGAGCTAGTTGTCAAGCGGTCCGTCGAAGGGCCGCTTCAGTTCGGCAAGAACTCGGCGATTTCATCTTCTCCCTATATTTTCGGTATTGCTGGGGCAGCAGGAAACATAAGTACTTTCCGAAGCTCGATTGAGCACGATCGGATACGATAGCGAGGAAATTGACAGAACGTTGCAAGGCTCGCATAATCGACGAACAAGCGGGGTTAGTTCAGCGGTAGAACGCGAGCTTCCCAAGCTCGATGTCACGGGTTCGATCCCCGTACCCCGCTCCACTCTCGTTAATCGCCTTCAGTTAGTTACTTTCGTTCTTCCTAAAGCCTCAAATCGTGATTCAGATCACGAAGAACCGTGATGTGGGCCATTTGCCCCTTATCCCTTACAGAAGAAGATAGCTCCGGACAGGGTGAGATGTAGCACAACCGGGCTGCGTCCCCCGCGCCGGACGTTCGAATAGGGCCGGCGGGTGACTTTAGGAGGCTGGAATGAAGGGCACAATCGAGACCCACGAACCGGAAGTGAAGGCGGCAAACCTGGCCACTTCACGAGCGGCAGTTTTGCCGAGAGCGGAACTGAGAGTGGCAGCCGCAGCTAAGCCGATGTTTTCCGATAGTCTGCTGGAGTTCGGAGTCCAGCGGAAACGCAAAGCCTTTGCCACTACGACTTCATTCATATTGAACTGCATCGCGTTGGGAATCCTGCTGATCATGCCGCTGGTGTTTACGGAGCAGTTGCCCAGCGCGCAATTGCTGACGTTCCTGGTGGCCCCTCCGCCACCACCGCCGCCTCCGCCACCGGCAGCAGCCCAGGTGCAGAGGATCGTGCATCAGATCCAGACCGACGTTCTCAACACCGGACAGTTGCGCACCCCGACGAGGATTCCGCAGAAGGTCGAAATGATTAAGGAAGACGAGGCGCCGCCGCCGATGGCAGCAACGGGCGGAGTCGTGGGTGGCGTGCCCGGCGGCATTCCGGGCGGGCAGGTCGGAGGCGTGATTGGCGGCATCATCAGTTCGACGGCGAGCCTGGCTTCGGTTCCCAAGCTGGCCGCGCCGCAGCGCATCCGCATCTCGCAGGGTGTAACCAGGGGATTGCTGATCCATCGCGTGGAGCCGACCTATCCGGCGCTGGCCAAAGCGGCTCGAGTGCAGGGCGAAGTTGTGCTGACCGCGGTCATCAGCACTTCCGGCCAGATCGAGAATCTGCAGTTGGTCAGCGGTCACCCGATGCTGGTGCAGGAGGCTATTAACGCCGTCAGACAGTGGCGGTACAAGCCCTATCTGTTGAATGGACAACCCGTTGAGGTGGAAACCACCATTACAGTGATTTTCTCCCTCAGTTCGTAAGCTTGTAAGGGCGCGTTGGGGAGCGCCAGGAGTCAGATATGCCGTCAGAATACACGTATCGCGTTTCGGCCTGGTGGACCTCGGGCCGCACTGGACTGGCCAAGTGCGAGTCCTCCCCAAACACGATCCATTTTTCCGAAGCCGCAGAACTGGGCGGGTTGCAAGGCCGCTGGACTCCGGAGCAGCTGCTACTCTGCGCTCTGGCCGGTTGCTTTACGACCACGTTCCACGAGGTGGCTCGGGGGGCGAAGTTTGAATACACCGATCTGGAGGTGGAAATCGACGGTTTGGTAAAACGTAGCCGAACCAACGGATGCAATTTCACCGAAATCCTGATCCGTCCCCGGCTGACTGTGCCGGCCGAAGACCAGCGTGAACCGGGGCTCGCCCTGCTGCGCCGAACCAAAGCTTTGTGCATGATTTCGCGTGCGGTGACCGCGCCCCAGACTCTGGAGCCGGTCGTCGAAGCCGTGCACATGCCCGTCGAAGGGTGGACCGATCACGAAGCTGCCGTCAAACTTGGGGTTTGAGGGGGTAAGGCAGCAATTTGGGGGTGTCTATGATGTTTTCCTACAGGCTCGTCCGCCTGATTGAATCCCACGCCGACGCGCTCGCCGCAGGGCTGGAAGAAAGAGTTCTCGATAATCCCCAGGTCAGCCATTTCCGCCACATTCCCGCACACGAATTGCGCGAGCGGGTGTACGAAATCTATCGCCACCTGGGCGAATGGCTGCTGGGCAAAAACGAACTCGACGTCGAACACCGTTATCGGGAAATCGGCTCGCGCCGCGCCCAGCAGAAAGTTCCGCTCAGCGAGGTCCTGCAGGCGATTGTTCTCACCAAGGAAAATCTTTGGGAATTCCTGAAGAGCGAAGCTGTGATGGACCGCGCGGTTGAGATCATGGGCGAATTGGAACTCCTGCAAATGCTCGAAATGTTTTTCGACCGGGCGATTTACTATGCTTCCGTAGGTTACGAAGAAGAAATCGGCCGGGAAACCCGCGATCTGGGCGCGCTGCGGGCGGTTTGAGGAGATACGGGCACGATGTCGATGACCTGGGAAATGGAATATAAGAAGCGGCTGAAATCGGCGGATGCCGCACTGGCCTGCGTGAGGTCGGAGATGCGGGTTTACATTCAGCCGGGATGCGCCGAGCCGGAAACGCTGGTCGAGGCGCTGATCCGCCGCGCTCCGGAGCTGCACGACGTCGAAATCGTGCACATGATGACGATGGGCTGCGCGCCTTATGTCACGCCCGAAATGGAGGGCCACTTCCGTCACAATGCCATGTTTATCGGCCCCAACGTGCGCGAGGCAATTAACGACGGACGTGCCGACTACACTCCGATTTACTTGAGCGAAATCGAAGGCCTGTTTGAAAGCGGCGAGATGCCGATCGATGTCGCGCTGATCGAAGTTTCTCCGCCCGACTCGCACGGCTATTGCAGCTTCGGCGTGGGCGTCGACACCACGCTCACGGCGGCGAAAGTCGCGCGCCACGTCGTGGCGCAGATTAACGACTTCATGCCGCGCACGTACGGCGACAGCTTTATCCATGTGAACGATATTGATGACTTCGTTGAGTCTTCGCGTCCGCTCTGTGCGATAAAGCGGCCGGTTATCACCGACCTTCAAGTGGCGATTGCGCGCAACGTTGCCGGTCTGATCGACGATGGCGCGGTGCTGCAGATCGGCATCGGCGGGATTCCTGAAGCCGTGCTGCCTTTGTTGATGGATCGCAAAGATCTCGGGGTGCATAGCGAATTGGTTTCGGATGCCGTCATGCCCCTGATCGAAGCCGGGGTGCTGACTGGAGCACGCAAGAACTTCAAGCCGCGCAAGATCATTGTCGGGTTTGCGCTGGGCACACCCGATCTGTTCGCGTTTGTCGATAACAATCCGATTTTTGAGTTTCACCCTACCGCCTACACCAATGATCCTCTGTTGATCGCGCGCAACGACAACATGATCGCGATCAATTCCGCGTTGCAGGTCGATTTGACCGGCCAGGTGTGCTCCGATTCGATCGGCAGCCAGTTCTACAGCGGCATTGGCGGGCAGGTGGATTTTCTGCGCGGTGCTTCCCGCTCCAAGGGCGGCAAGCCGATCATCTCGATTTCTTCGACCGCGAAACATGGAGCCATTTCACGAATCGTGCCCGTGCTCGATCCCGGCGCCGGAGTGGTGACGTCTCGCGGTCTGGTGCGCTATGTCGTGACCGAATACGGGGTGGCGTACCTGCACGGTAAGTCGATTCGCGAACGCGCCAAGGCTTTGATCGAGATCGCGCACCCGAGTTTTCGCACCGAGCTTTACGAGTATTGCGAAAAGACCAAGTGGTTGCAGCATCCGCAGGTGGCGCAGGTTTCAAGATAGGGGCAGGAGAAGATCATGTCGGCTCAGGCACGCGGCAAGGTCACGATCGATATCGAAGAATGCAAAGGATGCGGGCTCTGCGTCGAGTCCTGCCCGCCGAAATGTCTGGAACTGGCTCCGGAGTTGAGCCACTACGGCGTGCATCCGGCGCGTTACACCGGCCATGACTGCACTGGCTGCGGCATTTGTTTTTATTGCTGTCCGGAACCGGGGGCGATTGCGGTCTATCGCCTTGCCACGCCGGCGAAAGCGCCCGTTCCACAAGTCCAGACTGGAGAGGAACATGCGCCAGCTCTGTAAAGGAAACGTTGCAGTTATTAAAGGCGCATTGCTGGCCGGTTGCCGCGCCTACTATGGATATCCCATAACCCCCGCGAGCGAGATTGCCGAAGCGGCTGCGTTGTATCTTCCCGAAGTCGGCGGAACATTCGTCCAGGCGGAAAGCGAAACGGCTTCCATCAACATGGTTTATGGCGCGTCCTCGGCAGGAATCCGCGTGATGACCGCGTCTTCGGGTCCGGGTCTCAGCCTCATGCAGGAGGGCATCTCCTATCTCGCCGGCGCCGAACTGCCTTGCGTGATTGTCGACGTGATGCGCGGAGGGCCCGGTCTGGGCAACATCGCGCCCGAGCAGAGCGACTATTTCGCCATGGTGAAGGGTGGGGGGCACGGGAACTACCGCAACCTCGTGGTCGCGCCCGCGTCGGTGCAGGAAATGGCGGACCTCACCATCCTCGCCTTCGAACTTGCCGACAGATACCGCAATCCTGCGATCGTGCTGACCGACGGGTTCGTTGGCCAGATGATGGAGCCTCTCGATTTGGAATATCGCGAGATCGCGGCGCCGGAAAAACCATGGGCGGTGAAGGGAACGGCCGAAACTCGCAAGAATATGGTCAGTTCGATCTATCTGGAGTTGGACGAGTTGGAAGAGCATCAGCGGCGCATGGAAGCGAAATACATTCGCGCGCGACAGACCGAAACGCGCTCGGAGCAATACCGCACCGACGATGCCGATCTGCTCGTGGTGGGCTTCGGAATCGTTTCGCGTATTCTGCGCTCGGCGGTGGACGAAGCTCGCAAGCAGGGAATCAAGGTTGGACTGTTTCGTCCGATTACGCTGTGGCCGTTTCCATCCGTCGAGCTGGCGAAAACCGCTCTGCATATCGAAAAGCTTCTGGTCGTGGAGCTCAGCAACGGCCAGATGCTCGAGGATGTGCATCTGGCGATTGAGGGAAAGCGTCCGGTCGAGTTTTATGGCCGCGTCGGCGGGAACGTACCCAGCGTGGAAGAACTGCTATCGAAGATCGAAGAGTACGCGGGCGCGGCAGTGTGAATAGTTCCCTGGGCACGCCATCAAGATGCGAGACGTGAAAGCCCAGCACGTGAGTTCGGAGGGACGGCAGAGAATATGGCCACGCACGACGTAATCGCGGAGAAACCGATGGTGACTACCGATAACTACGAGGTCGTGCATTCTAAATCCCAGCTTTTCTATCCTGAATACGAACGCAAGACGGACCTCAAACACCAGACGCATTACTGTCCCGGCTGCGGCCACGGTGTCACCCATAAGCTCATCGCCGAGGCGCTCGAGGATCTTAAAGTACAAGATCAAACAATCCTGGTAAGCCCTGTCGGCTGCTCGGTATTTGCTTACTACTATTTTGATGTCGGAAACGTCCAGGTTGCTCACGGTCGCGCTCCTGCCGCCGCTACCGGCCTGAAGCGCGCGTGTCCCGACAAGATGGTCCTCGCCTATCAGGGAGACGGCGACCTCGCTGCCATTGGCACCGCCGAAATCATCCACGCCGCTAATCGGGGAGAAAAAATCACCGTTTTCTTCGTCAACAACGCAATCTACGGCATGACCGGCGGTCAGATGGCGCCCACCACGCTCGTGGGCCAGCGCAGCACGACTTCGCCTTGGGGAAGGCGTCCCATCAACGAGGGCTTCCCGTTGCACATGTGCGAAATGCTGGCGTCGCTCGAAGCTCCGGTCTACATCGAGCGCGTGGCGCTATCCGACAACAAGAACATCATGAAAGCGCGCCGCGCCATTCGCAAAGCGCTCGAACTGCAGCGCGACGGTGCGGGATTCACGTTCGTCGAAATTCTCTCACCCTGTCCGACGATCTGGAGCAAAGATCCGATCGAAGCGCGCAAGTGGGTCGCGGAGAAGATGATTCCCAGCTTCCCGCTGAATGTTTTCCGCGACAAGAAAATCGAGATTCCAAACAACAACGTTCCACCGCACAAAACTGTCGCCGAATTGGTTGAAGGCGAACGCAAAGCAATCGCGGACGCGCCCCTCGCGCGCAAGCATCATCATTTCTCCGAACTCGGCATCAAGATCGCCGGATTCGGCGGACAAGGCGTGCTGCTGCTCGGCCAGCTTCTGGCCGAGATGGGCATGCGCGAAGGCCTGGAAGTCAGCTGGCTTCCCTCCTACGGCCCCGAGATGCGATCGGGCAGCGCGCACTGCCACGTCTGCCTGTCGAAGGAGCGTGTCGGATCGCCGCTGGTGTCGCGGCCCAATGTCCTCGTCGCCATGAACGAATTTTCCCTGCGCAAATTTGCTTCGCAGGTCGTACCCGGCGGACTCATCCTTTACGGGCTCGAGCAACTGCCCGAAGATTTTTCTGCTCCGCAGGCGCAGGCCGTTTGCATTCCCGCCGCCGAAATTGCCGACAAACTGGGCTCGCCCAAAGTCGCCAACGTGGTCATCATGGGCGCTCTGCTGGAAGAAACCGAATGCCTCTCTCCGGCTACGGCGATGCAGGTCCTGGAAACCAAGGTCAAGAATGCGACTCTGCTCGAACTCGACCGCAAGGCCCTCGACGCCGGCCGGATCTACATCGACCATACCGTTGCAGTCGGAGCCGTAACCCAAGCCGACGGCTTCGCGCAATAAAGTTCGCCTTCCAGCGGATGGATGCCAGGCCTGAACGAATAAATGTCATTCGGGATTTCCAACATCCCACTTGAAGACGAGCACTCGGGAGCGTCTTTTCAGTCCTCGCCAAAGTGACACATATCCGAGAAGCCGCTCGACCAATTTTTGTCGTGATTGAATTTTTCGGCCAGCACCCAGCCTGTGAGACCATCGCCGGTTCTGACCAGCACCCACCACTCACTGACTCCATTTTTGATAATGTCAATAGTGCATCCACCTGGGCCAAAGCCCATGGTGAAACCGCATTCACCCTTCTCCGCCACTGCCTCAATCCACACTGAGAACCACGCTCCCTTCGACCAGAAGACGACAGACCCGCCCTCGTCCGAGTCTTCGGTGCCGTAGCTCAGGGCTGTATCGCCGGCCTTCAGTGAAGAATGGTCGTCAGGGCCAACATACTTGATCACAGCAATGTCGGGTTCGCGGACGACGTTCACCCCGCCGAGCACCGTCACTTCCTCCCCAGACTTTAGCGCACCAATGGACTTGCCGTTGGCATTCCACGAGGGATAGATGAGACCATCCTCCGAAACTTTCACGTTGGGGATCATCTTGCCCTTGCCCGGACAAGCACTGTCGTCAACCACCGGAAGTTTCGGTATCGGCGTGTGGGATTGGCCGAGTTTAGGGCTGGTCGCATCCTGCGCGAGTAGGAGTGACCTGACTAACCACACTTGGACGGCCCATACCACGCCGCCTTGATAACCGACCGCCACGGAATTTGACACCGTGAACGGCTCGTTGCGAACGATTTCTTGGTGACCATGATCGAAGATCAAAATATTTCTGCCGTATCTCAGCGTGGGTTCACCTAGGAGATTGCGGACCTGCATCTCGGTCATGTCGAGGCGAAGCGGGATTGGAAGTTTGAATCCGCCATCCTCCTGTCGGAGCATCTGACAGCGGGAATCGAATTGTGCGTCGTTGCCCACCCGCTCTAACGCGAAGCCATCGACTCTGCCGTCTCCCAACGCGCTACCCTCAAGCCAGAGTCCCCAGTGTCCGTTTGTGTCCGATCCGTAAAAACAGAGCCAGTGAAGCGTTTCGTCATCGTTCTGACCTATATCCCGTCCGAGGCGCGCCTTCACGCTGTCTAATGTGGTCTCTCCTAGAATGATGTGCATATCGGCCAGCCGGAAACTGGTCATCATCGTTTTCGAAACAGTTGGTATTTTCGAAACAATTGGTTCCGGGAAATCTAAGCTGGGCGGCTCCCATATAGTCGGAATGTCATGAGCGAGCGAACCGCTCTTATTCTGGGCCACAACAATACAGGGGATGGCAAAGAAGATTGCGAGCACGAGGTATCGAGAAAAGAGCATGATTCAATGCTACTTTTGGGCATCGGGCTTCGGAAGTTACCTCTGTGTTCGTTTGTTGGTGAAACCAGTTAGCACGCCAGAATGCATCGTCTCATTGTGATCCCAATCACAAAACCCGGTGACAGCAGACCTTCCCCCTCCACTCCAACCGCGTGATCCTATTCGTGAGTGTTGGAGGTGTGCCATGGCACTCACGGAAAGTGTGCCCGAAGTCGTTGAAACTAAGGTTCCCGGTACGGTCACCACCAATTTCTCCTGCACCGCCGTCACCAACGTTCTGTTTGCCACGGATTTTTCTCCGATTTCCGAAGCGGCGCTCCCCTATGCGGCGGCGATCTGCCGCCATTTCGGCGCGACCTTGCATTTAGCCCATGTTCTATCGGATACCGGCCTGCTCATGATGAGCGGGGGCATCGACTACGTCAGCATGGGAACGATTTACGAAGATTCGCACACGGAGGCCAGGGAAAAGCTCGAACGAATTGCGATGAGTGTGGGCGAGATGCCACATCGCTGCCATGTTCGCCACGGCTTCATATGGAAGAACCTCGCCGAGATTGTGGAAGAAAGCCGTGTTGATCTCATCGTGGTGGGCACGCATGGCCGCGGAGGGTTCGGCAAGCTGCTCGTCGGTTCGATTGCCGAAGACATATTGCGCCATGCGGTCTGCCCCGTGCTGACCGTGGGCCCGCAGGTTTCGGGGCACGCCAAGTTGCCGGCTCTGGAGACGACCCACCGGAATATAGCTCCGGCCGATCTGGAGCTGCGCAAAATTCTTTTTGCCACAAACTTCAGCTCGAATGCGGCCCGCGCCGCCCGCGCTGCCGTGCGGCTCGCGGAAGAATTTCATGCCCGGCTCATACTGCTGCACGCGATCGAGCATTACACCAATCTGAGCAGCCGTCCGGAACGGATGGAGGACGGTCTGCGCCAACTGCGGGAATTGATTCCACAGAATGTAGGCTTGCAATACGCTCCCGAATGGGTCTTGGAATTCGGGTCGCCTGGCGAAAACATTGTGCGGATCGCTGCCGAACGCGAAGCTGA
>Ga0335073_10013856_pt1 | contig 11302 bp, 9 predicted proteins | sample Lox_Sample_22_FD_207093 | JGI IMG/M metagenome (GOLD analysis project Ga0335073, IMG submission 207093) | Soil microbial communities from Loxahatchee National Wildlife Refuge, Florida, United States - Lox_Sample_2.2 | ecosystem: Environmental > Terrestrial > Soil > Wetlands | place: USA: Florida... | reverse complement strand
AGTGATTCTCGGGCGCAGCGGAAGTATCGTCTACCGCGTGGGCGGCTTTCCGCCGGATGGATTTGCGGAATCGCTGACGGCCGCGATCCAGAGCGCGCTCGGCACTACCCACGAGTAACTTGTTGGGTGTATTATGCCTCAGGGAGTCCGTCCGGACGGCCGGGCTAGGAGGCATCCAAATGAAAGACGGCCGCGTGTCTCGGAAGCACTACTTTCTCGCAGTCGCCTTGACCTTCCTCTTCGTGGCATTCTCGGCCCTGCTCGTTTTATCTGTGGCGATCGATCGCCGCTATGGTTCAGACGCGGCGATGACCCTGGCCGTCGGAGCCGCGATTGCGGTGGCCATATGGCCCGCAATGCTCGTGCGGAAACCTTCCCGGCCGGCAAATTATCCGCGCATCGAGCATCTTCGGATCGCCGGAAAGTACGCTTCCACGGGCGCAGGGAAAGTCGGCGTCTCTCCTCTACATCTGCAGTAACTCTCCGCGCAGAATCACCGGATCGGCGATTTGACGCTGCTTCGTTGCGCTGCGTCGCGTGCGGCCAAAATCGTATTGACGTGGATGCTCACCGTATCTTCGAGCTTCCGCGCGTAGCCGCCGGCGAGCGTGATCACCACCGGCGCGCCGTTGCGCTTGGCGTAATCGAAGGCCAGCGCGTCGCGGTGCGCAAGGCCGTCCATCGTGAGCGCAAGCCCGCCGAGCTGATCCTCGCGATACGGATCGGCGCCGCCGACGTAGAAGACGATCTGCGGCGAGAAGTCGTGGAACGCCTGATGCAGGTGCTTTTCGAGGATCGCAAGATAGTCGGCGTCGCCCATGCCGTCCGGCAGATCGACATCGAGCGTCGAGCGCGATTTCGGAAACGGGTAGTTGCGTTCCTGGTGGATCGAGAGCGTGAAGACGTCGCCATCGCCCCCGAAGATTTCCGCGGTACCGTTGCCTTGGTGCACGTCGGTATCGACCACCATCGCCCGCTCGACCTTGCGGTCGAACTGCAGGCGGCGGATGGCGACCGCAACGTCGTTGATCACGCAGAAGCCCTCGCCGTGGTCGGGACAGGCGTGATGAAAGCCGCCGCCGACATTGGCGGCCCAGCCGTCTTCGAGCGCGCGCTGGCCGGCGAGGATCGAGCCGCCCGCTGCGAGCCAGCAGGCCTCCACCAGTTTTTTCGAGTAGGGAACTTCCATCCGCAGGATTTCGGTCTGGCTCAACGAACCCGATTTCAGCTTGTAGACGTAATCCTGCGAGTGGACGCGCAGGATGTCTTCGTCGGCTGCGGGCTGCGGCGGGAGAAAATCATCCGGAGATGCGAGGTTTTCCGCGAGCATTCGATCGCGGATGAGCCGGAATTTCTGCGAGGGGAAGACGTGCGCGCCGAGATTCAAATCGTAGCGATCGTCGTAGACCAGCTTAAACGGCAGCACGATGCGGCCAGCCTAGCGCGAACCCATGCAGAACACAATTCGCGTCCCGCCGCGTGAATCGAATTCGACATTGCCGGTGGCCCTGCCGTGTGCTAGCGTCCTAGCGATGCGACGGTTGCACGCGATCCTCGTGATTCTGGCGCTGCTGGCGACGCCGATGGCGCTGCTGGCGCGTTCCGATTGCGATCAATCGGCGTGCGACTGCATGTGCTCGCTGGTCTACCGGTCTCTTTCGACGCGGGCGAAGCGGCGGCCGATGCTGTGCGGGCAGGCTTCGACGTCGCTGCATCGGTGCGCGATGAATGCGAAGCATCACCGGCCGGATTATGGCCTCAACACTTTGATGGCGCCCACGGCGCCGCATCCGCTCGTGGCGCTGCTGGTTCCAGCCGCGGCCGCGCCATCTTACGGATCAATGGTTTTTCCCACGCCTTCTGGTCACCCGCCAGTGCCCTTTCAGCCCCCTCGAAGCTAAGGCCTCTTCCTCGACATAAATGAGTTTCTGGTCGGGTCTTCGCGTGCGTTTGCGCTGAGCCCGGGCATTCCCGAATTCGAGCGGCGTCTTTCGTCGCGCCGCGCACAAGCTCGCCGGAACGGAAGGCTGCCGGCATGGAGGGAGTGTTTCCATATGCAGCGGGTGTGGAGAGGCTTGGCTGTTGTAGTTCTGACGTTCCTGTCGTTTTCTGCCGCGCGCGCGACGGTCTTCGGCACCGTGCGCGGAATCGTTCACGATCCCCAGCATCGGCCGGTTCCCGGAGCTCAGGTGACGCTGAAATCGGCAACGTCCGATTGGTCGCAGCAAACCCAAACGAATGCCGACGGCGAGTTCACGATTCCGGCCGTGCCGTTCGGCGACTACACGATTTCGGCGAAGGCGAGCGGATTCGCCGAGCTGACCCAGAGCTTTACGCTCGCTTCGGACACGTCGTCGGTGCTGCACCTGCAGCTTTCGATCGCGGCGGTGAAGGAAACGACCGTGGTCACCTCCGAAGTGGGCACATCGGCCCTCGAAACGTTTACGCCTACAACGTTGATCGATCGTGCGGATATCGAGAGAACGCCCGGCGCCAGCCTGACCAATAGTCTCGCGATGATCACGGACTTCACGCCCGCCGCCTACATGACGCACGACATGCTCCACATGCGCGGCGGCCACCAGACTTCCTGGCTGATCGACGGCGTGCCGATTCCCGATACGAACATCGCAACGAGCCTCGCGCCGCGCGTCGATCCGCAGGATATCGACTACGTCGAAATTCTGCGCGGCAGCTACGACGCGCAATATGGCGACCGTACCTACGGGATGTTCAACATTCTTCCCAAGTCCGGTTTCGACATGAACAACGAAGCCGAGCTGGTCACCACGTTCGGCAGCTTCTACCAGACCGACAATCAGCTGAATCTCGGCGGCCACACACAGCGTTTCGCGTACTACGCGAGCATCAACGGCAACCGCAGCAACCTCGGCCTCGAAACTCCGATCGCGAAGGTCTATCACGACGCGGAGAACGGCTACGGCGGGTTCGGCTCGCTGATGTACAACTTGGATTCGAAGGATCAACTGCGCTTCGTGGGACAGCTTCGCCGGGATTACTACCAGATCCCCTACGATTCCGATCCTGACGATTTTGAAAACTCGCAATTCGATACGCACGCTTTGCGCGACCACGAACTCGAAACCGACGGCTACGCGCTCTTCTCGTGGGTGCACACCTTCAACCCGGACGTCGTCCTCACCGTCTCGCCGTTCTATCACTACAACAGCTCTGGCTATCACAGCTTGCCTACAGACGTTCCTATCGCGACGACTGCGATATTTTCAACGAACTACGGCGGCGGCCAAGCCGTTCTTTCGTTTCACGCGCCGAGAAACGACGCACAGTTAGGAGTCTATTCTTTTGCCGCAGGGCAGAACGAAAACTTCGGGCTGATCTTCAACGACGGCAGCGACACCGGTCCGATTCGCGAGACGGACAACGTCCCCGGCGACGACATCGCGCTTTTCGCCAGCGACAAATTCAGCGTCACCTCGTGGCTCACGTTGATCGGCGGCGTCCGTGCGACGCACTTTTCGGGCGGCGTCACCGAAAACACGGCGGACCCTCGCATCGGCGGCACCGTGCGGATTCCGCGCGTGAACTGGGTCTTTCGCGCGTTTTGGGGCAAGTTCTACCAGCCGCCGCCGCTCGTCACGATTTCCGGCCCGCTGCTCCAATTCATCGAGCCAGGCTGCAATCCGACGACGCAGAATTGCTGCGACGAGCCGGACGCGACTTGTTTCTTGCCGCTCCACGGCGAGCGCGATGAGGAGCGCCAGTTCGGCGTCACGATCCCGATTCGCGGTTGGGCGCTCGATATCGACAACTTCGAAACACGCGGTGTGAACTTCCTCGACCACAACAACATCGGCGAATCGAGCGTCTTCATCCCGGTGACGATCGCCGAATCACGGATTCGCGGCACCGAGCTCACGATTCGCTCCCCGCGCATGTGGAATCGCGCGCAGGTGCACCTCGCCTATTCGAATCAGATCGCCCAGGCGGCCGGCGCGTTTACGGGAGGTCTGATCGTGCCCGGCGATCCGCCGGATTGGTCGGCGCTCGATCACGACCAGCGCAATACGCTCAGCGTGGGAGGAGACGCGACATTGCCCTGGCAATCCTACTTCGGCGCAAACGTCTACTACGGCTCCGGCTTTTCGAATGGCGAAGCGGGCGTCGATGGCTCGCCGTATCAAGCTCCGTACCTTCCGGGGCACGCGCAAGTCGATCTTTCGCTCGGCAAGAATTTCGGCGAACGCTACTCGCTTTCGGTCACCGCGCTCAACGTGGCGAATCGCCATTTGCTGATCGACAACAGCCTGACGTTTGGCGGATTTCATTACGACAATCCGCGCGAAGTCTACGGCGAATTTCGTATCCACTTCCATTACTGATGCTCGATCGCACTTGGAGGAGCGAATGTTCGGGCAGGCCCATATAGCCAGACGGGAGCTGAGAGTATGAAAGCCGGTCTCGCCGCAGTTTTTTTCGTATCGAGCGCCGTGGTTCTCTCTCCGCAACAGGCGGCCGAGGTGAAGAATGTCGAAGAATCCTTGGTCGCTCCGTGTTGTTACCGGCAATCCGTGGCTGAGCATCCGAGCGACGTTGCCGAGCAGATGCGGGAAGAGATCACGGCCATGGTGGCCTCGGGCGAAAGCAGAGGCGAGATCATCCAGCATTACAAAGAGCTGTACGGAGAGAGAATCCTGATCGTTCCCGAGGGGAAAACGCACACGTTCCTGTTCACGTTGCCGTTCGTTATGACCGCCCTGGGCTTGGGGTTTCTTTTTCTGTGGCTGCGTGCAAGGGCGCCGACGGATGCGGGCGCCCTTCTCGCGGCCAATCCACAACTTGCCGAGGCGCTGCGGGAAAGATTTCGCGATGAGGTGGCTCGGCAAACGGGGGATTAGGTTGAAGGAAAATTCGACGTTATCCGTCGACGAGTCGACGAGCGGGCAGACCGCGCAGGAAGCTCGCCTGCCGGCTCGGCGGCCAGCTCGCGCTGGAGCTTCTCGTGCGCTTGCGTGGAAGCGGCTGTTTTGGCTGGTTTGTGCTCTCTGTGTCTCGGTAGCGGCCTATGGATTTCTGAGACACGCCGCATGGCGCGTCGTTGCAGCTCACGCGAGCTTCGAAAAAGGTGGAGCGTCGGCGATTGCCGATATCACGATTCTCGTCCTTCGCGAAGGGTTGGAGTGCGTGTTGGTATTGGCCGCCATCACGGCGAGTTTCAAGGGCACGGAACGGAAGCACAGCCGCACCGTGGCTGCGGGCGTGGGGCTCGGCTTCGGTGCTACGGTTCTCACCTGGCTCATCGCGGTTCGAATTCTTGACGATATCGGAAAGAGCATCTCGGCGCTCGAGGTCCAAGCGGCAACGGGGCTCCTGGCCATTGTCGTCCTGCTGGTCGTGATGAACTGGTTTTTTCACAAGACCTACTGGACCGGATGGATTTCGCTCCACAACCAAAGGAAGAAAGAACTCCTCGATGTTCGGGGCGATGAACGCGAGAACCTGCGCCTCATTTTCGGGATGGCATTGCTCGGCTTCACTTCGTTCTACAGGGAAGGATTCGAGGTCGTGCTGTTTCTCCAGAGCTTCCGCCTGCGGTTTGGGAGTGGAACTGTGCTCTATGGCGTTCTTTTCGGGACGCTCGGCTCGGGCGCAGTAGCGATCTTCACGTTCGTTGCTCACCGCTGCCTGCCGTACCGAAAGATGCTGGTGTTAACAGGCATCACGCTGGGTTTTGTGTTGCTCGTGATGGTGGGTGAAGAGGCGCAGGAAATGCAGCTCGCGCGATGGTTGCCCGTCACCCGGATCCACGCGCTTTCGGGCGCCATTCCGACCTGGATGGGGACATGGTTCTCGATCTTCCCGACATTCGAAACGCTGACGGCTCAAGCCATCGCCGCGCTTCTCGTTCTTGGTTCGTACGTGATTGCCGGATCAGTTTCCGGAGCGAGCAATCGAATGGCGTGAGAGAGAAACGCGGGGGAGGCACCATTCAACTGTTGAATTCGCAATTTCGATTTAAGTATGTACGCGCGTAAAATGTGGAGTTGTACCAGAAAGGTGACTCTGATATGCAACCGGGAAATCATGAACGGCGGCTGGCGCATCTTGCGATCGCGCTCGTCGCCGCAGGTATTGTTTTCGGCCTCGCAGCCTGCAAGAGCAAGGAGGACGCGAACGCCAAGCGCTATCACCTCGTCGGCAAAGTCGTCGCCGTCGATACGCGCGGCAGCTCAGTCGTTGTGGACCATGAGGCCATTCCCGGCTTTATGGACGCGATGACGATGGCGTATCCCGTCCGCGATCCCAACATCCTCGCCCCCCTCAACATCGGCGATGAAATCACCGCCGACGTGGTCGTCGCTCCCGACGGCGCTTACCTCGACAACATTGTCGTCACGAAAAAGGGCAATGGCGGCCAAGCTGCGCCGACCTCCGACCACGAGCCGACGCCGGGCGAAAAGGTTCCCGACTTCGTCCTGACGAATCAGGACGGGAAGAAAATTCACCTCAGCTCGTTCGCGGGTCACGTGCTGCTCGTGACGTTCGTCTACACGCGCTGCCCGTTTCAGACGTTCTGCCCGCTCGTCTCGCACAATTTCGCCGAAGTTTACGCGCAGACGAAAAAGGACCCGGCGCTCGCCGCGAAGGTTCGCTTGTTGACGGTGAGCTTCGATCCCGCGCACGACACGCCGAAAGTACTTCGCGCGTACGGCGGATCGTTTCGCGACGTCACGGGCACGATTCCATTCGATCGCTGGGAGTTCGCGGTTCCGTCCGACGCCGATCTGAAGAAGATCGCCGATTATTTCGGTCTTTTCTTCACACCCGACGGCGGGCAGATCGTTCATTCGCTCAGCACCACGGTGATTTCGCCGGAGGGCACCGTCTACAAGTGGTACGAAGACAATCAGTGGACGGCGAAGGAGCTCGTGGCGGATGCGTCGGCGGCACTCGATCAGGGTAACGATCCGGCGACGGTGGCGAAGTCCGATCCTGCGAAGGATGCGCCGCGCGCCAACTAAGAATCAGTTTTCGCGTTCGAGGATGAAGTCGGGAACGGCGCGAAGGGCGCGCCGGTACTCGGTGTCTGGGAGTTCGTCGAGGCAGGCCTTCGCGCGATTGACGTACTCGCGCGCGAGATTGGCGGCGCGGTCGAGCGCCCCGGTTTCGCGGACCAGCTTCGCGATCTGATCTGGGTGCACGCTGCAAAACCCGCGCTCTTCCAGCACGCGCGCGACCAGCCGGCGCCCATCGGATGACGCCGGATGCCTGTTGGCGTCGCCGTTCTCCATCGCGAAGATCAGCGGCAGCGTCACTTTGCCTTCCTTCAAATCGCTCAGCACCGGCTTGCCGAGCTTTTCGAGCGACGCGGTGAAATCGAGCAGATCGTCCACCAGCTGAAACGCGAGGCCCGCGTTGCGCCCGTATTCGGCGAGCGCTTCTTCGATCCGCGCCGGCTGTTTGCCGAGCACGGCCCCGAGCCGCGCGCAGCCGCTGAAGAGGCACGCCGTCTTGCGATAGGCGAGGTCGATCGCTTCCGCTTCGGTCAGGTCCATGCGGCCGAGGCAGGCCAGCTGCAACAATTCGCCCTCGACCATGTTTTGCGTGAGATCGATCAGGATATCGAGTACGGAGAAATTCCGCTCGCGCAGCGCCATCTCGAACGACTGCATGTAGAGCCAGTCGCCCGCGAGCACGCTCATGTGGTTGCCCCAGCGCGCGTTGGTGCTGGGACGTCCGCGGCGGGTTTCGGCGCCGTCGATCACGTCGTCGTGCACGAGAGTCGCGCTGTGGATCATCTCGACCACTGCGCCGAGGCGAATCGCGCCTTCGCCGCGATAGCCGCAGGCTCCCGCGCTCAGCAGGAGCAGCGCCGGACGCAGCCGCTTGCCGCCGCCCTCGCGCAGGTAGCTCGAAATTTCCGCGACGGGCCCGATGGCGCCGCGGCTCTGCGCGGCGATCTCCTGCTCGACGAGTGTGAGATCGTCGCGCACCAGATCAAAGATACCCTTGATGCCCTTGGCGATTTGGACAGCGAAAGCCATCCCTTGGTCTACCTCACGCCCGTCTGGGGCTGATCGTGCGAACCTGGCATGCCGAGCCTGAAGAACCGCCGAAAATTCGCCGCCGTGGTGGCCGCGACCTCTTCGGGGGCTAAGTTTCTCACATTCGCCAAGGCTTGCGCTACCTCTACCACAAAGGCGGGCTCGTTGCGTTTGCCGCGGCGTCCTTGCGGCGGCAGGAACGGCGAATCGGTCTCCGTGAGCACGCTATCCAGCGGCAGCTCCCGCACCACATCGCGCAAGTGCTGCATCTTCGGGTAGGTGACGTTCGCCGCGAACGACACCAGAAAGCCCATGTCGAGCCCGCGCCGCGCCTCGGCCGCCGTGGCCGTAAAGCAGTGGAAAATCCCGCCCAGCCCGCTCCGCCGCCAATCCTCTTCGAGGATCGCCAGGCAATCGTCCCACGCATCGCGGCAATGAATCACGATCGGCAATTTCGCCGCGCGCGCCTGTGCGAGCTGCCGCCGGAAGACGCGTCGCTGCACCTCCTGCGGCGCCTGCTCCTCGTCGTAATGATAATCGAGCCCCATTTCGCCCCAGGCGATCACGCGCGGGTGCCGCGCCAGCTTGTCGAGCTGCGCGAAATGCTCGTCGGTGGCCGCCTTCGCGTCGTAAGGGTGAACGCCGATCGTCGCGTAGATCCAGTCGTGCCGCTCGGCGAACGGAATCGCGGAATCGATGCGCTCGGCCGGGCTCGTCCCGCTGCCGATCGCCAGCAGCGCCTCGACGCCCGCCGCCCGCGCGCGTTCGAGCATCGCCACACGGTCGCCGTCGAATTCCGCGGTCTCCAGGTGCGCGTGTGAGTCGATAATTTTCATGGATATTTGAAACTGTACCCGGTTTTGCTATCACCGCCACACGGATTGTCGCCGAAAAAACCGCCTGTCGTCGCACCTGCCTGGCAATCCGGCTATCGTGCGCGACCGAGAGCGTTTGCTTTCGTAGCGGCCGCCTTTCAGGCGGGCGGATTTAGGACGAGACGCTAGAGGGATTTCGTCGGATGGTCATTTCACCTTCGCCCCGGGGGCGATGTCTTCCGCGAACGTGCATAGCACCGGCTTGCCGTCCGCGCCGACCGACGCCGCGAGCAGCATGCCGTTCGATTCGAGGCCGCGCATTTTGCGGGGCGCGAGATTCGCGACGATGACCACTTTGCGGCCGATCAAATCTTCCGGCGAATACGCCAGCGCGATCCCCGCCAGCACCTGCCGCACTTCGTCGCCGATGTCGACCAACAGCTTCAGCAGCTTGTCCGCCCCCTGAATCCGCTCGGCCGATTTGATCACCCCGACGCGCAGCTCGACTTTCGCGAAGTCCTCGATGCCGATTTTCGCGGTCGCGGGCGCAGCCGCGGGTGCCGCTGCGGTCGTTGCCGGTGTCGTACTGGCCGACGTCGCCGCAGGCTCCGCGCTTCCGGGCTTGCCCGCCGCGGCGGGATTACGTATCTCGTTTTCCATTGCTTCGATCCTCTCCGACAGTTGCTTCTTGTCCACGCGCGGAAATGCCGCTTCCGGCCTCCCGATCTTCGTCCCCTGTTCCAGTCCGCCCCATTCCAATTTGTCGATTCGGAAGTCCGCGAGCTTTCCTGGCTGGCCAAGCTGCTCCCAGATTTTCTGAGTCGCGTCCGGAATCACTGGGTGAGCCATGACGATGATCCATCGGATTGACTCAGCGGCGCCGTAGAGAATATCTGCAATATCTTGCAGCTGCGATGCCGAGTCCATCTTCCAGGGCTGTCGTTGTGTAAGATAACGGTCGACGAAGGAAATTGCCTCGGGTATGAAACGGACGGATTCGCCGACATTCAAAGCGTTAAAGAAAAATAGGAAGCCTTTGCAAGTCTCCTCTATGTAGGTCTGCAAGTCCTTCCAGACGACAGGGTTGGGAACGGCCCCTTCGAAGTATTGGTGAATCATTCCGAACACGCGACTTGCGAGGTTTCCCAAACCATTGACCAAGTCGGCGTTGTAGAGCGTGATGAGGGCATCGCGAGAGAAATTGCCGTCTTGGCCGAAGACTGTTTCGCGCAGCAAGTAGTAGCGCAACGCGTCGTTGCCGACTTTGGCTCCGATCAGTTCGTCGAAGGCCCTCACGATCGGCTCGGGGTACGCTACGTTGCCCTTGGACTTGCTCATCTTTTCCTGTTCGAAGAGGAGCCAGCCGTGCGCGAAGATTTGCTTTGGCAGCGGCAGCTCCGCGGCCATCAGGAATGCGGGCCAGTAGACCGCGTGGAAGCGGATGATTTCCTTGCCGATCATGTGGAGATCGGCCGGCCAATATTTCCTGAACTTCGGATTCGCTTCGCCGTCCGCGCCCTCGCCGTAGCCGATGCCGGTCATGTAACTGGTTAGCGCGTCGTACCAGACGTAGAAGACGTGCTTGGGATCGCCGGGCCACGGGATGCCCCACTTGATGCTTTTGCGACTAATCGAAATATCTCTTAGGCCGCTTTCGACGAAACTACGAACCTCGTTCAGTCTGAAATGTGGCTGGACAAATTCCTTGGTCTCCTCGCCAGGGTATTCCTTGTAAAGTTCGAGAAGTCTTTTGCGATAGTCCGTCAGCCGAAAGAAATAATTCTCTTCGGAAATGAGTTCTGCCGGACGCCCGCAGGTGGGGCAATTGACCGGCTCGGGCGTGTCGCTGACGTAGGCGTTGTCGTAGATGCAGTAGCGCCCCTCGTACTTCTTTTTGTAGATGGCGCTGGGCGTGCGCTCCATCGTGCGGCGGATCAGCGTCTGCACGGCGCGTTCGTGCTCGGGCGAAGTCGTGCGGATGAAGTCGGTGATCGTGATGCCGAGCAGCTTCCAGAGGTCGCGGAAAATCTTTTCGTTTTTGTCGACGAGCTGCTGCGGCGTGATGCCGGCCGCTTCGGCGGCGCGCTCGATGTTTACGCCGTGCTCGTCCGTGCCGGTGAGGTAGGCGACGTCGTAGCCACACATGCGCTTGTAGCGCGCGATCACGTCGCAGACGATCGTCGTGTAGGCCGACCCGACGTGCGGGCGCGAATTCGCGTAGTAAATCGGCGTCGTCAGATAGAACTTCGGCTTTGTGCTTTTGCTGTCCGGTTGGCTCATGGAGTTGTGCGAGCGAGTGAATCCGCTGCGGAACCGCCGAAATCGATACTATGCTCGCCTGGAACGCCTGTCAAACGGGGCTGTAGTCAGCGATCCGGGCATTCGCGGTAAACTGCTTCCTCTAACTACTCATGGACGACAACTCCAAGCTAACAGTCGAAGTCACGCTTCAGCCGGCAGATG
>Ga0335073_10013855_pt1 | contig 11302 bp, 8 predicted proteins | sample Lox_Sample_22_FD_207093 | JGI IMG/M metagenome (GOLD analysis project Ga0335073, IMG submission 207093) | Soil microbial communities from Loxahatchee National Wildlife Refuge, Florida, United States - Lox_Sample_2.2 | ecosystem: Environmental > Terrestrial > Soil > Wetlands | place: USA: Florida... | reverse complement strand
TTGCCGCTGAATGCTTTCATCAACGCAGCTGTGTGTGCATCTACCTCGGATGGACGGCGCTGGCAGATGGACCAGAGGAGATCGATACCAGCAAGGTAATTGTTGTTTGACAGGAGGTCACCAGCAGTTGTGCCCATCGCTGTGAGGAAATCGGAGCCTGGAGCGTCTTCCATTGTCTCGTCCTCACCGCCTTCCTTTGGTGGATCCGGAATGACCGATAGGATACGCTTAAAGAGTGGTTCCATGTGTAATGCCTTTTCTCCAGTCTCCTTGCCATGTAGACATTCCTGCACATGAATGTCTTCAATCTTAACTGGCTTCTCGAGAAGTTTGCTCCAAAGATCCATGTGATTCAGGATCCAGTCATCTGGCTTATCATTCACAACGACCTTGAGGACTTGTAGCGCATTGACCACCTTGGTAATATATTCGCCTTGCTTTCCATCTGCAGAAGGGTCTGGTGGGTCTGCGATGAGCGAAGGCTCAACCAATTTCTGAATGTGGGAGTCCATATCGATGTCAGACCAGAATGGTGGTTGAAGAAAGCTATGCAGAAGACGCACAGCCATACGGCATGTTTCGCTTGGCGGAGCGGGTTGGACGTTTATCTTCAATTGTTCTTCTCGCGGTTTAATGGACGGTATCGGATATCGTTCAGGGAGAGATGTGATGAATTGGACCAGGTACTTGACCAATGTCATTCTAAGGCCAGGATTGGCAACGGCCGTTCGTGGTTTGTTGGATTCGACTGGTGTACCATCGGCCTTTCGCTTCAACGACTGTGGAGAGGTGGAAGGTGAGAGACCCAACGATTCCTTGTGAGCACGCTCTTCCCAGATCCAGATCATATTGATCATATTCAATGCAATCTTCTTGCTCTCGTTTGAAGGACTAGGTGGCTGTGCGATTTTTCCCAACGCTGGAATGATTGATGGTGCTAGTGCTTCCTTAGCGTTGTAGAATAAATCGGCATGTCGAACAAAGAAGTTGAATATACTCATGAGTTGTTGGAGATTGTGAGTTTCCTCTGCTAAGATACGTTTTGGAATATGTGCCCAAAGTGGAAGTCTCTGTGGCAGAGCAGCGCCTCCCATTCGTTTCGTTAGAACGGGTGCGAGAAGTTCAAGAGCTTGGGTCACAAGAGCTCTGCCTTCATTTTGATGGGCTTTGAGAAGAGATTGGTAAACCTATGTTAAGTCAGTCTTATAAACCGCTTCAAATGGTAGTTGGAATGGGAGTGAAACTTACAGAACTTGTGATCTTCGCTGGAGTGTCATAAAGCGCGATGAAGTAGGCGATGACTACAAAGGTAGCATGCTTGTTGATAACATCTTCAAGCTTGATCCAATTCCAACCGAACTTGATGACATCCTTTCGAACATCTTGCATCAGGTGGGTATGGTATTTCAGGAGGAGAGCGGTCATTTGAAGCAGCTCCATTCTTGAATGGTCGACACCGAGCTGACCTGTCTCTTCAGTCGAATCGGTGGATAGTGCAGGTCGCCAGAGTTTATTGTGGATGACATCGATGAGTGCCTTGTCGACAAGCTTGGTGCCTTTGGCATTGGGTACGAAGAGCGACGAATAATTTACTGAGACATCCATAGCAAGTATTGGATTGACGACTTGATGAAAGAGGAAGGTCTTGGCTTGCTGAGATGTGGTTCGGTTTGCGAATTCATCAATGCATCGCAGAACAACGATCTTCCAGTAGCTGGTGTCTGCTTTGATCATGTTCGCGTAGATGAAATGGAAAAGAGTCGGAGTCAACTTCAACTGGCCTGCAGTCACCGCTTCGACAATCTCCAAAAACACATCAAAGCTCTTCAGATCTTGCTCCAAGTAAACCACAAGCAAATCGATGACTTGATCACCAGCTTGCTCTGCGGCAAGACGCAATGATGGTTCGATGTCGTTGTCTCGAAGGTGCTTCTCCATGTATTTGCCGGATTCGAAGATAGCTTTTCGCAGAGCTTCATTCTTCATAATCTCCCGAGTGCTTTCATGCTTGCACACGGAGTGAGCAATGTGAATCGCGTTGATCTGAGCTTGAGCCTTTTCTTTTTCTTCGCCTTCTTCAAGAGAGAAGTTCGAAACAAGTTCGTCAACTCTTTCGACAACGGCTTTTCGTAGTGGCCCTGCTTCTTCAAACTCAAGAAGCTGTGCAATGAATCGACCTTCTACCTGTTCCTTGACTTTCGGTGCGAAATAGTCACACGCTTCCTTCGGATACTGGTTGAGGTATTTGATGAGAGGCTCTCTGAAAGGGCTGAATTGAGTGCGCCTTAGTGCGGTCTCCAGTTCGATAACTCTCTTCACTAGGTTCGGGAGGAAGGTAATCGCTGCGGAAGGAAGCAGATGGAAGACATTTAAAATGGCTGCGATGACACGCATCTGTCGGTTCTGCTCAATCAACGTGAAGGAGACCTTCTCCAAGGCTTGTGGATCACCAATCGTCTTTAGGTGATCTAGGAGTCGAGTTCCGATTTCAACCTTTAGCCCGTTAGATTTTGGAACAAACATACGAACATATGTCCTCATTACCCTGAAATAGTTTGTGAGAAGCTTGAGCAAGCGAGCCAAACCCTCAAGTCCATCGACGCTCAGCTTGCGTGGGTCTTGTAAATTCATTAGAATAGGTCGAAGGCCAGACTGAAGCAAGTCTTTCGGTAGTTTGTTTGTCGCTTGCAAGACCGTTTTGAGACCATCATTGGCAGCTTCAACCACTTCTGGACTTTTGGTGTATAAACTCTTGAAGAACACTGCAATGACCCTGGAGCGGCTTTGTGCGCTCTGATTTGACGATGTTGGACTGCCACCGAACTCCGGAATGCTTTGAGCGACTGTTAAAAGCTTGATACAACCTACTCTGAGGTTGATTATGTTTTCCGCATTTCGCTGTTCATTTGGCTTTGTTGTGAGGGTTTCATCTTCGGCGTCTGCGAGGGCTAAGCACTCCATGAGAAGTCTTGTGAGCTGGTCGTTGTACTCGACAATGTTGGGCAATTTGAGGCAGAATGCCACGGCATCAATGTAGCCAATCTGCGCTCCGAATGGCAAAGCCCGAAGTGGTTTGTTGAAGATCAGAGGAAGCATCATGCCCTTGAATGGCTCGACTAGCTCATAAACCTCAACGCCGATTCTTTCCGAAAGCAACTCGAAGACTTTCTGTGCAGCAACTCGGACGTGCTTGACCATATGGGCGAGCTCTAAGACTAGGAAGCGACATAGCTGGGAAAGTCGACTCTCCTTATTCTCTAAGTCCTCTTTCTTGAAGGTCTTCGCCACTTTCCGTAGAATGACGTCCATCACTTCTTCGGCATGTACTCGAACTCTTGCAGTGATATCCGGAGGCATGTCTTTCAAAACATACATCAAAGCTCGGACGAGTTCGAGATGTCTTGCAACCATCCATTCGTCGCTAAACTCAAGTTTGTTGACCATAATATCGATGCCGAGAACACCTCCCGCTTTGACATACCATTCGACCTCATGGCAGTCATGAGCGAAGGTTCGCGCCAGGTGTGTAAAGAACAGCAAGTTGTCTGCTTTAATCTTCGATCCAAAGATAATGCCTGCTGTCTCGCGCATAGTGAGCATTGTTTGTTCGGCTGCTTCACGCTCGGCTGCAGTATCCGACCCAAGCGACTCTGCAATGACGTCTTTGATCACTTGACTCTCGACATACAATAGACCTTCACCAGAGTTGACATCGAAGGGCTTGTTACGGTGCTTGTAGTATGCCCAGGCTCTGCCGATCTCCAGAAGAGCAAAATGCCGTGAGACGTTGAGCATGAACGCCGAAGCTTCATCTTTGAGTTCAGGGATTGAGTGTGCGAAGTGCATAGCCTTCAAAAGGTTTTTGAGTGTATCCTGCTGAGCGTCTCGCTTTACTGAGGACTTCTCTCGTTCAGATAAGTTGAGGAGATCTGGACCGACATCGCGTTTTACTGTTGCGAGGTCATTCGCTTGTAGACGAACGAGTTGAGCAAAGTCTTCAGGTAAGTTTTCAAGACCGATGAGAAGTCGGATCTGCGAAATGATGAATTTGAACGCCTGTCGCTTGTAATACAAGTCGTTGGCCTTGGCAGCGGATTCACTAGGTTTCCATGGTGGACCTTTGACCACTTCGACAAGCTTGCCGATAGCCTGTTCGACACCAATGGAGGTTGGAAAAGATCGATCCTTGGAAGTGCCGATGAGTCTAATATCGAAACTCGCTTCGTCGTCCGTGTATGGTTTGTACTTCAGAGGTGGCAAGCCATTCAAGAACTTTCGATTTCGCCCTCCCAATTTGCCGAGGATTCTCAATGTTGTATGAGAGTGATAATGACTGTAAGGATGCGGCTTCAAGTGTTGCCATAGGCCTTCCATCAATTCATCAATGACAGGAGCCATAATCGGATCAATGTAGTCGGCTGTAAGGTTATCTACGCACAATTCCAAGGTCCTAAGGCCTTGACCGACTAGATCGGTGGTGGCACGAAGAGCGACGACCAGAGGACGCATGAGAAGGTTCAAGTGAGGAAGGAGATTGCTCAAGCGTGCAGGCACCGTCAAGATCAACTCCACAAAAAGATCTCGATCCATTGGCTTACGAGCAGCTTCCAGCAAATTGTTGAGTACTTCGAGTAGCATCTCAAGTAGAGGCAACAGCTCCTTATAAAGATGTTCAAAGCGTCCACCACCAATGCTTCGGAACAATGACCGCAAAAGGAGGAAGTAGTTGGTTGGTTCTTCGGCAGTTGTCGAGAGCTGGATTGATTTGGTTGCGATCTTGGTGACGTGCGGGAGCAAAACCATCTCGTTCTGCTGAGCGAACAAAGTGACGGCCATGAAGGAGAGTTTGAACAACCTCAGGAGAATAGAAGCCTTCTCAGTGTCAGCGGTGCCCACTTCGTCGATCTTACCCATTAAGAACTGCAGCAGCATTCCACAAAAGTTCGGTGAAGTAGCTTCGCTGGCAAGGAGGAATTGAGCAATGTGAAGAACTGGCGGATGAATATAGCACATGTCGTATAAATGAGGTATCTCGGAATGAAAGATCTCGTGGAAAGTTGCAGGGTCGACGTGATGAAAGACGGTTGCGAAGGTCTCGAGAAGCTCCTTATCTTCGCCCTGAGCCGTTTGTTGTATGGCAAGTAATTCTCCAGCCGTCATATTCTGTGTGTCCTTCTTTGGTTTACCGATACCGTAGTAGCGGAATACTTGGACACCTTCATGAAATAGCTTGATCAAAACTTTCAGCTCTTCTGCAGTATAGCCAAATGACACCTCGTGCCAGTTCGCTGGAGCACCTTCAGGCTTTGTGGTGGTACCCTCTTGCTTAGCTCCAGAGCTGTCAGTATTCTCTTCGGGTTTTGGAGGATTAGTCGACCGAAGCTGATAGAAGAGATTCTTCAAGCCATGAAGGAGATTTCTGAAGAGGAATTTGTTGTCTACCACAGGATCCGAATTTCTCTCACGCGGATTCGAAGTCTTGATAGGTACGGCATTGACAATGTCGAATTCGTCCCACATAGGTGGATCGTCCTTATCAGCAAGATAATTTTCAGCCTGAGCTTCGATCGTCGGTGGAGTATATTGTTCGGACAACTTGGTGGCACTTGCAAGCTGGCGATTCATAGCAGCGAACTTGTCACCAATGGCATTTAGGATCATGATCAAGAAATGTCTTGCATCCTCTTTCGGTTCCAACTTGGCGATACACTCTGCCATGTTTAGGAGCAACTTTGCACTCATTGTTTGAAAGCTAGTGCCCGGAAAATCGTCATGCAAGTTTTTGGTGTACACCTCGATGGTACGTCGAATTTGCTCCTTGTTCAGTGAATCTCGAAGATGGTGGATCAAGTCAGCCAGCATGCTGTAAGCCAGTGGACGCATAGTTTCATAAACGGTCAAGCCATCACCAATGAGTGTCCGCTCATCCAACAGCTCATCGATCTTCTTGACGAATATTTTGCGGAAGGTGAAGTTGATGATATGACGAATGGCCACGAAAAGCTCCTTGCGTGCACCAGAACGTTCCCTAGGGCAATCCTTCAACATTCGTACCACAATGTCAGGAAGGGTAGGCAGAAAGTCGGTCAGCTGTTGTGCATAGACACGAAGCAGATAGGCTAGAAAGCTCATAGTCTTGACTTGCATCAAGATGAAGTCACCAAAAGCTGCCCTATTCTTGATTTCCTTGCTGACGCCAGTGAAGACTTCACCTTTTGCTTTGGCTTCTGCATGCGCCTTCTCTTGTGGCTTCGCCTGGAGCATCAACACTTCCTTGATCAAGGGTACGAAGTCTTTTACGTTCTTCGGAGCAAGCGGTCGGTACAGTTGGAATATCGACACGACGATAATTGGACACTCCGACAGGACTTTGAAGGAGTGCATGCCTTTCTGCAACTGACGTGTCTGTTGCTGTTCACTACCCAGATCGGAAGATACAGTTGACACGGGTGAGCCAGGTCTAGGAGACTGCGAATACTGTGGATTGCCAGGAGTGGAGGCCGCACCTGCTGCGTTGCTCTGTGATGGTGCATCGAAAGTTTCGGTCACGGTCGATTCCATTTTGCCAAACATCTCTTTGATTAGATCAAGGAAGGGTTGTACCTTCTCTTCGAGTGCTTTGGTCTGCGCTCGTAGCATGTCGGAGATGGTTTTGACAATGATGATGTCGTTCTCTTCATTGTCGAGAGGAATGAGGGCCATCAACTTGTCGACGATGTCCCGCGCATAAGGCGCGACAACCTCTGTTGGAGCCATAGGCAGGCGGTGTAGAACTTCGAGGACAGTTGACCGTAGTTTCTGCTCGAGAGATGTGCTGATGAAGTTTGGTTGGCCATCGAGGATGCGGAGGAATATGGGTATGGATCGTTGCAGGAAGGTAGGATAGGACTGGCCCTGGCAGAAGAGCTCTACGGTGTCGCGAAGCTCAGTAGCGGCGCTGCATTTCACCTTGAGATCTTTCCAAACGATCGTTAGTTAAGTGGTAAATGGAGGGACGTGGTAAACGGCACTCACCAGTATTTGCATCGTCGAGCTTGTGCAAATAGCCTTCGAGCACGCTCTCGGCCGCCATGATGCAAGAGAGGCAGCCTCAGCCGCCGCCGCAATTGATTCACTGATCAAATAGGGTTGCGCAAGCAGAAGGCGCTGGGTGCGCAGGTTCGCGACGAGAAGAGGTGCGGGACGATGCAGTGAGGAGCGCAGCCTCGCAGCATTAATGAATAGGAGACAGAATCATCGAAGCATAAATCGGTTAGTGAGGAAGGGGGATGCAGGAAGAGTGGGAAGAGAAGAGGTCGGGAGGAATGGGATAGGTGTAGTGTGGAGTTGGTTGTGAGGTTGTTCGGATCTTTGATCACTGATTTCAAGATGCACCTGGATGCGAAAAGCGCGAGGAACAGAAAAACGACGAAAGACAAAGTCAGAGACGCGGGCGTTGGCCGACTCCCCGAACCGGCAACTTCCGCCGTGGCTTGTCCAATCAGCTTCGTGATTGCCTTGCTTGCGTGCATCGGAGCTTCTCCGGTCACTTGCATAACGCTCTCAAGCACATTCGCAGCCTTACGACTTTTTAGCCTTCCTGTGAAGCAGAACCGATAGTACGGCATACATTCAAGCCCGCTGTCATCGCCACTCATCATTTCACAGCCGCCATTCATGCAGCTGTCTACCAAAACACCCGGAATATATTCATTTGATATTTTTCATACCTACGGCTACGTTTTGATGCTAATAAGTGCCTCGAAAACATCCTGAACATCCACGGCTCCGTCGAAATGAGGCCCATCCTCAAATATTATATGTGGCACGCCCTTGATCCCACTGTCTCTTATTCTCCGCGCTTCCTCGTCTACTTCAGACATACCCTCCTTCGTAGACTCAAAATATCGTTCCATCTCCGTCCTGCCTAGTCCAGCTCTATCCGCAACATCACCAAGAACCTCGAGATCAGCGATATCTCTCGCTTCTTCGAAGTGCGCCTTGAACAGTTCCTCTGCCACGGTGCACTGCACTTCTGAGCTCTTCAATCCCGCCACGTGCATTAGCAGGTGGCTCATCCTCGAATTGCCTGTCCTCCCACGGAAGTTGAAAGTGATTCCTTCTGCATTCCCAACGCTCTCCATATGCTTCTGCACTTCGCCGGCTCGTTTGGCGCCCATCCTCTCAATCATTCTTTCTACCAGTGGTCAGTCTCATTGAAGGAGACGAATGAACAATAATTGGTGAGTCTTATACCTTCCATTACCGCACCTATCGTTGGAGCATCAGGATTGAGATAGAACGGCTTCCATACTACGCTAAACGTGTCTGTTGATCCTCCAGGATATGTTTTCTGGAATAGCAGAATAGCTTTTTGAAGGCGTCTGTAACCGATGTAACACCAAGGGCATACGGTGTCTGACACGATAGTGATATTGAAAATCGTCATGGCGATGCAATTCCTGGGGGAAACGAATGGAAATACTAGGCATGCAGATAATGTTGAGATTGTGTTTCGCTGTTTCGCCGTTGCCGAGTTCCAGTTTAAGTGCATTAGTGAGATGCAACGACAAGCGGACGAAATTCGGACTAGAGCTGGCCTGTTATAGAATAAGAAGTACACTCAAAGCCCAATACCCGTTGCAATCAAGCTGAAGTTGCATAATAACGCTTGAATTAGGAATTGAGAGGCTGAACCCAGCTGGGATCAAAAGTGGAAATCCCATACGGCACTTATGCAATTTATGCATGTAGGTGAAGCTGAGATGTGATTCGTGTGCGTGCGTTACCACGACTGGCTTTCATAGAAAGCTAGGGAGAGACTAAAATTGCAGTGCAAAAAGTCCGACGATCCATTTCCGCCAACGAGCCCATACTCTACATCGAAGCCGTCAGCGTGGAGGTCCGCCGATAGGGCAGATGGTCGTAGTTAGACAGAGTGCAAGCCATTTTGCACTCATAACATTTCACATGTCGTATCGCATTGCCTTTCTCCACCAGGAGAGCAACCCAAGCCCTTCCATTAATCGGGCAAAATCTTTGACAGATTCTACTTCGATAAAGCGACCCTGAGACGTAATTGGTGCCACACGATCCTGGCTCGTAATCGGCGCAGGACGCGATGCCAAGCTGAAATCTTTGTACCGTAGATTCTTTGAACCGGTCAACATATCAGGTCGAGCATCCGTTACACACAGGCCTACTTGAACTTCAGAGACCCATTGCTTGACAGTGACTTCGCTGCCTTGGCAATACATAATACCCGGGCATCCTCCTGATCTGATAACCACGTAGCAGGATTTCTTGTGAGCGCTGGCCTTAAGGATGGCTACCTTCCTCCTCGAGATAATGTGATGGGTACGAATCAAGGCGTTATAGAGAACGAGTGGAGTAGTGGCCATGAATATCTCATATTCGACACTTTAGGATGCAAGACTTTGTGATGTCTTTAGGTGGGAATGTATCAAATGGCTCTATTGGGGGACTGTTGATGCGGAAAAGCCCTGCGCCACATGCCGTCTCATGTGGCGTCTATTGCAGCCTCAAGCTCAAATCCACCAAACGACTCTGGCCACCAACACACGATATGGCACAACGTGTTTCTTGTGTGGCGTGTTTGTTCTAATTTATCGTCGCCGATGTTATATCGTATTTAAAACCCACCACTCACCACCTGCCGCCTTCAAACTTCATATATTGTCTGCAGCTCCTCCAAGCTAAATAAGCGATACCTAGGTAGCCTGCTAACAGCTCGAATTTGTAACTGTCCAAACAGAACTTCCACTCATGGATCAGGCTTCTCGTGGCGCAGCTGCTTTAAACGCAGGCAAATTCGACGAAGCCATTAAGGAATACACTGCAGCTATCGCCGTAAACTCAAACTCGCCAGACTACTTTGTCAAGCGCTCAACGGCATATCAACGAGCCTCACCTCCACAATACGAAGCTGCCCTCTCCGATGCAGATGCGGCTGTTGTCCTCGCGCACAAGCGTGCAAAACGAGAGCTGATCGCACAAGCACAACTCAGACGCGCCATCGTGTTGTTCTGTCTCGAAAGATATGGCGATGCCCAATTCGTTCTGCAGATCGTGAGGAAGCTGGATGAAAAAGAAAAGACTCTACCGATCTGGGAGAATAAAGTCAAGCAAAAATTGAAGGCTCTGTCTGAGGGCGACGACAAGGCAAAGGTTATCGTTGAAGAGCTTCCCAAAATTGAAGTGCCGAAGTCAAGCTCCACTCAAACATCTCAAGCTACAGTCGCAGCTCCCACGACTTCCAAACCCGTCGAACAAACTCCTCCGAACAAAATAAAGCATGATTGGTATCAAAATAACGAGAAGGTTTACTTCACGCTATTGGCCAAGGGCGTGCCGAAAGAGCAAGCATCCATCCAAATAGCTGAACAATCGATCAGCATCTCCTTCCCAACAGTCACCGGCTCGATATTCGAATATACTCTCGACCCTCTATTCACTCAAATCAGTCCTTCTGAATCTACATACAGTATCACACCGAACAAAGTGGAGCTGGTACTGAAAAAGGCGACTCCCGGAATCAAATGGTCCAAGCTTGAAGGCACAGAAGCGCCAACATCTTCATCGAATGGTGCCAGCACATCGTCAGACCCGATCAGGCGCGCAGTACTCTCTCCGCAAACCAAAGCACCCGCGTACCCAACGTCGTCCAAATCCGGACCGAAGGATTGGGATGCGCTCGCGCAAGAACTGTCACGGCGACCGAAAGCGAAAGCTTCGGACGCAGACGCGGACGTAGGCGCAGGCGACGATGATGGCAACGAGCCCGAGTGGGAGGACGACGACTTGGACGTAGAGGGCGACCCGGCCAGTGGCTTCTTTAAAAAGCTGTTCCGCAACGCCGACGACGACACGAAGAAGGCCATGATGAAGAGCTACCAAGAGAGTGGCGGCACCGTCCTCAGCACCAATTGGTCCGAAGTCAGCAAGAAGCGCGTCGAGGTTTCTCCGCCTGATGGTATGGAGGAGAGGAAGTGGGATGAGTGAGCATGGCCTGCCCTTCCATGTGCGTACTTTCTATTTCGATTTGAATATGGTATCATTAGCGAAGGAGTCAAAGCGAGGTTAAAATCAGATTGGTCATTTACCAATGCCTTTACTGTCTCGTACAATGCTGATTCCTCAGCTTCCGTCTTTCACAGGGCCTCAGTGGAATAGATGTGGCTCGTTTGCATGATCGCGAGACTAACATAGTATGCCCAAGACTCAACGAACCATACTTCTTGATTTCGCGCATTGCCATCTCAATAGTAGAGTTTTTGGTAGTCTTATTAGCTAGATAACATTA
>Ga0335073_10013853_pt1 | contig 11303 bp, 9 predicted proteins | sample Lox_Sample_22_FD_207093 | JGI IMG/M metagenome (GOLD analysis project Ga0335073, IMG submission 207093) | Soil microbial communities from Loxahatchee National Wildlife Refuge, Florida, United States - Lox_Sample_2.2 | ecosystem: Environmental > Terrestrial > Soil > Wetlands | place: USA: Florida... | reverse complement strand
ACCCGGGCTGCTCTATCTGCTCGAGGTCAATACCCAGCCGGGGATGACGCCGCTGTCGCTGGTGCCCGAGATCGCCGCGGCGGCTGGGATCGCATTTCCGCAGCTGGTCGCTTGGATGGTGGAGAACGCCGCATGGGGAACCTGACCCTGCGCGCCGAGCCGGGCCCGGAGCGCGGGTCCGGGCGGAGCGGCCGCACCAAGCTGCCGGTGCGGGTGACGCGGCCACGCCGGCGCGGGCTGTCCGCGTGGCTCGGGCGCCGCATGCGCATCGTGCTGATTGGTGCCCTCGCGCTCGTGCTGGTCGGCGGCAGCGCCGTCTTGGTGCGCGCGAGCGGCGGACCGTTGGGGCTGTTCGCCGCGGTCGGCGACGGCGCGCTGGCGGCGACCGGCGCGCTCGGCCTCAAGGTCCGCGAGATCCTGGTCGAGGGTCGCAACCGCGTCCCGGCGCCGACCGTCATGGCGACGCTCGGCCTGCGCCGCGGAGCGCCGATTCTCGGCGTCGGCGTCGACGCGCTGCGCACGCAGCTCGAGGCGATCCCCTGGGTCGAGAGCGCGGTCGTCGAGCGGCGCCTGCCCGACACCATCTACGTGCGCCTGACCGAGCGCCAACCGCTCGCGCTCTGGCAGCACGACGGGCACTTCTCGGTGATCGACGCCAAGGGCGTGGTGGTCCAGGATGAGGTCGGCGAGTTCGCCCACCTGCCGATCGTGGTGGGCGACGACGCGCCGGCGCATGCCGAGGCGTTGCTGTTGCTGCTCGCCACCGAGCCCGACCTGCAGAAGCGCGTCGCCGCCGCGATCCGGGTCGGCGGCCGCCGCTGGAACCTCAAGCTCGACAACGGCATCGACGTGCGCCTGCCCGAGGACGACGCGGCATCCGCCTGGTCGCGCCTCGCCGAGCTCGAGCGCGACCACCAGCTGCTGTCGCGCGACGTGGTCGCGGTCGACTTGCGGCTGCCCGACCGCCTGATCGTGCGCGTCGGCGCCGATGTGGCGCCGGGTCCGGCCCCGTCATCCATGCCTTCGCGCGACCATCAAACTCGGAGACCCGTCGGCCGATGAGGAAATCCTCGCTTGCCCGCAACGGCATCGTCGCCGCGCTCGATGTCGGCACGACCAAGACCTGCTGTTTCATCGCCCGGGTCGAGGACGGCAGCGCACGGCTGATCGGCGTCGGCCATCAGGCCTCGCGCGGCATGAAGACCGGCGGCGTGATCGATCTCGACGCCGCCCAGCAGGCGATCCTCAACGCGGTGCACGCGGCCGAGCAGATGGCCGGCGAGACGGTCGAGGGCGTGATCGTCAATCTGTCGGGCGGCAACCCGTCGTCGCGCACCTCGGTCCACGAAATCGCGGTCGGCGGCCACGAGATCGGCGACGTCGACATCCGCAAGGTGCACGACCAGGGCCGTCAGGTCGGCGACGTCGCCGACCGCACGAACCTGCACGCGATCCCGGTCGGCTACTCGATCGACGGCAGCCGGGGCATCCGCGATCCGCGCGGCATGTACGGCCAGCGCCTCGGCGTGCACGTGCACGTCATTTCCGCGACCACCTCGGCGATCCGCAATCTGGTGACGTCGGTCGCCCGGTGCCATCTCGACGTGCACGCCGTCGTGGTGTCGCCCTACGCCGCCGGGATGGCGGCGCTGGTCGATGACGAGCGCGACCTCGGCGTGACCTTGATCGACATGGGCGGCGGCACCACCACGATCGCCGTCTTCTTCGACGGCCAAGTCGTCTACATCGACAGCGTGCCGATCGGCGGCCAGCACATCACCAGCGACATCGCACGCGGCCTGTCGACCCCGCTGTTCCATGCCGAGCGCATGAAAACGCTCTACGGCAGCGCGCTCGCCTCGGCATCCGACGAGCGCGAGATGATCGACGTGCCGCTGGTCGGCGAGGAGAGCCACCCGCACGCCAATCCGGTGCCGAAATCGATCCTGACCGGCGTGATCCAGCCGCGCGTCGAGGAGACCTTCGAGCTCGTGCGCTCGCGCCTCGAGGCGAGCGGCTTCGACAATCTGGCCGGGCGTCGGGTCGTGCTGACCGGCGGCGCCTCGCAGCTTTCGGGTGTGCGCGACCTGGCCGCGCTGATTCTCGACAAGCAGGTGCGCATGGGCAAGCCGATGCGCGTCCACGGCCTCGCCGACGCGGTCGCCGGCCCGGCGTTCGCGACCTGCGCCGGCCTTCTCGTGCACGCCCTTCTGCCGGCCGGCGAGCCGATCCGCCGACGGCGCAGCGAGACCGCGGCGGCTGCCGGGCTCTTCGGCCGCCTGGGACTGTGGCTCAAGGAGAATTTCTGAGGGTGCCCAACCGATAAACGAGCGGAGGTAAGACAATGGCTATCGCACTCAGCGTACCCAACCCAACGGAGCCGGAGCTTCGACCGCGCATCACGGTCGTGGGCGTCGGCGGCGCCGGCGGCAACGCCGTCAGCAACATGATCCGGTCCAACCTCGAAGGCGTCGACTTCGTGGTGACCAACACCGATGCCCAGGCGCTGGCCCAGAATCTGGCCGAGCGGCGCATCCAGCTCGGCACGTCGATCACGCGCGGGCTCGGCGCCGGTTCCCGGCCCGAGGTCGGGCGCGCCGCCGCCGAGGAGGTGATCGAGGAGATCCTTTCGCAGCTCCAGGGCTCGAACATGGTGTTCATCACCGCGGGCATGGGAGGCGGCACCGGCACCGGCGCCGCTCCGGTGATCGCGCGCGCCGCGCGCGAGCACGGCATCCTGACCGTCGGCGTGATCACCAAGCCGTTCCAGTTCGAGGGCGCCCACCGCATGCGCATCGCCGAGGCGGGCATCCAGGACCTGCAGCAATATGTCGACACGCTCATCGTCATCCCGAACCAAAATCTGTTTCGGGTCGCCAACGAGCGCACCACCTTCGCCGACGCCTTCAAGATGGCCGACGACGTGCTCGCCTCCGGCGTGCGCGGCGTGACCGACCTGATGGTGATGCCCGGCCTGATCAACCTCGACTTCGCGGACATCCGCGCGGTCATGGGCGAGATGGGCAAGGCGATGATGGGCACCGGCGAGGCCGCCGGCGACCGGCGCGCGCTCGACGCCGCCGAAGCCGCGATCTCGAACCCGCTGCTCGAGGACACCTCGATGAAGGGTGCCCGCGGCATGCTGATCAACATCACGGGCGGCCTCGACATGACGCTGTTCGAGGTCGACGAGGCGGCCAACCGCATCCGCGACGAGGTCGATCCCGACGCCAACATCATCTTCGGCTCGACCTTCGATGCGACGATGGAAGGCCGCATGCGGGTGTCGGTGGTGGCGACCGGCATCGAGAGCGAAGTCGGCGTCGGCATCGAGCCCAAGCGTCCGGCGATCAGCCTGGTGGCGGAGCGCGGCCGCCCCGCGGTCGCGCCGACGGCGCCCGGCCGCGCCGAAGCGGTCGCGGCGCCGACGATGGCGCCCGCGATGGCACCGACCATGACGACGGCGGCACCCACGGTCGGCGCGCCGCACGCCACGGTCGCGCCGATGCAGCAAGGCGCTTACGCCGTCACGCCGGCCGTCGCGCAAGCCGCCCCCGCGGCGCCGCGCTACGACACCGCGCCCACGGCGCAGCCGCGGTACGAGACCCACGGCGCGGCCGCGGTCGCGACCGAGGTGCAGAACGCGGCCCAGACCATGGCACGGCCGGCGCTCAAGCCGGAGGCCCCGACCAGGCCCATGCCGGCGCCGCCGGTCGCCGCCGCCGACGGGCCCTTCATCGCGCCGCGGCCGGTCGATCCCGGCCTGCCGCCCGCCTCGTCCCTGGCAGCGGCCCAGGTGACGCGCGCCGACGTGTTCGCCGAGGCGGCCTACGCCAACGCGGGCGGTCGCGCTCCCGCGGCACCCGAACCCGCACCGGTCGCCCCCGCGGCGCCACGCGCAGCCGCGCCGAGCGCCCCCGAGGCTCCAGCGGAGACCGTGGCCCAGAAACCGGCCGAGAAACCCCTCGAGCGGCCGGCCGAGAAGCCGCGCGCACCGTCGCTCTTCGAGCGCGTCACCGGCGCCGCCCGCGGGCGCAGCAAGCCGGCCACCGAGCCGACCTTGCGGGCCGCGCCGGCCGCCGTCCCGTCCCAGCCGAACCCACAAGCCAGCCTGGGCGCGGTCGACCCGGGCGAGCGGTCGGTCCCGAGCCAGGCGACCGACGACCTGCTCGACATCCCGGCCTTCCTGCGCCGGCAGGCCAACTGACCGAGACCCCGCGTCCCGGTCCCGCCATCGCTTGTCTCCGCTCGCGATGCCGGGACCGGGCCGGCCCTCGACCTGTCCTGCAATTAACTGTTTCGCCGACGCCCGGTTGGGTAATTTTCGAACATAGAATGCCGCGATCCGAGCGCTTTTTTGCGCTGCAGCGAAAATCGCTCCTCGAGCCCGGGATTTCGCTGTAACAATTTGCAATAAAAGGTGATTTGCCGCCGCAAGGCGCTTTTGTTACTTCCCAGTCACGGCAGGCTGGACAGCATCCGGACCGTCATGGGCAATCGTCAAAACGGCGTACAGAACAGCACCAAGCACACCGGGCGCGACAGCGCGAACGGGCATGCCGGCGGGACGACCCGGTTGAGCTTGGCGGGTGCGGTGCGTCAACACACGCTGAAGGCCCCGGTGCAGTGCAGCGGCGTTGGCCTGCATGGCGGCGCCCCGGTCTCGATGACCCTGCTCCCCGCGCCAGCCGACCACGGCATCGTGTTCCGGCGCACCGACGTCGGCGCGGCCGACGCGTCGGTCCCGGCGCTCTGGCACGCGGTGGTCGAGACGCGCCATTGCACCGTGATCGGCAATCGCGCCGGCGTCACGGTGTCGACCGTCGAGCACCTGATGGCTGCCTTCGCGGGCGCCGGCATCGACAACGCGCTGGTCACGCTCGACGGGTCCGAAGTGCCGATCATGGACGGCAGCGCAGCGCCGTTCATGTTCCTGATCGACTGCGCGGGCCTGGTCGAACAGGACGCGCCGCGGCGCGCCATCAAGGTGTTGAAGCCCGTGATGATCGCCGACGGCGGTCGGATCGCCGCGCTCAGCCCGGCGCCGAGCTTCTCGGTCAGCTTCGAGATCGATTTCGACAGCGCGGCGGTGGCGCGCCAGGAGTGCTTCTTCCAGTTCGGCGGCGGCACATTCAAGGCGGAGATCAGCCGGGCGCGCACGTTCGGCTTCCTGCACGAGGTCGACGAGATGCGTGCGGCCGGCCTGGCGCTCGGCGGCTCGCTGGAGAACGCCGTCGTGGTGTCCGGCAGCCGAGTGCTCAACAAGGACGGGCTGCGCTACGACAACGAATTCGTGCGCCACAAGGTGCTCGACTGCATCGGTGACCTCTATCTCGCGGGTGCGCCCTTGCTCGGCCATTTCCGCGGCGTGCGGTCGGGCCACCGGTTCAACCATCTGCTCCTCAAGGCCCTGATGTCGGACCGCCAGGCCTGGAGCTGGACCGACTTGCCGGCCGGCGAGCCGGCGCGCCGGGACCGCGGGCTCAGCCGCCCGATCGCGCCCGAGGCGCGCAGCGTCGCCTAGCTGTCCGGCGCGCCGTCGGTGCGACCGCGACGGACTCCCCGCGCGGCCGCGGGGATGATATAGGGGACCCCGGTCGACGCCACCGCCCCGCGCCTCATGACACCAAGATTTGCCCCATCCCTGGCCGCCGCCATCGCGTTGCTCGCCCTCGTCGGCTGCGCCGACGACACCAAGGACACCTACGTCGAGGAACCGGTCGAGCAGCTCTACAACGAGGCGACCGACCTCATGCTCGAGAGCCACTTCGACGAGGCGTCGAAGAAATTCGACGAGGTCGAGCGCCAGCATCCCTATTCGGTATGGGCAACCAAGGCGCAGCTCATGTCGGCCTACGCGCTGTACGAGCGCAATCGCTACGACGAATCGCTGGTCGCGCTCGATCGCTTCATCCAGCTCCATCCGGGCAACCGGGACGCGCCCTATGCCTACTATCTGAAGGCGCTCAACTTCTATGAGCAGATCGCCGACGTCGGGCGGGACCAGCGCCTGACCGACCAGGCCCTCAAGGCGCTTCAGGAGGTCGTGCGGCGGTTCCCGGAGAGCGTCTATGCGCGCGATGCGCGCATCAAGATCGACCTGACGGTCGACCATCTGGCCGGCAAGGAAATGGAAATCGGCCGGTTCTACGAACGCGCGGGTCAACCGGTCGCGGCGATCAACCGGTTTCGCACCGTGATCGAGAAATACCAGACCACGACGCACGTGCCCGAGGCCCTCGCGCGGTTGACCGAATGCTACCTGACGGTCGGGCTGCGCCAGGAGGCGCAGGCCTCGGCCGCCGTGCTCGGCCACAACTTCCCGGGCTCGCGCTGGTATCAGGACAGCTACGCCCTGCTCGAGGGCGTGCACCTGAAGCCGGCGGAAGACGAGGGCTCGTGGATGAGCCGCGCCTTCGCCTACGTCAATCCGTTCTGAGCGGCGACGCGCGACAGACCGACCGTCCGACGACGCACCGCGCCGAAGCCCGACCAGGAGCACCCGTCCCTCGAGGTCACTCGGCGTGCCGCGAATCGGGCATGCGGTTGATCGGGTCGGAGGGCTCTGCCACTTTAGCCTCGATGCTGCTCAGCCTCGCGATCCGCGACGTCGTGCTGATCGAGCGCCTGGAGCTCGAGTTCCAGGCCGGGCTCTCGGTGTTGACCGGCGAAACCGGCGCCGGCAAATCGATCCTGCTCGACGCGCTCGGCCTGGCTCTGGGCGGCCGCGGCGATTCGGGCTTGGTGCGCCAAGGCGCGCAACAGGCCGTCGTCACCGCCGAGTTCGACGTGCCGGCCGATCATCCGGCGCGCGCGCCGCTCGCCGAGCAAGCCATCGACGCCTCCGGCAATCTGATCCTACGCCGCGTGCTGTCGGCCGACGGGCGCTCGCGCGCGTCGATCAATGACCAGCCGGTCAGCATCGGGCTGTTGCGCGCGGTCGGCGCGCACCTGGTCGAGATCCAGGGCCAGTTCGAGCAGTACGGCCTGCTCGACGCAGCGACCCACGTCGCGCTGCTCGACGCGTTCGCCGGCCAGCCGGCGCTGGTTGGCGAGGTCCTGCGCGCCCACCGCACCTGGCACCAGGCGGCGGGCGTGCTGCGCGAGACGACGGAGGCAGCCCAACGCGCCGCCGCCGAGGAGGATTATCTGCGGCACGTCCACGCCGAGCTCCAGGAGCTGGCGCCGCGCGCCGACGAGGAGCCCGAGCTGTCGCGTCGGCGCGCCCTGCTGCAGCATCACGACAAGCTGCTGATGGCGGTCGGCGCGGCGCATGGCGAGCTCGCGGGCGAGCGCAGCGCGACGCACGCGCTTGCCACCGCGGCGCGCCACCTGAGCCGCCTGGGCGGCGAGCTCCGCGACAAGGCGGCCGCGCCGCTCGCCGCGATCGACCGCGCCCTGCACGAGATCGACGAGGCGGTCGCCCACCTGACGGCGCTGGCGCGCGGCGACGACACGGGCGGCGCCACGCTCGAGCAGGTCGAGGAGCGCCTGTTCGCGCTGCGCGCCGCCGCGCGCAAGCATCACGTCGCGGTCGAAGACCTGCCGCGGCTCGGCGAGCGCTTCGCCGCCCAGCTCGCCGCGATCGACCAGGGTGGCGCTGCGATCGCCAAGCTGACCCGGATCGAAACCGAGGCGCGCCAAGCCTACCAGGACGCCGCCGAACGGCTGAGCGCGGCCCGCACCAAGGCGGCGGGGCGGCTCGACAAGGCGGTGGCCGCCGAGCTCGCGCCGCTCAAGCTCGACAAGGCGCGCTTCCGCACCACGATCGTGCGCCAGCCCGAGACCGCCTGGACGGCGGGCGGCATCGACCGCGTCACCTTCGAGATGGCGACCAACCCGGGCAGCGAGCCGGCGCCGCTCGGCCGCATCGCCTCGGGCGGCGAGCTCGCGCGCGCCCTGCTCGCCATCAAGGTCGTGCTCGCCGGCACCAACCCGGTGCCGACGCTGGTGTTCGACGAGGTCGACAGCGGCATCGGCGGCGCGGTCGCCGCCGCGGTCGGCCAACGCCTGGCGCGCCTCGGCAAGCGGCTCCAGGTCCTGGTGGTGACGCACAGCCCGCAGGTCGCGGCGCGCGGCGACCATCACTGGCGTGTGCTCAAGCGCGGTGCCGGGCGCTCGGTCGCCACCACCGTCGAGGCGCTGCCGGCGGATGCGCGCCGCGAGGAGATCGCCCGCATGCTGTCGGGCGCAGTGGTGACCGAAGAGGCGCGCGCGGCGGCCGACAGTCTGATGACGGCGGACGCGTGAGCTCGCGGCGCGCGGCCTCGAAAGGCGACGCGGCATCCACGCCGATCGAGGCCTTGGACGAGACGGCGGCCGCGCATGAGCTGACGCGGCTCGCGAAGGAGATCGCCCACCACGACAGGGCCTATTACCAGCGCGACGCCCCCGAGATCAGCGACGCGGAGTACGACGCGCTACGCCGGCGCAACCGGGCGATCGAGACGCGATTCCCCGGCCTGGTCCGGCCCGACAGCCCGTCGCGCAAGGTGGGCGCCGCGCCCGTTGCGACGTTCGCCAAGGTCACGCACAGCCGACCGATGCTCTCGCTCGACAACGCGTTCGACGAGGACGACGTGCGCGATTTCTTCAAGTCCGTGCGCAACTTCCTGCGTCACGACTTCGATGCCGATCCCGAGCTCGTGCTCGAGGTCGTGGGCGAGCCCAAGATCGACGGCCTGTCGCTCGCGATCCGCTACGAGCGCGGCGAACTTGTGCAGGCGGCGACGCGCGGCGACGGCACCACCGGCGAGGATGTCACCGCCAACGTCCGCACGATCGCGAGCGTGCCCAAGCAGCTCAAAGGACGGCCCAAGCCCGCCGTGCTCGAGGTGCGCGGCGAGGTCTACATGCGCCGCGATGCGTTCGCCAAGATGAACGCGGGCCGCGAAGCCGCCGGCGAGCCGCTGTTCGCCAATCCGCGCAACGCGGCGGCCGGCAGCTTGCGGCAGCTCGACCCGACGGTCACGGCGTCGCGCCCGCTCGCCTTCTTCGCCTATGCGGGCGGCGAGATCTCGGAGCCGATCGGCGATACCCACATGGCGTTCCTCGCGCACCTCGAACGCTGGGGCTTCGACGTCAACCCGCTCGCCCGCCTGTGCAAGGGCGAGGACGCGGCGCTCGCGCTCTATCGCGAAATCCTCGAGCGCCGTCCCAAGCTGCCCTACGAGATCGACGGCGTGGTCTACAAGGTCAACCGTTTCGACTGGCAGGAGCGGCTCGGCATGGTGGCGCGCGCGCCGCGCTGGGCGCTCGCCCACAAATTCCCGGCCGAGCAAGCGCGCACGCGGCTCAACGCCATCACGATTCAGGTCGGCCGCACCGGCACGCTCACGCCGGTCGCCGAGCTCGAGCCGGTCACGGTCGGCGGCGTCGTGGTGTCGCGCGCCACCCTGCACAACGAGGACGAGATCGCGCGCAAGGACGTGCGCATCGGCGACATCGTGGTCGTCCAGCGTGCCGGCGACGTGATCCCGCAGATCGTCGGCGCGGTCGAAAGCGAACGCAAGCCGGGCGCGCGCAAATTCAAGTTCCCCGACCATTGCCCGGTCTGCGGCTCGCTCGCAGTGCGCGAGGCGGACGAGGCGGCGCGGCGCTGCACCGGCGGGCTGATCTGCAAGGCCCAGGCGGTCGAGCGGCTGCGCCACTTCGTGAGCCGCGACGCCTTCGACATCGAGGGCCTGGGCGAGAAGCACATCCAGGCGTTCTTCGACGACAAGCTGGTCGAATCGCCGGCCGACCTCTTCAAGCTCCGGAGGCACGAGACGGCGTTGCTCGAGCGCGAAGGCTGGGGCGAGACCTCGGTGAACAAGCTGTTCGCCACCATCGACGCGCGCCGGTCGCTGCCGCTCGATCGCTTCATCTACGCGCTCGGCATCCGGCAGGTCGGCCAGGCCACCGCCAAGCTGCTGGCGCGCCACTACGGCAGCCTGGCGGCCTGGCGCGACGCCATGATCGCCGCGGCAGACCGCGAGTCGGACGCCTGGCACGACCTCGACAACATCAGCCAGATCGGCGAGTCGGTGGCGACCGACCTGGTGGCGTTCTTCGCCGAGCGGCACAATCGCGACGTCGTCAAGGCGCTCGCCGACGAGGTCGACGTGATCGCGGCCCAGGCGCCGGGCACGCGCGCGGACTCGCCGATCGCCGGCAAGACCGTGGTGTTCACCGGCGAGCTCACCACGATGACGCGGCGCGAGGCCAAGGCGCGCGCCGAAGCGCTCGGCGCCAAGACCGCCGAGTCGGTATCGAAGAAGACCGACTACGTGATCGTCGGCGAGGCCACGGGCTCGAAGGCAACCAAGGCGCGCGAGCTCGGCCTCACGGTGCTGAGCGAGACGGAGTGGCTCGAGCTGATCGGCCAGCGGCGCTGATGGAAATCCTGCCGCAGCTCGCCGAGGCCGAGCCCGGCGTCTACCTGGCCGAGACCGACGGCCGGCTGCGGCTCGTGCACTTGCACCGGGGCGAGGAGTACGCGCTGACCGACATCATCGAGTTCTTCGAGCTCGGCACGGTGATCGAGGAGCTTGCGGTCGACATCGTCGAGTTCGACCGCAAGGAGCTGCGCGAGCTCAAGGCGATGGTCGACGCCTATCGGGCCGACTATCCGCCCGAGTTCATCGAGATGTGCCTCGACGTCCACCGCGACGCGATCGCCATCGAGGGCGACACGGTGCGCTTCTACAGCAATTTCTGAGGCGCCGATGCTGATCGTGCTGGGCGGGCTGCCGGCGACCGGGAAGACGACGATCGCGCGGCTGCTCAGCCGGCGCATCCGCGCCACTCATCTGCGCATCGACACGATCGAGCAGGCCTTGCGGTCGTCGGGCAGCCTGACGGGCGACGTCGGCCCCGCGGGCTACCTTGTCGCCTATGCCTTGGCCGAAGACATGCTGAAGCTTGGCCAGGTCGTCATCGCCGACTCGGTCAACCCGGTTGCGGCGACGCGCGAAGCCTGGCGCGCCGTCGCGGCGCGCGCCGAGATGCCCGTCATGGAGGTCGAGGTCGTCCGCTCCGATCCGACCGACCACCGCCGGCACGTCGAAGCCCGCACCACCGACATCCCGGGCCTGCCGCTGCCGACCTGGGACGACGTGCTCGCGCGCGACTACGAGCCATGGGAGGGGCCGCGCGTCGTCGTCGATACCACGGGCCGCACCGTCGACCAGAGCGTCACCGAGATCGTCGCCGCGCTGCAGCGTTACTGAACGTCAAATGGCGCGGGTCGCCTGATCCAACCAGCCGCGCGCCGGCGCATCGAGCTGCGGGCCGATCACATCGCGCACGCGCGCGTGGTAGGC
>Ga0335073_10013852_pt1 | contig 11304 bp, 13 predicted proteins | sample Lox_Sample_22_FD_207093 | JGI IMG/M metagenome (GOLD analysis project Ga0335073, IMG submission 207093) | Soil microbial communities from Loxahatchee National Wildlife Refuge, Florida, United States - Lox_Sample_2.2 | ecosystem: Environmental > Terrestrial > Soil > Wetlands | place: USA... | reverse complement strand
GCGAACCGAGTTGTGAGCCCGCGGCAGCCTGGGACGAATGCGCATAGGCATCCAGACCATGCTGGCGTTGCAAATCGGGCACACAAGGCTCGCACTCAACTTTACCGCACCGCATGCACAGCACATAATCCGCTGAAGCCACCACGAGACGGTTTAGCTGTTCTGTTGGGGGCCAAACAAGAGTTTCAGCGTGTGTGGACCGGTCCCCGACGGCTTGGGAGGGGACACGGCTGGAGCAGGCAGAACCATGCGACGATCCGACCTGGTGCAGCACAAGGAAAAGGATAAAGGCGCGGTGACGCGCACGTCCCAGATTGTTTTCGGAGAGCGGCAGCACCTCCTGCGCGTTCTGGATTCCCTGGAAGGCACCGATCTGCCGATTGCGCGGATGCAGCAGGAACGGCATGTGCTCGAAGATTTGATCCATACCCGCACCAAAGAACTGAACCAGATCAATACGGCGTGGGACGAGAAGATTGGCCTGGTATTGAGCGCCGACGCGAAGCCCGAAATGCTCGAGAAATTGGTGCGCCAGGCGCCTGAAGAAGACTTTTATTTGTTGCGGCTGATCAGCGAGCATCCGCGCGCAAACGCCAAGACCCTCAACAAACTGGCCAAGCATCCCTACGGAGCAATTCGCGAAAATGTGGCGCGCCATCCCAATGCCGACGCAACCACGTTGACCTGGCTCAGCAAAGACCGTAGCCAGCCGCTCTGGTACCTGGTGGCGTTCAATCCCAATACGCCCACGCCGCTGCAACGCCGTTTGCGGGACCGCTTGAAGAAACTCGGCGAGAACCAACTCTCTCCGCGATAGCATCGACCATCCTTCGCAGCTCTCGGCACCCGACCGAGCCAACAGCTCGCGTCTACATTTCCTGCCAGCCGAGTTCGCGTTTGAAAAACAGCCTACATATCTGCTGCACGGCAAGAATAGTAGAATGCTGCGCTGGCCGGCTCATTCATGCAGACGGAGTGCCCCGGCCCAAAACCGTTGACCGCACAAGCTCAGAGTGGCGAGTCCCTACGCATCAAGAAATGGCTGGTCGCCGTCTTTTCTGTCGCGGTGCTCGCGCCGTGTTGGTGGCATCCTCACATTGAGGCGGGCGACCTGGCCAGTCACGTGTACAACGCCTGGCTGGCGCAATTGATCGAAAAAGGCCAAGCGCCAGGGCTCTACGTCGTTAGGCAGTGGAACAACGTGCTGGTGGATTGGCTGCTCCTTCACGCCGCTAACTTAGTCGGTTTCACACTGGGCGAACAGATTGTGGTGTCGTTGTGCGTACTACTGTTTTTCTGGGGCGTATTTGCTTTCGTGAGAGCCGCTTCCGTTCGAACCCCTTGGTTTCTGGTCCCCTGCATCGCCATGTTGGCGTATGGATATGTATTCAACATGGGTTTTATGAACTTCTACCTTTCGGTGGGGCTGGCGTCTTTAAGTCTCGCACTGCTGTGGAAAGGGCGGGGCATTGCGCGGCTGGGAGGCTTCCTGCTGGTTCCGTTTGTCCTTCTCGCCCACCCGCTCGGCATCCTGTGGCTCGTTGGAACGGCGGTCTACATTTTGTTTTGGACCCACCTCCCGGCGTGGTGGAAGCTCACGGCACCGGCCGGCGCGGCCGCGGTTCTGTTCGCCGTGCACTGGTACCTCGCGCACAAGCCGGCGTTCGAACCCGACTGGGAAAGGCCAGCCTTTTTTGCCCTAAATGGGGCAGACCAGTTGGTGCTTTACACCCCGAGCTATGCACTCCTTGCTGTTGTCGCAGTCGTCCTCGGGGTGGCTTGTCTAGGATGGGAGGCTTTTTCGCGAAGAGCGGACAAAGCTTTTTGGGAATCCCTTGCGCTGCCTTGCGGACTCTATGTGATAGCAGTCCTGACTACGTCTCTGCTGCCCCAGAACCTGCGGCCATCGCCAACCGAGGGCTTCATTGGATTGTTGGTATCGCGACTTACGGTGATCACGGCCATTTTCGGCCTCTGTGTCCTCGGCCAGATCCGACTCCACAAGGTGGCACTGGCCGGGTTCGCGGTCTGTGCCGCGGCTTTTTTCGGGCTTCTCTATCGGGACACGGGCGTCATCAACCGCATGGAGACACAGGTGGAAGGTATGGTTCGGGACTTGCCGCCTGGAACGCGGGTGCTCTCGACGATCTGGTCGCCCCCGGGCTCGCACATCTCGTTTATCGAACATTTCGTGGATCGCGCTTGCATCGAACATTGCTTCAGTTTCGGGAACTACGAGCCTTCTACCGGACAGTTTCGGGTACGAGCTCGGGAAGGGAATGGGATCGTCACCGCGTCCTACGACGATTCCAGCGATATGCAAGCGGGCGAGTACGAAGTGCAAGACGAAGACCTGCCGATGAAAGAGATTTATCAGTGCGATCCCCAGGATCTGACCAAGCTGTGCATACGGGACTTAGCCGCTGGAGAACTGAACGGGCGCCTCGGATACAAGCCGCCCCCCGGAGTGAGCCGGTAGCTGTGCACGAAGCCAGAATCACGCCCGCGAACGCGTTGGAGGGTACCAAAATGGTGGTAGACAAATTGGCTCTTGCGGCAGGCCAATCTCGTGTAAAATTGGCTCACGGTGAGAGACAATGCTGCCACTGCATCTCCAGCCTGAAAGCCACGTTCCTCTGTACATCCAGCTGCGCGACCAGTTGCGTTCGCTGGTCCATGCCGGCGATCTAAGGCCCGGTGATCGCATTCCCGCGAGCCGCGAGCTGGCCATCATGCTCGGCGTGCACCGCACCACCGTCGCCAATGCCTATGCCGAACTGGAGTCCGAAGGGCTCATCCAAGGCCACGTCGGCCGTGGCACCTTCATCAAAGGCAACGGGAATGGCTTGAAACTTACGCCGCCTCCGCCACCAGTTCTAAACGGCGGGCAGGGCGTGCGCTGGGAATTGCTTTTCGCCGACGAACGGGGCGAAGAAGTGCTGAGCCGGCTGACCGCCAGCACCCCGGAGAACGCCCTTTCCTTCGTAATGGCCTGTCCCGCCGATGAGCACTTTCCCATCGAAGATTTGCAGCTCTGTGTGAATGCGGTCCTGCGCCGCGAAGCTACCGACGTATTGCGGCTCGGGCCTTCGGACGGCTACCGTCCACTCAAGGAAGCGCTGCTGGAGCTGCTGCACGCCGACGGGATCCCGGCCAAGGATGAAAACCTGTTGGTAACGGACGGCTGCCAGCAATCGCTGGACATCATCAGTAAAGCCTTCGTGCGTCCGGGCGATTCGGTGATCCTCGAGAACCCCACCTATCCGGGTTCCGTTGCGATTTTTCACGGCGCCAGAGCCCGCTGCCTCGGCGTGCCGATGCAAACGCGACCTGAGCCGGGCGGTACTTTGGGCGTCGACCTGGGAGCCTTGGAAGCCACGCTAGCGGCCAATCGCGTCAAATTGATTGTGCTCACTCCGGATTTCCAAAATCCCACGGGCACTTCCATGCCGCTGCACTCTCGCCGCAAGGTGTTGGAATTGGCTGGCCGGCACCAGGTGCCGGTCGTCGAAGATCACATCTACGCACGGCTGCACACGCGCGAAGAGCGGATACCTTCGTTAAAACAGCTCGACCGCGCCAACATCGTAATTCACATCGACAGCTTTGCGAAGGTTGCCTTTCCGGGGCTGCGTGTCGGCTGGATTGTTGCGCCCCCGGTAGCCATCGAGCGGCTCCGCATCGTCAAGCAAACCACTGACCTGCACACCGACCAATTGGCGCAAGCCACGCTCGCCGAGTTTCTGCGGCGCGGCATGTTCACCAAGCATCTCGCGAAGATGCGTAAAGTCTACGCCTCGCGTCTCACGGCGCTGGACGAAGCGCTGCGTAAACATATGCCGGAAGATACGCGCTGGACGCGTCCGGAGGGCGGAATGTGTCTGTGGCTCGAGCTGCCGCCCGGCTTCGACGCCAGCGAACTGTTGATCCACGCCAAAGAGCGCGCGGTGCTATTTGCGCCCGGCCGCTATTTCTATGTACAAAACCCCTTGCCGAACACGCTGCGTTTTGGTTTTGCGAGCCTGGACGAAAAACAAATCGCCCGCGGCGTAGCGACATTGGCTGAATTGCTGAAAATCGAGATGCGCAAGCGCCAGCGCGGTGTGCGGCGGGCGGAGCGCAGTCGCGTGGCGCTGGTTTAGAGCAGGAGCGGAGAGCATGTCTAGAAGCCGGAAAGGGAGAGGCTGAAGCGAGTTGAGCGACAAAATTACGTTGGCGCCGAATCCGGAAAACCAATGCTTTGGGTGTGGCGGCGCCAACGGCGCCGGCATGAAGCTGACCTTTGAGCAGGACAACGCACGCCGCCGAATCACCGGACGGTTTGTTTTGGGCGAGACCTATCAGGGCGGCGGGGGAATGGCGCATGGCGGGATCATCGCTCTGCTGTTGGACGAAGCGATGGGCAAGGTCTGCCGGTTTCGCGAGGCGCGGGCGGTTACCGCGGAACTTACCGTCGAATATCTGAAGCCGGTGAAAGTGGACCAGGAGATTCTCGTCGAGGGCTTTGAGTCCGAGGAACCAAAAGGCCGGAATCTTTTTCTGGCTGCCGAGATTCGCAGTGCCGCAGGGGATGTGGTTTTGGCACGTGGACGCGGACGATTTGTAGTGGTTGGCGATCGGCAGCAGGTTTTAAGACAGGCCGTGTCGCAAGAGTTCAAGCGGTAGGCAAGAAGTTTAAGAGTCGGCAGGACGCGAAATTGTTTGATTCGAGAGGAGCAGCAATATGGACGCAAAGAAAGTGAGCGGCAGCGGCAACGGTAACCCCACGAACGAGTGGCGGGTGAAAGTTGGGTTGGCCGAAATGCTCAAGGGCGGCGTGATCATGGACGTCACGACAGCCGAGCAGGCGCGTATCGCCGAGAAGGCGGGCGCGTGTGCCGTCATGGCACTCGAGCGTGTGCCCTCCGACATCCGCAAGGAGGGCGGCGTGGCGCGCATGGCCTCGATCAAGATCATCCGCGAGATCATGGACACGGTGAGCATTCCCGTGATGGCCAAGGTCCGCATCGGCCACTTCGCGGAGGCCGAAGTCTTGCAGGCTTTGGAAGTGGATTTTATTGACGAAAGCGAAGTGCTGACGCCCGCCGACGAGGAGAATCACGTTTGGAAGCACGATTTTCGCGTGCCGTTCGTTTGCGGCGCGCGGAATCTGGGCGAAGCTCTACGACGTATTGCGGAAGGCGCGGCCATGATTCGCACCAAGGGCGAAGCCGGTTCCGGCAACGTTGTCGAGGCGGTGCGGCACATGCGGACAATCGTGAGCCAGATGAAGAAGCTCACCACGATGCGGGACGATGAGTTGATGCACGAAGCCAAGGAGTTGGGCGCACCGCTCGAGTTGATCCGCCAGATCGCCAAGGCCGGCAAGCTGCCCGTTCCGAACTTTTCGGCAGGTGGTATCGCGACGCCCGCGGATGCGGCTCTCGTCCGGCGGTTGGGTGCGGAAGCTGTTTTCGTCGGATCCGGGATTTTTAAGTCCAGCGATCCCGAAGCGCGCGCGAAGGCGGTCGTCAAGGCCACCACGCATTTCGAGGATCCCAAAGCGGTTCTCGAAGCTCACGAGGAACTGGGCGAAGCCATGCGCGGCATCGACGTCCGCCAACTGGAAGAGAAAGACCTGCTCTCTACTCGGGGCTGGTAACGCGAACGCGTCTGCAGTGGCGCGTCTTTGGATCCGTTCTTTTCTTTATTGAATTTCTAGCTTGCGCAGGGGTGTCTCCGTGTTCCGCCGCAAACGGTACGAACACACCCAATTCGCACGAAGCGGCAAACGGGAGTTGACGTGAAGATCGGCATTCTCGCAGTACAAGGTGACTTCGCGGCGCACGCGGCCATATTAAAGAGCCTGGACGCCGCGACGGTCGAAGTACGCACGGTGCGGGATCTGGACGGTTGCGATGGCTTGATTCTGCCTGGCGGTGAAAGCACCACACAGCTCCAGTTCATGCAGGAAGAAGGGTTGTTTAACGCCGTGAAAAAGTTTGCCTGCGCTGGCCACGCTGTGTTTGGCACGTGTGCTGGCGCCATCCTGCTGGCGACTCACGTCAAGCATCCCGAACAAACTTCGCTCGGCCTTCTGGACATAACCGTTCTTCGCAATGGCTATGGTCGGCAGATCGCCAGCGACGTCGTGAGCGGAACTACCAGACTCAAGCCCGAACCACTGGAAATGGTCTTTATCCGGGCCCCCGTCATCGAGAGCGTCGGGCCAGGTGTCGAAGTACTTGCCGAGTACGCTGGAAAACCGGCTCTCGTGCAACAAGGTCAAATTTTGGCGGCTGGATTTCATCCGGAGCTCACGGGAGACAGCACCGTTCATCGACACTTTCTGCGGTTGGCTCAGGGGCAGCACGCGGAGGTTCCTGCTACTCGTTAGCAGCGACGGTCGTCGCTCACTGCCCTGATCCTCGCGACTCGATGCGATACAATCAGTTAATGCGGAAAACCTTGTGAGCGAATCCGCAACGGAGAGCCTGCTCCTCGATCTGCTCGAATGGCTGGCAGTTCGCGAGCGAACCTATCAGGAAGTGATGAACGCATGGCGCACGTCGTGTCCCCGTTTGCCCGTTTGGGAAGAAGCGAACGATCGGGGATTGGTGATCCGCGTTGAGAACAGCGGGCGCGAAATCGTCAAGCCGAGCTTCGCCGGGTTAGCTTTTGTCGGACAGCACCGGCGCAAGACCGTAGTCCCCTCCGCATGATCCACGTGCTCTGGCCGGACCGGGCCTTTCCCCGAATTAAAGCAGGCCGCGTATTGCAGACGAGCGGTAACCGGGCTAGTCTGGTTGCTAGGAGAGAGCGTGACCGGATACCGGCGAACAAAAGTGCTGTTTGTCTGCCTGGGGAACTCCTGTCGTAGTCCGATGGCCGAGTCGATCGCAAGCCACATCGCCTCCGACATCCTGGAAGTGTCCAGCGCCGGATTGGTTCCGCTCGGCAAAGTTCAGTCCTTAACGATTGCTACTTTGGAACGAAACGGCTATCCGGCCGGAGAGCTGCGCTCCAAGCCGCTGCGCTACGGCGATGTGGAAGACTCCGACATGGTGGTGAACATGAGTGGTCAGCCGGGCGGCGTGGTGTTTTACGACACCTCCAAGGTGGAAGATTGGGCAGTGGAGGATCCCTACGGCGCCGACGCCGAAACCTATCAAAAGATTTTCGAAGAGATTGAGGGCCGTGTGGTGGATCTTGTCGCACGGGTCAGGAAAACGGCAACGGCGCCGTTTGTCTCCGGGAATATCACCGAAGAAGGCACCGGGCAGTGGTAACTTCGATGCGGGAGCGGCAGGTTTGAGGCGCGAAAAGACGAGCGTTTCGCAGGAGGACTATCTCAAAGCGATTTGGGAAATGCTCGAAGGCGACCAGGTACCGATCAGTGCCCGCTTGGCGGAGGAGTTGGAAGTTACTCCGCCCGCCGTCACTGCGGCCCTGAAGCGGATGGTCCGCGACGGCCACGTGCGGATGGAGCGCAACGGCCGAATCGACCTCACTCGGAAAGGGCGCGCCGTGGCGGAACGTCTGGCACTCCGCCATCAGCTGGCCGAAGTGCTTCTGACCGAGGTGATTGGACTTCCGTGGGCGAGAGCGCATGACGAGGCTGAGCGGCTCGAGCATGGCATCTCTCCCGAAGTAGAAGACTTACTCCTGAAAAAATTTGGGAGCAAGAAGAGCTGCCCGCACGGTGTTCCTTTGCATGGTGGTGTCGGAAAGCTACGCAGCGAAGGGGCTGTGTTGCTCTCCGATCTGCGAGCGGATGAGTCGGCAGAGATTCTCTGTGTCTACGAAAAGGACTCGCAGTTTCTGGAATTTCTGGAAGGCTTGCATCTTCACCCGGCAACCAAAGTGGACGTCGTGAAACGCGAATACGACGAAACCATGACGCTGCGTTCGAACGGTCACACCATGCACCTGGGCAAACCGGCCACCTCGCGTATCTGGGTCAAACGCCTGAGTTCCTGAGCACGCAGGTACACGTTCTCATGAAGTCTCAGTCGCGCTGCTCCAGGAGCGCTTTCAGGCGCGCATATCCCGTCTTGCTGACCGGCAGGCGCGTGCCATCGGCCAGAATCGCCAGTCGGCTGTCTTTTCCATAAGGCTCGATGCGCACGACGCGCTCAAAATTCACTAGATACGAGCGATGCACGCGGACAAACCGTTCCGGATCAAGGCACGCTTCGAGCCCGGCGATAGTTTGCTGTTTCAAATGTTTCTTACCCTCGCTGGCCAACGCCACATAGTCATCCTGCGCTTCCGCGTAATCCAACTTGGCCGTGGAAATGAGCGTCACGCGCGTGCCGTCTTTAATGACGATGCGCTCCAAAAATTGCTTGGGCGCGCGTGCCGCTGCCGCCAACTCAGTCGCCGAGAATGTAGGCTGCTCGCCGCGTGGCTTATCGCCGATACGCGACTTCGCTCGCTCCAGCGCGGCTTCGAACCGTTCGCGGCCCACGGGCTTTAGCAAATAATCCACGGCGTGGACGTCGAAGGCCCGCATCGCGTATTGGTCGTACGCGGTTACAAAAATCACCGGAATCTCGGTGCCAATCAGCTCCAGCACATCGAACCCCGACAGCTTCGGCATCTGCACGTCTAGAAAGATCACATCGGGCTTACGCTCCGCGACGGCTTTGACCGCTTCGAAACCGTTGGCACACTCCGCTATGACTTCGATGTCCTCGTGCGTTTTGATGAGTTCGCGGATCACCAGCCGTGCCAGTTCCTCGTCATCTACAATCAGCGCCGCGATCTTGCCTGGGGCCGGCTCGCTCAACGGCGCACCTCTTCTACGTGTGCGGGAAAGCTAAGCTCGACGCGAAACGTGGCATCCTCCGCGCTCACACGCATGCTGGCTTCCTTACCGTAACGCGCTTCCAGGCGTTGGCGCACATTTTTTAAGCCTAGTCCACCTTTTCTAGTGGGAGTGGCATCTGGGTCAAACGAATTTTCTACCGCCAGCGAAACTCGCCCGTCGAGCCCCTGGCTGGACAGGCGTACCAACCCGCCCTCCGGCAGGTTCGCGATGCCGTGCGTGATCGCATTTTCCAGCAGCGGCTGCAATAACAGTGGCGGCATTTCGACGGATTTAGAGTCCTCCTGAATTTCCTCCTCCAGTTGCAGCCGCGAGCCAAATCGCACCTGTTCGATCGCCAGATAACGGTGCAACAAAGCCAGCTCCTCCGAAAGCGGCACGACTGCCTTCTCGCCCAAGCCCAGGGTCATGCGCAAAAAATCGGCGAGCAAGATGCACATGTCGCGCGCCTTCTCCGGGTTGACGCTGGTCAGCGCGCTGATCGAGTTGAGGCTGTTGAACAGAAAATGCGGATTCACCTGGGCCTTGAGCGCCTTCAACTCGGCATCGCGCGCCAGGATGCTCGTTTCCAGGGCCCGGGCCTCGGCTTTGCTGGATTGCTCCATCGTAAGAATGACGTAATGCGAGGCGACGGATAGCAGATACAAAAGAAAGCCCGCGCCGAAAAGAATCGGAATTTGCGAGGCAAAGCGCTGCCCGAGCCCGCGAAACGGCTGAAAGCCGGCCAATGATGATGCCAGCAATCGCCCCGCTCCGACCCACAGCAAGCTGATAATCGCGGCGGCCAAAATATGGGTTAGCCAAATCCTTTGGCTGGTGCTGCTTTGTAGTGGATTGAACTTGCAGGAATACCACGCCGAAAGGCAGATGAACGAGTAAAGCAAGCAAAGCGGGATAATCAGGGCTGCCGCATCTCCCCATCCCAGCTTGCCGGGCACCGCAAACAGGTACATCAGAATTCCGGCTAACGGAACCCACGCGAGCAGGTAATAGCCAAAGCGGCTGATCGGTGTAAGCAGAGGATGCATGGGGAACTTAGTTGCTAATCTCCACACCTCCGAATACCACAATTCCCGTGACGACCAGAGTCTTCATTTTTACTTCCTGGTTCGGATCGAGATTGGCTTTTCGCCCGGATTTGTCTTCAAAACCGCCAAACACCGGTAGGCTTCGTGAATGTACCCGCCAGTTCGGCGGAACTTGGATCTCCACGCCCCCGAAGATACAGTTGATCTCCAGCACGGCTTCGTCGTCCATGTCCGCGTCGCGAAAATCAAGTTCGACGCCCCCGAAAATCGAGACGGCCTTCCCGCCCACAAAATGCTGTCCGGTGTACCGGCGTTCGCAGCCTCCGAAGACCGCGACGGCGGTCAGCCAGTTGGGATCCTTATAAGTTTGTTCGAGTTGCTGACGGAACTCTTCGGCCGCGCCCGGCTTGGTCCAGTCGACTTTGGGTTTGGATTGGTAGCCGGCCGGCGATTTGCGAATGGCCCAGCTCTCGATGGAACCCCAAATCATGAACACGCCAACCACGATAATCACCAACGGCCAGAAGTCGCGGAACGTTAGGTGAATGACGTCCAGCGAGTTCAGCTGCAACAACGCGCCGACAATCACCATGGCCACCCCAAAGCCGCGGCTGGACTGCGTTGTAATGTTCATTAGGCCGAACAGCACCAACAGGAGGGGCCAGAAACGGTAGACGTGCGCGATGAACCCAAACCCCATGTGGTCCAGGAGCAGGGCTATGCCCACCAAAACTAGCAAAAAGCCCCATGCCCCACCCCAGTGAAAGTCGCCCAGCAGCAAGACCTTGGGACGCTTCGCCGCTGGATCGTTGGCTTCGTTTGCTGGAGCCTGGTTATCGCGATCCATTGTTGATAGTCTCCCGGTCCTGCCACTCAGGTGCCAGCGCCAACTCGAACACCAAAGTCCGCCGCGCCTTCGGGCGGAGCAGCGCGATTCCCGCAATCAGTCCAGTCATAGCGCACGATAATACCAAGAGATGGCCGGAGAGCCAGAGATAGTCCACCCGGTGAAAGGCCAAAGCGTTCGTCGCGTTCAGGAGGCACATGCCGGCCGCCGGAATCACGCCGACAAAGCCCTGATGGAGTTGTGTGACCATATCCCAAAGCGGGCGGGCCAGAGCGAAGATGTCGCCCAACAGCATCATTAGACCCGCTCCCGCCAACCCCTTGCCCCAGTAAGTGCTTTGGTTGCTTCTGTCCGACATTTGCCTTCCCATGGCCGTCCTCCCGCTACCGCCTGCTTGCTCTCCCCACGCACGAGACTACGGATCGCCCGCGATGGCCGCACGTCCTTTTCGGCCAGCGGACCCGGTTTGTCGGCCAACGACGGGACGCCACCGGTGAACGTCTCTCCGGTATTGCACGATTGCGGGTACTAGGCCCCTCTTGCCAAACGGGCCGACTCGCATTAGCGTATGCACCAACGATGTGGTGGTCCATCTTGGGTGTCCCACCTCGAGTTTGCCG